>Ga0160433_100418_pt1 | contig 22743 bp, 19 predicted proteins | sample HID1972K_E0MG_FD_108235 | JGI IMG/M metagenome (GOLD analysis project Ga0160433, IMG submission 108235) | Enriched pill bug-associated microbial communities from UW Madison campus, WI, USA - HID1972K_E0 MG | ecosystem: Host-associated > Arthropoda: Insects > Digestive system > Unclassified ...
TTCAAATCGTTGGTAAACACTTTTTATCATTTCGATATCAAATGCCATAATTTATTAATTGTTTAAATGTATATTGTTCGGTGATTGAACTGAAATTTGTACTTTTAAGGCACTAGATCAGCCAAAATTGCTGCGAATTTACAAAAAATCTTATAATATAGAGACCCTTTGTATTATAATTACAATATTCTAACAAGCTTCAAGAACATACAGAATCCTATTTCTTATTCCATGTTAAGCCTTCACATTAATTTAACTTAAACGTTAAGGTAACTTAATTCTTTGGTAACGTCTAGTTCATAGTACGACCATTTCTTTGTACAAGAATTTAAACAAAGGATGAACGTACAAATTTTTAACAGAATTGCAGCTCTTGCAATTTTTCTTCTCGCAACTCATAGTGTTTATGCGCAGAAAGGTTCGGTGAACGGAATAGTAACCGATGCCACAACAAAAGAAACAATTATTGGTGGAAATATCAGTTTGCAAGGAACGCTTTCCCGGGCGGCTACTGATTTAGATGGAAAATTTCAACTTGCTGATGTAGCAGCCGGATCCTATAATTTAATCGTAACCTATATAGGTTATCAGCCTCAAACGGTTCCTGTTGTTATTGAGAATGGGAAGACACTTGATGTAGCTGTTGCATTGAGGTCTGAAGCTACTCAAATGGAAAGTGTAACTATTACTGCTCGTGCCAATATGCAAAATGCTACTGCTTTAATAGCAGAGCGTAAAAATGCCACGACAGTTGTGCAGAAAATTGGTGCTCAGGAAATGGATAGAAAAGGACTTAGCGATGTAGGCGAAGGCTTGGCGCAAGTTTCAGGAGTTTCAATGGGTAATAATAAAGCATTGTTCGTAAGAGGGTTAGGAGATCGTTATAACAATGCAACATTAAATGGTTTACCAATTCCATCTACCAATCCGGATATGAAATTGATTCCACTGGATATCTTTCCAAGCTCAATTGTAGAGAACATTGCGGTAGTAAAATCATATACCGCTCCATTTTATGGCGACTTTTCAGGAGGAACGGTTGATATTGTAACTAAAGGATATCCTTCCAAACCTTATTTTAAAGTATCCTTATCATCGGGTTATAATTCAATTGTTACCGGTAAAAGTGATTTCCTGATGTCTCCAAGAGCAACTCGCGGCTTCTTTGGCTTTGATAAAGGAAGAAGAGAGATGCCAACGGTTGTTGCTCAAACAAATAGTTATAATTCTTCTGCAGGAAGCGCTCCTGGTTTTAATACAGACTGGACACCCTATTCAACTACAGCGCCAATAAACAGAGGCGTATCTATCTCTGCCGGAAATCAAATCTTTTTAAAGAATGATAAACGAATTGGTTATTTATTTAACCTGGGACACAAAGTAGGTTATTCATATGAAGACGGAACAAGCGCATTATACAATGCACAGGCTTCGCCCAGATATCATTACGAGACACAGAATTACGGATATAAAACGAATTCCACAGCCTTGATGTCTTTAACATACGGACCTAATGATCATTCGAACTATACTTTTACAGGTTTGGTCGTTAACCAATCAAACGATAATGTTTTTGAGAATGTTGGTACGCATGCTGATATAGATAATAGCATTCTGGGTAGAAGGAACACCTTAGTTCAGAATGACTTATTCGCCGGACAGTTAAACAGTAATTACGACTTCTCGGATAGGCTTAAATTAACATGGGCAGTAGGTTATACAAAAACCATCGGTTCAATTCCTGATCGTGTTCAAAATACTTTTGAAGAAAGTTCACAGGGCTACGTTTTATCGAACCGGAATAATGCCGATAACCATCGCTTCTTTTCTGAACTGAATGATGATGAAGTTTCAGGAAAGGTTGAAATGGATTTCAAACCTAAAAGTGAAACCTCCGTTTTAAAAAGCTATCAATTAGGAGTAAATGCAAAATACAAGTTTCGAGATTTTGCAGCTCGTCAAATTGATACACGCATCGTCAATCGGGATGTGGTTGATCTGAATGATGTGGATGCAGAGTTAAGTGAATCTAATTTGGGAACAGGAGACTGGGAATATAAAGAGACTTATTATGCTGCCAATAAATACAATGCAAATTTAGGGATTGCAGCACCCTATGTTAATTTTAATTTTAACTGGAACGATAAGTGGAATTTGGTTGCCGGTGTACGTGCGGAAATCTCTAATCAGTCGCTTGATTATAAAACAGGAAGAGATCCAGAGGATGCGCCTTTCAGAAACAATACAATATCACAAGTTGATATCCTACCAGGAGCCACGTTGAAATATTTATTGAATGAGAAGTCAAATATTCTATTAGCGGGTAGTCGCACGATGTCCAGACCTTTGTTTGTAGAAGTTGCGCCTTTCCGTTTAAATAATGCCGCTGCTACAGCAGAGCAGCAAGGTAATCCGCATTTAAAGAACAGTTCAAATTATAACCTTGATTTAAAATATGAGTTCTATCCTTCACGCGGAGAGTTAATGGCTGTTTCTTTGTTCGGAAAGTATATTAAGGATCCTATTGAGATGATGCAACTGGCTTCATCAGAGGCTATATTTTCATACGTAAACTCTAATCAGGCAACAATTGCCGGTGTAGAGTTAGAGTTTAACAGAAATCTGGGAAGTTTGCTTCAAACAGAGTCTAAGGCTTTAACAAATGCATCTATCGGTTTTAATGGCTCTTACATGTATAATAAAATTCAATTTCAGGATGATCGTATCCTTGAATTGAGCCAAGAAGGCAATCCGGTTGCACCTACCAATAAGTCAAGGTCTTTATATGGAGCCTCTCCTTACCTGATTAATTTGGATTTATCATATAAGGCAGATTGGTCTAAATCAACAAATACCATGTTCACTATGGCTTACAGCACATTTGGTAAACGTCTGTTTGTTGCAGGGTCACAAGGTGCAGGAGATATTTTTGAGATGCCGTTTAATTCACTGGATCTGCAGGTCAATACCTCATTTAATAACCATTTTGGTTTTGATATTTCAATTTCAAATATCTTGAATCCGGCCGTCAAGTTTGAGCAAGAATTTACCAGTCAAAATCTAAGTTTTTCAGAGTTTAAAAAAGGCGTAACCTTAGGCGCTTCATTGAGCTATAATTTTTAAAAAAACAATCTTCAAGCCGATTTAAAGGTTTAAGATTTCTTAATAATTAGTTAATAGTTGAATGGTTTCTTTGTGACAGAATTATCAAAGAGAAGTGTAAGTATAAAACAAAATAAAAATAAAAATAAAATAAAATAAAAGAAAATGAAAAGAGTTAGAATTACAAAATCAGTAGTAATAGCGTTTAGCGCATGTGTGTTATTTGCGTCTTGTTCAAAAGATGATAAACCGGTAATAACAGATCCGGATAATGGTGGAGTATTAGAAAATAATGCAACACTTACAGGTGATATCAGCACAAATACAACTTTAGCAAAAGGCAATACTTACTTTTTAAAAGGAGGTGTTCACGTTGTAGGTGGTGCGGTTTTAACCATTCAAGAGGGTGTAACAGTAAAATCGGACCCTAATGACGGATCAGCAGCTTATTTATTGATCGATCCAACTTCAAAGATTGAAGCTGTTGGTACTGCAGAAGCGCCAATCGTATTTACATCTGGAAAAGTTAGCCCACAAGCACAAGATTGGGGTGGTATTATCTTAACCGGTAAAGCACCTATCAATGTTACTGGAGGTACTGCACTTTCTGAGATGGGACAAGGTGTTTCTTATGGAGGAACAGATGCAAATCATAGTTCTGGTACATTGAAATACGTACGTGCAGAATATACTGGTAAAAAATCTACTTCAGAAAAAGAGCACAATGGCTTTACTTTTGAAGGTGTAGGAGATGGTACCACTGTTGAGCATATCGCTGTTTACCATGGTGGAGATGACGGTATTGAATTCTTTGGTGGAACTGTTAATGTGAAATATGCAGTAGTTTATGGTGCACAGGATGATTCTTTTGACTGGACTTATGGCTGGAAAGGTAAAGGACAATTCTGGGTTGCAGTACAAGGTGATATCTACGCTGACCGTGGTATTGAAGCAGATAATAATGGTAGTAACAGAAGTGCAACACCTTATTCAGAACCAACTTTATCTAATATAACTTTAGTAGGATCTACAATTGCTGATACAGATGATGGAGGTGGCGCGCCAATAAAAACAGGAGCTACAAGAGCAATGAAACTTCGTGAAGGCACAAAAGGGAAGTTACATAACATTGTCGCTTATGGTTTCTCAAGTGGAGTAGAGGTTGAACATGATGAAACTTTAGCTAATATGGAAGATGGTTCATTTGTTCTTGCAAACTCTTCAGTTTACGGACCAAAAGCCTGGAGCTTTAAAAACACTGCTGGTGCAGCGTTTGTAGGAGATAAGTTATTTAGTACGGTGACTAGCAATACTACTGACGCACTTGTTAAGCCAACTTTCATTACTGGTAAATATATAGGAACAACAGAAACAAATGCATTAGATCCTAAAACCCTTGATGCATGGTTTACTTCTGCTAAATACCAAGGAGCCGTTTCTGCAAGCGACAACTGGGTTGCTGTTGGAAGCTGGGCTAAAATTGACTAGATATCATATATAAGGCCTCCCTTTTTAAAATTCATCCTTTAGATTCGGGGAATATAAAGTCTGCGCTTGCGCAGACTTTTTGCTTTCCCTCTTTTTGTTACATATATTCGTGATTAACCTAATATTATGGGAAAATGGTTTGATAAGCACTTTTCTATGAATAGAAAGGAGCTACAAGGGCTTTCTTTTTTAACCATTGTTGTTATCTTTCTCTGGTTCTTACCCAGTCTTTATCAAATAATCAGACCCCAGAAACTTGATCCTGATTTTGCATTACGAAAAGAAGAGATTCATCGGTTTTTAGCGAACCAATATAAAGAAGCAACTGCCATCTCTTTAACCGAAGGCATTAACCCCGAAGTCCAATATTTCTCATTTAATCCAAATGAGCTAACTGCAGAGGAAGCAAAACGTTTAGGATTATCAGATTATCAGACAAGGATGATTCATAATTATGTTGCAAAAGGAGGGAAGTTTTATACTAAAAAGGATTTTGCAAAGATTTATGCGATAAGCGAACAAGATTTTAAACGCCTATCACCCTATATTAATCTGGAAGCAAGAGCTATTCTGAAAGAAAGCACTCACAAACCTGCCTTAATTGAATCTGTCTTTATCAAACCAACTTCAGAGCTATTAATTGAACTGAATGCAACAGATTCCCTGGAGCTGCAAGAACTTCGTGGAATAGGGCCCGTATTTGCATCGCGTATCATTCGTTTCAGAGATCTTATCGGAGGATTTCATTCAAGTTCTCAATTGTTGGAAGTGTATGGAATGGATGAGGAAAGATATGGAAATATACACGCATATATCTATGTAGATTCAACAAAGGTGAAGAAGATCAATATCAATACGGTCAGTTATCAAGAGCTTTCCAGGCATCCCTATATCAGTCCAAAACAAGCCAATGTGATGGTTCAGTACCGCAGCCAGCATGGAAACTACCTCCAATACGCCGATTTATTAAATATTGAAATCTTAAATGAAGAATTTTTGCGTAAAATTGTTCCATATTTAAGTTTTACAGATGATTGAACAAAGACTCAAAGAAACCATTCGGAATATACATGATTTTCCAAAGCCAGGTATAATCTTCAAAGATATTACACCCATTTTAAAAGATCATCAGCTATGTTCAGATATCGTAAACGCGTTTGCTGATAGATGTAAAGATTTAAAGCTGGATGCTGTTGTGGGTATTGAAAGCCGGGGTTTCCTATTTGGGTTCTTACTGGCTAATCAATTAGGTCTGCCTTTTATTCCCATTCGTAAACAAGGAAGGCTGCCTGCCGATACCTTTGAACAACACTATGATCTGGAGTACGGTTCTGCATCCATAGAAATCCACCGAGATGCATTCAAGCCAGGAGCTCGTTTGTTGGTTCACGATGATTTGTTGGCGACTGGCGGGACTGTTGTTGCTACAAGCAAGCTTATTCAACAAATGGGTGGTAAAATTGCTGCTTTTGCTTTTGTAATTAACTTGGATTTTCTAAAGGGCTCTGAAAAGATCAAACCGTTTTGCGATAACATCTTTTCATTAGTATCTTATTAGCTAGATTGCAGAATATATAAGAACAGAAGCAAGAGACTAATCCTTTACAGCGATATTAAAGCTTTCTGCTAGATATTTTGGTTTCCGAAGATAGCTTCATAGGGCTTACCAAATCAAGTGACTGAATACTAGCTTCAATTTCCGTTTGTATATTTCCACTTGATATTAAGCCACTTTTCAGGTCAGTTTCTATTGTTCCAGTTTGCGAACCCTTTAGATCCATCTTAAGATCAGAGTTATCAGCCATGCCGGTAATATCACCATTCACATTAACCCAAGCAATATCTTCACTTGTGCCTTCCAGCGTATAGCTAAGGTTATTTTGCAGTTTCACATTCATTAGGTCAATGTAAGCCAGTTTATTCCAGCTTGTGCCTACAGAGACAGGACTAGCAGGGTAAATGTCCATATTTAATGAATTGATTAAAGCCGAATCCGTAAATAATTGTCTTACAAATTCATTTGATTTTAACTCGGCTCCAAGTTCTTTGAACCCTTCTGTTTTATGAATATTTCCCTTGTTATCTAGGAAAAGGTAGAATGGTTTTCCAATCAGGTTATCAAGTCCCGAGAAGCGGCTGTCACTTCCTTTTAACTCAGAATTATATTCGATTTGGTCTCCCGGATAATCAACAGTTAATTGCATCCGCTCGCAGCTTGCTTTAATTTTTATCGACTCACCATCGTTGCTTTCTATCGTATATTTATAATCAGTATTCAGTTTTTGATTCATCTCCAATTGTTCCCCAATAATTTCTTGAATCATTTTCTGATCTACCGAAACAGAATATAAATACGAGTCGCCAGCTACCAGATTAAGGTGTAAATCCAATTTAGGGCTTTCAGTATCTTGAGCTGACAGGTTGTTAAAGCTCAAGGAAAGCAATAAAACAACAGCGATGACGAATTTCATAAAGTGCTTTAAATTTTGTGTAAAAGTATATCTTTATCTTGGTTACTGATTTAAAAAGTCTCAATATTTTATTAATAAATATTGTTTACCGGATCTATCCAAAACAGTGCCATTTCATATTTAAATAATGAGGGAAGACTTCGGAAAGCCATAAATTGTAATATTTCAGTGAGTTTTTAAGCAAATCGAAAACAATTTAATGTAGAATAAGTTATTTTAATAATTTTGTAAAAAATTAGCTTTATGGAGTGGATTTCTAATCCGGAAATATGGGTTTCCCTTGCAACATTAACAGTATTAGAAATTGTATTAGGTATTGATAACATTGTTTTCATATCTATCCTTAGTAATAAGTTACCAGAAAGCCAACAAAAGAAAGCCCGGCAATTGGGTTTAGGCTTAGCGATGATTACACGCGTCTTGCTTCTATTATCCATTACCTGGATTATGTCTTTAACAAAACCGTGGTTTAATGTTGCTCAAATTTTCGGTCAGGACACAGGTTTCTGGTTTGAGAAGCTCGACTTCTCCGGTAGAGATATTATTCTCCTTCTCGGTGGATTATTCCTGATTTATAAAAGTACGGTTGAAATACATGGTAGGATGGAAGGAGAGGAGCATGACGACTTAGTGCCTAAAAATAAGGCAACATTCGGTAATGTGATCTTCCAAATACTTTTATTAGATGTTGTTTTCTCTTTAGACTCTGTTATTACCGCAGTGGGTATGGCAAATGAAATCGGAGTAATGATTGCGGCTGTTATTATAGCAGTTGTAGTGATGATGGTATCTGCAGGTTCTATCAGTGATTTTGTCAACAAGCACCCATCCGTTAAAATGTTAGCACTTTCCTTTCTCCTATTGATAGGTGTTTCATTAACCGCTGAAGCATTTGAACAACATATCCCGAAAGGATATATTTACTTTGCGATGGCATTCTCGGTTTTGGTGGAAGTTCTGAATTTAAAAACTAAGAAAACCCGTACAATAGCCCCAAATACGGGATCAAAAACAAAAGATAAATAGCTAAGCTTATTATACCTTCTGTCAGTTTTTTATTTGGCATAGTTTTAGAATTAAGATAAACATCGTACTTTTGCACGATTTTTCTATAAGAAATGACTAAAAAACAAAAGAAGACTGCTGTTAATACAGACATTGTATTAATAGGAGCAGGCATTATGAGCGCAACACTAGGCGTTCTGTTAAAACAATTAATGCCCGGAGCTAAAATACAAATATTAGAACGTTTAGATGAAGTTGCAGCAGAGAGTTCTGCAGCATGGAATAATGCCGGTACTGGACATTCCGCATTATGTGAATTGAATTACACTCCACAAAATCCCAATGGTTCTATTTCAATTGACAAGGCAGTTCATATTGCTGAGTCTTTCGAGGTTTCTAAGCAATTTTGGGCGTCTCTGGTTGAACTGGGACTTATTTCTATGCCCGATAAATTTATTCATTCCATCCCGCACATGAGTCTTGTTGTTGGCGAAAGCAATGTTTCTTTCTTAAAGAAGCGTTATGAAGCTATGCAAAAGAGTCATTTGTTTCAAGGGATGATTTATTCTGAGAACTTTGATAAGATTAAGGAGTGGGTTCCTTTAATTATGGATGGCAGAAATAAAAAGGAAAAGATAGCTGCAACCCGTATTGATATAGGAACAGATGTTAATTTCGGTGCTTTAACTCGTGCCATGTTGCAATATTTAAGTGCACAAAGCGGTGTTGAAATGCGTTTAGCACATGAGGTTCAAGATATTCAAAAAGATGAAGACGGACGTTGGGAAATAGAAGTAAAGAACCTGACAACCAGAAGAAAGAAAGTAATAACAGCAAAATTTGTATTTATTGGTGCTGGTGGCGGATCTCTCTTGCTTTTAGAGAAATCAGGCATTCCTGAAGCGAAAGGCTTTGGTGGTTTCCCTGTTAGCGGTCAATGGTTAAAATGCGTTAATCCGGAAGTAATAAAGAAACACGATGCTAAAGTTTACGGTAAAGCTGCAATTGGAGCACCTCCTATGTCGGTTCCTCATTTGGATACCCGCTTCATTGATGGTAAAAAAGCTTTATTGTTTGGTCCTTATGCAGGTTTTTCAACTAAGTTTTTGAAGAATGGCTCGTATATGGATTTAGCAACCTCTATTAAAATAGGAAATATCCGCCCAATGCTGGCGGCCGGATTGGATAACCTTGCCTTAACCAGGTATTTAATTAATGAAGTAAGGCAGTCGCCAGAAGATAGGATTAAAACATTACAGTACTATGTGCCAACCGCTAAGATGGAAGATTGGGAGTTGGAATATGCTGGTCAACGGGTACAAGTAATTAAAAAAGATGAAGAGCATGGCGGTAAGTTAGAATTTGGAACTGAAGTGGTTACCAATGCCGAAGGGTCTTTATCTGCTTTATTAGGAGCATCTCCGGGAGCATCTACTGCTGTTTCCATTATGTTAGACGTTCTGTCGAGATGTTTCCCTAAACAAATGAAACAAGAAGATTGGAAAGCCAAATTACAAGAGTTAATCCCTTCATTCGGACGCTCACTTGCAGAAGACGCCGATTTAACTACTAAAATGCGGGCACGAAGTGCTGCTATTTTAGAGTTAAACGAGAAAGAAGAAATCAGCATATAATTGGTTTTGCATATCTTAAATCTTTAATTAGATTTGCGGTCGCAACGGGGGTTTAGCTCAGCTGGCTAGAGCGCTTGCCTGGCAGGCAAGAGGTCACCGGTTCGACTCCGGTAATCTCCACATTAAAAATCAAGCACTTACACGTTAATTCGAGTAGGTGCTTTTTTATTGCCTTAAACAATTCTAACCAAAAGATCTTATTCTTCCTTCAATAAAGAGCTGTGTTTATGCTATAAGTATAATAAACAGTATTTGAGCAGTAGATGTACAGAGGTTATACAGTCCTTTTACCACTGCTTGAGGACTGTTCAACCACTGTTTGACCACTGTTCAACCACTGTTTGAGTAAAATGAAGGGTTATTTTTTTAAAATGCAGGATTTTCAATGAAATTAATATCGATTTGCAAAGAATAGACTAATGGTTTTGGAACGTGAAAGAAAATGACGAACAGGTTTTTCTTCCCTTAAAACATTTTACTTTCTTCTGGGTTTATTAATTAAACATCTTTCAAATAAAAAAATTATGAATAGTAGAAAATCGATTGTACTGACTTCCGCAGTTCTCATTCTAATGAGCTTAAGTTCATGCGAGCTAATCGGCGGTATTTTTAAAGGTGGAATGTATTTCGGTATTGCTTTGGTCGTTATTGTTATTGCTATAATAATATGGTTAATCAGTAGAATCGGAAAGCGTTAGTTTAATTCTATTTAATTTTATTTTATTATCTTCAGCCATAATTATCTAAGTTATCGGATAATTACGGCTGATTTTATTTAACTGAATTATAAAATAAAACTGTTTCACAAATGACTTTTAAAATATCAACTGTTATTACATTGGTTGCTGTGATAATTGGCGGTTCTGCTAATGAATTATCAGCACAAGAAGGAGAATGGGTATCATTGTTTGATGGTAAAACTACCAAAGGCTGGCATACTTATGGAAAATCTGCTGCAGGAGCGGCCTGGGAAGTGAGTGATGGTGCTTTGCATTTGAATATTGATGGTAAAACTCAAGATGATCGGGGTGATTTAGTGACTGATAAAGAGTATGAAAATTTTCATCTTAAGCTGGAATGGAAAATATCTGAAGGAGGCAATAGCGGTGTTATCTTTAATATTCATGAGGACAAAGAAAAATATGCTAACACCTATAACTCTGGTCCGGAAATGCAGGTATTAGATAGTGATAATCATCCTGATGGTAAAATATTCAAGCATAGAACGGGTGATCTGTATGATTTAATTCCGTCGAGCTCAGAAACGGTAAAGCCGGTGGGTGAGTGGAATTTGGCTGAAATTATTAGTGATAATGGCAAACTTCAGTTCTTTCTAAATGGTGTAAATATCGTTTCTACTACCATGTATAATGATGAATGGAAAGCACTAATTGCTGGAAGTAAGTTTGCGGAGTGGCCGGGTTTTGGCACCTATAAAAAAGGTAAAATCGCATTGCAGGATCATAATGATAAGGTTTGGTTCCGTAATATTCAGATTAAAGAATTATAGTTAAAAAGTAAGTACATAAACAGGAAAGCCGCTCAAATAAGCGGCTTTCCTGTTTATGTGTGAGGCTGGAATCTAATTACCTTTAACCCGAACGAAAACATGTTTAATGTTTTTCTTGCCGGTTTCACGTTCATCTACTTCAAATTTGTTTATGCTTTTTATGAGGGAGAGCATTTTGGGGAAACCATAGTTCCGAGGGTCAAAATCAGGATGTTTCTTTAATATGAAATTACCCAGATCACCTAAGAAAGTCCAGCCATCTTCATCACCTAAATCAGAGATGCTGCTGCTTAATACCCGGATCAGAGATTTATCTATTTTGCGCAGACTGCTTTTTGTTTTATTTATACGTTGTTCTTTGCTTTTTTCGATATCTGTTGTTTCTTCCTGCTCATCAGCATGTTCATCTATGCCTAATATTTCAATGTAAATAAACTTGTCGCAGGCAGTAATAAAGGGTGTGAGGGTTTTCTTTTCTCCAATGCCGATTACACGCATACCTGCTTCTCGCAATCGTGTTGCTAACCTTGTAAAGTCGCTATCGCTTGATACGATGCAGAAGCCATCTACTTTTCCTGAATAAAGAATATCCATGGCGTCAATAATCATGGCGCTGTCACTTGCATTTTTGCCTACCGAATAGCTGTATTGTTGGATAGGGGTGATCGCGTTTTCTAATAAAACTGTTTTCCAGCCAGACACTGTAGGTTTTGTCCAGTCTGCGTATATTCTTTTAAAAGTTGGTGTGCCATATTTTGCGATTTCTTCAAACATTAGCTTTACCTTTTTATAAGGAACGTTGTCTGCATCAATCAGTACTGCTAATCGTAAATCTTTGATAGAATCCATAAATTATTATTTAATGCGAATTAATTAAACAAAGATACTGTAAAAGCAGCCAATTAATCTGTGAGGATTTTTTTAAAATATATATTTACCTTAGAGGTCTTAAGAGAAAAAGCCATTCAATCTGTTTATGGAGGATTTATTAAAATTAGTAATAGACTTTACGAGAGAATGGTATTGGGCTCCTCTGGCTCTAATTTATACCGGAGTAATTATCACTATTCTTATCGAGAATAGAGACCCTACTAAAACGCTTGCCTGGTTACTTGTTATTGTTTTTTTACCAGGATTTGGCTTGTTCATTTATTTCTTCTTTGGTCGGAGGTTTAAGAAGAAAAAGGTTTTCAGGCAAAAGAATCAGGGCGAACATCAGGTATTTTTTGATCGGTGGAAAGAGCATAGACCCCAGTTAGAAGAAAATTTAAATAAACTTGATATCTCTTTAGGTGATTTGGCGAATACCTATCGTTTTCTGTATAATGAAAATGTTTCTGCGCCTATTATGAATAATAAGGTGAAGCTGTTAACAAATGGCGAGCAGAAGTTTCCGGAACTGGTTGAAGCTATCAAGAATGCTAAACACCATATTCATTTTGAGTACTATATATTCGAGACTGATGAATTTGGCAGACGTATTATTGATCTATTAATTGAAAAGGCCCGGGAAGGTATAGAAGTCCGTTTTTTGGTGGATGATTTCGGTTCTCCTAAAATGAAAAGGGAGGTAAAGCTAATGGAAGAAGCGGGTATTGATTTTGTACGCTTTTTACCGGTTAGATTTACATCCATATCGGATAGTAATTTTAGAAACCACCGTAAGGTTGCGATTATTGATGGTTCTACAGCGTTTATCGGCGGCATCAATATGTCTGGCCGCTATCTTAATGATGGAAAAAATTTATTGTATTGGCGTGATACTTCTGTTAAAATACAGGGCCAGTCGGTTTTTCTCCTCCAATTCCAATTTTGGCTTACCTGGCATTTTTCGGTTGGCATCCCGTATAAATTAACAGAAAGTTATTTGTGTTTGGATGAAGGTTCAGATGGGGAAGCTACGGTGAGTTTTGCTTTAAGCGATCCCGGTTCACCATCACCGTATAATATGGAAGCTATTTTAATAGCGATCGCCCGTGCAAGCAAATCGGTTCAAATCTGTACTCCGTATTTTATTCCGAGTGAGCAAATTAGTACTGCGCTTCAGGTTGCTGCAGCAAGTGGGATAAAAGTGGAATTGATTATGCCTATGCGGCCAGACTCATACATTGTACGTCATGCTTCTTTTTCTTTTCTGAAACCTCTGCTAAAAAGAGGGGTGGAGGTATATTTATACACGAAAGGCTTTATGCATGCCAAGACTATTTGTGTTGATGGTAAATTAGCGTTTATTGGTACAGTAAATATGGATATCCGTAGTTTTTACATTAATTTCGAGATAGCAGCGGTAATTCATGATAAAAAGCTCTGTACAGAAATGCAGAATCAATTTGAAATTGATAAAAAGGATAGCACGCATATTGATATGAAGTACTGGAAAAGCAGACCGGTTCTTAAGAGAGGTTTAGACTCCGTCTGCAGATTACTGGCGCCATTATTATAATTTTCGTAAAAAGAGGATTTGAATTATAAAATATATAAATTAGAATTTTCAAGCTACACTATACTATGAAAAGATTACAACTAATTAGACCTATTGTTGGCAGTTTTTTAATGGCATTGTTGATTTTTGTATTTGCGTGCAGTCCAAAGATTAAAAGTAATGCCAGCTCAAAATTTAATACAGTACAGAATATTCCACCGAAGATTGAGCAATGGGAGAAATCAATTGCAGCTTTTGAACAGCAGGATAAAGAAAATCCGCCTAAAAAGGGATCTATTCTTTTTGTTGGTAGTTCTTCTATGGTGTATTGGAAAGATCTGGATTCTTATTTTCCTGGTAAATATATTATAAACAGAGGCTTTGGTGGTTCTCAAACCGACGAAGTGCATTATTATGCTTTCAGGATATTGTTTCCTTACCAGCCTAAGCAGGTAGTGGTTTATGTGGGTGATAATGATGTTAATGCTGGAAAATCTCCTGAAACTGTCTTTGAAGACTTAAAGGACTTCTTTGAAGACATTAGATATCAGCTGCCAAAAACAAAGATTACTTATATCTCTATTAAACCAAGTCCGAGCCGTTGGAGTTTGATGGATAAGTTTACCAAAACTAATAATTTAGTAGAAAATTATTTGGAAACAATGAGCAATTCGAGTTATGTGGATATTGTTAAGCCTATGTTACTTGAAAACGGCAGACCTAATCCTACATATTTTCTATCAGACAGCCTTCATATGACTCCTGCCGGTTATGATGTTTGGGCTAAGGCTTTAGCTCCCCATTTGGAATAAATGAATGATATATACTCGAAGGTTTGTGCCTTTGTAACAGTAGTTTTATAAAACTCATTAAATCATTTTGTACCTTTGCTCTCAATGAAAAAGCTACTTCTTGTACTTCTGGCTTTTGTATACCTAGGTAATTCCACAGGGTTTGCTATGCATTTCCATTATTGCATGGATAGGCTAACTTCTGCTTCCGTTCTTTATGGAATTGAAGAACTGCAAGATTGTGGAATGCCTGATTCTTCTGAAATGAAGAAAGATAGCTGCTGTAAGGATGAGGTAAAGATTAGTAAGGTCAGTACAGATCAATTAAAAACTGAGCCTTCTTTAAAATTAATGCAGATCTGGGCAGTTTCATTGCCGTTAAGTACTCAAGAACAATCTGCTTTTTTAAGTTTACCAACAGATGCAAGCGAATACCCAATAAGTAACGCACCACCCAATGTGCAGAGTATTCCCGTCTACCTTCGTAACTGTACTTTTATAATATAATACCTTCCTTTATAGGTCAGGAATTTATTAAATTCTACTGATCGGCATTTCTTTAATGCTCTATTCAATTGCTATTTTCTCGTTTATAATTAACTGAATTTGTTTTTTCATTTAGGATAGTTTCAGAACTGTTTAAATGAATGATTTGATAAGAATTACAATCGTTTTATATATATAACCCAAATAATCATATTAACAATGAAAACTATTTTTTTAAGTTCAATTGCAATAATGGCTCTTGGTATTTCGGCCTGTAATAGTACTCCACAAAATGCAAGCAATGTAGAAACTCATGATGAATCTCAACATACGGAATCCGTTGCTGTTAAAGATTCTGACCTTAAAGCAATCACGCCGCTATTTTCTGATTTGTCACCTGAAGTCTCTTCGTCAATTAAACAAATCGTTGATCATTATATTAATGTTAGCACCGCTTTAGGAAATGATGATAATAAAGCAGCGGCTTCGGGTGGAATGGCAATCTCAGAGATTATTACTCATGTAGATAAATCTGCTTTTAGTAAGGAGCAAAAGACTTTATATGTAAAAAATGAGAAGGCACTTAAAGAGCACGCGACTAAGATTGCTGCCAATGTAAATAACATTGAGGTTCAACGTGAATCTTTTGAAAAGATGAGCGAAGATGTTTATGACTTGGTGAAAACTTTTGGTGGTGGAAGGAAGCTTTATAAAGCTCATTGTCCAATGGTTGATGCTGATTGGTTAACTGAAACCAATGAAATTAAGAATCCTTATTTTGGTGAGAGCATGCTTACTTGTGGTTTAATTGATGAGATTGTATTCTAATTATGGTACATCGCCTTATAGAATGGTCTTTACGGAATCGGTTTATTGTATTAAGTTTTAGTATTGGGATCTTTATCTGGGGGATTTTTTCTGTAAGGAATAACCCCATCGATGCTATTCCTGATTTATCAGAGAACCAGGTTATTGTTTTTACCGAATGGATGGGCCGGTCTCCTCAATTAATTGAAGATCAAATAACCTATCCCTTAGTTACCAACCTGCAGGGTTTGCCTAAAGTCAAGTATGTGCGAGCTACTTCCATGTTTGGAATGAGCTTTATCTACGTGGTTTTTGAGGATAATGTGGATGTTTACTGGGCACGTGAGCGTGTGTCAGAAAGATTAGGTACAATAACCGGCTCGCTGCCACAGAATGCGACTCCTCAATTAGGTCCGGATGGAACAGGAGTAGGACATATTTTATGGTACACATTAGATGCACCAGATTTGGATCTGGGAGAGCAAAGAGCGATTCAGGACTGGTATATCAAATTTGCTTTACAAAATGTTCCAGGCGTAAGTGAAATAGCTTCTTTTGGAGGTTTTGAGAAACAATACCAGGTAACGGTTGATCCAAATAAGCTTTTATATTATAAACTGTCTGTTCCGGATGTTATTACTGCTGTTCGCTCAAATAACAATGAGAGTGGCGGAAGAAAGTATGAAGTAAGTGATATTGGTTATATCATTAAAACCAATGGTTATCTGGAATCTATTGAAGATATCCAAAAGATACCTGTTGGGAATCAGAATGGAGTGCCTATTTATGTTTCTGATGTTGGAACTGTGCAAATGACTGGTGAAGCTCGATTAGGCATATTTGATCAGGATGGTGAGGGTGAGAGGGTAGGAGGAATTGTGGTTATGCGCTATGGAGAGAATGCAGCTCAAGTCATTGATGATGTGAAAGCTAAAATGATTGAAGTCAGTAAGGGGCTTCCTGAGAATGTAAAGTTTGATATAGTTTATGACAGGGGGGAACTAATTAAGGAATCGATCTCATCCATTAGAAATACATTAATTGAAGAAATGATTATTGTTTCTCTTATTGTTATCATATTTCTCTTTCATTGGCGCAGTGCATTAAGCATCATCATTCAAATACCTATTACCGTAGCTGCCAGCTTTATTTTATTGAATGCTTTTGGCGTATCTTCTAATATTATGTCATTAACAGGTATTGCTTTAGCTATCGGAGTAATTGTAGACAACGGAATTATTATGAGTGAGAATTCATATAAACACTTATCTGACCGATATCATGAGTGGGAGTTAAGTCAAAAATCAAAATCTGAATAGCATGAATTGGTTTAAAAGATTATTCAAAAAGACGCCTCAATGGATATCTGAAGAGGAAAGACTTCAAATTATTGAAAAAAGCAGTAAGCAGGTAAGTCGTGGTGTTTTCTTTGCCACAGTGATTATCATCACCTCTTTTCTTCCGGTATTTATGCTGACTGGGCAAGAGGGAAAGATGTTTCATCCTATCGCTTATACCAAGACTTTCATCATGATTGTGGATGCTTTATTGGTGTTAACATTGGCGCCTGTACTGATTTCCTTTTTTATGAAGGGAAAATTTAAATCTGATAGTGCAAATCCGGTAAATCGTTTCTTAGAACGGATCTACGAGCCTATAATAGAATGGGTTTTAGAGTGGCGGAAGACGACACTGGCTATTAATATTCTTGCATTACTAATTGCTATTCCTGTTTTAAAGAATATGGGTTCTGAGTTTATGCCAACACTGGATGAACAGAGCATCCTTTTTATGCCGGTAACCTTGCCTGATGTAAGTAATAATGAGATTAGAAGGATTCTGCAGGTGCAGGATAAGATCATTAAGCAGGTACCTGAGGTAGACAAAGTATTGGGCAAAGCGGGCAGAACCAGTACATCTACGGATAATTCGCCCCTAAGCATGATTGAGACCATGATTATGCTTAAACCGAAAAGCCAATGGCGGGAAGGAATAACGAAAGATGATATTATTAAAGAACTGGATATAAAGCTTCAGATCCCCGGAGTAGTGAATGGATGGACTCAACCGATTATTAATCGGATAAATATGCTTGCAACCGGTATTCGTACAGATGTTGGAATTAAAGTATATGGACAGAACCTCGATACTATTGCCAGTGTTTCTGAAAGAGTAAGGCACGCTTTGGAAGGTACAGCAGGTGTTCGGGATCTTTTTGTAGAACCGGTAACTGGCGGGAAATATTTAAATGTAGATATCAATAGAGACGCGTTAGCGCGTTACGGATTGAATGTTGACGATGTCAATCAAACAGTTGAATCTGCCATTGGTGGCGCTCCTGTTGGGCAGACCATTGAAGGAAGACAGCGTTTCAGTATTAATGTTCGTTTATTACAGGATTATCGAAACAGTATCGATCAGCTGAATCGAATACCTTTGATGAGTCCTGTGTTTGGTGAGGTTCCTTTGAGTGCTGTGGCTACTATTAAGTTTGAAGAGGGTCCGCCTATGATCACTTCAGAAAATGCTTTATTGCGTGGAGCGGTTATGTTTAATGTTCGTGACAGGGATTTAGGAAGTACAGTTGAAGAGGTAATGGAAAGACTTAATGCTGCTGATGGTATTCTGCCACAAGGTTATTTCTTAGAATGGAGCGGGCAATATGAAAACCTGATCCGTGGGCAGCAGACATTAATTTGGATTGCGCCGATTGTTTTGATTATCATTTTCTTCTCGCTTTATTTTGCGTTTCACTCTATTAGGGAGGCTTTCCTTAGCTTAATAACAATACCATTTGCATTGATTGGAGGTGTATATATGGTTTATTTCTGGGGTGCTAACCTTTCTATTGGAGTCGCTGTTGGTTTTATTGCTCTTTTTGGAATTGCTGTTGAAACAGGTATTGTTATGGTAATCTATTTGAATGATGCAATGCAGCAATTAATTAAAGAAAAAGGCAACAGCAGAGAGACGATTAGTAAAGCGGATTTGAGGAAGTATGTGATATGGGGAGCAAGTAAGCGCTTACGACCTAAAATTATGACCGTTTGTGTTTCATTATTTGGGTTGGTACCTATACTTTGGGCAACCGGGGTCGGTACTGATATTATGAAACCTATTGTGCTGCCTATGATTGGAGGTGTTTTTACATCTTCGATTCACATCCTTTTAGTGACACCGCTTATATTTTTAATGTCTAAAGAGTATGAATTACGAAAATTCGGAAAACTTGAAATCCATGATGCACCGCATTAAATATACCTGTCTGTTTCTTCTTTTAATGCCTATAAGCTTATCTGCACAGGATTCGTTGTTGCTGTCGCTTAACGAGATTTTAACGAAGATAGAGAAACAGAATGTCTCACTTGAATCATATGAGTTGAAGGCAAAGAGTTATAATTTTAAATCAGAAGCAGCGACTTCCTGGATGGCTCCTATGGTTGGAGCAGGAACTTATATGACACCTTATCCCGGACAAAATCCGATGGCGGATGATAGAGGCTCTCTTATGTTTCAAGTGGAACAGGACATCCCTAATTTAGCGAAGCAGAAGGCGAATAAAAAAGCTATTACTTCTCTTGGGGACATAGAATATGCTAATCGGGATTTGAAAATAAATGAATTAAAAGCTCAGGCTAAAGGTCTGTATTTTAATTGGCTGATTGCTTTAGAAAGGATAGAAGTTTTGCGTGAGAATGAAAAAATCATGCAAACGATGAGAGAGGTTGAAGAGATCAGGTATAAATACAATCAAAGCCAGTTGGGAAGCATTTTTAACATTGATGCTAAAATTGATGAGAACCACAATATGATCTTGACACAGGAAGGAGAGATTGCTAAGTCACGGGCTTGGCTCAACTCGCTTATGAATCAGAATGGAGATACTTATTTTTCTATTGATACGTCAGAACAGCTGGCATTTATTCCGCAGGCCGTATTGGATACTACTTCTTTGGCCGTACAGCGAGCTGATATAATTAAAATGGAACGAGAGATTACCAGTATGAAGTTTGAAGCAGAAGCTATGAAAAAAGAAAGCCGCCCTGGTCTTAAGATACGGTTTGATCATATGTCGCCTCTTGGTGCAGGTATGATGCCAAACTCTTATAGTATCATGGGAATGATATCAATACCGATCGTGCCATGGAGTAGTAAAATGTATAAGAATGAAGTTTTGGCTATGAACCTGGAAATTGATGCTATGGAAAAGGAGCGGCAAGGTATACTTTTAGAAAGTCAAGGGAAAGTGTATGGAATGCAATATGAGATTTTGAATGTGCAGAAACGATTGGAAAATCTTGAATTAAAAATTATCCCTTCTTTAAAACGAGCATTGGATGCGAATTTTCATTCCTATCAAGAAAATAAAATTCAATTACCTGTTATTCTTGATAACTGGGAAGCATGGAATATGATGCAGAATAATTTGTTGGATGAAAAGATAATGTTTTATCAACTGATAATAGACTATGAAAAAGAATTATTTAGGTAACTTGTTTATCTTTCTGTGTATTATTTTTTTGGCTTCTTCTTGTAAGCAGAAAGCTGTTGAGCAAGGGGTACTACATAGTAGAGAAGAGTTAAGTAATGATATAAAAAAGAGTATTCAACGTATAAATGGTAGGATCGTTTCTCAGGCTCCGGTTATTTATGCTGATTCCGGGAGCAAGGTTTTGGAGTTAGAAATACAAGGGCGTATAGCATACGATACACGTGAGAAAACGATGATAAGCAGTCGGGTGGCAGGTAGGATCGAGAAGTTGAATGTCAAATACAATTATCAGCCGATTAAAAAAGGGGAGCTAATTATGGAGGTTTATTCCCCTGATTTGGTTGCTGCTCAGCGAGAACTTCTTTTCCTTCAGAATGGAGACTCCGGAAATGTGAGGAGTTCAGCTATGAAAAAACTTTTATATCTGGGAATGGCACAGTCTCAAATTGACAGGGTATTAAGGTCTGGAGTTCCTCAATATAGGGTAGGAGTTTATAGTCCGGTTAATGGATTTATTGTAGAAAGCGGATCCTCTACTACAGTGGACCAGGCAGCTTCGGCTGTCATGATACGAGAAGGTCAGTATTTAAATGCAGGTGAAAGTGTTTTTACTGTTTATGGAAATTCAGGATTAGTGGCTGAGTTTTCTTTAGATCCACAGGATGCTTCATTGATTAAGAAAGACCAACGTATTTTGTTCTCTTCCCTTAGAAACCCTGATGATTCTTTTGTGGAAAATATTGATTTGATCCAGCCGATTTTTAGAGAGGGAGAAAACTTTTCATTAGTACGTATTTATGTGCCTGCAGAAGGATTCATTATCGGTGAAATGTTACAAGCCAAGGTGCCTGTCTTTATTAAAAATAGTTTGTGGCTTTCTCAATCATCTGTCATTGACCTCGGGATGGAATCAGTTGTATTTGTGAAAGAGGAAGATGTTTTTGTTCCTAAGAAAATTGAAGTGGGGGTTAAAACAGACGGCTTGGTTCAGGTTCTGACTCCTATTAATGAATGGGCGATTGCAAAAGATGCTTCTTATTTGATTGATAGTGAAAGTTTCATCGCTCTTAAAGATATTAAATAATGGAAAGGAAGATTTTTATACGCAGTTTGATCTTTTCAGTGGCAGCTCCGTCTTTATTGATTTCTGCTTGTACAAATAATGAGATTACAAATACAGATGCCGTTCAGACTTATACATGTCCGATGCATCCACAGGTGATACAAGAATTTCCTGGCAAATGCCCTGTTTGTGGAATGGATCTGGTACCATTTGATCGTACAAATAAGGAGAGATTCCTTACATTAAATGAAAATCAGCAAATCCTAGCCAATATTACAACAGTTGTTATTGGGGAAGGTTCTTTAAATAGCAGTTCTTATTTGAACGGGCATTTAGCTGTCAATCCGGATCAAACGAATTTTGTTAGTAGCAGGCTGTCGGGAAGGATTGAAACTTTATATTTGAAAGAAACCGGGATATTTGTTAAAAAAGGGCAGCCTATTTATAAATTGTATTCGGAGCAACTGCTCAGTCTTCAACAAGATTATCTTTTGATGGAAGCGCAAGCAGAGAAATTGAGCAGTGATAAGCGGTTTAGAGAATTGGCTAATGCATCCCGACAGAAATTACTTTTATATGGTCAAACAGCAGGGCAAGTTGATCGGTTAAAACAAGAAGGTATTGTGCGGCCCTATGTAACATATTTGGCCCCATCTTCCGGATCGGTTTCTGAATTAATGGTGGTAGAAGGTCAGTATGTAGAGGAGGGCTCTGTATTAATGCGCCTCGAAGATTATAGCCGGCTTTGGGTAGAAGCTGATATTTATCCGAGTGAGGCGGCTTCTATAAAGACAGGCAATAAGCTTAAAGTAATTGTTGCAGGTTGGGAAAGTGAACCACTGGAAATGCTTGTTCAATTTATAGCTCCGGCTATGGCTGCCGGTGGGCAGACACTTCAGTTAAGAGGTTCTATTGAAAATAAGAATAATTGGCAGCCCGGGTTACAAGCTAAGGTATTATTGCCTTATGATTCGGACAGTGGAGAGCTTACTTTGCCAATTGATGCTGTTATCAGGGATGGAAAGACGGAACATGTTTGGATAGAGACTAAGCAGAATGTATTTGAACCTAAGAAGGTTGTAACGGGAAAAGAATCTGCAGATAAAGTTGAAATTAATGAAGGTTTGGTAAAAGGAGATAGAGTGGTTGTAACTGGTGCTTATTTACTATATAGTGAGTATATTTTGAAAAAAGGAGAGCACCCTGTGTCTATTTAAATGATATTATTCTGTAAATTAATCTGAAACGATGATTTGAAATATTACAATTAATACAAATAATACTATTCGTATTAATTTCTTAAATGAGTAACTTTACCATTCTTAATTAATAAAGTGTCAATTAGCTCGGATGAGGTATTTAGGAGAAAATATAAATTTTGTAATGCGATAGATGGAAATACTTATTATTTTAATCTTAATATTATTAAATGGTTTTTTCGCTTTATCAGAAATTGCATTAGTATCCGTAAA
>Ga0160433_100419_pt1 | contig 22680 bp, 19 predicted proteins | sample HID1972K_E0MG_FD_108235 | JGI IMG/M metagenome (GOLD analysis project Ga0160433, IMG submission 108235) | Enriched pill bug-associated microbial communities from UW Madison campus, WI, USA - HID1972K_E0 MG | ecosystem: Host-associated > Arthropoda: Insects > Digestive system > Unclassified ...
CATAAAACAACTTCGAGTAATAAAACATTAACCTTAAAACAGGTAAATGCGCTAAATACACAAATTACTCTTCGGGAACGTAAGATCAGCACCATCAGCACAGAAATGCGGTTGATTGAGAGACAGATTCAGGAAAACACGCAGGAGATAAAAAAACTGGAAGATCAGCTGGAGAAGTTAAAAAAAGATTATGCAAGCATGATCCGCTTTGCATTCAGGAACAAAAACGGATACAATAAGATGATGTTTATTTTCGCATCACAAGACTTTAATCAGGCTTTTAAGCGCATAAAATACCTTCAGCAATTTAGCGAATCAAGAAAAAACCAAGCTAAAGAAATAGAAAACACTCAAAAGACCATTCAACATAAGATTTCGGAGCTTGCTGCTAATAAGAAAGAAAAGACATCCTTGTTACAAGATCAGGAGAAGGAGCGAAATACGTTAAATACCCAGAAGTCAGAAAAATCGAAAGTTGTAAGTGACTTTGCCAGCCAGGAAAAACAGTATAAGCAGGAGATCACCAAAAAACAACAGGAGGCAAGCCGCCTGGCCAGAGCAATTCAGGCAGCTATTAAAAAGGAAATTGAAGAAGAGCAAAGACGTGCAGCAGAAGCAGCCAGATTGGTTGCTGAACGGGAAGCCGCCAAAGCGAAGGCAGAAGCAGATCGTGCAAGAGCCGCCGGCGAACCTGTAAAACCGGTAGAAAAAGCTGCACCAACAGCCGCCCCAAGAACTGCTTCAGGCGTTCTTTCTGCTACGCCGGAAGCAGCAAAATTATCCAATGAGTTTATGGAAAACCGCGGGAAACTGCCATGGCCTGTTGGTCAGGGAACAATTACCCAAGGATTCGGCCAACACACGTATGGCAAAGGCGTAAAAATGGAAAATAACGGATTGAATATCCGTACCAACAGCGGTGCGTCGGTAAGGGCAGTATTTGACGGCGAAGTAAGAAGTGTGGTACAAATGATGGGCGCTGGTTATGCTGTGATTATACGACATGGTAAATATTTCTCCGTGTATTCAAATTTACGTTCAGTTTCAGTTTCCAGAGGTCAGAAAGTTACTGTTAAGCAAGCAATCGGCACAGCTGCAACCGATCCGGATGAAGGAACAACAGAAGTGCATTTTGAAATCTGGGAGGGGTCAGCACCTATAAATCCAACTCCTTGGCTTGCACGTTTCTAATTATTAATTGTATATTTGTAAACCTTTATTTTTACCAGCCAGCTATTTAGGGAAGTAGGGACAAAAGGAAAATAAAAAGATTATCAATATTATAAAAAGTACACATATGATAAGTACAACTTTAGGAGCATTTTTAGGCGGTCAGGAATTGATTTTCATAGCTCTAGCTATTTTATTATTATTTGGAGGCAAAAAAATTCCTGAATTAATGCGCGGTTTGGGTAAGGGAGTTCGTGAGTTTAAAGACGCTTCGAGCGAAGAGCAGCCAGAGGAAAAAATAAAAGAAGAACAAAAATAATTCTTAAAACGGAGTTATGTATGTAACTCCTGAAAGTATTATTAATCATTAATATCTATCTTATCTCACATCTAAGGCTATGGCTAACATAGCCTGGCTATTCTTGTATTAAAAATTATTGTTTTTTATCTAAGAATTCTTTTTTTAAACAATAAAGAGAATAAGCGCCCGTTTAATAACAGGTGTTTCTGTATTTAATCTGGAAACAACCAATTATTGAACTAAAAAGAACGTATGCTAAAAAAGCAAATTTGCGCCATGGCGGCTTCAGTACTTTTTTGTATCTGCGCCAACGTAAGCCAAGCAAAAGAATCGATTAAGAAAAGAGATTCCACCAGAACTGTTTTTGTTAAAAAATCTCTTTCACCCAAACGTATTGATACCATATCTTTAACTCAAAAAGAAAAAGAACTTGCTTCTTCTCCTATAAGAGAACTATTAAAAGATCAGCTTTCTCCTTTGCGCAAGCAAATGAGAGAGAATCATAATATCTACGTTAAGTCATATATCAATAAATATACCAAACCTGGTTTTCGTGGACATTTATCGAAAATGAAAGGATTAGCATCTTATTATTTTCCGATCTTTGATAAAGTATTTAATGAAACAGAAGTACCTTCTGAAATTAAATACTTAGCAATTGTGGAATCTTCCTTAAATCCTCATGCAGTTTCCAGGGTGGGTGCTACCGGCCCCTGGCAGTTTATGTATGCGACAGCCAAAGGCTATGGACTGCGAATGGATTCTTATGTAGATGAACGCAAAGATCCGATAGAAGCAACCTACGCAGCTGCCAATTATCTGAAGAAGGCCTATGAAGTGTATGGTGATTGGTTTTTAGCCATCGCATCTTATAACTGCGGACAAGGAAACGTTAATCGTGCAATTAATAGAAGCGGCAAAGCTAACCCTACTTTCTGGGATATTCAAGCTTATCTGCCAACCGAAACCCGTAATTATATACCAGCCTTTATTGCAATGTGCTATGTTCTCGATAACCCTGAACTCTATCCGATAGAAGCCGATGTAGCGGACTATCCGGAAGATATAGATATAATTCAGATCGATCGTCAACTGACTCTTGCATCTGTAGCAAAAACCTTGGAGATGGCGCCGGAGGATCTTTACCGCTTAAACCCCTCTTACAAAAAACACATCATCATTGGCAGCAAAGCAAATCCTGGTCGGTTGATTGTACCTAAAGTACCAAAAAATGAGTACGCAAAACTTTATAACTTCCTTCAGGGAAATTCAAAACCGGCTGAAGTACTTGTTGCTAAAAAGCAAGAGCCTGTGAAACCGTCAACTTATATTGCCTACAAAGTTAGGAAAGGTGATACATTGGATGCAATAACCAAACGCTTTAAAGGATCAAGTGTTTCATCACTTAAAGCTATGAATAATCTTAAAGGTAATATGATTCAGCCAGGAATGACATTAAAAATAAGTCAGGATTAAGGATATACGATTTTGTTTTTAAATGAAATGAGATGCAGTTTACAATAAGTAGGCTGCATCTTTTTTATGATCTTCTGAGAATACGACCGTAACATGTTCGTTTAATACAGTTGAAAGTTTCAGCCCTGAAAAATCGCTGAATATAGGATAGTTATGGTGACTCCGATCAATCATCACGGCAATGCGCATTTTCTTTAATGGCACATCTAAGAACACTCCTAAACCGTAAGCCAGGGTGCGCCCGCTATTCAATACATCATCCACCAATATAACCACTTTGTCCTTGGCCATCGATACGTCAGTATCTGTGTTAGATTTTAGTGACGTGCTCTCTTTATCCAGCATCACTTTAATCAAAGAAATTTGCTGTGAAGATATCTTTTCCAGTTCTGCAATTATTCGTTTGGCGAAAACATATCCCCGGTCTGCAATTCCCGCAAAAACAAGTTCCTTTTCATCGATTGAATCCTCCAATATTTGATAGGCGATCCGAATCGTCTTTTGCATCATTTGCTCACTATTCAGAATGGTGACTTTCTTTGACATTTTTTGATAGATTAAAAATAAAAGTAATTAATCTTTCTGATTAGCTACAACTAAAAATAAAAAAAACCGGATGCACTGTGACGCATCCGGCTTCCTAAAATAAATTATAATTAATTTATGGTGTCATCAATTTGGTCTTGATCATTACCAGCTGTTAAAGCACGACCACCATTAAAATAATAACGTTTCCAATAAGCGTCATCCAGATTGCTTATCATTACCCCACGACTGGAAGATGCATGCGCAAACTTATTGTCACCAATATAAACTCCTACGTGTGTTATATTTTTACTTCTTATTTTAAAGAAAACGAAATCCCCGGCTTGCAAATTATTCTTACTAACCTTATCTACATTGGAATAGATATTACGTGAATTATAGCCAATGGTTGTATTGAACACTTGTTCATAAAGGGTAGATGCAAATTTGGAGCAATCGATACCGTTTTTTGTATCACCTCCTAAACGATATGGAGTTCCTATCCAATCATAAATAAATTGATACATCTTTGTATTACTGGTAGAAGATGCAGCTACGCCCATTATTTGAGAAAAATATTCTTTAGCTAAATTATCAGGATCGTTGGAGTTGGTTTTAGAAGGGGCTGCGGTTTGCGCATTGGCAGAGAAGATGAAACAAGTAAGTAGCATGCAAGCTACGAGTACCGTCTTTTTCATATACAAGGACTTAAATAAAAACTATTTGAAGATTCAATTGTGGTATTATTAATGATTACGTCGCAAATCTAACCGAAATGTGTATTGACTCCAAATTTTTTAACATATTTTTAACACTTTATTATACACTACTGTCCTAATTTGAATACAGTAGGTAAAATTAAGCTTGCACATTATCATATTTCAAATCTATTGTTTAGATTTGCCTACCGCATTTAATATTTATTAATACGTCAAAATGAGTTCAATAGCGATTACAAAAGAAACCTATTTAGAGTGGTATAGATCTATGCTGCTTATGCGTAAATTCGAAGAGAAAACCGGCCAATTATATGGTCAACAAAAGATAAGAGGATTTTGCCATCTTTATATTGGGCAAGAAGCTGTCGTAGCAGGAGCGATGTCCGTTTTGAAAGCTGAAGATTCTATGATCACTGCATACCGTGATCATGCCCATGCAATCGCAAAAGGAATGAGTCCGGACGCGGCAATGGCTGAGATGTATGGAAAAGTAACCGGCTGTTCGAAAGGAAAAGGTGGCTCTATGCACTTTTTTAGTAAAGAGCATAAATTCATGGGAGGCCATGGAATTGTTGGAGGTCAGATTCCATTAGGAGCTGGTATTGCATTTGCCGAAAAATATAATGGAACAGACAATGTTTGTGTATGTTATATGGGTGATGGAGCTGTCCGTCAAGGTGCTTTTAATGAAGCTCTTAATATGGCAATGCTTTGGAAACTCCCGGTAATCTTTGTTTGCGAAAACAATGGATATGCCATGGGAACATCTGTTAAACGCACAACTAATCAATTAGATATTTACAAAATGGGATTTGCATTTGATATGCCAAGTGCACCTGTTGATGGAATGGATGTGGTGGCTGTACATAATGCAATGGACGAAGCTGTTAGCCGTGCACGTAAAGGTGACGGGCCAACATTTTTGGAAATCCGTACCTATCGCTATAAAGGACACTCGATGTCTGATCCTGCGAAATACCGCACAAAGGAAGAGTTAGAAGATTATAAAGGACGCGATCCTATTATAACAATAAAAGAGGCAATTGTTAAAAAGAAATATGCTGATGAACAATGGTTCGCTGATCTTGATGCAGAAATAAAACAAATTGTTGCAGACTCTGTTAAATTTGCGGAAGATTCTCCTTATCCTGAGGTAGATGAACTTTATAAAGATGTGTATGTACAATCAGATTATCCGTATATTCACAATTAATATTTAATATATTTTTTAAAGAAACTCAAATAAAATAGAATGGCTGAAGTAGTTCGAATGCCCAAAATGAGCGATACCATGACTGAAGGTGTTATCGCAAAATGGCATAAAAAGGTTGGCGATAAAATAAATACAGGTGATATTATAGCTGAGGTGGAAACTGATAAAGCTACCATGGATTTTGAATCGTACCAGGAAGGAACACTGCTGTATACTGGTCCAAAAGAAGGTGAAGCAGTTCCCGTGGATGCAGTAATTGCAGTTTTGGGTGACGAAGGCGAAGATTATAAAGCTTTACTTGAAGAAAACAAAGACGATACTGATAAGAAAGAGCCAGAACCTAAAAAAGAAGAAAGCACTGATTCATCTTCAACAAAAGATTCTTCTTCAGCTGCAACTGCTGATAATACCAGTGATGTTACCGCTGAAGATTTAGGCGTTACTGTAATTACAATGCCTCTTCTTAGTGATACCATGACTGAAGGTGTTATTGCGGAATGGAACTTCAAGGTAGGAGATGAAATTAAAAGCGACGATGCAATAGCTGACGTTGAAACAGACAAAGCGACAATGGAAGTAACAGCTTATGCGGACGGAACCTTGCTTTACATTGGTCTGGAAAAGGGAGAAGCTGCGAAAGTAAACGACATTATCGCGATTGTCGGCCCGAAGGGTACAGATGTTACTCCTTTATTAAACAAGAAAAAGGAAGAAACTCCAAAAGATACTTCAACATCAGATAAACCGTCAGCTTCAAAAGAAACTGCAGATTCTTCTACAAAGGAAGCTGGTTCTGAAGAAAAAGCTGCAGAACAAACTGATAGTGATTCAAGAATAAAAGCGTCTCCATTAGCTAAAAAATTAGCGAAAGACAAAGGGATCAATTTAAGTGACGTAAAAGGATCTGCTGAAGGCGGAAGAATTGTAAAAAAGGATATTGAAGAGTACAAACCAGTTGAAAAAGCAGCAGAAAAAGCTACAGCTCAGCCAACTGGCGAAAAGGCTACTGAAAAGACCATCAATATCCCGCAATATATTGGCGAAGAACGCTATGCTGACAAGCCAGTTACCCAGATGCGTAAAACGATTGCTAAAAGATTATCAGAAAGTTTATTCACTGCACCACACTTCTATTTAACAATGAAAATAGATATGGATAGTGCTATGAGTGCCCGTTCTAAAATCAATGAAATAGCACCTGTTAAAGTATCGTTCAATGACTTGGTTGTTAAAGCTGTAGCTGTTGCCTTGAAACAGCATCCAAATGTAAATTCTTCATGGAGAGGTGATAAAATCAGGTACAACGAACACGTTAATATTGGTGTGGCAATAGCTGTAGAAGAAGGCCTGTTAGTTCCGGTAGTACGTTTTGCAGATGGAAAATCACTTTCACACATCTCTGCGGAAGTAAAAGATTTTGCACAACGTGCTAAAGCTAAAAAACTACAACCGTCAGACTGGGAGGGTTCAACTTTCACTATCTCGAATTTAGGTATGTTTGGAATTGATGAATTTACCGCGATTATCAATTCACCAGATGCTTGTATCTTAGCTGTAGGTGGAATACAACAAGTACCAGTTGTTAAAAATGGTGCAATTGTTCCAGGAAATATTATGAAAGTAACACTCAGCTGTGATCATCGCGTTGTCGATGGAGCAACTGGAGCAGCGTTTCTGCAGACTCTAAAATCTTTATTAGAGGAACCGGTAAGATTGCTGGTATAAATAATTTAGAACTTTTTAACAAAGAAAGGCTGCTTCAAAATGAAGCAGCCTTTCTTTATTAAAACCATTCCTGTTCAAGCTACTGGGATTTAATCCTACCATTCTATAGCTTGGTCTTCATCAGGAATCAATGTGTTCATTTGACGCTCCATAGTCATCGTTCCTTCAGCTCTAAATCTAACAGGCAAAGCTGGTGAAGAAGTAATATCATTGTACTTATATTTGATTTTTATTGTACAATACTTTCTAATTAAATAAGGTAATGTCTCATCAGCGGCTTGTCTGATTTCATAAGTAGGTTGTTCCAGCAATTCAAAGTGTATGTCATTGTTTATTGCGCGTACCGTTAAATTACCGTTTCTGACTCCGTCAGCATTTTCTACTCCCTCTTCAAAATTAATGATGATTTTATAATTTGCTCTATCCTCGGCATTTTCATCGATCATGCCGACATACATAAATACTGAATTCTCGTCGACAACCCATGCTGTTTTTGAACTCATAACTGCAGGGCCGGAAGTTTCCCCATCAAAATAAACATTCATCGCTGTTGCTGAGTAGCTACCTGAGTAATCATTGAAAGGTTTAACGTACAACAATGCTTTTCGCCAGCCTTTACGGTAATTAGCCGTATATGAAGGATCATCTTTTATTTTAAGCGGTAGAACCCAACGTTCAACTAAATCAAGGTTTTCGAACTTGAACTTTACTTTGTAGTTTCCTATATGAGAGCCTTTTGGAATAAAAGCTGTGGAAGAAGGAAGCTCGAAAAATTGTTCAGATAGTTGTTTATAAAACAAGTCGGTGCGATATTGATATTTTTCGTGGTTCAAAATATTCAATGTATCATTATCGACTTCAATATTCACCTGCAAATCTTTGTCGTTCGGGGTAGATCCGCTTAAGATCACGGGTAGATTGTATTCCACTTCTCCGTTCTCTGTATATCTTAAATATACTTCCGAAACACCTTCATCTCCAACAGGAGCTTTAAATGACACCATTTGTGTATACAGCTCATCCTTCCATTCATCGTTACATGCTCCCAGCACCGCACCGAGTGCTAATATCAATATATATATATATAATTTTTTCATAATACAATTTTTAAATTAGTCAAAAGTTTGCCAGCCCGGCGCCTGTGTCATACGTTTATTCTTTCGTAATTCGTCCAAATCAATTGGCCAAAAGTACATTTTCTTTGAAAACACGGTTTGCAAAATAGGAACGCGTACCGGTGTATAGAAAAGATTCGCATTTTGCTTGGTCATCAACGTATTATAGCCATAAATTTGTTCAGCTTCCTCCACAGGTGCATCTTTCCATCTCCTTAGGTCATAATAACGTTGGTTCTCGCCCAACAATTCTATTTGACGTTCATGTTTAAGTGTTTCCCGAAGCACGTCTTTATCGGAAAATACTGAGAAATCATAATTTGGAACACCTGCTCGCATACGCAACGGAGCAATGATTGCGCTGATCTCGGCTGGATTGCGCGCTATACTATAATTAGAGGCAGCATCCCATGATGGTATATTATAGGTTCCTTGCAACTCGTTAAGTGCTTCCGCATACATCAATAAAATGTCACTGTATCTAATTGTAATTTCTACTTTTGGAGTGATAATACCACCATTCCCTGCATTATCTCTTGGATTGACAAATTTCATCATCCCAATACCCGTTGGCAACCACCGATCGCCATTTATCCTTCCTGCATCTTCACCTCGATAATAAAAAACTTGTTGATTTGTGACCGTAGCTTGATTTGTGGTTGCACTCGAAAGAGTCCAAAATGCACCACTAAAAGCTACGGAAGCATAGAATCTGGGCTCACGATTGGCAAACTCTTTCCACACATTTGCACGCAATGGTTTGAAATTATCAACTTCATTGCTTTTGACAAACATATCAGCACCGTACTTGTTAAGTATCTCCTGCCTATTAAATGGTGCTCCATCGTTCATAGCATAGGCATCACTTTGTTTTAAGGTAATGCCGTGGCAGTTAAAACCTCCACCTACCTGTGGCATTTGGTGACGTGTGAGTGAAATCACCCCGTGTTCGTAGTCCGTTTGGTTTTCACCTCTTGTAAAGATCATTTCTGAGTTTTCGGCAGCATAAACATCCCCGTTAAATAAAGACCGGTAAGATTCGAATGGGTCAATATCCGCCCATCCGTCCGGAAAGTTTTTCGTTGAGTATTCGGGATGGTATGGTGGAACAATTGTCGCCGGATAGTCGTCCGTTCCTTTTGATTTGCTTTTTACTGTGTAAAGTTTGTATACATGTAGCTCGATAACGTCCTTCGCTGCCGCTGCGGCTTTTGCCCATTTTTCGTCATCATACTGCTGAGAAATTAAAATTTTTCCCTCATCATCTACGAAATCCGACATCTCGGCATTTCCATTTGCCAACGGGCTAGCGGCAAACAGAAGCGCTTTTGCACGTGTAGCGAGTGCAGCGCCACGTGTTGGACGGGCGATATTTCTGTTATCACGTTTCATTGGCAAATCCTTGGCTGCTAAGATCATTTCTCCAGAAATAAAATCGACAACCTCATCATACGTACTGCGAGGATAGCTTAACTGATCGTAGCTCTCATCGTAGTCAACACCATTTTCAGGTAAAATGGGCACTGGTCCGTATTTACGTAATAACAACCAATATAAATACGCTCTTATAAATCGCGCCTGTGCTTTATAGTCAGCAACTTCCTGTGTGCTGAAAGCACCGTTGTCTGAGATGCTGTTTATCATAATTGAAGCCTGGCGGATTCCTGCATAGGACTGGGACCAGGAAGCGTTGTATTTAGAAAAATTTTCGTACTTACCAAATTTGAACTCTCTGTAAGTAGCGCCATTGCCTCCTTCATTGAAAAACATATCGTCTGAATAATTCGTCAAGGTATAATCTCTATGACCCACTTCAAGATTGTAGTTCAATAACTTGTTATAGCAGTTAGCAAGCCACTGTTCAGTATAATCTTTGCTTTTGAAAATTCGCTCTTCGTTCTGCCGATCGTTAAAAAAGTGTTCTACACTTAAATAATCCTTACAGGATGTAAAAAAGAATCCAATAAAGGATAATAATGCAACTATGATGTGTTTTCTTTTCATCGTCTTGAATACTATAAGTTTGTAATTAGGCCAAATGTGAACGTTTTCGATAAGGGGTAAGCTTGTCCGTTCGAACTGTTCATTTCAGGATCCCACAGTTTAAAGTTAGTGAAGGTCAATAAATTTGTACCCAAAAAATACAGTCGAAGGCTTTTCAAATGGAGCCTGTTGAGGACGTTTTTGGGTAAAGTATAACCAGCTTCCAAGGTTTTTAAACGGAGGTACGAACTCTCTCTTAACCAATAAGACGAAGCCCGGTAATTATTAGCATTACTGCCATAACTTAGTCGAGGATAAGTCGCGTTTATGTCTTCATTCTCATCTAAAATCCAACGATTTCCTTCAGCCACATCCTTCAGAATATTTCCATGGTCTCCCTTGCTGAACGGATATACATTGAATCCGTTGATAAAGAAGGAGGAGTTACCGGCTCCCTGAAAATGGAAACTGACGTCAAAATTCTTCCATTGGGTAGATAGTCCAAAACCATAAATAAGGCTCGGGTAAGGGGCAGCACCAACAGGAACTATATCATTATTGTCAATCTTTCCATCACCATTGATATCCTTATATTTGATATCACCCGGCATTACCCGTCCAAAAGTTTGTGTCGGACTATTCCGAATGTCCTCGTAATCTTTAAAAAGGCCCAATGCCAAAAGTCCTCTGTTTTGCTTAACTCTAAAGCCGGTTGTGTTTATGTATGGATAATTGCTAAACTGTTCGTCGGCTTCTAAAATCTCATTCTTACTATAAGTTATGGTTGAACGTAAGGTGAAGTTTACCTGATTTATTTTTTGAGAAACCTTTAGCTGGCCATCAAAGCCTTTGGATAATGTAGAACCAATATTCGCACTTGGCTTAGACTGTAGCCCCACACTACTAGGAACATAGTCTCTTACCATATAAATACCATCGCGTTGTTCGTGAAAATAATCCAACGCGCCGGTTATTTTATCCTTTAAAAATGAAAAATCCAGACCAAGGTCATGCTTTGTTGCTACCTCCCAAGTGACTGTGTTAGATGCGATATTATTGTAAGTGAGCCCATTATAATTATTGGAACTTTCAATGTCTCCCCAGTTATAGCCAGTTTCTGGTTTGTCGGTAAATGAAGCCAAATAAGGAAAGCGGATAGCCTTAAGATCATCACCAATATAATCATTTCCAACTTTTCCATACGAATAGCGTACTTTCAGCATATCCATCCAGTTCACCTTATCTTTTATAAATGCCTCTTCGGCGATATTCCAAGCTCCGGAAACTGCAGGGAACAAATCAAACTGGTGACCCCTAGCAAAGTTTTCTGAACCATTGTATCCGAAATTGAGGTCAATAAAGTAACGGTATTTATATCCATAAGTAAAACGCCCTGCTAAACGTTGATTACGACGATCGATACCTTGAATCAATTCTTTGTCAATGAATGAAGTATTAGCTTTTTTGTCTTGTGCATACTGCAATATACCACCCAATTGATGATCTTCAATGCTTTTGTTGTAGTGTAATTCAGCTTGCAAAGCTTCAGAACGATCTCCATTGGCACTTGAAGTTTGCCTAAGGAGCTGTTCCTCGACAGTCCGCCTATATACTAAATTTCCATCTGAATCTCTTAACCGTTCGGCTTCCCACGTTTCTGGCCACTTCAATCTACGTATATTGTTGTGATTGTTCGTGTCAAATCCAAAACGGCCAGTAAAACGCAAGCCGTCCGTGATAAAGTTTAAATCTTGATCTAGTGTTATATTTGTTTGGATCTTATTGTCCCAGTTTTCAATGTAACCCTGTTGCGTAATGAGTACCCAAGGATTTGCGAGGCTTGAACCGTTCCGTGAGGGTATCCTTCCATCAGAATATAAAACAGGAATTGAGATCGGATTTTGCCCCATTAATGAGCTCCATATTTCGCTATAGAGTCCTCCCGGAAGATTTTGTTTAGCCAAAGATCCACTTATGCCGATTTTAACCAACGTTGATTTTGTCAGATTCATATCGACATTGGTTCGATAGTTCCACCGTCTATAATTTGAATTTAACTTATAGCCTTCTAGCGCTTCGTTTGTTGCATACATTGACTCCTCATCGATATAACTACCGGATACATAAAAGCGGGCTATCTTGCTACCTCCACTCATATTGAGGGAAGCTCTCTTGGTATAGGCCCCGTCTTTTAAGAACATATCCATCCAGTCGACATCGGAAAACAAATCGGGATCTAAGCCGCTACGTATCAACCCAAGATCATCGTCTGAATAAAAATTTTCCTCATTTCGAGTAGTACGAGCTTCATTCATCAAACTGGCATAGGTGTACCCATCCACAAACTCAGGCGTATAAGTCCGTGTATTATACGACCCCTCAACCTTACTATTGATTGATATTTTATCGTCCTTTCCTCTTTTTGTGGTGATCAATACAACTCCGTTTGCACCTCTAGAACCATAAATTGCTGTGGTAGAAGCGTCTTTTAGAACGGAAAAGGATTCAATATCTTCAATATTGACTTCATTGAAATCTCTTTCAAAGCCATCTACCAAAACCAAAGCAGCAGTACCTGCACCAAAGGTAGAAATTCCCCGAATCCAGAATTCGGAGGTGTTGTTTCCTGGTTGCCCATTTGATTGCATAGCCATTACACCTGCTACATTTCCGGCCAATGCGTTGCTAAGACTACCGGTTGGTGTTTTTAGGGTACTCAAATCAACTGATGTTACTGCACCTGTTAACGTTACTTTTTTCTGTGGACCTAATGCTGTAATCGCAACTTCATTCATTATATTGTACTCTGAATCTTTCAGAACAATATCTAACTTCAACTTATCTTTGATTAAAACCTCCTGGGTTTCGCTGCCAACATAGGAAAATACAAGCCATTGGTATTGCTCCATTTTGATGGTAAATTCTCCATTATTGTTGGTTGTAACTCCCAATCCGGGTTCATTTTTGACGATAACGCTTACACCTATCAATGGCTCTTTCTGTTCATTAGTGACTCTACCTGTTACGGTCACCATGACTTTACTATTCTGTGCAAATGAATGGGTAAACCCGCCCCATAAGATTATTAAGATAATTATATAATTTTTCATTAATTCATGCTAATTAAGTGCTCGATTCATGCTTGTATCGAGTTAAGGGATTAAATTCTAGATCAAAAGAATACGGAATAAGATTAATATCTATTCAATTCCTATCGTCCGGATACGCTTATTTCCTTCCTCACTGATATAGAATATCTGGTTTTCCGCATCGTAAGCGATGCCATTTGGTTTATTGAAACGGGCTTCCTTTCTTAGGTCACCGTCGATATAGCCTTCCTTTTTACCGTCTGAGGATGGGCTTCCTTTTCCAGCAAAGGTAGCGACTTCGCCTGTAGGCGATATAGTCCGGACACTATGATTATCAATGTCACAAACGTAGAAGTCATATTCATCTCCCTGCCCGGTATATTTTGGATTTTTTACGAAGACGCCTTGATTAAGAAGTCCGAACCGAGCCGATGTGCCAATAGCATCAATGTCACCTTTGACATTGTATTGACCAGCAAAGACCACAGCAGGTTCCAACTCTTGGGTTGTCCAGTTGTACATCGTTTTCCATATCACATTACCAACCATTAGGTACGCAAAGTTACCTGAAGGATGAAAGAAAATGTTTGGGTGAACATTGGCGCTGCTCGTTTTAAATAACTCTTTAGAAGTTAGTTCCTTTGTCAAAGGGTCAATAAAGGCCTTCTGAATGCCACCGCCCCAATGAGTATTGAAAAACATAACATTATCAATCGGATGAGAGGCACAGGAGTAACTTGTACGAGCATATACGTATGGGTACACTCTTCGATAATTCTCGGACCGCAAGGTATAAGCGATAGCTGGTTTGGTATCATTATTTTGCCCATGATCATCGACTATAAATAAAGTATCATTACTAGGGCTAAGGGTTGCCGTTTGTATTCTTCTGAAAGCAGCTTGCCCATTGGTTATCAATGTAGACACCATCCTTTCATTCAAGTCTACTTTCCGTACTGCTTTTTCTTTTTCTACAACAAATAAGCTGTTTTCTTCTGGCTCATAAAGCAACCACGTTGGCAAATCGAAGCCTGCTTCTTCAAATGTTCCATTCACAATTGAAGATTTTCCCAATTCATCCACATTACCTACTAAGGTCCCTACAGTAATTGTTGAAGTATAGACAAATGGTTCTGCGAAAGTGTAGTCAGTTGTTTGATTACCTTCAATTACAACCCTTACTTCGCCTGAAGTTGTTCTACGAGGTACCATACAGTAGATTTCGCTGCCGTTCGAACCTATCACTTTCAGCGCTTTTTCGCCAATGTACACATGTATTTTCGAAATATCAGTCCCGAAATTCTCTCCTTGGATGTACAAGCGGGTTCGTACAGCACCTTGTTTTGGAGAGTAATCATTGAATACAGAAGGTTTATTCGGATCATAGTCTAATGCGTCATTTTTTTCCTTGCATGAAGATAATACGCATGCTCCCAAAGAAAATAAAACTGCAATCGTAAATAGGAGCTTTCGCCCTTTTAAAGTAAAGTTTTTCTGCATAGTTAAGGTTTTGATTAGTTATTCCTTGCAACAATAAAGTTGCAATATATACCTTTTTTACTTATTATAAAACTTTCGCGGTTTTTTTTTGTTTGTATTGTTTTTTTTAGCTTTCACAATACTACCCTTTAGGTTTCAAAAAGAACATCATCGTTCCTCAGCTTTAACACCAGGGAACTTCCTGATTTGATTATCGCAATCGTAACACCACACAACCGGATGGAAATCTGTATCTATTACTCTCCTGGAAATCATATTTTGATGTATGACTTTTATCTTTATTTTTGTTATGAAAATTTCGGCTGGAAAAAATGTGGTTGCGAAAGAAGCCAGCAACCACAAAAGTTTATTTGAATTAAAATGCATTTGATATACGTTTATTTAAATTTGATGCAAAAGTATATTTATGCTATTAGAGCAATGTTGATATTAGTTTAGCAAATTGTTAAGCAATCCGGCAAAGCCTCCCAGATTAATAATGAAAAAACACTTAGTATTTTGGATTGATCTGCATTGAGTATAAGTGTAGCGGATTACAGAATTATTAGGTCTTTAACATCTTGCTATTGTTCTCCTTTACTTAATTAAAAACCACTGAAAAAACAGTTAAACACTAGCAATCAAACTTGTATATCGATTTTCAAAAGTAGAGGGCGGTTCCGAACAAGGCTTTTACCAAGATGTTTTCTTTAATAAAACATTTGGTCTGATACAACTTTTCCTTATTAAAATTTCATTTGATGTTCACAATTATCGCTGGAAAGTTGGTATCCTTAACGGAGTAACTGTTCCGTTAACCAAGCCTTTCGATCCATTAAATATTGCTTTTATTGAAGATTCAATATTCGAAATGTTTAAGGTCTCGTATTCATCTTTTACGGTATGATAATATTGATCAGCATCAATTTGAACCGTTGAAAAGGTATGGGCAGGTACGCCGAACGCTGCCAGACTCACATTATCACTGCGAAAGAAAAGATTTTGCTCAGGATATGGATCAGGATAAAAGGAGAAAGCTGAGCCCTTACTTTCTTTTTGCATAATTTCACCCAGATCGGAACGTTCATAACCGGTAATATACAAACTATTGGGACCAAACTTTGAGTCCTTACCAATCATTTCAATATTAATCATAGCAACAACCTCATCGGAGTTGATGTGTTGTGAAAAGTATTGAGAACCGAATCCGCCAATCTCTTCAGCTGTGAAAGCGACGAAAACTAAGGTGCGTTCATTATTATTTTGCTTTGCATAAGCTTTGGCTAAACTGATTACTGCCGAAACACCGGATGCATCATCATCAGCACCATTTGCAATTGAGTCTTTCCCTACAGGTTGAATAATACCGATATGATCGTAATGCGCAGAAAAAACAACGATTTCCTTAGTCTTGCTTCGTCCAGGCAATACACCCACTACATTAAATAATTCCTTCCCATCGACATTAAACGTTTGCCGATAGCTTCCATTAAATGGTGTTAAACCTATTTCTTGAAATTCTTTGGAGATGAAATCAGCTGCATGACTTATATCGGAAGAGAAGGCAGCACGTCCTCTCATTTCATCCGAGGCCAGCGTTTTGACAATCCGATCAATATCCTTTGTTTCAAATAAAGTTTCTTTTTCTTTCTTTATAGCACAGCTGCTTAAAATAAGAAAGAGGAATAGGAATCCGACGTTATGTCTATTTACGAGGGTCATCTGAATATTCTTTAATCAATGCCTTGGAACGGTTATAAATCTTATCAAAAACAGAATCAAATAATTTATCATCAAAATAAGGATCCTGAATATCTTCTTCTTCCAAAAAAAGTTTAACTTTTTGTTGATGGGCTTCGCTCTTGGTTAGCTTCAATATATCCTGATAATTTTGCTTATCCATTGCCAAAATAAGGTCATAGGATTCAAAATCATCTGTTGTTATCTGACGGGCTCTCTGTCGGGTAATGTCAATGCGGTTTTTTCGGGCGACAGCAATGGCCCGTGAATCAGGAGCATGCCCGATATGCCAATTTCCGGTGCCAGCTGAATCGATAGACCAATCTAAGCCAGCTTGTTTTGCCAAATGCTCTAGGCTACCATGAGCTAGCGGAGAGCGGCAAATATTTCCAAGGCAAACTAATAAAATACGCATAAACAAATATAAAACAATTTAATATTCCGATTTGGTCAATTCACCTCGCAAACTTATCTCTGCCCAGTGAGCTACTTCCTTTTGATTGTCAAATCGCCCCTGTAGATACATAAGCTTCGTAACAGCCGCTTCGAAAGTCATATCATATCCGCTTAACACACCCATATCTTTTAACCACTTACTCGTTTCATATCTGCCCAATTCAACAGAACCGACCCGGCATTGCGAAATATTTAAAATATTTTTACCATTATTAAGGGCATCACGTAACATATCCAGAAACCAACTGTTGGTAGTAGTATTTCCAGATCCAAATGTCTCCATAATAACCGAACGTGCATCTGATTCAAGTACACTTTTAACTACTTTTTTGTTAATGCCGGGATATAACTTCAGAACAGATATTGAGTTATCAAGCTGTGTATGAATAATGAAATCTTTACCACTGTTATCTTGTAAGGCGGCCTCATTGTATTTCAAATGAACACCTGCTTCTACTAAAACCGGATAATTTGGAGAACGAAAAGCTTCGAATTTTGCTGAATTATATTTAAAAGAGCGATTTCCACGGTAAAGCTGGCTATCAAAATAAATTCCAACCTCATGCACCAACGAATGACCGCCTTTTTTGGCAGAAGCAATTTCAAGGGAAGTAATCAAATTCTCACGGGCATCGGTTCGAATCTCCCCGATTGGCAACTGTGAACCTGAAAATATTACTGGTTTCTGAAGACCCTCCAACATAAAGCTCAAAGCAGATGCAGAAAAAGCCATTGTATCTGACCCGTGTAAAATCACAAAGCCATCATGATCTTCATAGTTCTTTTTAATGATTTCAGCCATTTCTACCCAGATATCGGGAGTCATATTAGATGAATCTATTATTGGACTAAAAGAACAAACCGTTAATTTATAATTAAGCCGATTTAGCTCGGGTACATTTCTGCTTATTAAATCAAAATCGAATGGAACAAATGAATCTGTCTCTTTATCCATTACCATTCCGATAGTTCCACCCGTATATATTACAAAAATATTTTTCATCAGAATAAGTTGTCTTTAATAAGGCGATGAAGCTGGTATGAGCCGATCGCTTTTCACTAATTGTTTTATTTAACTGTGTTATTCAAGAGATCGCTTCGTTAAGTTCATCGTAATTTGTGAGTAATTCAAAATGCTCATAATAGTTTCATCAGAAAGTCTTTCTTTTGATAACTCCATTGAAAAGCAATTAGGCGAGTCCGAAGTTAGCAAAGAAGATCAAACTCCAAAAATATCAACCGAATTTTGTGTTGTTATCCGAGCTACTTCTTCAATAGATACCTGATGCAGATCGGCGACTTTTTCGGCAATATATTTTAAATAGCTACTCTCATTTGCTTTTCCACGAAAAGGTACCGGCGCTAAATAAGGTGCATCAGTTTCCAGCACTAAATATTTCATTTCTATCTCTTTTACTACTTTGTCTAAACCAGCATTTTTAAAAGTAACAACTCCGCCAATACCTAAATAGAAACCAAGATTGATTGCTTTTTTCGCTTGCTCTAAATCACCGGTAAAACAATGAAATACACCTCTTAACTTATCATCTCGCATGCCTTCCAGCAATGCGAATAGTTCATCAAAAGCATCTCTGCAATGAATAACAATAGGTAAATTATACTTTTTAGCCCATGCGACTTGTATTCTGAATGCCTCCTGTTGAAATGGTAAAGTACTTTTATCCCAATGCAAGTCTAATCCGATTTCTCCTATAGCATATACTTTATTAGTACTTAAAGCATCTTCAATTTTTTTCAGATCTTCATGAAATCCCTCCTGAACACTGCAAGGATGCAATCCAAGCATTGGAAAACAATGGTTTGGAAAAGCAGAAACGGTATCCATTACCAGATTGATGGATGCTACATCTACATTCGGCAAAAAGAGTCTGCTTACTTGATTATCCAGACACCGCTTTATCTGATATTCTAATTCAGGAGAATGAGCATGATAATAAATATGTGTATGAGTATCGGTAAGTTGCATTTTAAAAGATAAAAAAAACGCCTTTCTATTAGGAAAGGCGCTAAAATAATTTATTTTATTTCGTTGGTGTCTCTCCTTTTTGAGGAATAACCTTGATTACTTCCATTTCAAACATTAGCGGAGTATACGGTGCAATAGCCCCCATTGCTCCTTGCTCGCCATAGGCTAATTTAGAAGGCACAATTAATTTTGCCTTACTACCTTCAGGAAGCAACTGCAATCCTTCATCCCAACCAGGAATAACCGCTCCCAGACCAACCGGAATTTTAATCGGTTCGTATGGACGCTGAGGATTGTAAACATTTCCACCTTCTTTTTTCGCTACAGCTTCAATGCTTGTGTCAAATGCTTTTTGAGATCCATTTAAAAAACGACCAGTATAATTAACCTCCACGGTATCGCCTACTTTTGCAACAGCACCTTTTCCTTCTGTCTCAATTACATATTGTAGTCCGGATGCAGTAGTTTTAGTAGCTAATTTTTCGTCTTTAATATATCTTTCAATTATGCCTGCTTCGGCATTTTTAACTTTTTCTTGCTCAGCAGTAATATATTTCTCAACTTGACTATGAAATACACTGTCAGCTAATTCGCCTTTGGGTATAACATGATTTATTTTAAAAGTATAAACCAAATGAGAACCACTTATACCTTCTGGTTTAGGAATTCCTTTTGCAACCATGCTATCAATGTTAAATTTAAAAACGGCACTATCACCGCTTCCTAACATTAATAATGCAGACATAATATCGCCCGGATACATTGGTTTTTGAGCAGCCATGTAGGTTGGCTGGCCAGATTCATAAGTGCTCATAAGAAGAGAATCACCTTCTGTTTTGATGATTGCGCCAACAGATATAAAATCGCCTTCCTGGATTTTCGCCTGGCCATTATCCTTTATAATTTTATATTGCATACCGCCCCCGCCTTCTTGGAATTTCTGACATGCAGTAAGGCCAAGCATTGCCAGACCTAAAATAACAACTGATTTTTTCATTTTTTTTGTTTCGAATTATGTAGTTAAAAGATTTTTATATTCGGGTAAAATGGATTTGAACTTCTGAACAACATCCTGTAATGTACCTTGAGAGTGACCTCCGGACGCATTTTTGTGACCTCCACCGTCAAAATAACGAGTGCAGATTTCATTACATGGAATGTCTCCGATTGACCTTAATGATAGCTTAACTCGCTCCGATCTGTCAATAATTAAAGCAGCCAAACGGATGCCGCTTACGGATAATGCATAGTTAACCAGGCCTTCAGTATCTCCGGTAGTAATATTAAACTGCTTTAAATCTTTTGCTTCAATGGCAAAAATCGCCGTATTGTATTCAGGAATAACTTCAAGACGATTTAATAAGCAGAATCCAAGAAACTTCAGGCGACTTTCTGTCGAGCTGTTAAAAACATGCTCATGAATCTTCCAGTTTTGAGCGCCTAATGTGATTAGATCAGCAACGATTAGGTGTACTTCAGCTGTTGTTGAAGAAAAGCGGAAGGAACCGGTATCAGTCATGATTCCTGTATACAACGATGTTGCTATATCTGCTGATATTCCAGCACGGTCATTCATGTGGTTTACGATAAAATCATAAACTAACTGGGCTGTCGCAGCGGCCTTTGGGTCCCAATGCCTAACATCATCAAAACCTTCCGGTGCTAAATGATGATCAATCATCACTTTGTTCGCTTTGCTTTCTCGTACAGCTTGTCCCATTTCATGGATACGCGACAAGTGATTAAAATCTAAACAAAATATGATATCAGCTTCTTTAATGAACTGGTCCGCTGTGTCTTTATGAGAAGTGTAAATAATCACTTCATCTTGACCTGGCATCCAGAATAAAAATGAAGGATAATCAGATGGAACAATTAGCTTCACCTGATGTCCGTGCTGTATTAACCAATGATATAAAGCCAAAGAAGAACCCATAGCGTCTCCATCTGGTTTATAATGGGTTGTGATTATTATTTTTTGCCTATCAGCTAGTTTTTCTTTTAGATCGGTTAACGATAACATGTACTTAATTAAAGACAACAAATCTATAAAAATTTATCTATAAACCTATTGTACATTTTTTTAGTCTGCAGACAGTCGAATAAAAAAAGAGGATATTTTTGCATTAGTGCCATTTACATGGTAAACAGGGAATTTATGCATTCAAAATAAAAATGTATTTTTGCAAAAAAAACATATAATAATGGCAACGAATAGAACTTTTACAATGATCAAGCCTGACGCAGTAAACAACGGGCACATAGGGGCAATTATAAATGACATCACAAGTGCAGGTTTCAAAATTATTGCGATGAAATACACTAAGCTTAGTGAAGAAAATGCAGGTGCATTTTATGCAGTACATAAAGAAAGACCATTTTATGCAGATTTGGTAAGCTTTATGAGCTCTGGCCCGATAGTGGTAGCTATTCTTGAAAAAGAAAATGCGGTTGAAGATTTTAGAAAACTTATTGGAGCAACAAACCCGGCTGATGCTGCTGAAGGCACTATTCGTAACAAATATGCAAAATCAATTGATGCAAATGCTGTTCATGGATCAGACTCAGACGAAAATGCTGAAATTGAAGGTAATTTTTACTTTTCTCAATTGGAAAGATTTTAAAGATAAAATATGAATGTAAACTAACAGGGCTGCCTTGAATTATTCAAGGCAGCCCTGTTAGTTTACATTCAACTTGTTTAACTTAAAGCACTCAAGTACTGCTTAACAGTTTCCTCCAACCCTAAATAAATTGCATCAGAAATTAATGCATGCCCAATACTTACTTCAAGTAAATTTGGAATATTCTTAGCAAAATATGAAAGATTATTCAAATCAAGATCATGCCCTGCATTAATTCCTAAGCCCACCTCTCCGGCCATTAACGCCGCATCAAGGTAAGGCTTTAATGCCCTTTCAGGGTTCTTTCTAAATTCAATAGCATAATTTTCTGTGTAAAGCTCTACTCTGTCCGTACCGGTTTTAGCAGCAGCTTCTACCATTCTAACATCCGGATCTACAAAGATCGAGACCCTTATACCAAATTCTTTGAATAAAGCAACCATCTCTGTCAAGTAGCTTTTATATTTGATCGTGTCCCAACCATGATTAGAGGTTATCTGCCCCAATTCATCGGGCACTAAGGTCACCTGAGCCGGGGAATTGGCTAATACCAGATCAACGAATTTCTGTTCCCGGCAATTTCCTTCGATATTGAATTCTGTTTGAATATGTTTCTTTATATCGTATACGTCCTGATATCGAATATGTCTCTCATCAGGACGAGGATGAACAGTAATTCCCTGCGCTCCAAATCTTTCACAAGCTAACGCTGCTTCCAGGACATTTGGAGTTTCACCTCCCCTTGAATTTCTTAAGGTGGCAATTTTATTAATATTGACAGAGAGCTTTGTCATCATGATTAATATCTATAATGATCAGGTTTGAATGGACCTTCAACCGGAACTCCGATATAATCAGCCTGATCCTGGTCAAGCACATCAAGTTCAACTCCTACTTTGGCAAGATGTAAGCGGGCTACACGCTCATCTAAATGCTTTGGAAGGGTATAAACCTTATTCTCATATCGCTCTGGATTTTGCCACAATTCAAGTTGTGCCAGAGTTTGGTTGGTAAATGAATTACTCATTACAAAAGATGGATGCCCAGTTGCACAACCTAAATTAACTAAACGGCCTTC
>Ga0160433_100420_pt1 | contig 22641 bp, 18 predicted proteins | sample HID1972K_E0MG_FD_108235 | JGI IMG/M metagenome (GOLD analysis project Ga0160433, IMG submission 108235) | Enriched pill bug-associated microbial communities from UW Madison campus, WI, USA - HID1972K_E0 MG | ecosystem: Host-associated > Arthropoda: Insects > Digestive system > Unclassified ...
ACAATCCACATACCTCCAATAAGAACAGAGAGTCCTGGAAGATCTATATAATTCGGATTGTCCTTCGTAAATATCATATGAAAATGCTCATTAGCCTGACTGGTCAAAAGGCTAAATCCTTTTACCACACCAGTTTCGCCATAATGAGAAGCAACCAGTTCAAGAGCTAAATAAGTAGTTGCCAAACCTCCCAAAATCAAGAAGAATACTTGAATAACGTCTGTATAACCAATTACTTTCATCCCTCCCAATGTAATGATGATAGCAAATATTGCCAAGCCAATCATACAAACAGTAAAGTCAATACCTGATATACTGCTTACTGCAAGTGCACCCAGGAAAAGGATTGAAGAAAGGTTTACAACGATGTACAGTAATAACCAAAAGACTGCCATAATCATAGCCACCGTTTCGTTATAACGCTGGCCTAAGAACTGTGGCATCGTAAATATCTTATTCTTTAAATAAACAGGAATAAAGAATACGGCAACAATGATAAGTGTAAAGGCTGCCATCCATTCATAGGTAGCTATTGCCAGACCCATTTGAAAGCCGGAACCACTCATTCCTATAAATTGCTCAGCTGAAATATTAGAAGCGATTAGAGAAGCTCCAATAGCCCACCATGTTAAAGAACCCTCGGCAAGGAAATAATCCTTGGAATCGGCGACTTTTGATTTTTTTCTTTGATATATCCAAAATCCATAAAGCGCAACAAATAAAAAGTATACAAGAAATACTAAATAATCTTCTAAAGCTAGAGAATTCATACAGTTAATTTGATTAATACAGGTTTATCGTAAATGAATGGATAAATGTAAAACAAATTGTTAAAAAAGCGAGAATCTCTACATATTATTTCTTGTCGTTCCCTTTTTTGTCACCAGGCCTTGAAATAGACTCACGCATATCTGTATCCGCTTGAATGTTTTGAATCTTATAATAATCCATAATACCCAAATTTCCACTGCGGAAAGCTTCTGCCATTGCTAAAGGCAACTGCGCTTCTGCCTCAATCACCTTTGCACGAGCCTCTTGCGCTTTAGAACGCATTTCTTGTTCAGATGCAACAGCCATAGCACGTCTCTCTTCTGCACGAGCATTAGCTACCTTTAAATCGGCCTCAGCCTGATCTGTCTGAAGTTTAGCGCCAATATTTTCACCGATATCAATGTCGGCTATATCAATCGAAAGAATTTCGAAAGCAGTACCACTATCCAATCCTTTCTCCAAAACCGTACGGGAAATACGATCTGGATTTTCAAGCACTAATTTATGTGTTTCTGAAGAACCTATTGTAGTAACAATACCTTCACCAACCCGTGCTAAAATAGTTTCTTCACCAGCTCCCCCAACTAATTGGTTGATATTTGCTCGTACTGTAACCCGGGCCTTTGCTATTAATTGAATACCATCTTTAGCAACAGCAGCCACCGGCGGCGTGTTAATTACTCGAGGATTCACCGATATCTGAACAGCATCAAATACATCCCTACCTGCCAAATCAATGGCAGTAGCCGATTTAAAAGTTAATGGTATATTAGCTTTATCAGCAGAGATCAAGGCTTTAATTACCCGGCTAACATTTCCGCCAGCTAAATAATGGGTTTCTATCTCGTTGGAGGTTATATTCAATCCCGCTTTTGTTGAAATGATCATGGAATTTACCACCAAAGATGGTGAAACCTTCCGCAAACGCATCAACAGTAAATTCAATAAGCTAACGCGTACACCCGAAAGTTGAGCTGTAAACCAAAGATTTACCGGTAAGAAGTAAAAAAATATGAAGAGAGCGATTACTGCGCCTACCACAATTGCAATTAAAGAAGGATCCATTTCGATCATCGGATTAGAATTGTTTAAGTTTGTTTTAATTTCTTAAAGATAATCGCATAAGCCCAAATTTCCTAATTTAATTACATTAAAGGTCAATATCTCTGTCCTAATCTTAAGCTCATTTTATATGGTTAAAGATGCACAAAGAAGAACCTAGGTAGTAAGTACGTTAAAACAGCCTAAAAAACGAAGACTTAACGAAGGGATCACTCGGTATATACGGGATTATGTAAAGCAATGTCAATAGAAGGTACATACGATGTATGCAGTTTATACTTTTTTGTCGAGTATTAAATTTTCGAAATCAGCCTTTTCTTCTACATGCTGAATGTAGGCTGCGGCAGTAATATCTCCCGTTACATTTAAAACGGTTCTCGACATATCCAAAATCCGGTCCACCCCATAAATAAGTCCGATAGCTTCTCCCGGTACTCCAATGGAAACTAAAATGGTGACAATGACCGGAAGCGATCCACCAGGCACGCCCGCTGTTCCTATTCCTGCTAAGATAGCAAGAAAGACAACAGTAATCTGAGACAGTAAACTCAGCTCAACATTAAAACATTGTGCTAAAAACAACACGGTAATACCTTCAAATAAAGCAGTTCCGTTTTGATTAGCGGTACTACCAATTGTTAAAACAAAATTCGCAATCGGCTTGTGAATCTTAAGTTTATTAATACTAACCGAAATCGCTGTTGGCAAAGTGGCATTGCTTGAACTGGTAGAAAAAGCGGTTAAAATTACTTCTGTAGATTTTTTAAAGAAATCTAATGGATTGCGATTGGCAAAGAATTTGAGAACGATAGAATAGGTTACAAATTGATGAATGGCTAAGCCACCCAACACAATAAGCACATATTTAAGCAATACCATAAGAAAAGAAGCACCTACGTTGACAGTTAAATTAAACAACAGAGCTGCAACACCGTAGGGTGCCAATTGCATGGCATAACCAATAATTTTTATCACCACCTCATACATACCTTCCAGAAAAGACTTCAATGTAGCAGATTTCTCCTCATCTACTGAAGCCATTCCTATTCCAAAAATAAGTGCGAAAAACATAACTGCCAATAATCCGCCGCCTGTATAACTTGTGTCAAAAGCGCCTACCATATCAGCCAAAGGGTTTTTAGGAACAATATTAGTAAGAATGTCCCCTACTGTACGTTCTTGCGCTATCGCTGCGTTTGCACTTGCAACTTCAGAATTATCATGGAATTTTTCAGTCAAATAATCACGTGTTTCCGGAGTCAGGCTATGTCCGGGTTCAAAGGTATTAACAAGCGCTATTCCTATAAAAACTGAAATTGTGCTTACAACTAAACTGTATATCAATAAACGAACTCCTATCCTGCCAACACGCTTCAGGTCTCCTATTTCCGCAATACCAAGCACTAAAGCAGAAAACACTAAGGGAATAACGGTCATAAATACCATCCGGAGGAATATCTGTCCAACTGGCTCTACCCATTTAATAATAGTATTTAAGGTTTCAGGATCTAATCCTAGTTGCTTTACGATTAAGCCGGCCAGGACACCGATACCCATTCCTGCTAAAATGCGTGTGTGTAAGGCTACCTTTTTTACTTTCGTCATAAATATTTTAATTAGGATATTGGCTAAGAAAATACGGTTGTGGTTGCTAAAGTAATATAATTATCTTTTTATTAAAGAATAGAGATTAAACAAAGCGTATTATTACCCCCAAAACGATATCATTTACAGCGCTTAAGCCCTATAAAATCAGTGAAGAAAAAATCTTTTACATTATATATTTGAAATCCGACTATAAAGCTTATTTTTGCAGTCCGAAATTAGGTCTGAAAAGAGGCCTTTATCGTTAACTATTTAATTAAAAAAATAGCTTTTTTATGCCCAACATTGGAAAAATAGCACAAATCATTGGTCCGGTAGTAGACGTTAGTTTTGCGAATGGCGCCAATCTTCCTAAAATCTATGACGCTTTAGAGATAGAAAGAGAAGATGGACACCGCATCATTTTAGAAGTTCAACAACATTTAGGTGAAGAGCGGGTTCGTACTATTGCGATGGATTCAACCGAAGGGTTATACCGCGGAATGGCTGTGACAGATACAGAATCTCCTATTAAAATGCCTACCGGAGACGCCATAAAAGGACGTGTATTTAACGTTGTTGGAGATCCAATTGATGGTATTACGAGAATAGATAAAACTGACGGCCGTTCTATCCACAACACTCCACCGAAATTTGAAGATCTATCGACAGAATCGGATGTATTATTTACAGGTATCAAAGTTATCGACTTATTAGAACCTTATGCAAAGGGTGGTAAGATTGGTTTATTTGGTGGTGCTGGTGTTGGTAAAACAGTTTTAATTCAAGAATTAATTAATAATATCGCCAAAGCTTATTCCGGACTTTCAGTTTTTGCCGGAGTTGGAGAACGTACCCGTGAAGGAAATGACTTAATTCGTGAAATGCTTGAATCTGGCATTATCAATTATGGAGATAAGTTCATGGAAGGCATGGAAAAAGGTGAATGGAATTTAGATGCAATTGATGAGGAAGCATTAAAGGATTCAAAAGTTACTTTTGTATTCGGTCAAATGAATGAGCCTCCTGGTGCACGTGCACGTGTTGCTTTATCAGGATTAACGATCGCTGAATATTTCCGTGATGGTGATGGTAGTGAAGGTGCCGGTAGAGATATCCTTTTCTTTATTGACAATATATTCCGATTCACACAAGCCGGTTCTGAAGTTTCTGCCCTATTGGGCCGTATGCCTTCAGCAGTAGGTTATCAACCTACTCTTGCAACTGAAATGGGTATGATGCAGGAACGCATTACATCTACCAAACGCGGATCAATTACATCTGTACAAGCTGTTTATGTACCTGCGGATGATTTAACTGACCCTGCACCAGCTACTACATTTGCTCACTTAGATGCAACTACTGTATTGTCTCGTAAGATTGCAGAATTAGGTATTTATCCTGCTGTAGATCCACTTGACTCTACTTCAAGAATATTAAGTGCGGCTATTTTAGGTGACGAACATTACAATACTGCTCAACGTGTGAAAGAAATTTTACAACGCTATAAAGAGCTTCAGGATATTATCGCCATTTTAGGTATGGATGAACTTTCGGAGGAAGACAGATTGATCGTTTCCCGTGCTCGTCGTGTACAACGTTTCCTTTCACAACCTTTCCACGTTGCTGAACAATTCACTGGTTTAAAAGGTGTATTGGTTGACATCAAAGAAACTATCAAAGGATTTAACATGATTATGGATGGTGAAGTAGATCAATATCCGGAAGCTGCCTTTAACTTGGTTGGTGGAATTGAAGAAGCCATTGAAAAAGGTAAAAAATTATTAGCTGAAGCAGGATAAAATAAGAAAGCATGACTTTAAACATTCTTACCCCTGACAAATTAGTATATGAAGGAACCGTAACTGCTGTAACAGTTCCAGGAGTTAGCGGGTCTTTTCAGATTCTTAAAGATCACGCTCCTATTATCTCAACCTTGGCAGATGGGAACATAATTATTAAGGTAAATAATCAAGAAGAAACTATCGGAATTAAGGGTGGAGTTGTAGAAGTTCTTGACAATAAAATTATCGTTTTGGCGGAAGCAATTATCTCTTAATAAAGCTTAAAAAACAGAAAGCCTGCAAAATCAAATTTTGCAGGCTTTTTTTATATTTTTTCTCTCCATTTTCGAAAAATACGCAGAAAACACCCGAATAAATCTATGCGAGCATATTATTGAACCAAATACCGATTTCGTTTATGGTATTAAATTCAATTTAGCCGTCCAATATATTAGCTATAAAAAATATTAAATATCGCCACTGACACATTTGACAGAATTTAATTCTAAATTTATTTATTTACACATTTCCTTGATGAATCTAAACTAAGGGTGTAAATTGAAATCGGAAAAAATATATCAAGCTATTATAAATTTGAACATGTCTGAATTAAACAAATACAGTAAAATATTAACACAAGATCCTACGCAGCCAGCTGCGCAGGCCATGCTTTATGGAGTTGGTTTCACACCTGAGGATATGAATAAAGCACAAGTGGGTATAGCCAGCATGGGTTACGATGGTAACACTTGTAACATACATTTAAACGGCTTGGCCGCCCTTGTCAAAAAGTCTGTTTGGGAAGAAGATATGGTAGGGTTGATATTTAACACAATTGGTGTTAGTGATGGTATGTCTAATGGAACACCCGGCATGCGTTATTCATTAGCCAGCCGTGATATCATTGCTGATTCAATTGAAACAGTAATGGGTTGCCAATATTATGATGGACTTATTACTGTTCCCGGTTGTGATAAAAATATGCCTGGTTCAATCATTGCAATGGCACGGTTAAATCGTCCTTCTATTATGCTTTATGGTGGAAGTATTCACCCGGGAAAATACAAAGGCGAAGACTTAAACATTATTTCTGCTTTTGAAGCTCTTGGTCAAAAAATAGCCGGAACTTTAAAAGAAGAAGACTTTCAAGGCATTATCCGTAATGCTTGTCCGAGTGCTGGTGCTTGTGGTGGTATGTACACTGCAAATACCATGTCATCTGCTATTGAAGCTTTGGGCATGAGTCTTCCTTACAGCTCTTCAAACCCGGCTTTAAGCAAAGAAAAAGAACAAGAATGTGCTGATGCCGGAAAGGCCATTAGAAATCTACTTGAGAAGAATATTTTACCTTCTGATATTATGACGGCCGATGCTTTTCACAATGCCATTGTAACTCTAATGGTTTTAGGAGGATCAACCAATGCTGTATTGCACTTTATTGCAATTGGAAGAGCTGTAGGCGTTGAGGTTACACCGGATACTTTCCAAAAGATAAGTGATATCACACCTGTGCTTGCAGATTTAAAGCCAAGTGGAAAATACTTGATGGAAGATCTACATAATATTGGTGGTGTACCTACGGTAATGAAATACTTATTAAAGAAGGGGATGATACACGGTCATTGTTTAACTGTTACAGGAAAGACAATAGCTGAAAATTTAGCAGATGCCAAAGATTTAAACTTTGAAGAGCAGGATATTATCGTACCAATTGATAGACCAATCAAAGAAACAGGCCATCTTCAGATCTTATATGGAAATATTGCAGAAAAAGGATCAGTAGCAAAAATCAGTGGCAAAGAGGGTGAACGGTTTGAAGGCCCGGCCCGTGTATTTGAAGGTGAGTACGATCTGATTGATGGAATTTCATCGGGCAAGGTTCAGGCAGGCGATGTTGTTATTATTCGCCATGTTGGTCCAAAGGGGGCTCCTGGAATGCCGGAAATGTTGAAACCTACTTCCGCTATTTTTGGTGCTGGTTTAGGTGCTTCAGTTGCCATGGTTACTGATGGCCGCTTTTCTGGCGGGACACATGGTTTCGTAGTGGGACACGTTACCCCGGAAGCATGGGAAGGCGGAAATATTGCATTAATTCAAGAGGATGATATTATCCGTATCGATGCAACTACAAATGAAATTAATGTTTTAATAAGTGATGAAGAACTTCTTGAACGTAAAAGAAACTGGATACAACCTCCCGTCCCGGTTACTAAAGGAGCTCTTTATAAATATCATAAAAGTGTGCAAGACGCCAGCAAAGGCTGCGTTACGGATGAATAGATATATTAATTTGATTAAGGCATAGAAATAATGAATACGGTAGAAACAAATAAAGAAAGCAACATAGGAATTGTTGAAGAAACTGCTATTAAGACTCAGTTATCTGGATCACAAGCAGTATTAGAGGCTTTATTAGCAGAAAACGTTGATACGGTCTTCGGTTACCCAGGTGGTGCCATTATGCCTATATACGATGCTTTATATGATTATAATGATAAATTAAAGCACATATTAGTACGTCATGAGCAAGGAGGGATTCATGCTGCTCAAGGGTATGCCCGTACTTCCGGACGAGCAGGGGTAGTTTTTGCAACCAGCGGCCCGGGAGCTACCAACTTAGTAACTGGTTTAGCAGATGCCATGATTGATAGCAATCCCATAGTTTGCATAACCGGCCAGGTATTTGCCCATTTATTAGGGACAGACGCTTTTCAAGAAACGGATGTAATAAATATCACTACACCTGTTACTAAGTGGAACTACCAAATAACAGATGCTACGGAGATTCCAGAGATGCTTGCAAAAGCATTTTACATTGCCCGTTCGGGTCGGCCGGGTCCAGTATTGATTGATATTACCAAAAATGCCCAAATACAATTATTTGATTACTTAGGCTACAAACCTTGTCATCATATTCGGAGTTACCGTCCTAGGCCGGTTGTTAGAACTGAATATATTAAACAAGCTGCTGAATTAATTAACAAAGCAAAGAAACCTTTCATCTTGTTTGGACAAGGCGTTATATTGGGTAAGGCAGAAAAAGAATTTAAAACTTTCATAGAGAAAGCAGGTATTCCGGCAGCATGGACTGTAATGGGCTTAAGCGCTTTAAATACAGATCACCCGCTCAATGTAGGAATGTTGGGAATGCATGGCAACTATGCTCCTAACGTAATGACGAATGATTGCGATGTATTAATCGCGATTGGAATGCGTTTCGATGATCGGGTTACTGGCCGTTTAGATAAATATGCGAAGCAAGCGAAGATTATCCACATGGATGTTGACCCTGCGGAGATTGATAAAAACGTTAAAGCAGATGTTCCTGTTTGGGGGGACTGTAAAGAAACCTTACCTTTATTAACGGAATTAGTTGAGAAGAAAACGCATACAGAATGGCTTAATAAATTCCGCGAATTAGAGCAGGAGGAAATTAAAGAGGTTATTAATGAAGAGCTAAATCCTTCAACGGATACCATGACAATGGGCGAAGTTATTAAGGTATTAAATGAACTAACAGGAGGTGATGCGGTTATTGTATCTGATGTTGGTCAGCATCAAATGGTAGCTTGTAGATATGCAAAATTCAATCAGTCGAAAAGTAATGTTACTTCTGGCGGATTGGGAACTATGGGATTTGGTTTACCGGCAGCAATTGGTGCCTGGTATGGAGCTCCTGAACGTACGGTTGTTGCAATAATCGGTGATGGTGGTTTTCAAATGACTCTGCAAGAAATGGGTACCATTATGCAGTTTGGCGCAAAGGTTAAAATATTGATTTTAAATAACGAGTTTCTAGGAATGGTTCGCCAATGGCAGCAGCTATTTAATGACAAACGCTATTCTTTCGTAAATATTACCAGTCCGGATTTCGTTGCGGTGGCCAAAGGTTATTACATTGACGCGCAACGAATCAGTGAGAGATCTCAACTGAAGAGCGCATTAAAAACCATGCTTGATCATGATGGATCTTACCTTTTAGAAGTAATGGTAGGAAAGGAAAACAATGTTTTCCCAATGGTAGCTCAAGGTAGTAGTGTTTCAGAAATCAGGTTAAAATAAATTGGAAAGATGTTAAAGCAAGAATTTACATTAACGATATATACTGAAAACAAAGTTGGCATCATTGGAAGAATTGCCATTCAGTTTTCTCGTAAAAAAATCAATATAGAAAGTGTTACCGGCTCTCCATCTGAGGTAAGTGGCATCTTTCGCTTTACACTTGTCATCAACGAAAGTGAAGAGGTAGTAAGAAAGGTTTGTCGTCAACTTGAAAAACAGGTGGATATATTAAAAGCTTATTATAACACTAATGATGAAATAGTTTGGCAAGAACAAGCGCTTTTTAAGGTCCCTACTTCTGAAATTGCAGAGAAAGCAAGCGTAGAACGCTTGTTAAGACAATATGGTGCAAGAGCTGTGGTTATTAGAAATGACTATACTATCTTTGAGACCTCTGGTCATAGCGAGGAAATTAATGGTCTGACTAAAGCCTTAGGAAAGTTTGGCTTAATAGAATTTGTACGAAGTGGCAGAATTGCTATTATAAAAGCTAGTGAAGGTTTCCATAAGAAACTAAAAGAGTTTGAGAACGAAGAGGTCTCTGAAATGGTTGAAAATGAATTCTTGGATAAACAAGATAAGATTTTCACTATGTAAGGGATAATACCAACTCTCAAAGACAATACGGAATAAATCGAAACGAGTAGGCTGAATTAAACGAAAGGCTGTCTCAATCAAATGAAAAACATATTAAAAACAAGCAATTAAAACAATGGCAAATTATTTTAACACATTACCACTTAGAGAAAAATTGAACCAATTAGGTATTGCAGAATTTATGGACCGTGCAGAATTTGCAGATGGTGTAAATGCCTTAAAAGGAAAGAAACTTGTGGTTGTAGGTTGTGGTGCTCAAGGATTAAACCAAGGATTGAATCTTAGAGATAGCGGTTTAGATGTTTCTTACGCTCTACGTAAAGAAGCAATTGAACAAAAAAGAGATTCATGGAAAAATGCTACCGACAACAATTTTAAAGTTGGTACTTATGAAGAGCTTATTCCAACCGCTGATTTAGTTATTAATCTAACTCCGGATAAACAACATACTTCAGTAGTGGAAGCTGTTATGCCTTTGATGAAACAAGGTGCAACCCTATCCTATTCTCATGGTTTTAATATGGTGGAAGAAGGTATGCAGATCCGTAAAGATATCACTGTGATTATGGTTGCTCCAAAATGTCCGGGTTCTGAAGTTAGAGCTGAATATTTACGTGGTTTTGGTGTACCTACTTTAATTGCTGTGCATCCGGAAAATGATCCTCAGGGAAAAGGCCTTATCGAAGCAAAAGCCTATTGTGTAGGTACAGGCGGACATAAAGCCGGTGTTTTAAGATCATCTTTTGTAGCAGAAGTTAAATCTGACTTAATGGGTGAACAAACCATCCTTTGTGGTCTTTTACAAACAGGATCTATCTTATCATTTGATAAGATGGTAGAAAAAGGAATTGAACCGGGTTATGCTTCTAAATTGGTTCAATATGGTGTTGAAGTAATTACTGAAGCTTTAAAGCAAGGTGGTGTTACTGCTATGATGGACAGATTAAGCAATGTAGCAAAAATAAAAGCCTTTGAAGTTGCAGACGAATTAAAGACCATTATGCGTCCTTTATTCCAAAAGCATCAAGACGATATCATGAGTGGAGAATTTAGTCGCACAATGATGGAAGATTGGGCTAATAATGATAAAAATCTATTGACTTGGAGAGCTGAAACCGGTGAAACTGCTTTCGAAAAAACTCCGGCGGGAGATGTAAAGATCGGAGAACAAGAATATTTTGATAATGCAGTATTCATGGTTGCTTACATTAAAGCGGGTGTTGAATTAGCATTCGAAACAATGGTTGAGGCAGGTATCAAACCAGAGTCAGCTTACTACGAGTCTCTGCATGAAACTCCATTGATTGCAAATACTATTGCCCGTAAGAAATTATTTGAAATGAACCGTGTGATTTCTGATACAGCAGAGTACGGATGTTATTTATTCGACCATGCTTGTAAACCATTATTGGCAGATTTCATGAAGACTGTAGATACAGATATCATTGGTAAGAATTACAACGATGGTAAAGATGGAGCTGTAGATAATAAAAATCTAATAGCAGTTAATGATGCAATTCGTAACCACCCTGTTGAAATAGTAGGTGCTGAATTAAGAAAAGCTATGACTGCAATGAAAACAATAAAAACAGTTTAATAAGAAAGGTATTAAAACATGTCGAAAACATTAGTAGAAAAAATATGGGATGCACACGTCGTCAAACGAGAAGAGAATTTTCCGGATATTCTATATATTGATACACATTTAATCCACGAGGTTACTTCACCGCAAGCATTTGACGGATTGCGCAAAAGAGGGATTCCCGTATTTCGACCTAAACAGACTGTTGCGACTGCAGATCACAACGTCCCTACTCTCAATCAACATTTACCTATAAAAGAAGAATTATCAAGATATCAAGTAGATATGCTGACCAAAAACTGTGCTGAGTTCGGCATTGAGCTTTATGGTCTAGGTCATCCTTACCAAGGTATCGTTCATGTTATTGGTCCTGAACTTGGTATTACTTTGCCAGGAAAAACAATGGTATGTGGAGATAGCCATACTTCTACACACGGTGCCTTTGGAGCTGTAGCATTTGGTATTGGAACCTCTCAGGTAGAACAGGTTTTTGCTACTCAGTGCTTATTGCAGCAGAAACCTAAGACCATGAAAATAGAAGTAAATGGCACTTTGGGTAAAGGTGTTGGAGCAAAAGATATCATTCTTTATATTATTTCACAGATTTCTGCAGCAGGGGGTACAGGATATTTTATTGAATATGCCGGTACAGCCATTCAGGCACTTAGCATGGAAGCTCGTATGACTATTTGTAATATGAGTATTGAAATGGGCGCTCGTGGCGGTTTAATCGCACCGGATCAAATAACTTTTGATTATATCAAAGGACGTGAATTTGCTCCTAAAGGTGAAGAGTGGGATAAGCAATTAGCTTATTGGAAAACTCTTTATAGTGATGCCGATGCTCAATTTGATAAAGTATTAAGCTTTAAGGCTGAAGATATTTCTCCTATGATTACCTATGGTACAAACCCGGGAATGGGAATGGGTATTACAGAACATATTCCAGCGATTACTGAACAACCTGAAAGTGAGCAATTCTCTTATCAAAAAGCACTGGAATATATGGGTTTTGAAGATGATAAGGAAATATTAGGAAGACCAGTTGATTATGTTTTTATAGGAAGCTGTACTAATTCCAGAATCGAAGATTTACGAGAGATAGCTAGCTTTGTACGAGGTAAACAAAAAGCTTCTGATGTAGAAGTATGGATTGTTCCGGGATCTAAACAAGTAGAAAAACAAGCAAAGCAAGAAGGTTTAGATAAAATATTCGAAGCTGCTGGTTTTCAACTACGCGAACCGGGCTGCAGTGCTTGTCTGGGAATGAATGAAGATAAAATACCAGCAGGGAAATATTGCGTATCTACATCAAACAGAAACTTTGAAGGCCGTCAGGGTCCGAATGCCCGTACAATGTTAGTAAGTCCGTTAACGGCTGCTGCTGCCGCTGTAACTGGCAAGATTAGCGATATTAGGGAATTATTGTAATAGTGTGCTTTAATATTCATTAGTACTCTACCTTAAACAAGATATTTGGATGAGAAAATTTGAAAAACTAAAATCAAGGGTAGTTCCACTACCGATAGAAAATGTAGATACGGATCAAATTATCCCTGCCCGTTTCTTAAAAGCAACTACACGGGAAGGGTTTGGTGAAAATCTATTTCGGGATTGGCGCTTCGATAGCAGTAATCAACCGAAACCAGATTTTATCATGAACAATTCTACCTATGGGGGGAAAATCCTGGTAGCTGGTAAAAACTTCGGTTGCGGAAGCAGTCGCGAGCATGCAGCCTGGGCTATACAAGACTACGGTTTCGACGTAGTGATCAGTAGTTTTTTTGCGGATATATTCAAAGGAAATGCATTGAACAATGGATTGCTTCCTATACAGGTTTCCGATGAGTTCTTAGATAATATATTTCAAGCTGTAACTAAGAATCCGAACACAGAATTAGTTATTGATCTGGAGAATCAAACCGTTCTATTGACTGAGACAGGCGATCAAGAAAGCTTTGAGATCAATCCTTATAAGAAATCATGCCTTATCAATGGTTATGATGACATCGATTTTATATTGAATAATAAAAACTTAATAGAAGCATACGAACAGTCGAAATAATGACGAAACCTCTTGTTAGTATCACTAATTTAAATCTGCAATACCAACAAAATCAGGTATTAAAGGGATTGAATTGGCAAATATTTTACGGAGAAAATTGGCTATTGGGTGGCAAAAGTGGTTCGGGAAAAACTTCTTTAGCCAGAGCAATTGCAGGCTTAGAGGAAACTACTGGGATTATTGAAATTAATTTTGATCCTGCGAGTCCACTTCCTAAACAAGTGATTTTTGTTTCAAGCTGGTATCAGTTTACTAATCTTGAAGGAGACCGCAACTTCTATTACCAACAGCGTTATAATAAGCATCAGCAAAACGATACATTAACGGTGTATGCGGAGCTGTTGAAATTTGCTCAAGAAGAAGCTTTGAATATTAATGACGTCAACTATTACCTAGATTTATTTGGGTTTTCAGGCTCTAAAAACACTCAGCTTATCGAACTTTCGAGTGGCGAGAATAAAAAGATGCAATTGATAAAAGCATTATGGTTAAAACCTCAGTTGCTTATTATTGATCAACCTTATACCGGCTTGGACGCTGCATCACGCAAAAACTTAAACCAGGTATTTGATGATCATACAAATCAAGGCTTGCATTTGATATTGATTAGCAATGATGATGAATTGCCAGGCTGCATCAACCGATTCGCTGAAATAGAAAATGGTCATTTAGTGATTATTAACAATCAAAAGGAAATAACGAAAGAAGAATCAAGGGTTAAAAAAACACTTCCATATTTTCTGCAACAAGCTCCTAATATCTCTGCGAATAGCATGGTTAGGATGAATAATGTAAATGTAAAATACGGCGATAAGCAGGTATTACATAATATTAGCTGGGAAGTGAAGGCAGGTGAGAAATGGCTATTACAAGGGCACAATGGTTCCGGGAAATCAACTTTGCTAAGCTTAATCAATGGAGATCATCCACAAGCTTATACCAGTGACATTTACCTATTTGGTAAAAAAAGAGGAAGTGGTGAGAGTATATGGGATATAAAGGAACACCTGGGTATTATCTCTCCGGAACTGCATTGGTATTTTGATAGTACTGCAAAAGTATGGCAGAGCGTAGCCTCTGGTTTTTATGATAGTATTGGCTTATTTCAGGATTTAACTCATGATAAGCAAAGAAAGGTAGATGAAGTTCTTGACTTTTTCGATCTAAAGGAATATAAATATGATCTGTTAAGCACTTTGCCTTTAGGAAAACAACGTTTAACTTTACTAGCCAGAACAATTATTAAGAACCCTGAGCTATTAATTTTGGACGAACCTTGTCAGGGATTAGATGCGGTGCAGACTCAACATTTTAACGATATTGTTGATGAGCTTTGTACTCACGGAAAAACATTAATCTATGTAGGTCACTTTGAAACACAGTTACCTACTTGTATTGAAAAAAGAATTATATTAAAGAATGGCCGGGTTGAAGCCATTGAAAATTTAACAGAAAGTATTTTTTAAAAATGAAGAAGAATATATTAATTATTCCGGGTGATGGTATCGGACAAGAAGTCACTACCTGGGGTAAAAAGGTTTTAGAAAAGGTCTCCGAAAAATACGGACATGATTTTGTATTTGACGAAGCCATTATGGGACATGTTGCTATTGAAGCAACTGGAAATCCGCTTCCGGATGAAACTTTAGAAAAAGCCAGAAAAAGTGATGCTATTCTGTTTGGAGCAATAGGACATGCTAAATATGATAACGATCCATCGGCTAAAGTACGTCCGGAACAAGGTTTACTAAAAATCAGGAAAGAATTAGGCCTATATGCTAATTTAAGACCTATTTTACTGTTTGACGAACTTTTGAATGCTTCAAGTTTAAAACCGGAAATTCTGAAAGGAACTGACATATTATTCTTCAGGGAGCTGACAGGTGATGTATATTTTGGGGAGAAACACCGATCAGACGATCGGAATTTTGCTTCTGACCTAATGAATTACAATCGTTATGAAATTGAGCGAATTACAACAAAGGCATTTGAAGCTGCACAAAAAAGAAGTAAACGTTTGTGTTCTGTAGATAAAGCAAACGTTTTAGAGACATCGCGTTTATGGAGGGAGGTTGTTCAAGAAATTGCTCAACAATACCCGGATGTTGAAACGGAACATATGTTCATTGATAATGCGGCTATGCAATTGGTTAAGAATCCTAAGAAGTTTGATGTAGTTCTTACAGCAAATTTGTTTGGGGATATACTTACAGATGAAGCTTCACAAATAGCAGGTTCAATGGGAATGCTGGCTTCTGCATCTATTGGTGACGGTACTGGCTTCTTTGAACCTATTCATGGCTCTGCACATGATATTGCAGGTCAGAATAAAGCAAATCCGTTGGCTTCTATCTTATCAGTTGCATTGATGCTAGAAATTAGCTTTGGACTAAAAGAGGAAGCTGCTTTTGTTACAAAAGCAGTTGCTGATACACTGAAAGCAGGTTTTAGAACATTAGATATAGCAGATAACACAACCCCTCCTGAATTAATTTTAGGAACGAAAGAGATGGGAACCAAAGTTTTAGAAGCCTTTGCTGAGAAAAAGAATGTCGTCTATTCATAATTATTAATCTTCAAAAAGAAATTCACATGTTACACGATCCAAATCATTTATACATATTCGACACTACTCTTCGGGATGGAGAGCAAGTGCCAGGATGCCAATTAACTACTTCAGAAAAGATTGAAATTGGAATTGAACTGGAACGCTTGGGGGTTGATATTGTTGAAGCAGGTTTCCCTGTATCCAGTCCGGGCGACTTTCAAAGTGTTGTTGAGCTATCTAAGAATCTAAATGATGTAATCATCTGTGCTTTGACCAGGGCTAATGAAAACGACATTAAGGTTGCAGCCGAATCATTAAAATTTGCAAAGCGAGGAAGAATACATACAGGGATTGGTTCTTCTGATATGCATATCAAATATAAATTTAACAGCACCAGGGAAGAAATATTAGAACGTGCCGTTGCTGCTGTAAAATATGCCAAATCTTTTGTTGAGGATGTGGAATTTTATGCTGAAGATGCAGGTCGTGCTGACAATGAATATCTTGCAAAAATGATCGAAGCAGTTATTGGAGCCGGTGCAACGGTAGTCAATATTCCAGATACAAATGGCTATTGCTTACCTGAACAATATGCTGATAAGATCAGATTTTTAAAAGAGAATGTTAAAAATATTGATAATGCTATTATTTCTGTGCATTGCCATAATGATATGGGCTTAGCTACTGCGAATTCGATTGCGGGCGTGAAAGCAGGTGCACGACAAGTAGAATGCACTATTAATGGTATAGGAGAACGCGCTGGAAACACTTCTTTAGAAGAGGTAGCTATGATTCTCCAGGTTCATCATAATAGTTTTGATGGGTTAAAGACGAACATAAACAGCAAACTATTTACTGCTATCAGCCGTCAGGTAAGTATGATGATGGATATGCCTGTGCAACCTAATAAGGCAATTGTTGGGAAGAATGCATTTGCCCATAGTTCAGGAATTCATCAGGATGGATTTTTAAAGCATCGTGAAAACTATGAAATTATTAAACCGGAAGATGTAGGTTTAGATGAAGCAGGGATCATATTAACAGCAAGAAGCGGGAGACACGCCATAAAATATCATTTACAACGTTTAGGTTATAATTTAGAAAGAAGTGATTTAGATACTTTATATACTAAGTTTCTTGATTTAGCCGATAGCAAAAAGGAAATAACCGATCAAGATTTAATTGATTTAGCACAAAGTACAACCATAAAAGTATAAAACATGGCCGAACATTCGGATATCACTCTTGATTCAGTTGCTGCTTTAAAACGTATCCAATCGGTAATCAATAGAACTCCTCTTCAATATAATAATAGACTTTCCAAGAAATATAATGCTTCAATCTATTTGAAGCGGGAAGACATGCAAGTTGTACGATCTTATAAATTAAGAGGTGCCTATAATAAAATATCTCGTTTAAGTGACGAGGAAAGAAAAAATGGAGTAGTATGTGCCAGTGCAGGAAACCACGCACAAGGCTTTGCATTCTCTTGTAAGAATCAACAGATCAAAGGAGTAATATTTATGCCTAGCCATACTCCGAAACAAAAGATTGACCAAACTCGTATGTTTGGAGAATCTTTTGTAGAAATCATTTTAACAGGCGATACATTCGACGATTGTCTTAGAGAAGCTTTAATTTATACAAAGGAACATAATATGACCTTTGTACCTCCTTTCGATGATGCTGCAGTAATTGAAGGACAAGGAACTGTAGGAGTAGAAATTTTAGAGGATCTCCCAGATGCCGATATTGTAATTATACCTATTGGTGGTGGTGGTTTAGCCTCTGGAGTAGGATATTACCTTAATCATGTGCGACCTGAAGTCACCTGTTTTGGTGTTGAACCTGAAGGCGCAGCCTGTATGAAGGCAGCATTCTCTGCGGGTAAACCAGTAACTCTTGATAACATTATCACATTTGTGGATGGTGCGGCAGTTAAACGTGCTGGCGATCTAACCTTCGAATTATGTCAAAAATATATAAGCAGGATTGAATTAGTGCCCGAAGGAAAAGTTTGTTCAAGCATATTAAACTTGTACAATAATGATGCTATTGTTGCTGAACCGGCGGGTGCATTAACAGTTGCCTCGCTTGACATGTTTAAGGATGAAATAAAGGGAAAAAAGGTAGTATGTATTATTAGTGGTGGCAACAACGATTTCGATCGTATGGCTGAAATAAAGGAACTATCCTTACAATATGAAGGTAAGAAACACTATTTCCTAGTTCACTTTCCACAAAGACCGGGTGCATTAAAGCTTTTCGTTACTGAAGTGATGGGCCCTACAGATGATATTACTCGTTTTGAGTTTATTAAGAAAACTCAAAGAGAAAGAGGTCCTGCCTTAGTTGGTATAGAAGTTCAATGTGCAAAAGATTACAAAGCACTTGTTGAACGTATGAAACTTAAAGGCTTCGACTTTAAAGAAATCAATAATGATAAAACTCTATTCGAGTACTTTATATAGGTAATCGTTTAGTATTATATAATGCCTCCTTTAAGCTATTAAGATAATAAAGAGTGTGATAAGCTTCTTTATTATCTTAAATTAGGTGAGGAACTTTATATTTAGATCCCTGAATAGCTCCTCTTCTTTCTAATTCTTTATCTATGTGGGTTTGAATTGCGGATTTACCCAATCCCCAGTTGGGTGCAATTAAAAGCTCTTGATCTGCTAAGCCAAACAAGCGTTGTAAGATTATATCGGGACGTAAAAGAGGGATAAACTCGCATAGGAAATCAGTATATTCTTCCAGACTAAATACTTTAAATGGCTCTCTTTTATATTGAACACCCATAATAGAACCTTCTACGATATGAAGATGATGCAGTTTAATAAATTTTATTTGAGGAAAACGGTTAATCTCATCAGCATAACGTAACATCATTTCCCGAGTTTCCCAAGGGAAGCCAAAAATGCTATGTACGCAAATATCTAAAGAGCTATTTTTAACTAAACTCAAAGCTTTTTCAAGTTCCTCGTGATTACAACCTCTGTTAATACGGTTTAAAGTATCGTTGTAAATGGACTCCATTCCCATTTCTAAATCTACATCATATCGATCTGAGTAACTTTCCAGAAGAGCAACTTTTTCGAAATCAATACAATCGGGCCGTGTGCCGATAGAAAGGCCTACTACATGCTCGGGCGCTATGCTTAAAGCCTCATCATACATGGATTTTAATGCATGAACTGGTGCATAGGTATTGGTATTTGGTTGAAAGTAAATGATGAATTTTTCAGCTCTATAACCGTTAATAGCACGTTCGATTCCTTCTTCCACCTGTTCTTTAATACTCGGTAATTTCCTGGCAGAATCTGGAGTAAAAGAATCTACATTACAATACGAACAACCACCATAACCTTTGCTACCATCGCGATTAGGACATGTAAAATGTCCATCTACAATTATCTTAAACACTCTTTTTCCATCATATTTCTTACGAAGGTATGCTCCGTAATGATTATATGGCTTTTGGCCAGAATCTAGTAATGTACTCATGGGTCAAAGTTAGATATATTTAAACAAAATCTTGTTTCAGACGTTCCATTATATAAAGATTCTTACAATCAATAGATTTATTACCATGAACAACAAAGAAAATAGTGCCAATCCAGCAGACAGAAAAGGAACTCAGCACCCAAAATCTACATCTGATCGGGAACATTCAGATTTAAAAAAGATGAATAAAAATCAAGGGATTCCAAATAGTGGTGGTCAGAATTCATTTCAAACGGACAATAAACAAAGTAATGTAAACCGTGGAAATCAAAGTCCCGACAAACAGGGTAAAAAGGGTTAGTGTTTCACACTTTACTAGTTGGATTAAGCATGAATCCATTTGAATTTATAATCCATTGTAGGGATACGCATGCGGTCGGCTACACGACTTAAGCGATTTGGTAATTTCATTACATAATCACGTGCTTTTTCACCTGCTTCGTTTAAATCGCGCATAGATTCTAACTTCCATTCAAAGATCAGCTCTTTTAGGATATCAACATAATCTACTGATGTATAAACTCCCAGACGTTGAGCTGCATCCGTAAAATGCCCGAATGTTTGTCCGATATTCATTCCCATCTCCCTAAGAAAATGAGCTGGCATAACTATTTTATGCCGCATCATATCTTCAAAAGCAATAAGAACTTCATTAGCATCAACTTCGATTGCTTTTTTAATAAATGAGATATATGCTTTTGCATGACGTGCTTCATCAGATGCAATTACTCCACACATTTTTGCTAATAATTTATCGCCGGATTGTTTCGCCAGGCCAGCAACACGTCTATGAGAAACATTAGTTGCTAGTTCCTGAAAGGAAGTATAAATAAAGTTACGATATGGGTCATGACCTGTACCAATTTCAAAACCATCACTAATCAAGTATTGAGTAGATATCTCCATTTGACGCATATCAACCCTGCCAGATAGATATAGATATTTATTCAATAGGTCGCCATGACGATTCTCTTCTGCAGTCCAGGCTCTTACCCATTTCATCCATCCGCCTTGTCCATTCTTAGAAACATCTTCAACCATAGATAGCCACGATTCATAGGTAGGAAGAGCCTCTTCTGTAATGGTATCACCTACTAAAACAGCAACGGTATCATAGGAAAGCTCTTTTGCAGAATCCTGAAGATCTCTGATTTCTTCAAAAAAGGTATCTCTGGTTGCATCGGGAAGAAAATCTGAAGGTTGCCAATTTTCATCAATAGGCTTCAGATACTCACTCATTTCATTGAGCATAAAAGGTTCAAGATAAGACATTACTTCTTTTCTTGAACCTATATGTATTGGCTGTTGTTTCTCTTGCATACTTATGCCAAAGGTACGTATTTGGCAATCAAATTTAAAAGCTTTCTAAAAAAGCTGCTCTTTGCTCACTTTTTCGACAGCTGTTTCGTTTTTCAGCGTTTTAGAGATGGCGGTAAAAGGACTTATTACTACTTCCTCTCCCTCTTCTAAACCACTCAAAATCCGAATATACTGATCATCCTGGATTCCGGTTGTAACATTAACCTGATAGACTTTACCATTTCTATATACGAAAACACATTCTTTAAGACTAGCATTGACTGGCGCAGTGCTTGAATTAGCTTCAGGACTTACGGCAGGAGCATCAGTTGTTGGCGTTGACGCTGCTACTTCGCCTGGAGGCGTGCTTTCTCCTTGAGCATTAATCTCACGTGTAGTTACTGCTTGAATAGGTACAGACAATCCATTATCTTTCTGTGTATGAATATCCACTGTTGCAGACAATCCTGGTTTAAAAGGAGAATCTAACTCTGATTTACCTTCAGCAAGATCAGTATATGAATCAGGAAGAATACGAACTTTCACGTTGAAGTTAGTTACTTGTTCTGTTGAAGTGGTTGCTGCAGTAGTTACTCCTTTTGCAGAACTACCAATTTCCGTAACTATACCTTTAAATTTCCTACCTCTGAATGCATCAACTTCAATGGTTGCTTCGTTATTAACTGATATCCGATTGATATCATTCTCATTTACATCCACATTTACTTCCATTGATGACATATTAGCTATACGCATAATTTCAGTACCGGCCATCTGTGCAGTTCCTACCACACGTTCACCTAATTCTACACTTAATAATGAAATTACACCATCTACTGGCGCATATATTGTAGTTCTTGCCAAGTTATCTGATGCTTCTTTAACCGTTGCCTGAGATTGATCAATACCGTAGCGTGAGCCAATAACATTTTGTCGTTGTGCTTCTAAATTTGCCTGTGCACCCAAATATTCAGAACGAATATTCTCAAATTCTGATGCAGAAATAACTTTCTTATTGAAGAGTTCCAAATTACGTTTATAGTTGGCTTCACTATTCGCAAAAGTAGCTTCCATTTGCTTTAACTGTTCTTGTGCTGCAGCAAGATTTGCACGTTGTGAATTTAATGATGCAACTGCCTTATCATAGCCAGATTGAAGAATATCAGGTTTTACACGACATAATACTTGTCCTTTCTTTACGATATCTCCTTCACGAATATTCAACTCTACTATCTCACCTGAAACTTCTGAACTTAATTTCACTTCAATTTCCGGTTGAATCTTTCCACTCGCAGAAACCATTTCATTTACGGTCCGTTTCTCAACTTTTTCCGTAGCAACTTTAATAACGTCTCCCTGTCCAATCCAACCAGCTTTATTTGCTATAATCACAAAAACCAGTATAATCACAATCGCAATAACGCCATATTTAAGCGATTTATTTTTCTTTGCCATAGTTATAAATATAATATATTTTATTTAGTTAAAAGTAATAGGCTTTCCCAAATAGAAGTCGATTACCTTGCTCCTGAATATCAGGTTGTACCTTGCCTGGATAAAATCAAATTCTGCTCTGTTCATATTCGTCTGAGAAGTGCTCAACTCGATGGAATTGGCAAGACCAACATCATATCGCTGTTTCAAAACATCGAAGGCCTCTTTGTTGGCCTCAAATGCCTGCTGGGTTGAATTGTAGCTCTTCTCTGCAGAACGGAGGTCCAACACTGCCTGGTTGATAATCTTGCTCAGGTTGTTCTCAGACTGGCGCTCATTCAACAAA
>Ga0160433_100421_pt1 | contig 22611 bp, 21 predicted proteins | sample HID1972K_E0MG_FD_108235 | JGI IMG/M metagenome (GOLD analysis project Ga0160433, IMG submission 108235) | Enriched pill bug-associated microbial communities from UW Madison campus, WI, USA - HID1972K_E0 MG | ecosystem: Host-associated > Arthropoda: Insects > Digestive system > Unclassified ...
ACCCGGTGGGTCTTTGCCCGTAATTGTTACTATTCTTGTTTCCATTGGCGTACCCGGAGAAGCGATTGGACTTATTTATGGCGTTGATAGAATTTTAGATATGTCACGTACGGTTCTGAATGTTACAGGAGATATAACCGCTGCAGCATATATTCAACATGTTGAAGAAAAAGCAGAATTTAAAAGCTTACCACTACAGGAAGATCCCGAAAATTATTAAAAAGTTTTCTGTAATTATTACAACAATCTAATTTTAGTTTATTATTTGTTAAGAGGAGGTATCTCTTGAAAAGAATATTAGGAAAACTGAGGTTGGGAACTTATCTTTAGGGAATTATAATATACTTGTTAAACCTTAACTGTTCAAATGGATTCTTCATTAATTTTTATTGTTGTCGGCGTTGTTGTCGCCTTATTTATATTCTTTTACTATCTCCCTGTTAATTTATGGTTTACAGCCCAGCTTTCGGGTGTTCGTGTAAGTTTGCTCAATCTTTTGTTAATGCGTTTGAGAAAGGTTTCGCCCTCATTGGTTGTAAATTCCATGATTATTTCTACGAAAGCGGGATTGAATATCACATCAAATGAGATTGAAACACATTATCTGGCGGGGGGAAATGTTAGCCGTGTAATTAAGGCCTTAATTTCTGCTGATAAAGCCAATATTCCTTTAACTTTTAAATCCGCTACGGCAATTGATTTAGCTGGTAGAGATGTATTCGATGCGGTTCAAATATCTGTAAACCCACGCGTGATCAATACGCCGCCGGTAGCTGCAGTTGCAAAAGACGGTATCCAGTTAATTGCAAAAGCAAGGGTTACTGTTAGAGCAAACATTAATCAACTGGTTGGTGGTGCAGGTGAAGAAACAATTTTAGCTCGTGTAGGTGAAGGAATCGTAACAACCATTGGTTCCTCTGAAACGCATAAGTTGGTTCTTGAAAATCCTGATCGTATATCTCGTACGGTGTTGGAGAAAGGGTTGGATAGCGGAACAGCCTTTGAGATTCTTTCCATTGATATTGCAGATATCGATATTGGTGAAAACATTGGAGCGAAATTACAAACAGATCAGGCAGAAGCTGATTTAAAAGTAGCGAATGCAAGAGCAGAAGAAAGACGTGCTATGGCTGTTGCATCTGAACAGGAAATGCGTTCCAAAGCACAGGAAGCAAGAGCTAAAGTAATAGAAGCAGAAGCACAATTGCCTTTGGCCATGGCTGAAGCCTTCAGAAGTGGAAATTTAGGAATCATGGATTATTATAAAATTCAGAACATTCAGGCAGATACGGATATGAGAGAATCCATTTCAAAACCAGGGGATAAAAAACCAAAATAATAAATTTAAAAGAAGCTGTATCATGGACTGCAAGCCCCCAAAAAGTTAGACACTATTTGGGGGCATTTTTATGGATGCCTCTCTTTATAATTGCCATAATTTTTTCTTTCTAAGTTCAATGAGGTACGCAGGAGGGCTGACCAATAATCTGTGTATCCATTATCAGCATTTACCGTTGGAATCAAAAACTTAGAATTACGAGGGCTTTAAAAAAATCATGGGTTGTCTTTTGGTAAATATGATATAATACATTATCCACAGGATTGTAATTATAGAATTATTGTAGCTTTGCATTTTAATAAACATTGAGCTCCTTAACATGAAATTGAATGAAACAGCAAAAGATTGTAGAATTTGATCCTAATCAGCCCGGTTTGGCTGATGCTTCAATCTTCGGATTGCCATTTACTGCAGAAGAAAGCGAAGTGATTATTATTCCTGTGCCATGGGAAGTAACAGTAAGTTACGGAGCGGGTGCTTCCAATGGTCCCGAAGCTATTTTAAATGCGTCTTTTCAAGTTGATTTATTTCATCAGGAATATCCTGAACTTTGGAAGCTGGGCATTTATATATTGGATGCTCCGGTGCATTGGCTGAAGAACAGCATTGCGTTGAAGGAAAAAGCAGGAACTATAATCAGGTTACAGGAAGAAGGCAAAAGCCTGGCAGACTATCCGGATTTACAGCAGAGTTTGGATGAAATAAATAATGCCTGTGCTTCTTTGAATAAAGAAGTAAGGGAGCTCGTATTGCATTGGACCAAAAAGGGCAAAAAGGTTGCACTTTTAGGGGGCGATCATAGCACTCCTTTTGGTTACTATGAAGCAATGGCAGAATTGCATGATGAATTTGGAATATTACATCTTGATGCACATATGGATTTACGTATTGCTTACGAAGAGTTTACCTATTCTCATGCTTCTATCATGTATAACGCTTTGCAATTGCCTCAAGTATCAAAAATTGTTCAGGTAGGAATACGCGATTTTTGCGAACAGGAAGCGAGTGTCGGTGAGGAAGCCGGATCGCGAGTAAAGGTTTTTACCAATGCGGATTTAAAAGCAGGTTCCTTTGAAGGAAGCACCTGGAAAGAACAATGTGATAAAATTATAGATGCTCTTCCTAGCAAAGTAAATATAAGCTTTGATATAGATTGTTTATACCAATGGTACTGTCCAAATACCGGAACGCCAGTTCCGGGAGGATTGTCATATGAGGAGGCTACATATTTATTATCGGCCTTAGCCAATAGTGAAAAGGAGATCATTGGATTCGATTTGGTTGAAGTATCTCCGGGTAACGATGATTGGGATGGAAATGTAGGAGCCAGGCTTTTATTCCACCTGTGTGGTGCTTTTGCAAAATCTCAGAAGTTAGCAGTAGGCGATCAAATTAAATTTTAAATTTTTTGAAGAATATTGGATGGTATTTAAAATTCATAATTCCATCCAATATTTAAGAACAGTTTATGTATAGTTTTGGAGTTTATTAAATCTTCAGCTCTGTAATCAGCCCCTATTTCCAATTGGCTTTTATCTGACAGGCTATATCCTAGAGAAGCTAGGCCGCGGATTTCCAAGTTACCTTTCGATTCTTGCAAAGAGCCAAAATATTCGTTATTAAATTTAAGATAAAATTCTTTCGGATCTACTGTTTGCCCTTGTAGAGGTTTTTCTAAACTAAAACGATAGCGCAAACGAAATTTGATCTTTTCGTCTTTTTCAAAGGTTTGGTCTGTTCTGAAACGGTGTGATAGTTTGGAGGAAGTTAATTTTTGACTTATTGAATACTGTTGAATAAATCGATGCAAGAATTTACCATCTTGTCGTCTGATTAAGTATCCTGCACCCACTGCGTTGAAAGGACTTACGTTCCTCGTTGCTACCAACTCCAAATCTGCTCTTTCAAATTCTGCTTCGTTCCTGTCTTCGGGAAATGGATTTTGAAAAAGGAGTTGCCGTCCTTCCAATTTTGAATCTATTTTCCAATCCTTATTAACACTGAAATCAATATTGATTTGTGGTAATATACCTACCTGGTTTTGTGCATAGCTGCTTAGGCATGCAAATATTGCTATTGTTAATAGGGTGTAAGCTTTCATCCGTTGAAGAGATATACGAACTTCAATGTAAAAAAAGTGAAATTATATATGAATATTAACTAAATACGACGTTCTTAATGTGTATGTTAAATCAACATTAAGAAACCCTGCAAATATATCTTTATTTATTACTCGTACAAAAAGTAATTATTCTTCTCTGCATGTCTGGAAAGGATTTTATTTAACCTTGTTAAACCAATATATTTCAAATATCTTTTTAATAGCATTTAGCCTTTCAATATAAAGATGCCTTTTAATCCCGGTGAGGCTTGTTTTTATTATCTTTAATATCTCAAAGTCCTAAAAATTACGATAACGATTTCGTAAATAATTAGGCTTTAAAACATGAAACATTTCTATTTTTTATTATATTGATTCCGATTGTATAATAATATGCAATTCAATAACTAATTATAAATTCAGTAATCTTTGATTTTTTATGAGTTCGATAAATCAGTTTTCTTTAAAAGACAAAATTATAGTTATTACCGGTGCTACCGGCGTTTTAGGGAAAGCTTTTTCTATGGCGATCGCTTCGGCCGGCGCAAAGGTAGTTGTATTAGGCAGAGATATAAAACGTGCAAATGAGCGAGTGGAAGCAATTAAGGCAGAAGGGGGACAGGCGCTAGCAATCATCACGGATGTATTGAACGAACAGAAGCTCATTGAAGCAAAGGACGAGATTTTGGAAACATACGGAACAATTGATGGACTGGTTAATGCAGCCGGCGGAAATATTCCTGGTGCAACCATTGGGCCGGATCAAAACTTATTTGATTCAAAGATTGAAGATACAAGGCAAGCGATGGATTTGAATCTTTTTGGAACAGTTATTCCTACACATGTTTTTGGCCGTGTTATTGCAGAAAAAGGAAGGGGTTCGATTGTGAATATATCATCCCTTGCCGGACAGAAACCTATTACAAGAGTGTTAGGCTATACAATGGCGAAAAATGCCATTGAAGGTTATACAAAATGGATGGCGGTTGAGTTGGCACAACGATATGGCGACAAAGTAAGAGTTAACGCTATCGCCCCGGGCGTATTTTTGACAGAGCAGAATAGAACCTTGTTGACCCATCCCGATGGAAGCTTTACTGACCGTGCACAAAAATTCATTACTAATACCCCATTTAACCGCTTGGGAAATCCGGAAGAACTTACCGGAACGCTTATTTATCTATTGAGTGATGCCTCTGCTTTTGTTAATGGAGAAACAATTTTGGTGGATGGAGGATTTAATGCTTGGACGGGTGTATAAGTCAGGAATTATTGAATAGCATTTGGTAATGCCATTAAGAGCATTTAAATCTATGGGTATATTTTATACAGGTAAACTTACATTTGAAAAGATGATTCTTTCTGTTTGCAATTAGTTGCTAACTTTGTCGAATGTCCCTGTTCATCACATCATTAAATTCTGGAAGTAACGGTAATTGCTATTATATAGGAAACGAGAAAGAAGCGATTCTTGTCGATGCTGGTATCTCGTGCAGGGAGACAGAGAAACGGATGTGTAGATTAGGGCTGTCAATGCACAAAGTAAAAGCTATTTTTATTAGCCATGAACATTCTGATCATATTCGTGGAATCGCGGTGTTAGCAAAAAAATACCAATTACCAGTTTACATCACATCAAAGACTTTAGCCTATAGCCGGGTTTCTATAGCAGATCATTTGGTAAGAAGTTTTTTGCCATATCAATGTATTTCGATCGGTGACTTGAGTATTTCTGCTTTCCCGAAATTCCATGATGCGATCGATCCGCATAGCTTTATGATCTCATATAATGGAATCAATGTAGGTGTTTTTACTGATATAGGCGATATATGTGAACATGTAATTAGCCATTTCCAGCAATGTCATGCTGCGTTTCTGGAAACTAACTATGATGAAGACCTTCTTGAAAACGGAAGTTATCCCTTTTTTTTAAAGAAACGTATCCGTGGAGGTATGGGACATTTATCAAATAGACAGGCCCTGGAATTGTTTAGATCCCATAGGCCATCCTATATGAGCCATTTGTTATTATCACATCTTTCCAAAAATAATAATTGTCCTATAACAGCTCAAAGCATATTTCAGGAATTTACTCACAATGTTGAAATTGTTTTAGCGTCTCGTGATCAAGAAACAGCGGTATTTCAAATTGATATAATGGAAGAGATTATACAACCTTTAGAACCGAGTCATGCACAACTACCTTAGTCCAATTTTTACTGTATTTTTCTATTGCAGCTAAATGGATAGGATGTGTCTCATAAACATTCACATCATCCATGTTTTTAAAGTGCACCAGAAGATTGTAAGAAAAGCTATTGTCTACAACCTCGCGCTTGTGAGTGTTTGCAGGAGGGCCGTATTGCAATGATTTAATGGTTGGTATTTTTCTCAATTCTTCGAAAAAACCTGTAAAATCTTTAATTTCCTGCTGAGAAAGATCTTCCTTTAACCAGAAAAGTACATAATGTACGATTACTTCTTCTTGTTGTTCTTCAGACGAGGCCATAACATTTGAGATTGAGGAACCAAGTACTCCACTAACGACTGTGGTTCCTATTGCGTTTTTAATAAACTTCCTTCGTTGCATTTATGATCTATGTAAGAGTTTTAAGTTTAACGAAGATAATAAATGATTTGAATATTAAAGTGTTACACCATTTTTTAGATTACTGACGATTTCATAAGAACGCAGCCGTGCTAAGTGATCAAAGATAAGGGATGTGATCATTAATTCGTCAACCTGTGTTTTATCCAGAAATTGCTGAATACCGCTTGCTACTTTCGCAGGGCCTCCAATAAACGAATAGGCTATCATTTGTTGCAGAGCAGCTTCCTCCATCGGGTCCATAAAGTCTTCATCCGGATTCACCGGTGCTTTTAATAGCTCTCGTTTCCCAGTAATAATTCCCAAAAAGAGTTTTTTAAATGAGGTTGCCAAGGTTTCAGCTTCTAAATCTGTATCTGCGGCAATTACATTAACACAGGCCATTGTAAATGGTTTCTTTAGGTGAACTGAAGGTCTGAAATTCTGATGGTAAATTGCCAGTGCCGCATGCAATTGGGCAGGAGCGAAATGACTTGCAAAGGCGTAAGGCAAGCCTAATGCAGCAGCGAGGTGCGCACTGTCAGTACTTGAACCCAAAATCCAGATTGGTATATCGAGTCCTTCTCCGGGAATAGCACGAACACGGCCATTTTTATTGGCTGCCGAAAGATAAGTTTGAAGTTCCTGAACATTTTTTGGAAATTCCATAGCCGCCCGTTGATCGCGACGAAGAGCCATCGCAGTGAATTGATCAGTGCCAGGCGCGCGTCCTAAGCCTAGGTCGATACGATCTGGAAATAGTGTTGCTAACGTTCCAAACTGTTCAGCAATAATAAGGGGAGCGTGATTTGGCAGCATAATACCGCCTGATCCAACCCGTATGGTAGAAGTGCCGGATGCAATATGTCCGATTAGAACAGAAGTTGCTGAACTTGCGATACCTTCCATATTGTGGTGTTCGGCCAGCCAATAACGGTTGTATTTCCACTTTTCTGTATGTTGGGCAAGATCAAGACTTGTTATAAATGTATCAGAAGGGGTTTTGCCTTCTACTACCATTGCTAAATCTAAAACTGAAATATCGATTGTTGACAGACTTTTATTCATTCGGCTTGTTTTTATAGAATAAAACAAAAATACCAAATCAAAAGGGCTGATAAGATTTAAAAAAGAAATATTACTTCCAAAGGATATTGAACGGGTTAGGAATAAAGGTCAATGCCTTCTAAAATAACCTGACATGCTATTTCAATTTCTTCTTCGCTTATAATGAGGGGAGGGGCCAGGCGCAATGCAGTTTCACAATGTAAAAACCAATCGATCATTACGCCTTTATCAGCGCAATATTTGCTAATGTTTTCAACTTGGTAAAAGGTATCAAGTTGGATGCACATCATAAATCCAATTCCGCGGATTTCTTTGATTGCCGGATGTTTAAGAAGTTCTCTGAATAATTTTTCTTTTTCAGGGATCGAATCTAACAAGTGATCATCTAATATCACTGATATAGATGCTAACGCAGCTGCACAACAAATTGGATGGCCGCCAAAAGTAGTGATATGGCCGAGCATTGGATTATGAGTAATCACATCCATTACTTTTTTATCTGCAACAAAAGCACCGATAGGCATGCCTCCACCTAATGCTTTAGCTAATAAGATGATGTCCGGAACTATACCAAAGTGCTCAAATGCAAATAATTTGCCTGTTCTTCCAAAGCCTGTTTGTATCTCATCTAAAATCAATAGCGTGCCAGTTTCATCACAACGTTTTCTTAAGGCTTGAATCCATTTAAGATGTGGAACGCGAATCCCAGCTTCGCCCTGAACAGTTTCTATAATTACAGCGGCTGTTTTATTCGTTATTTTATTAACGTCTTCTGAATCATTGAACCCAATAAAGTTTATATCAGGCAATAACGGTCCGTAAGCCTCGCGGTATTCCTCATTTCCAATAAGACTTAACGCGCCCTGTGTGCTGCCGTGATAGGCTTTTTTTGCTGCTATGATTTCAGTTCTGCCGGTGTATCGTTTGGCTATTTTCATAGCACCTTCTGTTGCTTCGGTACCCGAATTTACAAAGTATACTGAATTTAGCTGCTGAGGAAGCAAAGAAACTAATATTTCTGCTAACCTTACTTGTGGTGCTTGTACAAATTCGCCAAATACAGTCACATGCATATGCCGATCGAGTTGATCTTTAATAGCTTCTGCGACTTTTGGATTTCGATGGCCTATGTTATTTACAGCGAAACCTGAAACAAGATCAATGTATTTTTCACCGGCTGGCCCATATAGATACACACCTTCTGCTGAGACGATCTCAGTTAAACGTGGACTATTAGATGTTTGGGCGGTATTTAACAGGAATAACTGTCGATTACTAAGCATTTTTTATATAAGAATATTTTAATAGGATTATTTCTGTTTCCTACTCTGAAGTTCCTTGAAGAGCTGTTCCCGGAACTCACGTTCAACCTCAAAGAAGCGGGATGCTTTCGAATCAGAAACCGCAGCCTTAAATAATTCCCTATATTTCTTCTTACATGAAAGTACTTCTGAATCAAATTCCAGCTCATTCCTGGAACGCCTTTTATTATCGGAACGTTTCTCCTGGACAATGGTCCGCATCTCCTGCCGGTATTGATTATAAAGAGGAAAGAACTTTTGAGCTTCTTGTGGTGAAAGTTCTAAGCGTTCCGTAATATAGGCGACTTTTGCAACTTCTATTTTTTGAAACTGTTCCGAATTTTTTTGTGCAAAACTTGAATAACACAAAAAAGCTATAAAACAACATGTAATAAATAATTGCTTCATTTTTTTTATCTAAATACTATTCTCAAGGTACGATTCTATTTCATCAGAAGAAAAAGAATTTGTAAAAATTGCAGGCTCTTCTGACAATTGATTACTCAACGTTGTTAAATCTCCAGTTTCTGAATAGAAAGCCAAATAATCAATTATTTCTTCGGTTGGAAGAGCATCTATACCAGAAGACATGTTAGCAATGCTATTTTCATTCGATTTTTGTGGAAACAAAGCAAATAATGAAATAAGTATAGCGATGCATGCAGCAGCTGCATAAGACATCCATGCGGTTTTTGATTTTTTTATCGAGATGACCTTTGGCTCAGAAACCGTTTGGCTGATAATTTCTTTCTGAAGATTATGAAAATACCCGTTTGGTACAATGAAGCCATCTTCATTGATACGAGCTTTTAATTTTTCTTCTTCAACTCTCTCTATAATGCTATTTGTGAGCTGTGTTTGGTAATCAGCAGGTGTCGAAAATACAGAGTCAGAGAGTGTATGAATTGATTTGCTGAAAAGGGTGTTATTCTTCAATGTGGAAAAATAACTATCTGGTACTGAAAAAGGATTTTTGCGAAGTTCCGGAGATAATCCGCCCTCGTTATTTTTATTTTCGTCTGTACCTAAATCTCTCATAGTATTAGCTTTGATGCTTTCTAATCAAAAAGGTTTAATCTGTTTCTGATAAAAACTTTTCAATCTTTTTAACTGCTAAATGATAGGAAGCCTTTAAGGCGCCTACGCTCGTGCCAAGAATAGCTGATATATCATCATATTTCAGGTCATCAAAATATTTCATATTAAATACTAGCCTTTGTTTGTCTGGTAATGTAAGCAAGGCCTTCTGAAGCTTTAACTGGGCTTGGTCTCCGTTAAAATACGCAGTTTCCGTTAGGGAGTCTGCCAAAAAAGTAGAATTTTCATCATCTAAGGAAATACTCAGATTCTGTTTTTTTCTATTAAGAAAGGTAATGCACTCATTGGTTGCAATCCGATATATCCAAGTGTATAATTGTGCGTCCGCTCTGAATCTATCTAGATTTTTCCAAACTTTGATAAAGATATCCTGCACTAAATCATTGGCATCTTCATGATCCAACACAAAGCGACGAACATGCCAATAAATCTTTTGCTGATACTTTTCTAAAAGTATTCCAAAAGCCTCATCGCGTGTTTTTGTATCCGCAAACTTTTCAAGAATTATTGAATCTTCCATAATAGCAAGGGCAGATATTATTATAATATCTGCCCTTTTAGTTTATTTGCGTTTTATAACTTTTTGTACCGCTTTAACAATATCATCCGCAGATAACCCGTATTTAACCATTAGGTCAGCAGGTTTTCCACTTTCTCCAAAACTGTCATCAACTGCAATATACTCTTGTGGTGCCGGAAAGTTTTTTGCAAGTACCTGAGCAACGCTATCTCCTAATCCTCCTAGGCGATTATGTTCTTCTGCAGTCACAACACAACCTGTTTTTTGAACCGATTTTAAGATGGCTTCTTCATCCAATGGCTTAATTGTATGTATGTTGATGATTTCTGCGTCAATGCCCAGTTCTGCTAATTTTTCTCCTGCTTGAATAGCTTCCCATACTAAATGTCCGGTAGCAATGATACTTACATCTTTCCCTTCATTGACCATCCAGGCTTTCCCAATTTCAAACTTTTGATCAGGATCGGTAAAAATAGGAACGACCGGGCGACCAAATCGCAAATATACGGGTCCTTCGTATTCAGCTATTGCAATGGTTGCTGCTTTTGTTTGATTATAATCACAAGGATTGATAACAGTCATCCCCGGAAGCATTTTCATCAGGCCAAGATCTTCTAAGATTTGATGAGTTGCACCGTCTTCACCTAAAGTCAAACCGGCATGTGAAGCACAGATCTTAACATTTTTACCTGAATAGGCAACCGATTGACGGATCTGATCGTATACACGACCAGTAGAGAAGTTTGCAAACGTTCCTGTAAATGGTATTTTACCACCAATTGTCATTCCTGCTGCAAGTCCAATCATATTGGCTTCTGCTATGCCAACCTGATAGAAACGATCAGGGAATTCATTTTTAAAGGCATCCATTTTAAGTGATCCGATCAGATCTGCACATAAAGCGACCACATTTTCATTTCTCTTGCCGGCTTCTGCCAAACCATCACCAAAACCTGATCGAGTATCCTTTTTTTCTGTGAATGTATATTTTTTCATTGTTTTTGATCTTAATTATTGCTTGTTTAGTAATCTCCCAATGTTTCTTCCAATTGTGCCAAAGCTAATTCCAATTGTTCATCATTTGGGGCTACTCCATGCCATTTATGGGTTCCCATCATATAATCTACACCAAAGCCCATATCGGTATCCATTAAGATCATTACGGGTTTGCTTTTGTTGGTTTTGTTTTTTGCCAACTCCAATCCGCGAATAACGTCAGTCATGTCGTTCCCGTTCATTTCGATAACATCCCAGCCAAATGCTTCCCATTTCGCTTTTAAATTACCCAGTGACATTACCGTATCAGTAGGGCCATCAATTTGCTGACCGTTAACGTCAATGGTGGCAATCAGGTTATCTACTTTATGGTGAGCAGCATACATTGCAGCTTCCCATACCTGCCCTTCCTGAAGTTCACCATCACCCATTAAAACATAAACCAGCTGTTTGTCGTCATTAAGCCTTTTAGTTTGTGCTGCTCCTAATGCTACAGATAAGCCCTGGCCTAAAGAGCCGGATGCAATACGTACTCCAGGCAAACCATCGTGCGGTGTGGGGTGTCCTTGCAGCCGTGAGTTTATTTTTCTGAAGGTTTTTAATTCTGAAACTTCAAAATAACCTGAATGAGCTAAAGCACTGTAAAATACCGGTGATATATGGCCCTGCGAAAGAAAGAACAAGTCTTCGTCTTTGCCGTCCATGTTAAAGGATGGATCATGTTTGAGGACATGAAAATATAGGGCTGTAAAATAATCGGTACAGCCTAAAGAGCCCCCTGGATGGCCTGAACTACATCCATGTACCATTCGTACAACATCTCTTCTTATCTGGGATGCTATATTTTCTAGTTTTTTAATATCTACACTCATTATGTTTGGTTATTCTGTTTGTGGCGGCAAAGTTAAGGATTGTGAACGGATTAGCAAAGATTAAACAGAATCGTATAAATCAAGGATTTGCTGACTCGCTTCTTTGTTTTTTACTTTAGAAATAATATGTTCAATAATACCCTCCTCATCAATTATAAAGGTTGTCCGGACAGTTCCCATGTATTTAAGTCCATACAGGTTTTTCTCTTTCCATACCTGATAATCTTCAACCATTTTTTTCTCATCATCTACCAATAAGTTGAAGGGCAGGTCATGCTTTTTGGTAAACCGTTGATGGGAGGCTTCGTTATCTATACTAACGCCTACGACTTCAAAGCCTTTTCCTAATAAACTTTGGTAATTATCTCTGAAGTTGCATGATTCAGTTGTACATCCTGGAGTATTATCCTTTGGATAGAAATATAATATCAGTTTTTTACCAGCAAAATCTGAAAGCGAGATCGTTTCGCCCCGTTGATTCTTTGCTTTAAAATCAGGAGCTTTATCGCCAACCTTTAATTTTTCCATTTTTTATTAATTATTTAATGAAATTTACTTGATAAATTTTCTCATTATCCTTTTCATCACTTACGACTAATTTAAATACATGTTTCCCTTTTGCTAAATCTGCTTCAAAAACGTGCCATAATGAAGCTGTCTTAGAATCATATTCCATTAAAACCCATTTATCATCAATATAACCGTTAAAAGACTTTATCCCTGATAAATTATCAGATATCTTTAAATTAATACGAGATATTCCGGTCATCGATTTGTTTTCGCTAATGTTTAATGGGCGAACGACCGGAGCTTGTGTATCAACTCCAACATAGAAGCTACCGAATTCCCGGACGTTTCCTTTAACAAAACCATTATTATAAGCTCCACCATGCGAGCGGCCACGCGTGTCAACCAACAGAGCTTTACTTTGAAGATGAGCTGGCAGCTCAGGATTGACTTTTATGCTCAGCGAATAGGCGTTATGAATAGGAATCATCCTATTATGTACATTGTGAACTTCAGAATAGCCGTCTGTGCGTTTGGCTGATTTTGAATAAAGAAAATTCAAATCACTATACAACGAATTTGCAGGAATGTCGATCAGGATGTCTTCTCTTTTAAAAATATTGACTTGATTAAAAGGCAATAGATAAGTTCCTGCTTTTAAACTTTGATCAATTTTCAAGGTAGGAGAGTAGCGTACCTTGAAGGAAACCGTGCTTGCATTCCCTTTTACATCCTTGACCCGATAAAGTATTTCATGAATTTTGTCGTCTCTTATATCTATTATTCCGCTGTTGACTAAATTCTTATAGATCGTGAGAGGGTTGCCGGGTTCGACAAAACTCTTTTGGATCCTTTGCCCTTTAAAGATATAAGTGGGGTAATCAATATATGAATTTAATGCTCTGTTATGATTAAAGTAAAGACCTGAAAAAGCAGAAGTGAAGATTGTCTTTCCGTCAAGCAAAAGTTCCATCGAATAAATTCCATTTTGGTTTGCAGATGCCGAATTTTGATCAAAAGCGACTATACCGAAACCTGTATTTCCATTTATCGGGATAATGTTTTCCGGAGAGAGCCGGTAGTTCCCATTGCTTCCAACAAGCTGTAAATGCTCCCGCGGTGTGTTTTCAGAGAAAGGAGCATCTCCTAAGCGAAATATCGTAAAGCCCGTAATGGTTGGAGGTCGGGAGTCGGGTATGGTTAATCCAAAGAGTTGAGGATTTAAGGTTTCTTCTGTTTTAGTATCCCGTAACTCAAAATGAAGATGTGGTCCCCCTGAACCTCCCGTATTGCCGGAGTAGGCTATAATCTGACCTTTCTTAACCGGAATGGCATTTCTATCTAAAGGGAAATCAACATCAAATCTTTGTAAATCATATTGTTTCGCTTTTACGGTATTGGTAATAGTTTCATTGTATTTTTGTAAGTGCATATAAACACTTGTATATCCGTTAGGATGATCAATGTAAAGTGCATTGCCGCCACCTCCAATTTGAACCCGGGCTCTTGAGATAAAACCGTCTGCTACTGCGTATACCGGATAGCCTTCCCGTTGGTTTGTGCGGTAATCAGTACCCGAGTGAAAATGGTTAGCACGCAATTCTCCGAAACTGCCGGATGCCTGGGGGGCTAAATCAAGAGGAGGGCGAAAATAGTTTTGTGGATAATCTCTTTCTGTGTTCTGAGCAAAGGTGAAACTGCTTAAGAATAGTGTGATGAATGTAAAAAGTACGTTTAAATGCTTCATTTTAGATGTTCATACAATGTTTAGGTCAAGCCAGTTAAATCTGGATCGGATATAAGCTTGTATTATTATTTGATATGGAAATCCAGTAATTTCCTATCCTGCAAATATCCTTCCAAATGATCGCCGATTTGAACAGGTCCTACGCTTGCAGGCGTTCCGGTGTAAATCAAATCACCTTTTCTTAATGTAATGTATTGAGAAACGAATGTAATAATTCTTTCAAAAGAGAAGATCAAGTCTTTTGTATTTCCTTTTTGAACACGTTGCTGATTTTTGTCTAATCGGAAATCCATGTTATAAAGGTCAGAGAATTTTTCTTTTGGAATCATTTCTGAAATAGGGGCTGAATGGTCAAAAGCTTTTGCTAGTTCCCATGGCAAACCCTTCTCCTTATGCTGTTGTTGTATGTCCCTGGCTGTGAAATCAATTCCAAGACCAATCTGATCAAAATAATTTGAAGCAAACTTTTCCGAGACGTGCTTCCCTTCTTTGCATATGCGTAAAACAACTTCAACTTCGTAATGAATTTCTTTAGAAAATTCCGGATAATAAAAGTCCCGGTTATCTTTTAAAAGAGCAGTATCTGGCTTTAAAAAAATTACAGGGATGGTAGGTACCGGATTGTTAAGCTCATTTGCATGTTCAATATAATTGCGACCAACAGCAATGATTTTCATTTGAATTGTTTTAAAAGGATAAAGAAGCTATTATGAGCAGTCTGATTCTATTTATTTTAGCTTGTTTACTGCGCATGTAATTTTATCTGGATGAATTGTTCTTAATAGAATTTCTAAGGTATAAAAAAAGAGCACCCTCCAATTGGAAAATGCTCTTTTTTTATACCTTATATTATAGAATTTGAATTCTTTTTACAACCGTTTCAGTACCTGCCATAATTCTGATAAAGTAGAACCCGCTGCTGAGGTTGCTGTTTAGTGTGAAATTTTGAACCTGATCTCCTTCTTCTAAACGTTGTGAAAGCAGCGTACGGATTTCATTACCTAAGGCATCCATAATTTTTATGGATACGGAGACATCTTTATTTAATTTAAATGTTAAATTGAGCTGGTCAGATACAGGATTCGGATAAATTTTTACATTGCTTAATGTCTTATTGCTTTCTTTATTACTTGCTTTAAGAGACGGGGTATAGGGCGCAAATGGTTTAAATACAATCAACCGATTTTCCTTTGGCTGATTTACACGAGTATCTACAAGCTTTCCTGTTACTTCTTTTGTTTTTAATGTATCCACAATATTTTCCGGAATCCACCCAAAAGCATTATTCGAAGCACTCAGCATTGTGCTGATACTTAAAATTGCCAAAAGAAAGATATAAGTGTAGTTGTTTTTCATATATTATCTATACAAAAGTATAACATTATTTTTTGATTTTACTATGTTTTTATTAAAAAATATATCATTTAACAATTTTTAACAACTATTGTCGTTGCTTCTTCCGTTTGGTCGTGCTGCAAGCATTAATATACCTTGAAAATGTTTCAGGATTAACTACATTTGTGCAATAAAAAATAGATACTTTGGAGAAGAGTAAAAGTTTGCATAAGCTTAGTTCAGCCGGATTATTAATAAGTTTAGGAATAATATTTGGCGACATTGGTACTTCGCCTCTCTACGTTTTCAAAGCGATTGTTGGCGATGATACTATTTCAGCTAATCTGGTTCTTGGCGGTCTTTCCTGCGTTTTTTGGATTTTAACACTTCAAACCACCGTTAAGTATGTTTTAATTGTTTTGCGGGCAGACAATAAGGGAGAAGGGGGAATCTTTTCATTGTATACCTTAGTCAAGCGAAGAGCAAAATGGCTGATATTTCCGGCCATGATCGGTGGTGCTTCTCTTTTAGCGGATGGGATGATTACCCCGCCAATAACGGTTTCTTCTGCAATTGAGGGGTTAAATATTTACTTCCCCAATTTGCCCACAGTTCCCATTGTGATTATAATTATATCCTCACTTTTTCTGATACAACGTTTTGGAACGTCCATCGTAGGCCGGGTTTTTGGTCCTCTTATGTTAATATGGTTTAGTACAATGGGAATTCTTGGATTTGGATATGTATTAGATTTTCCGGAGGTGTTTAAGGCTATTAATCCTTACTATGCATACAATATTCTTGTGAATTATCCCAATGCCTGGCTGATTTTAGGAGCTGTTTTCCTATGTACAACCGGTGCAGAGGCCTTATATTCAGATCTTGGTCATTGCGGCCGTTCAAATATCCGTGTAAGTTGGATATTTGTTAAATCCTGTTTATTGTTAAATTATTTCGGACAAGGTGTATGGCTTTTACAACATCAGGGTCTGAAATTGAATTATCAGAATCCTTTTTTTCTGATCATGCCCGACTGGTTCTTAATGTTTGGAATCGGTATAGCAACTGTAGCCGCCATCATCGCAAGTCAGGCGATGATATCAGGCTCTTTCACATTAATATCTGAAGCAGTTCGTCTTAATTTATGGCCAAAAGTAAAGATTAACTATCCCAGTAATCAAAAAGGTCAATTGTATGTACCCTCCATAAATTTTATTCTTTGGATTGGGTGTATGATCGTTATTTTAATATTCAGAGAATCACGTAATATGGAGGCCGCTTATGGTTTGGCTATCAATATTACATTTCTGATGACGACTATTTTAATGACTTACTATTTAGCTAAAAAGCATTTCCCGAAATATATAATAGCTCTCTTTTTTGGAGTTTTTTTAAGTATGGAATTAGTATTGCTTATCAGTAATGGCGTAAAGATTGTCCATGGTGGTTGGTTAACCATTATTTTGAGTGTCGTGTTGTTTACGGTTATGATAAGTTGGTGGTGGGCTAGAAAGATAAAGAATAAATTTGTTCGCTTTGTGGATATAGAAAGCTATTATCCTGTATTAAAAGACTTAAGTGATGATAATTCGGTACCGCGCTTTGCATCTCAACTTGTGTATCTAACCTCAGCAAATTTTAGTTCTGAGATTGAATCAAAGATCATGTATTCCATCTTGCAGAAGAAACCAAAACGCGCTGATGTATATTGGCTGGCTCATGTTGATGTTACGGATGAACCTTTTACCAATGAATATAAAGTAACCAAGCTGATAGATGGAAAATTAATCAGAATCGATTTTAGACTTGGTTTCCGGGTAGAGCAGCAGATCAGTTTATTGCTGCGGAAAGTGATAGAAGATCTGGTTAAAAACAAGGAAGTTGATATCACCAGCCGGTACCCAACGTTGAAAAAATATGGATTGGTTGGCGATTTCAGATTTGTGGTCCTGGAAAAAGTAATTACACGGTCACACGATTTAAATTTTATCCAACGAATAATAATCGATATTTATAACGTGCTGAAAAGATTAAGCCTTTCTGATGAGAAAGGCTTTGGTTTAGACTCAAGTTTTGTAACAGTAGAACGTGTTCCTTTGGTTGTGGCGCATACAAAAGCCATAAAAATGAAGCGTATTCAATAGACTAATTTAAGGTTAAAGTAAGCATATTCTTTTTGTAATCGATGGTTGCCTGATATTTATACAACAAATCACCTCCTATAACGCCTATTACCGGTTCCAGTTCCAGTACCTCATACGCTATATTAATAGTTGAAAGATCTAGAACGGCTACTTCATAATCTTTAAGATGCAAACCACCCATCTGTAAATCAGGGATAGTCAGAATATAACTTTCCATTGTATTTGTTCCTAATCCGGTCGACAATTGATCTGAAGGTTTTAATAACTCTGGATCTATGTGTCTTTCCATCGTTGTTTTGTCAAAAACAGTTTTGGATGCCCCTGTATCTAGAACTGCTTTAAAATGCTGATTAAAAACGATGACTTCCACTAATAAATGGAAGCCATCGTCTTGTAAGTTTAGTAAAATTAACGGAATTTCTGACATTGTTAAATAATACCTGTATCTTTTAATATGTTATTCATTGTTCTTACAGCTTCTGCGCTTTTCTCGAAGGCAGCTTTTTCCTCTGAGTCTAAAGTAAGAGGTAAAATCTTTTCTACTCCATTTTTTCCGATAATTGCAGGCACACCGATGTTTATATCTTGCTGACCGTATTCACCCTCCAGATATACAGACGCAGTGAATAGTTTCTTTTGATCACGAACGATGCTTTCCACAACTGCAGCACTTGCAGCGCCCGGTGCATACCAAGCAGATGTTCCTATTAATTTGGTTAACGTTGCACCTCCGACCATTGTTGCATTAACGATTGTATCTTGTTCTTCCTGACTAAGAAAATCAGTCACCGGAAGGCTGTTCCATGTAGCATGTTTAATTAGCGGAATCATTGTTGTATCACCATGACCTCCAATTACAATTGCATTTAGATCAGCCGGAGAGGCAGACAGTTTTTGACTTAATTGATAGCGAAAACGAGCTGAATCCAATGTTCCGCCCATACCAATAATCCGATTTTTGGGAATGCCAGTTGATTTTAACGCTAAATACGTCATCGTATCCATCGGGTTTGATACAATAACCAAAATAATATCGGGTGAATATTTTAATAAATTTTCAGCAACAGTTTTGACAATATTTGCATTTGTGCCAATCAGCTCCTCACGGGTCATTCCCGGCTTCCGCGGAATCCCTGAGGTAATGACAGCGACCGTTGAGCCGGCAGTTTTACTATAATCGTTTGTGACTCCGGTAACGCGTGTGTCAAAACCCAAAAGAGCGGCTGTTTGTGAGATATCCTGAGCTTTACCTTCTGCAAATCCTTCTTTAATGTCGAGTAGAACTACTTCTTCTGCTAATTCTCTTCTAATGATATTGTCTGCGGTGGTTGCGCCAACAGCGCCGGCACCTACTACGGTTATTTTCATTTGAATATTGTTTAAAAGTGGCAATGAAGTTATTATGACAGCTTCATCTGATTAGTTTTTATAACCTCATATCTGATTATTCAGGCAATATAAAAATAAAACAAGGGATTGTCAACAGAAATTAAAAGGGATAGCCGATTGCTAAATTAAATACTAAATTATCTTTTCTCCATTCCTTACTTCCAAAATCGATCTTATCAATCACCCATCTTTCTCCTTCCGGTAAATACGGAATGCGAAGAGGTATTGCCAGATCTGTTCTCAAAACAAGGAAGCTCAGGTCGAAACGCAATCCAACACCGGCACCAACGGCCATTTCTTTTAAAAAGTTGCTAGTAAATTTCCCTCCTGGCTTATTTTCGTCTTCATTTAAGAGCCAGATATTCCCAGCGTCAATAAAAGCAGCAGCATTTACAATGCTCACTAGCTTCCTTCTATATTCGGCATTTAATTCTATTTTGATATCACCTGTCATATCCGGAACAAAATTTCCTGCACCTATTTGTTCAGGTTCATAAGAGCCCGGTCCCAAAGTACGTGCTCTGAATGCCCGAAGGCTATTAGGCCCACCTACATAAAATTGTTTGATATAAGGCATTGCTTGCGAATTACCATATGCGTAACCAAATCCAACCATTGCTCTGGCGGCGATCTCTGATTTTAAACCAATTTTGGTGTAATTCCTGAAATCCGCCTCAGTCCTGATATATTGAGCAATAGGTGCATCTAGAAATTCGTAAATATCTCCTTTTTTGTAGTTAGCACCTTTTAACAGCCCTATAATGTTGCCTGATAGGTCAACTCCTGCACGAAGATACATTGTATTTTTGCGTTGTTGTTCCATCGTGTTGGTAAAGGTAAATGTGTAGTTAGGACCTATAATAAACTGTTTTTCGATGGCATGTCGTAAATTGGGATTTTGTTGAAGCTCCAATTCATAATCTTCCGAGATATTGCCTGACCGTACATACGCAGCTTCAAGTAAATCGAGTGAATGTTCTTTTTTTACGTTTTCTCGCCATGTATATCCATAATTCAAAGACATGGAATTGAGGTTGTATGCATTTGTACGATTTAAGACCTCAAATCTGGTTTTGATGGTTGTATGAGGAACGTATCGTTTGGTTGGACTCCAGTTAAACGGTGATACTATTTTCGGAAACACTAAACTTGCTTCTGCTCCATAGCGGTAAAAAGTTGAATTTAGATTTACATTACCACCTGTCTGGTATTCGTAACCCCCGAATACAGAAATCTTAAGCTGCTCGGCTCCTTTAAAAGCATTCTTGTGAATCCAACTAAGGCTCACATCAGACCCATTATATACCGAAGCTGTTTTTCCGAGAATTTCAAAGTGGAGAGATTTTTCAGGTTGGGGCGTTAAATAGTAATATACATCCAGCAGGTTACTTTTTGCAGAATCAACCGGTACAAAATTGTTCTTTACAAACTTGAAGGTTCCCATACCTACAAGTTGAGAAATTGATCGGGTATGTGATTCCCTGTTATAAAGGTCTCCCTTGTTGAAGGACATCGGACGGATAATTTCTCGTTTTCTATAGGTATGGCCCGGGTCTATGATATAATAACCTCCAAAAAAAGTACTGTCGGAAGGAATGCCAACCTGATAATCTCCTTGCTGTATGCTGTAATCAGGAAATATATAAATATTGTTAATATGATAGGGGTGAAGTGCCTGATCCGGTACTTCCCGTTTTACCGTTACATACAAATTGACCTGATGATTTCCAATTGTACTATCCACTTCAACCAATAGGTGATCCGGATTAAAGTAATAATATCCTTGTTCTTTTAACTCATTATCGATTCTCTTCCGCTCATTAACAATAACATCCAGGTTGTATGGATTTCCCGCTTTAAGTAACGATTTGTCCTTAGAGTCTGCAATGATTTTACCAAAATCAGTACTGTCCAGTTCAAAAGTCACCTCATTTATTTTATAATTTGTATAAGGCTTTGCGAAATAGGTTACCGTGGCTTTTCTATTTTTTATGGTTGTATCAGAAGTAACTTCAGCGTTAAAAAAACCGATATTTTCAAGGCGGTTTGTTAGTAAATCTTCGTTATATGGTCTGTTAACATCACTTAACAATACAGGCGGTTCACCAAGTTTATATTTTAACCAGCCTTTTATTCCTTTTTTGCTTGTCGTATTACCGGCTATATTATAAAACCATAATTTTGGGCGAAGGCCCAGAATACTTGAATTGGGTTGCGGTCTTAAATAGCCATCCAGATTTTCCTGTAGAGGCTTTATATACTTTTTGGGAAAGGAGGTATCGGGTTGCAATTCGACTTTCCCTTTTACGTATAGGTTTTCTCCTTCTTTTAAATATTTAATATTGCTGCAAGCACTAAACAGAGCTGAGAAGCAAATTAAAGAAAGGATTAAAGTTGATGTTTTCCTATTCATGACCTTCTCCTCTCTTTCTGAATTCTACAGCTTCTGATCTATTTCTTCGTTTAAAGCTTCGGGATTGTGGAATTGTTTTTAATAACTCTCTGCGTTTTTTCTCTTCAACTTCTTTGTTGTATTCCTGAAGTTTTTTTGCACTCATAAATATTTCTTTGAACTTGTTATAATCCATATTGATGTTAAAACCAAGACCGGTTTCAACCACTTGTCCTTGAAGTGTAACCTCGTATTCGTTCTTTCTAAAGGCACGTAAGAAATATCTGCCATCTTTTGATAGTTGATATTCAACAGCAATGTCACCGGCGATATTGCTCGCTTTTCTTCCTGGCTGGCCTGCGCCTTCAAGTTCAAAGTTGGACCCTACTGTAACCTTTAAGCGGTCGTTAAGAAGGCGTTTTGAAACCCCAACATTTAGATCGGTGCGGTTTTCCAGGTTACCTGTACTATAATCATCGGTCGATTGCAGATCAAAGTTTAATTCAACACCTGCAATAAGATCGCCTGCCAGGCTATTTAGCTGAGCACTCAATAATTCACTAACTGAGTTTCTTACCATCGACTCCGTACTGCCGCCTGCTGCACTCGAGAAAGGGTTTTCAGCTACAAATCTTCCTAATACAATCAATGCAAAAACCTGTTTGTTGAGTTCTGATTCATCTTCCCTTACTTGAGCAAGTCTTGTATTTACAAGGCTTGTTACATCCTGTGAAACAGCTGCATTATCTTCCTGTAAATTAATATCAAAAGCAATGTTTGGTTTCAACATTTCACCGGTCAGGATCAGGTTTACCTCAAATGGTATTTTCTGTTTGTAGTAATTTGAATTTCTTCCACCGAGTTGATTTTCTAATAAATCGATTGGAGCCGCATTAATATCATACGCTGCAGTAATATTAAGATCTGCAGACATCATTTCTCCATTCCATACAATTGTACTCCCTTTTTTGAAAAGGAATTTCCGTTTTAACATATTGAAGGATAATTCATAACTTCCTTCTGAAACTTCATAGGTTCCTGCTAATGAAATATTTCCTCCCGGGTCAATACCTGCATTCAGTTCAGCAGTACCTTTAATAAATAAAGCATCCCCAGTTCCAGGATCAATAATCACATTAAACTCGGCGTTCGGATCGACGTCAATATTTAACGAAACATCCATTCCTTTAACAGTTTCCGTTGGAATTGTATCTC
>Ga0160433_100422_pt1 | contig 22531 bp, 16 predicted proteins | sample HID1972K_E0MG_FD_108235 | JGI IMG/M metagenome (GOLD analysis project Ga0160433, IMG submission 108235) | Enriched pill bug-associated microbial communities from UW Madison campus, WI, USA - HID1972K_E0 MG | ecosystem: Host-associated > Arthropoda: Insects > Digestive system > Unclassified ...
ATCTTGCCCTTGAAGCGCACCAGCACCGATTCGGGCATGTCCAGCGGCATCACGCCGGTGGCGGCGGCGAAGGCCACCAGGCCCGATCCGGCCGGGAACGAAATGCCCACCGGGAAGCGGGTGTGCGAATCGCCACCGGTGCCGACGGTGTCCGGCAGCAGCATGCGGTTGAGCCAGCTGTGGATCACGCCGTCGCCCGGACGCAGCGAGATGCCGCCACGGGTGGAGATGAATTCCGGCAGCGTGTGGTGGGTCTTGACGTCCACCGGCTTCGGGTACGCGGCGGTATGGCAGAACGACTGCATCACCAGGTCGGCGGAGAAGCCCAGGCAGGCCAGGTCCTTCAGCTCGTCGCGGGTCATCGGGCCGGTGGTGTCCTGCGAACCCACCGAGGTCATCTTCGGCTCGCAGTAGGTGCCCGGGCGCATGCCCTGCCCTTCCGGCAGGCCGCACGCACGGCCGACCATCTTCTGCGCCAGCGAGAAACCCTTGCCGGTATCGGCCGGCTGCACCGGCAGGCGGAACAGGTCGGTCGCCGGCAGGCCCAGCGCTTCGCGTGCCTTGCCGGTCAGGCCACGGCCGACGATCAGCGGAATGCGGCCACCGGCACGCACTTCGTCGAACAGCACGTCCGACTTCACCTGGAACTCGGCGATCACTTCGCCGTTCTTCAGCGCCTTGCCATCGTAAGGACGCAGCTCGATGACATCGCCATGCTCCATCTGCGAAACGTCGAGCTCGATCGGCAGCGCACCGGCATCTTCCATGGTGTTGTAGAAGATCGGCGCGATCTTGCCGCCCAGGCATACGCCACCGGCGCGCTTGTTCGGGATGTACGGGATGTCGTCACCGGTCCACCACAGCACGCTGTTGGTGGCCGATTTGCGCGAGGAGCCGGTGCCGACCACATCGCCGACGTAGGCGACCAGATGGCCCTTGTCCTTCAGCGACAGGATCTGCTGGATCGGACCACGCTTGCCGTCTTCTTCCGGAGTGAACGGCGCGTCGTCGCGCTTGTTCTTCAGCATCGCCAGCGCATGCATCGGGATGTCCGGACGGGTGGTGGCGTCCGGCGCCGGCGACAGGTCGTCGGTGTTGGTCTCGCCCGGCACCTTGAACACGGTGATGGTCAGGCTCTGCGGCACTTCCGGCTTGCTGGTGAACCACTCGGCATCGGCCCAGCTCTGCAGCACGGCCTGGGCGTTGGCGTTGCCGGCGCTGGCCTTTTCCTGCACGTCATGGAACGCATCGAACACCAGCAGGGTGTTCTTCAGGCCATCGGCGGCGATGGTACCGACAGCGGCGTCATCGAGCAGCTGCACCAGCGGCGCGACGTTGTAGCCACCCAGCATGGTGCCCAGCAGCTCGGTCGCACGATCGCGGCTGATCAGTTCGCTCTTCTCGCTGCCGAAGGCGATCGCGGCCAGGTACGAAGCCTTGACCTTGGCGGCGTCGTCCACGCCGGCCGGCACGCGGTGGGTCAGCAGGTCGAGCAGGAATCCAGCCTCGCCGGCGGGCGGATTCTTCAACAGTTCGATGACATCGGCCGTCTGCTGCGCGGTCAGCGGCAGGGGCGGGATGCCAAGCGCGGCGCGCTCGGCGACGTGGTGGCGGTAGGCTTCCAACATGACAACTCCCGGGTAATGCAAGTGAATAAGTAATGGGCTCAGGCGTGCGGCACGATCAGCTTCAGGCCCTTGAAGTAGTCGCGGTAAAATCTGTCGTTCCAGGTGATCAGGCCGTCGCACTGCAGCAGTGCATGCGCACCGACCATGAACTCGCCCAGGCTGCGGCGGTCATCGCCGCGCTGCCGGTGACGGCGCTGCATCTCGCCGGCGCGCAACGCCGACTTGGCTTCCAGCGCGTTGAAATGGACGCCCATTTCCTCCAGCGCTTCCAGCACTTCGGCACCACCACGCAGCGCCGCGCAGACCTCTGCCAGGCTCGCGCCACAGACCACCACGCGGCCGCCGACCAGGCTCTGCCGCAGGCAGGCTTCCACGGCATCGGCCTGCGGGCCGTTGCTGAGCAGCTCGATCAGGACCGGGGAATCGACGGCGATCATCACGGCCTCAGGCGTCCTTGCGGACGGCCTTGACGGCGGCCTCGGCGGAGTCGAAACCATCCAGGGCGAACTTCCCGCGTGCGCGCGAGATGGCATCGTCCACGCTCTTGCGCAGGATGATGCGGCCGCCCTCCAGCTCGACGGTCAGCTGGGTGCCCTTGGTCAGGCCCAGGGCATCGCGCACGGCTTTGGGCAGGGTGATCTGTCCGCGTTCGGCAACGGTGGCTTCCATGGGTAGGCCCTCTTCGGTATGCATGAATTATACATACCTCGAAGGACATACCGCCACCCCACAAAAAAGGGGACGGAGGGGATTAAGTCGTTTTCGGCCAATCCCATGAGGCGAAAACGACTTAATCCCCTCCGTCCCCTTTTTGCGGGCTGGTCAGAACACCAGCTGCAGGCGCGTATTGAAGGTGGTGCCCTGGTCCGGCCCCACGTACGCGCCGCTGCGGTTGTCGGTCTTCCAGCGCACCACGTCCAGCATGACCCGGCTGTAGTCGTTCAGGTACCAGTTGCCGCCCAGCGTCCATGCGCTGCCGGTGCCGCCGGTGGGCAGCTCGGCATAGTCCACGTCCTCGTAGCGCGCCTTCAGCTCGAATGCGCCCATGCCGCCGGAGGTCACCGGTTCGGCCACCTTCACCTTGCCCCAGGTACCGGCCTTGGCAACATACGCCGGCAACGCACCGGCGACGAACCACCCTGCCCCGACCGACCACGCGTCGTGGTCGAGGTCGTAGCGGCCACTCGCATCCATGCCGCGCAGGTTGCGCGTGCCCCATTCGCCACTGGCCCAGAACGGCCCGAAGAAACCGGCCGCTTCCACGCCCCACGCATCGCTGCGATCGGTACCCACCAGCGTGCCCGGCGCGATCTTGACCTCATCGTTGAAATGCCCGCTGATCGCCGAACTGCGCAGCACGCCGGTGGCGCCTCCCGGAATCTCTTCATGGAACGCCCATGCCGCCAGATGCACGGTGGCATTCCTGGACAACACCGGGTTCCAGTGCACGCGCGTGGCCCAGGTCAGGCTGTCATTGTCGCTGCCGCTGTTGTTGAGGTCGTTGCCGGCCACCGACAGGCTGGCATGCCAGCCCTTGCCGTAGACGCGCTCGGTCAGGCCGACGCCGAACAATCCGCGCTGCGGCATCACCAGCGTGCCGACCACGTTACGGTCCTGGAACGGCGTGTTGGAAGTGCTGCTCGAACCATCCAGGCCGCGATCATTGAGTCGGTTGCCGATGGTCAGGTCCGCCGCCTGCCCGAACAGCGTGTGGTCCACGGTGGCGTACACCGACTTCCAGGCCACGGCATTGTCGGCGAAGTCGCCTTCCACGGCGTAGCCGATGATGCCGTAGCGGCCCTCGGCACCCAGGCGCACCGAACGGATCTCGGTGCCGGACAGGTTGCGAGTGCCGTAATCCGAACCCGACGTGCTGGACTGGTCAACGAACAGGCGGCCACGCGGGCGGAACACGGTTTCACCGTCGGCGCTGGTGAACTCCGGCGCGCCCTTGGACCAGGACACCTTCGGTGCTTTCGATTGTGCCTTTTCGACCGCCACGACACGCTGTTCGAGTGCAGCAGGAGCGGCGGGCGTCACCGCTGCCGGCGCCGAGGCAAGCGGCGCGGCCCCTCCCTCCACGGCGCGCAGGCGCGCTTCCAGCTGCTGGATCTGCAGCGCCTGCTGCTGCACCAGCGCACTGAGTTCGGCCTGGCTCAACGGTACCGGCGCGGTGGAAATGGAACCGGGCGACTGCGCACCGGCATGGCCGCTGGCCAGCAGCAGGCCAAGCGCGACCGGCAGCGCTGCGCGGGGCAGCACGTGGGAATTGTTCATGGGATTCTCTCCAGCCAGCCGGCCCCGTGGCCCGACGCTGGCCTGTTGCGATGGTGCGGGGGATGGTGCGGGGGGATGAAGGGCGACGTGGGGGAGGAAGGCGCGGTGCGCGATCGTCGTCGCCCGGGTACCGCCGGCAATCGCCGGCGGCACCGACGGCGGTCAGCTGGTCGCGGACTGCTGCGCGTTCGGCCGCCAGGTGATCACGCGGTTCTCGACCAGGTCGAGCAGCGCATCGATGACCAGCACGAAGGCGGCCAGGATGATGATGCCGGCGAACACGCCCACTGCGTTGAAGTTGCCTTCGGCCTGCGCGATGAGGTAACCCAGGCCCGCCGAAGCACCCAGGTATTCGCCGATGATCGCGCCGACCACCGCAAAGCCCACCGAGGTACGCAGCGAGGACAGGATCCAGCTCGCCGCCGCCGGGAAGTACACGTGGCGCAGCAGATCGCTGCGTCCGGCACCGAGGATGCGGGCGTTGGCCAGCACCACCGGGTTCACTTCACGCACGCCCTGCATGGCGTTGAAGAAGGTGGTGAAGAACACCAGCGTCACCGCCAGCGCCACCTTCGACCACAGGCCCAGGCCCAGCCACAGCACGAAGATCGGTGCCAGCACCACGCGCGGGATCGCGTTGAAGCCCTTGATGAAGGGATCCAGGATGCGTGCCGAACGCCGGCTCAGGCCCAGCCACACGCCACCGGCCACGCCCAGCGCGGTACCGATCAGATAGCCCAGCGCGGTTTCGGTCAGGGTGATGTAGACGTGCTGGTAGAAGGAGCTGTCCGACAACCAGGTCCACGCCTGCCTGGCGATCGCCGTCGGCGAAGGGAAGAAGAACGGGTCGATCCAGCCCAGCGCGATGCCGGCCTCCCAGCCGCCGAACACTGCGACGACCAGTGCGATCTGGATGAATCTGTCAGTCCTGGCGTGCATAGCTCTTCTCCACTTCGCCGCGCAGGCAAGCCCAGATATCGCGGTACAGGTCGGTGAAACGGTCATCCAGCTTGATCTCGGCAACGTTGCGCGGACGCTCCAGGTCCACGTCGAAGCTGCGCACCACCCGGCTGGCCGGTCCGGACGACAGCACCACCACGCGGTCGCCCAGCGCGATGGCTTCCTCCAGGTCGTGGGTGATCAGGATCACCGAGCGGCGGTCCTCCTGCCACAGCCGCAGCAGTTCGTTCTGCATCAGGTGGCGGGTGTGGATGTCCAGCGCCGAGAACGGCTCGTCCATCAGGATCACCTTCGGCTCCACGATCAGCGCCTGCGCCATCTGCACGCGCTTGCGCTGGCCGCCGGAAAGCTGGTGCGGATAGCGGTGCTCGAAGCCGGTCAGGCCGACCTTCGCCAGCCATGCAGTGACCTTCTGCCTGCGTTCGGCTTCGTTGACGCCACGGAATCGCAGGCCCAGTTCGACATTCTGGAACGCGGTCTTCCAGGGCAGCAGCGCATCCTGCTGGAACAGGTAGCCGACCGATTCCTGCACGCCGCTGACCGGCCTGCCATCGATGGCGATATCGCCGGTGGACGGCTTGAGCAGGCCGGCAACCGAGTTGAGGATGGTGCTCTTGCCGCAGCCGGTCGGCCCGACGATGGCGAGGAACTCGCCGTCGCCGACCTGGATGTCGACATCGCGGACGGCGGTGAAGTCGCCGAAGGACATGGTCATCCGGTTGATGGCGACCATGGTCTGCGCAGGCTCCAGCTGCGGCGCGCCGTTGAACTGGCGCACGGTGGCATTGAGTGCCATGGGGAGTCTCCCTTGTGGGTTACGGTTGGGCGGCCGGCGACGAAGCGCTGGCACGCTCGACGAAGGCGTTGGTGTAGGTCCTGGACAGGTCGATGTCCATGCCGGCGACGTCCTTGTTGAACTCGCGCAGCACCTTCAACGGCGTTTCCAGGTCGGCCGGGACGAAATGACCGTCGGTGGTGAAGATGGCGCGGGCATTCTCCACCGCATGCGCATAGGTCGTACGGTCGCCGGACACGTAGGCATCCGGCAGCGCCGCGACGATTTCCTCGGCGCTGTGGTCGGCGATGAAGCGCAGCGCCATCTGCTGCGCGCGGGCAATCTTCTCGGCCGCCTCCGGGCGCGTGTCCAGGAAGCTCTGGTTCGCGTACATCACCGAGGTCGGGTACAGGCCGCCGTAGACCTGGCGCGCACCCTCGTCGCTGCGTGCATCGATGATGATCCTGCCCACCTTGCGGTCGGTGATCAGCGTCGCGGCCGGATCGTAGTTCACCAGCAGGTCGATCTTGCCCTGCTCCAGCGCCGCCACGGCCGCGGCACCGGAACCGACGCCGATCAGCGAAATGCTGTCCACTGGAATGTCATGCTGGGCCAGGAAATGGCGCACGAAGAAGTCCGACGAGGAGCCCGGGGCGGTGATGCCCACCTTCTGGCCCTTGATGGTCTGCGGCTTCGCCGGATCGAACGTGGCGTCGTCACGCCCGGCCATCACCAGCCCGGAGTTGCGCGACAGCAGCACGAATCCCACCACGTCCTTGTGCTTGGCCTGCATCTGGATGGTGTGGTCGTAGAAGCCCACCGCGACATCGGTGGAGTTGGCGACCAGCGCCTGCAGCACCTTCGACCCGCCCTGCGCGAAGTTCTCGGTCTGCACCTTCAGGCCGACCTGGTCGAAGTAACCGTTCGCATCGGCGATGAAGAACGGCAGGTTGTTGAGGTTGTAGGAACCCACGCTGATGCGTACCGGTTCGTTGTCGCCGCCGGCGGCACCGTCGGCGCCGCCCTTGCCGCAGGCGGCCAGCGCCAGCGTCGCCGCGACCAGCGCGGTCTTGAGAATCTGCTTGTACATCGATCCCTCCCAGGATTGTCGAGCGTTCTGCGTGATGGTGAAGGAACGACAGCGCCACCCTGGCGCCGCGCCCCGACGAATTCAGGTCATGCCGCGGAGATCCATTGGCGTGCTTCGGTGGAGATCGGCGAGGTGGCGAACACGCGGCCTTCGAACAGGCGACGGGCGGTGCGGACCACGCTGGCCACGACCGGCGCATTCTCCGAGCTGCGGCTCAAGCCCACGTCCAGGGCACCGCTCGGATGTTCGAGGGTAATACTCCCGGGCATCGGCACACATCCGACGAAAGTGTTGGCCAGCGTGCCCGGCGTGGCCGCAGCGGTGGCGATGCCCACCCCGCCGGTGATCGCCAGTGCCGTATGGCAGTGGTGTGGCATGAAATAACGTACCTGCAGGTGGCCGCCGTGCCGCGGCGCGGACAGCAGCACCGGCTTGGGGATCACCTTGCCGCCGGCCTCGGCGATGCCCATGCGCGCGCCGGCTTCGATGCGGATCGCCTCCATCCGCTCCATCAGCGCGCGGTTGGCATCCAGTTCGGCAGGCGATTCGCCGCCGTGCAGCCCCAGGTCCAGCGCACGCATCATCACCATCGGCATCGCACAGTCGATCAGGCTCACCGCGATGCCGTCGATCCGGTCCTGCGCGTTACCGGTGGGCAGCAGGCGCCCGGTGCGCGAGCCGGCCGCATCCAGGAACGACAGCCGCACCGGCGCCGCGGTGCCCGGTGCACCGGCGATGCTGGTGTCGCCGCGGTACACCACCTTGCCGCCCGGCGTTTCCACCGTGGCAACGATGATCTTGCCGGTGTTGACATTGTGGATGCGCACATCGGTACGCGGATGGTGCGCGGCCACCAGGCCCTGCTCGATCGCGTATGGACCAACCGCGGCCAGCATGTTGCCGCAGTTCGGAGAGGTGTCGACCACGCGCTGCTCGACCTTCACCTGGGCGAACAGGTAGTCCACGTCCGCATCCGCGTGGCTGCCACGGCCGATGATCGCGACCTTGCTGGTCAGTGCGTTGCCACCGCCGATGCCATCGATCTGCAACGGATGGCCCGAACCCATCACCTCCAGCAGCAGGCGATCGCGCGCGGTGGCGTCGGACGGCAGGTCCGATGCCAGGAAGAACGGCCCTTTCGAGGTGCCGCCGCGCATGAGCACGCAGGGGACGGGAGTGAGATCGTTGGACATACGTGTGCTAGATTGATGCGCCTGATAGATCAATAAACTTCTGTGATCCGATACTGGCATGAGCAAGATTGATCTGTGAATTGCTGATTTTTCAAGGATTGATACCTGATGAGCATTAATTGCGAGATCCTCGACCTCCGTGCCTTCCTGCTGGTGGCCGAAACCCGCAGCTTCCATCGCGCCGCCGAAGCGCTGCACGTATCGCAGCCGGCGCTCAGCCGCCGCATCCAGAAACTGGAACAGGCGGTCGGTGCTCCGTTGCTGGAACGCACCACGCGCAGCGTGTCCACCACCGCCATCGGCGAGAACCTGCTGCCGCTGGTGCGGCGCATGCTGGAGGAGTTCGACGGCTCGCTGTTCTCGGTGCGCGGGCAGGACGACACCCGCGGAGCCCAGGTCACCATCGCCTGCCTGCCGACGGCCGCGTTCTACTTCCTGCCCAGCGTGATGGCGCGCTTCCACGAGGCGTTTCCCAACGTGCGCTTCCGCATCCTCGACATCCCCGCCACCGAAGGGTTGCAGGCGGTGGAGCGCGGCGAAGTGGAGTTCGGCATCAACTTCATGGGCGCCAACGACCCCAACCTGGATTTCGACGTGCTGGCCGAAGACCCGTTCGTGCTGGCCTGCCGCCGCGACCACCCGCTGGCGCGCAAGCGCAGGGTCGAATGGGCCGACCTGGCCCGGCACCAGCTGATCACCGTGCACCGCACCAGCGGCAACCGCACCCTGCTCGACGGCGCCCTGGCGCGCGAGAACCTCAAGCTGAGCTGGCATTACGAAGTGACCCACCTGTCCACGTCGCTGGGCATGGTCGAGGCCGGCATCGGCGTCTCGGTACTGCCGAAGATGGCAACGCCCGACGGCGACCATCCGACCCTGGTCACCCGCCCGATCGGCAACCCGGTCGTCTCGCGCACCATCGGCATCGTGCGCCGCCGTGGCGCGCAGCTCTCGCCCAGCGCCGAACGCTTCCTGCAGATGCTGATGACGCAGTGGCGCGGCAAGCCGTGACACCCGCACTACATGCGGGCGTGTAACCTTGGGCGTTGAGCCCGGTGGCCGGCGCGGTGGCCAACGCCATCGCGCCACCGGGCAGCCGCAAGCCGGCCTGTGTTTCCAGCGGGCCATTGCAAGCCATCCGCAAAAGGAGTCATCCGCAATGAGTGATTCGTTCTCCACGCGCAGCCAGCTCGACGTCGGCGGCAAGCGCTACGACTACTTCAGCCTGCCCCGGCTCGGCGAGCGCTTCGACATCTCCCACCTGCCCTATGCGATGAAGATCCTGCTGGAGAACCTGCTCCGGCACGAGGATGGCGGGATCACCGTCGGCAAGGACCACATCGAAGCGGTGGCCAGGTGGGATCCCAGGGCCGAGCCGGACACCGAGATCGCCTTCATGCCGGCGCGCGTGGTGCTGCAGGATTTCACCGGCGTGCCGTGCGTGGTCGACCTGGCGGCGATGCGCGACGCGGTGGTCAAGCTCGGTGGCCGCCCTGAGCAGATCAACCCGCAGATTCCTTCCGAACTGGTCATCGACCACTCGGTGCAGGTCGACGTGTTCGGCAAGGCCGACGCGCTGGACCTCAACGGCCGGATCGAATTCCAGCGCAACCAGGAACGCTACGGCTTCCTGCGCTGGGGCCAGAAGGCCTTCGACAACTTCAAGGTGGTGCCCCCCAACACCGGCATCGTCCACCAGGTCAACCTGGAAAACCTGGCGCGGGTGGTGATGGCGTCGCCCGGCGCGGACGAAGGCGGCGCCCTCCTCGCCTATCCGGACACCGTGTTCGGCACCGACAGCCACACCACGATGATCAACGGCATCGGCGTGCTCGGCTGGGGCGTGGGCGGCATCGAAGCCGAAGCCGCGATGCTCGGCCAGCCGTCCTCGATGCTGATCCCCCAGGTGGTCGGCTTCAAGCTGACCGGCCAGCTGCCCGAAGGCGCGACCGCCACCGACCTGGTGCTGACCGTCACCCAGATGCTGCGCAGGCACGGGGTGGTGGGCAAGTTCGTCGAGTTCTTCGGCGAAGGCCTGCAGCACCTGCCGCTGGCCGACCGCGCGACGATCGGCAACATGGCGCCCGAGTACGGCGCCACCTGCGGCATCTTCCCGATCGACGCCGAATCGCTGACCTACCTGCGCCTGTCCGGCCGCAGCGAAGAGCAGATCGCACTGGTCGAGGCCTACGCCAAGGCACAGGGCCTGTGGCACGACGCCGACACCGCGCATGCCAGCTACAGCGCCACGCTGGAGCTGGACATGGCCACGGTCAAGCCATCGCTGGCCGGTCCCAAGCGTCCCCAGGACCGCGTGCTGCTGCAGGACGTCAAGCAGAACTACCGCGACAACCTCGGCGCGCTGACCAGCAACCGCGACCGGCGCAGCGAGGACGTGGCCAAGTTCGTCAACGAAGGTGGCGGCGCCGCGGTCGGCAACGAACAACTGGCCAGAGGCCATGCCGACGTCGAACTGGATGGGCACCGGTTCCGGCTGAAGGACGGCGCGGTGGTCATCGCCGCGATCACCTCATGCACCAACACCTCCAACCCGGCCGTGATGATCGGCGCCGGCCTGCTGGCGCGCAACGCGGCCGCGCGCGGCCTGGACCGCAAGCCGTGGGTGAAGACCTCGCTCGGCCCGGGTTCGCGCGTGGTCACCGACTACCTGCAGAAGGCCGGCGTGCTGTCCGAACTGGAGAAGCTGGGCTTCTACGTGGTCGGCTACGGTTGCACGACCTGCATCGGCAACTCCGGGCCGCTGCCGGCCGAAGTCAGCGCCGGCATCGCCACCGGCGACCTGGTGGTCGCCTCGGTGCTGTCGGGCAACCGCAACTTCGAAGGCCGCGTGCATCCCGAAGTCAAGATGAACTACCTGGCCAGCCCGCCGCTGGTGGTGGCCTACGCGATCGCCGGCACCACCGACATCGACCTGACCACCGAGCCGCTGGGCACGGGCAGCGACGGCCAGCCCGTGTACCTGCGCGATATCTGGCCAAGCAACAAGGAGATCGGCGATGTCATCGCCGCGACCCTCGGCCCGGAGATGTTCAAGCAGAACTACGCCGACGTGTTCAAGGGCGACGACCGCTGGAACACCATCGCGTCCCCGGATGGCGAGCTGTACGAGTGGGATGGCAGCTCCACCTACATCAAGAATCCGCCGTACTTCGACGGCATGACCATGCACGTCGGCCACATCGACGACGTGCACGGCGCGCGGGTGATGGGGCTGTTCGGCGATTCGATCACCACCGACCACATCTCTCCGGCCGGCAACATCAAGAAGGAATCGCCGGCGGGCCGCTTCCTGCAGCAGCGCGGCGTGCAGCCGGCGGATTTCAACAGCTACGGCAGCCGCCGTGGCAACGATGACGTCATGGTGCGCGGCACCTTCGCCAACATCCGCATCAAGAACCTGATGTTCGGCGGCGAGGAAGGCGGCAACACGCTGTACCATCCGCCCGGCGGCGGCGAGCCGGAAAAGCTGGCCATCTATGACGCCGCGATGAAGTACAAGGCCGACGGCGTGCCGCTGGTGGTACTGGCCGGCAAGGAATACGGCACCGGCTCCTCGCGCGACTGGGCGGCCAAGGGCACCCTGCTGCTGGGGGTGAAGGCGGTGATCGCCGAAAGCTTCGAACGCATCCACCGTTCCAACCTGGTCGGCATGGGCGTGCTGCCGCTGCAGTACCGCAATGGCGAGAACGCGCAGTCGCTGGGCCTGGACGGGTCGGAAGTATTCGATGTCACCGGCCTGCAGGATGGCGCCAGCAAGCGCGCCCTGGTCACCGCGACCCGCGCCGATGGCACGGTGAAGACATTCGAGGTATCGGTGATGCTGCTGACGCCGAAGGAGGTCGAGTACTTCCGCCACGGTGGCCTGCTGCAGTATGTGCTGCGTCAGTTGGCTGCCCGCTGAGGGGGGTATCGAACGGGTAAGACCCCCTCGCGGCTGGGGCGAACAGCAGGTGCCCTGGCGCGGCGCGGGGTGGATGGGCCCGCCGGGACCCGCCGTGAATACGTCCATGTAGGCTTGTGTTCGGCTCCTGCCTCACACAGTCCCGGCGCGCCCACCCACCCCGCGCCCTGACGGTGTCCGGTGGCCGCCAGCCGCGTAAAAACAGGAAAAAGACAGGCGCCGGGCCCTGCCCGGCGCCTGTCTATGCTTTGGCTTTTCTTTTTCCCTCGCCGCCGGGGCGGAGATCCTCGGGAGAGGCCGGGCGGCGGTGGTGGGCAGGACCGTTGAGCGCCATGGATGGCGCGAAACGAGCCCTACAAGGACGTACTTGCGGGCGGGTCCTGCCCACTACCACCGCCCGGCCTCCCTTCAGTACACGCAACCGCCCCGAAAAATGATTTATTCCTTTTTTAGACAATTCATATAATTTGAACGAAACAGGAGTAATCTCCGGGACAAGGCCACGCCCCCAGGAGCACAGTCATGCTGCACACCCCCATTGCCTTCGAACCGATCACCGAACTGACCCGGACCACCGCTTCGACGGTGAAGGAGCACTGGCGCAAGGTCATGCAGGACGTCCGCGACCAGCGCATGGTGGTGGTCACCAACCACAATGAACCGCAGGCGGTGATCATCTCCGCCGAGCAGTACCGCGCGCTGCAGGCCAGGGTGGAGGCATTGGAGCAGTCGCTTGACGAACTGCGCGGCCAGTCCCCCGCCCTCGCCGAACTGCGCAAGGGATTCGACGAGCGCCTGGCCGTCCTGCAGCAGGCGCAGGCAGGTGAACGCGCGCGCGATCTGCTGCGGCGTCCGGCCCGGCTGCAGGGCACCGTCAAGGCCGGCACCGGCTTCTGATGTCGCGGCCGTTCGTGTATGTGCTGGCCGGCGTCAACGGCGCCGGCAAGAGCTCGATTGGTGGCCATCTGCTGCGCCAGGCCGGCCTGGACTGGTTCAACCCTGACACCTTCGCGCGCGCCCTGCGCGGCCAACTCGGCCTGTCGCAGGCGGAAGCCAACGGCCAGGCCTGGCAGGAAGGCGTGCAGCGGCTGCAGTCGGCGCTGGCCGAAGGCCGCAACCATGCCTTCGAAACCACCTTGGGTGGTCGCTCGATCGCGGCGATGCTGCATGAGGCGCATCGAACCCACGACGTGTTGATGTGGTACTGCGGCCTGTCCACTCCGGAACAGCACATCGCCCGTGTGCAGGCGCGCGTGCAGGCAGGTGGGCACATGATCGATGACGCCGACATCCGCCGACGCTGGCCACTGGCGCTGCAGAACCTGATCGGCCTGATGCCGGTGCTGGCAGCGCTGCAGGTGTACGACAACAGCGCGGAGGCCGCGCACGGCGAAGCGGTGCCGGATCCGCGGCTGGTACTGCAGATGGCGGCCGGCACGCTGGACTGGCCGGCAGCCGATGACCTGGACGCCCTGCGGCAGACACCTGCATGGGCCATCCCATTGATGGAAGCCGCGCTGCGGCGGTAGAGCCCGACCCATGGTCGGCTGCATCAGGACATCATCGGATGCACGCCCGCGCTGCGCGCGATTGCCGACCATGGGTCGGCACTACTGCCGTCCCCCGCAGCCCCCACCCGTCCAGCCAGACCAGCGAACTGCAAAAACGCGCCGCCACGAGAGGCCCTGCCGTTCGCCATGCCCCCGCGACCCTCTTCGCGTTTTCCATTCGGGACGGTATGCTGCCAAGGCTGGATCTGACGGATACTCGCCGTCGCACCACCCATCATCAAAGTTTCCTGGAGGGGGAAGAGCATGAGCCTGGAACGTCCCTGGTTGCAGAGTTATCCGAACGGCGTGCCGGCCGAGATCGACGTCGACGAGTTCCACTCGGTCTCCGCGGTCTTCGACGCCTCCGTGGCCAAGTACCGGGACCGTCCCGCCTACTCCAGTTTCGGCAAGGTGCTCACCTACGGTGAAACCGATGCACGGGTCGAACAGTTCGCGGCTTACCTGCTGGGCGAACTCAAGCTCAAGAAGGGCGACCGCGTCGCGCTGATGATGCCCAACTGCCTGCAGTATCCGATCGCCACCTTCGGCGTGCTGCGCGCCGGCCTCACCGTGGTCAACGTCAACCCGCTGTACACCGCGCGCGAACTCAAGCACCAGCTGGTCGATGCCGGCGTCACGGTGCTGGTGGTGGTGGACAACTTCGGCGACACGGTGCAGCAGGTCATCGCCGATACGCCGGTCAAGCATGTCATCACCACCGGGTTGGGCGACCTGCTCGGCGCCAAGGGCGTGCTGGTGAACTTCGTGCTGAAGTACATCAGGAAGATGGTGCCCAACTACACCCTCAACGGTGCGGTGCGTTTCCGCCACGCGCTGAAGCTGGGCAGCCGCCACACCCTGCCGACGGTGGAGATCGACCACGACGATATCGCCTTCCTGCAGTACACCGGTGGCACCACCGGCGTGGCCAAGGGCGCGATGCTGACCAACCGCAACCTGGTGGCCAACATGCAGCAGGCCTCGGCATGGATCGGCTCGTCGGGCATCGAGCCCGGCCGCGAATGGATCATCACCGCGCTGCCGCTGTACCACATCTTCGCGTTGACGGCGAACGGCCTGGTGTTCATGAAGTTCGGTGGCTGCAACCACCTGATCACCAATCCGCGCGACATGAAGGGCTTCGTCAAGGAACTCAGGTCCACGCGCTTCACCGCCATCACCGGCGTCAACACGCTGTTCAACGGCCTGCTCAACACGCCGGGCTTCGATGAAGTGGACTTCTCTTCGCTGAAGGTCACCCTCGGCGGCGGCATGGCGGTGCAGCGTTCGGTCGCCGAGCGCTGGAAGAAGACCACCGGCGTCACCCTGGTGGAAGCCTACGGGCTGACCGAGACCTCGCCGGCCGCATGCATCAACCCGCTGGACCTGGCCGAGTACAACGGCTCGATCGGCCTGCCGATCCCGTCCACCGATGCCTGCATCAAGGACGACGACGGCAACATGCTCGGCACCGACCAGGTCGGCGAGCTGTGCATCCGCGGCCCGCAGGTGATGAAGGGCTACTGGCAGCGTCCGGAAGACACCGCCGGCGCGATCGACGCCGACGGCTGGCTGCACACCGGCGACATGGCCAGGATGGACGCGCAGGGCTTCTGCTACATCGTCGACCGCAAGAAGGACATGATCCTGGTGTCCGGCTTCAACGTGTATCCGAACGAGGTCGAGGACGTGATCGCGATGATGCCGGGCGTGCTGGAAGTGGCCGCGGTCGGCGTGCCGGACGAGAAGTCCGGCGAGATCGTCAAGGTGGTCATCGTCAAGAAGGACCCCAGCCTCACCGCCGAGCAGGTGAAGGAACATGCGCGCGCCAACCTGACCGGCTACAAGCACCCGAGGATCGTCGAGTTCCGCAAGGAACTGCCGAAGACCAACGTCGGCAAGATCCTGCGCCGCGAACTGCGCGACGCGCCGGCGGAGTAACCGCCCCGGTGGATGACCGCCGGTGTGGGTGGCCATCCTTGTGGGTGACGACCGTTGGTCGTCACTGCAGTCCGGACACCAGACCGGCAATGATCGAAACCTGCAAAAGCCCGGGCCCGAAATGGCCCGGGCTTTTGCGTTGGGCTGCATGCGGCCGGTGTAGGATCGCCGCGAGTGGACCCGTTCGGCCCGCCGACCACCGATTTCCCCGCGGGCCAGCCATCGCCGAGGAACCTGCCATGAGCACGATCGAGAAGCTGCGCGCCAACCACCCCTTCACCACCATCCGCACCGAGGACAGCGCCGACCACGATGCCCACTGGCTGTTCATGCACGCCGACGCAGCCACCGGCATCCGCCCCTGCTGCCGCAAGGACATGCTCGATGAAATGTGGAGTTACATGAGCGCCATCACCCGCGGACCGGCGACCCGCAACGACGGCCGCCTGCGCCACTTCGTGCTCGCCTCCGATGCCAGCGCGTACAACCTCGGCGGCGACCTCGACCTGTTCACCCGCCTGATCCGCGAAGGCAACCGCGATCGCCTGCTGGCCTATGCACAGCGCTGCGTGGAAGGCGTCCACCACCTGCATACCGGGTTCGGCGGCGACGTCCGTTCGATCGCGCTGGTCCAGGGCGACGCACTCGGCGGCGGACTGGAAATGGCGCTGGCCTGCCATACCATCGTGGCCGAGGAAGGCGCCGGCATGGGCCTGCCGGAAGTGTTGTTCGGGCTGTTCCCGGGCATGGGCGCGTACTCGTTCCTGTGCCGCCGCGTGGCTCCGCAGCTGGCCGAGAAGATCATTCTCGATGGCCGTGTGTACAGCGCCGAGGAAATGCACGCGATGGGCGTGGTCGACGTGCTGGTGAAGAAGGGCGAAGGCCGCAGGGCGGTGGAAAGCCTGATCCGCCAGCACCAGCGCATTCCGCAGTCCTATCTGGCGATGAACGCGGCGCGCAACCTCGCACAGTCGGTCAGCTACGACGAACTGCTGGAGATCACCAAGGTGTGGGTCGATTCCGCTCTTGCGCTGGGCGACAGGTCGCTGCGCACGATGGATCGCCTGATCAAGGCACAGACCCGGCGTGCCAGCCTGGATGTCGCCTGAGCGTCGCCCTCCCCCAGCTACGCACTCCGCACCCTTGGCCACGCAGCCGGGCAGCGCCCGGCTCCATGTGATCCCGACGCGCAGCGCCCGGCGCCGCCTGCCCAGCCGGGCGATCCTTCAGCGTTCGCTGTCCTGCTGGTTGCGATGCGCAACGCGTGCGTCCAGCGCGTGGCGACCCTCGTTGATCGCCGTGGCCAGCACCGCCAGCCGTTGCCGCCACTCGGCCTTGAGCTGCCAGTCGGCCATGCGCATCAGTTCGCCGGCACGGCTGGCGGCACGCACCAGCCCGACGTTGCTGGCTACGCCCTTGATCGCATGCGCCTGCTCGCGGAAGCGCAGCCACTGCATCGCCTCGCCATCGGCCTGCGCCTGGCGCATGCAGGCATCGGCATCGCCGAGGCACTGGCGGATGAATTCGCGCTCGAAGCCCTCGCCCATGCCCAGCGACGCCAGTTCGTCCAGCACGCCCGGATCGAGCACGCCCTCGCTGCTGGTGGTGGCCGTGCGCACGATCGGCGCAGCCGGCTTCAGGTCGCGGTTGCAGGCGATCTCCGCCAGCGTATCCAGCAGCCGCACCGCGACCACCGGCTTGGCCAGGAAGGCATGCGCGCCCGCCTGGGTACAGCGCTGGATCGCTTCGGGAGTGACATCGGCGCTGAGTACCAGTACCGGCGTACGCGGCGCGCCGCCCGCCTGCATCACCCGCAGTTCCTTCAACATGTCCAGTCCGCTCATGCCCGGCATGTGCAGATCGACGATGGCGGCATCGAAATCGCTGTCGGCCAGCGCATCCAGCACCGCCTCGCCGCCATCCACGCACACGACCCGGTGCCCGGCCTTCTGCAGCAGGCGCTGCAGCACCATGCGGTTGGCTTCGTGGTCGTCGGCGACCAGGATGCCCATGCTGCGCACCCGGGCGCGATGGCGCAGGAACGGGTCGGCGAATGCGATGACGTTGCCGTTGCCGGATTCCGGCGGCGCGCCCGCCACCGCCGGCACCGCAACGCGGGGCAGCGGCGGCGCGAACGGCACTTCGAACCAGAACACGCTGCCGCGCGGCACGTTGTCCTGATGGCCGATCTGTCCGCCCATCGCCTCCACCAGGCCCTTGGCGATGGTGGTGCCCAGCCCGGTACCTTCATGCCGGCGCGCCATGCTGACATCGCCCTGCTCGAATGCTTCGAACAGCCGCGCGCGCATCGACGGCGCGACCCCGATGCCGGTATCGATGATCTCGAAGCGCAGGCGTACCCCGCCCTGCGCATCGGCACCGGCCACGCCGACACGGACCTCGACCCTGCCCTGGTCGGTGAACTTGACCGCGTTGCCCGCCAGGTTGAGCAGCACCTGGCGCAGGTGCCCGGTGTCGCCGCGCAACCGCGGCGGCACCGCTTCATCCACCCGCACCCGGTAATCCAGGTGCTTGGCCCGGGCCTGCGGCAACAGGATCAGACCGATCGCCTGGATCACGTCGGCCGTGGCGAAATCCTCGGCCACCACGCGCAGCTTGCCGGCCTCGATCGCGGAAATGTCCAGCACTTCCTCGACCAGCGCCAGCAGGCTGCGCGAAGACGCCTGGATGGTGTGCAGGCACTCGCGCTGCTCCTCATCCAGACGCGTGGTGGCCAGCACTTCGGTCATTCCGGCAAGACCATTCAGCGGCGTGCGGAACTCGTGGCTCATGTTGGCCAGGAAGCGGCTCTTGGCTTCGCTCGCCCGGCGCGCCTCGTCCATCGCTTCGGTGAGCTGGCGCAGCAGCGTGGAAAAGTACAGCGGCACCGCGGCCAGGCCCAGCCACAGCCCGAACGCCAGCCGCGCATTGTCCAGCCAGTAGGCACTGGACAGCACGGTGCAGCCGAAGCTGATCATCGCCATCGCCACGGCCAGGTACAGGTAGTTGTTGCCGAAGCGCATGCCGTTGCCGACCGTTACCCACATCACCACGATGTAGGCCCACCCCAGCGGCTCGCCCATCTGGATCATCCCGGCGGCGATCAGGCCGTAGTCGGCGACCATGCCAAGGATGCGTCGCGGATCCGAGCGCCCGGGGCGCCACAGCAGCCAACCGAAGATCAGCAGCGACAACGCCAGGCCGGACAGCACGATCGCCAGCACGCCGTTGTACTGTGCCGGCGGCAGGTCGCTGCGCACGCCGGGCATCAGCACGTAGCCGAGGATCAGCACGATCAGCGCGGTGCGCACGATCTGCTGGCCGTGCTCGCTGTCCTGGCGTTGGGCCAGGCGCTGGCGCAGCGTCGCCAGCACGCCAGGCATGTTCACAGCCCGGGCCGGACCGATGCGGTGGAGTGTTCGGCGCAGATCTGTTCCAGCTGCGCACGCCCACGCAGCAATGCATCCACCACGCGGGGATCGAACAGCCGTCCGCGCTGGGCGTACAGGTACGCCAGGGTCGCGTCCATCGTCCAGGCTTCCTTGTAAGGTCGCGGCGAGATCAGCGCATCGAACACATCGGCGACCGCGACGATGCGCGCCTCCAGCGGAATCGCATCGCCGACCAGCCCATCCGGATAACCGCTGCCGTCGTAACGTTCGTGGTGGCGCAGCGCGATCAGCGCGCCGACCTGGATGAAGCGGTTCTGGCTGCCGCTGAGCAGCTCGTGGCCGATGTGCGGATGCCGGCGCATCACCGCCAGTTCGTCCTCGTCGAGCCTGCCCGGCTTCAGCAGCACCGCGTCGGGAATGGCGATCTTGCCCATGTCGTGCAGCGGCGCGGCCATCTCGATCAGCTTGACCTCGTCCTCCGGCAGGCCGAGCTGCTCGGCGATCAAGCCGGCCACGCGCGCCATCCGTTCAAGGTAGGCGCTGGTGCCGGCGTCACGGAATTCGATCGCGCGCGCCAGCCGCGACAGCGTCTCGCGTTCACGCTCTTCCACTTCGTGCATGCTGGCCAATAACCGCTGTTCCAGCGACAGCGCTCGTTGCTTGACGTTCTCGGTCTGCTGGCGCAGCTGCAGCAGGTTGTAGCAGCGCGCGCGCAGTTCGCGCGGCCGGATCGGCTTGACCAGGAAATCGATGACGCCCGCCTCCAGCGCGGCCTGGCGGATCGGCTCGTCGCCGACCACGGTGATCAGCACCACCGGGATGTCGCGATGCCTGGGCAGCCGGCGGAAGCGTCGCGCGAACTCCAGCCCGTCCATTTCCGGCATGCGGTAATCGAGCAGCAGCAGGTCCACCGATCGCGCTTCGCACCAGTCCAGCGCCGCCAGCGGATCACCGAAGTCGTGCACGCTGAGTTCCGGCGCGATGTCCTCGATGACATGCCGCAGCATCGTCCGCGCGGACGTCTGGTCGTCGACAATGACAATGTTCAAGGCTGCCTCTGCCTGCTTGTTGGACCACCCTGGGATCAGGGCCGGCAAGGAAGGCCCGCCGTCCTGCACGCTCGTACCCTGCATCGCTCCGATTTCCGCCATGTGTTCCCCGGATCATGATCGCCACCACATCGTGCTGGCATTCTGGACGAGGCCCTGCGCCTCCCCCCGGGACGACCAGGCCATGACGGCCACTGTGGCCTCGGGGCCACGATACTCCAGGCGTACGGGCAGTCAACAACGGGGGCGGCCCCGCCACGCGGAGCCGCCGGCCATCGGACTTACTGCGGACGCATATAGGGGAACAGCAGTACGTCGCGGATCGAACTGCTGCCGGTCAGCAGCATCACCAGCCGGTCGATGCCGATGCCCAGCCCGCCGGTCGGTGCCATGCCGTATTCCAGCGCACGGATGTAATCAGCGTCGAAATGCATGGCTTCGTCGTCGCCACCTTCCTTGGCCTCCACCTGGGCCTGGAAACGCGCGGCCTGGTCTTCCGGATCGTTCAGCTCGGAGAAGCCGTTGGCCAGCTCCTTGCCATTGATGAACAACTCGAAGCGGTCGGTATACCCCGGCTCGTCGTCGTTGGCTCGGGCCAAAGGCGACACCTCCACCGGGTGATCGGTGATGAAGGTCGGCTGCACCAGGGTGTGCTCGACCGTGGCTTCGAAGATTTCCAGCAGCAGCTTGCCCCAGCCGTAGGACGGCTTGACCCGGATGCCCAGGCGCTGGCAGTGGCCGAGCAGCGCCTCACGGTCGGTGCAGTCGGCAGCGCTGATCTCCGGGTTGTGGTGGCGGACCGCCTCGTCCATGCGCCAGCGGCGGAACGCCGGGCCCAGGTCGATGTTCTGGCCGTCCCACTCCACTTCCGTGGTGCCCAGTACCTGCCGGGCCACGTCACGGATCACGCCCTCGGTCAGGTCCATCACTTCGTTGTACGTGGCGTAGGCCTCGTACAGCTCCATCATGGTGAACTCCGGGTTGTGCCGGGTGCTGACGCCTTCGTTGCGGAAGTTGCGGTTGATCTCGTACACCCGCTCCAGGCCGCCAACCACCAGCCGCTTGAGGTACAGCTCCGGCGCCACGCGCAGGTACAGCTCAAGGTCCAGCGCATTGTGATGGGTGGTGAACGGCTTGGCCGTGGCGCCGCCGGGGATGTAATGCATCATCGGCGTTTCCACTTCGAGGAAATCGCGGCTGTCCAGCCACGCACGCATGGCGCGGATGATCTTCGAGCGCTTGATGAAGACATCGCGCGATTCCGGGGTCACGATCAGGTCGACATAGCGCTGGCGGTAGCGCTGCTCGACGTCGCTCAGGCCATGCCACTTGTCCGGCAGCGGACGCAGCGACTTGGTCAGCAGGCGGATGCTCGCCGCCTTCACCGACAGCTCGCCGGTCCGGGTGCGGGTCAGGCCGCCTTCGACGGCGATGATGTCGCCCACGTCCCAGCCCTTGAAGGCGGTGTAGGCATCGCCCAGCACGTTGCCCTGCAGGAACAGCTGGATGCGCCCGGACTCGTCCTGGATCTGCGCGAAGCTGGCCTTGCCCATCACCCGCTTGGCCATCAGCCGGCCGGCCAGCTTCACCTGGCGGTCGGTGCCTTCCAGCACTTCGGCGCTCCAGGCTTCGGCGTCGGCGAACTCGGCCTGCAGGCTGCCGGCGAAATCGGCGCGACGGAAATCGTTCGGGTAGGCGATGCCCTGGGCGCGCAGCGCGGTCAGTTTCGCGCGGCGCTCGGCGATGAGGCTGTTCTCGTCGACGGGGGGCTGCGGCGCGGCGGTCTGCTCGTTCATGGCGTGGGTCTATGTCGGGGGGAAGTACGAACCCCGCCATCATGCCGATGGCCGGGGCGGATTGCGAAAACCGGGGACGGCCCGGCAGGACGACAGCGGGCCGCAGCGGGCGGCCCGACGGTCAGGCGTCGACGCGTTTGGAGCCGACTTCCAGGCCGGACTTCAGGCTGGCCTCGACGAACTCGTCCAGGTCGCCGTCCAGCACCTTCTGCGTGTCCGAGCGCTCGATGCCGGTGCGCAGATCCTTGATGCGGCTCTGGTCGAGCACGTAGTTGCGGATCTGGCTGCCCCAGCCGATGTCGGACTTGGTCGCTTCCAGCGCGTCCTTCTCGGCATTGCGCTTCTGCAGCTCCAGTTCGTAGAGCTTGGCCGCGAGCATCTTCATCGCATTGTCGCGGTTCTGGTGCTGACTGCGGCCGGTCTGGCAGGCCACGACCGTATTGGTCGGAATGTGCGTGATGCGCACCGCCGACTCGGTCTTGTTGACGTGCTGGCCGCCGGCGCCGGACGAGCGGTAGACGTCGGTGCGCAGGTCGGCGGGATTGATGTCGATCTCGATGTTGTCGTCGATCTCCGGCGACACGAACACCGAGGTGAAGCTGGTGTGCCGGCGGTTGTCGGAATCGAACGGCGACTTGCGCACCAGGCGGTGCACGCCGATCTCGGTCTTCAGCCAGCCGTAGGCGAAGTCGCCCTCGATGCGTACCGTCGCCGACTTGATGCCCGCCACCTCGCCGCCGCTGACTTCCATCAACTCGGCCTTCCAGCCGCGGCTCTCGGCCCATCGCAGGTACATGCGCAGCAGCATCTCGGCCCAGTCCTGGGCCTCGGTGCCGCCGGCGCCGGCCTGGATGTCGACGAACGCGGCCGCGCCGTCCATCTCGCCGGAGAACATGCGCTGGAACTCGAGCTTGTCGACCTCGCCGGCATAACGCTCGACGTCGTCGACGACCGCCTG
>Ga0160433_100423_pt1 | contig 22491 bp, 23 predicted proteins | sample HID1972K_E0MG_FD_108235 | JGI IMG/M metagenome (GOLD analysis project Ga0160433, IMG submission 108235) | Enriched pill bug-associated microbial communities from UW Madison campus, WI, USA - HID1972K_E0 MG | ecosystem: Host-associated > Arthropoda: Insects > Digestive system > Unclassified ...
GAAGAGAATGTGTTCGATCTTTGGCGCAGTTTGCGCTTTGGCGACAATCTTCAGGCATGGCTTGAGCAAAACGCGGTCCTTCCCGACCCGCGCTGCCGGGCAGGCAAGGACTGTAAGGAGCAAGAATGAAAGTGAAAATCGCCATGCTGAGCGGGCTGGCCGTACTAAGCCTCAGCGGCTGTACGCCGCGCATTGAGGTGGCGGCACCCAAGGAGCCGATAACCATTAACATGAATGTCAAGATCGAGCATGAGATCCACATCAAGGTCGATAAAGACGTCGAAAATCTGCTGAAATCACGCAGCGATTTATTCTGAGGCCGCAGCGATGAAAAAATTACTGTTATTGGCGGTTCTGAGTCTTGGGCTCATCAGCCAGAAAGTGTTTGCGCTGACGCTTGACGAGGCCCGTGTGCAGGGGCGCGTCGGTGAAACCCTGACCGGTTATCTGGCACCGGTGGCACAGGATAAAGAAACGGTAGCGCTGGTGAAGCAAATCAATGATGCGCGTAGCGAAAGCTATCAGCAGCTGGCAGACAGCAACAATTTACCGGTAGATGAAGTGGCGAAGATGGCCGGGAAAAAGCTGGTTGCGCGGGCGCAGCCGGGAGAATACGTGAAGGGCCTGAACGGAAAATGGCTGAAGAAGTGATCAACGATTGCGTTTGCGGTACTCGCCGGGCGACACGCCAAAACGCTGGCGAAAGGCAGTAGAAAAATGGCTGTGATCGGTAAAGCCCCAACTGAAGCCGATCCCTGCGAGCTTTTCATCATCGGCGGCGCTGCGTATCGCTTTGGCGCAGAGGTCCAGCCGCCGGTTTTTAATGTATTGCGCCACCACCAGGCCTTTATTGGCAAACATCCGGTACAAACTTCTCACCGACATCCCCGTTTCATTAGCCAGCCATTCCGGGCGCAGTATTTCTGACTGCAGGTGGCTGTCTATCAGCTGAAGCACTTTATCAAACTGTTTATCGCGGCGTGACGGTGTCACATCTTGCTGCTGCAACACTGGGCGCAGTAGGCATACAATCGCCTCCAGCGCGGCTTCGCTTTCGCTACCGGACAGCTCGCGGTTATTCATGCTTTCCTGCAACAGACGATGACTCATCTGAACCATCGGCAAGTTTTTTCCTAAACGCTGAACGCAGTGGCTTTCGCCTACGCGCAGCTGCTGTTCCAGCAAACTTCTGGGCAACAATAGCGACGTCTGGCGGGAGCGTTGTTGCCAGATGATGGAGCACGGGCGGGAGGCATCGACGAGTGTGATATCACCGGGCTGGATAACCGTCTGACGTTCGTTTTGTTCAATGATTGCCTGGCCTTCCAGCTGAAAAACCGTATAGAACCAGCTGTCGTTGTGTTTGCTGATCTCATTTTTGGTGCGGTAGAGATTAACGTTGGCGGTGGTGACGGTGCTGAGTTTTAGCCCTTGCGCATAGCCGGTTTCCAGATGCCCTGAAAACTCGCCATCCAACTGCCGGGCAGCAAAGTTGCCACACTCCTGGTTTATCTGCGCCAGCCACTGCTGGAACTGCTCATTGCCGGTCATCTGCGCCATTTCCTGCCTCGGTCATTGAAGTGCCAACACATTGTTGCATTTATGTTGCATAAACAAGCCTGTGCTGGTGACTATACGAAAGAACTATCACCGGCGACAGGAGGCAGTATGACTATTGTCACTGTTTGCGAGGGCTGTCACAGGCGACAAAGCGAATGACACAGAGACAAAAACGGAAAAGGCGCACGGCTCCTACACTGGATAAAACCGCGAAGGGTAATAAGGAGCTGATATGTCTGATTCACAGGTCGCGCTGCTTGAGAGCGTACACCAATTTCTGGCGCGCCAGCACGGGCTCTACATTGACGGAAAACAACAGGCTTCGCGCAGTGACAAGCGTCTGACCGTCTGGGACCCGGCGACGGGAAACGCCATCGCCACCACGGCAGATGCAAACAGCGAGGATGTCGATGCCGCCGTCATGTCCGCCTGGCGCGCGTTCGTTGACCGTCGTTGGGCCGGGCGTATGCCTGCTGAGCGCGAACGTATTTTGCTGCGCTTTGCAGATTTAGTGGAAAAGCACGCAGAAGAACTGGCCCAGCTGGAAACTCTGGAACAGGGCAAGTCGATCAACATTTCCCGCATGTTTGAGGTGGCCTGTACGCTGAACTGGATGCGTTACACCGCCGGACTGGCGACCAAAATCACCGGGCAAACGCTGGATGTTTCCATTCCGCTGCCAGCAGGTGCGCGATATCAGGCGTGGACGCGTAAAGAGCCAGTCGGCGTAGTGGCGGGTATTGTTCCCTGGAACTTCCCGCTGATGATTGGCATGTGGAAAGTGATGCCCGCGCTGGCGGCAGGGTGTTCTATTGTTATCAAACCGTCAGAAACCACGCCGTTGACGCTGTTGCGCGTGGCAGAACTGGCGATCGAGGCCGGTGTGCCGGAAGGCGTATTTAACGTCGTCACCGGCAGTGGTGCTGAATGTGGCTCCGCGTTGACGTCGCATCCGCACGTTGCCAAAGTGAGCTTTACCGGTTCGACGGCAACAGGCAAACAGATAGCGCGTACGGCGGCGGACAGGCTGACGCGCGTTACGCTGGAGCTGGGCGGAAAAAACCCGGCAATTGTGCTGAAAGACGCGAACCCAGAATGGGTAATTGAAGGCCTGATGATGGGCAGTTTCCTCAATCAGGGCCAGGTCTGTGCGGCCAGTTCACGTATTTATATTGAAGCGCCGCTGTTTGACACCCTCGTCACCGGCTTTGAACAGGCGGTGAAATCCCTGCACGTCGGGCCGGGTATGTCCGAGAGCGCACAAATCAACCCGCTGGCCTCACGTGCGCACTGCGATAAAGTCGCGGCGTTCTTGCATGAAGCCGAGCAAAACAAAGCAGAGCTGATTCGCGGCAATGCCGGGCCAGAAGGCCAGGGTTACTACGTCCGCCCGACGCTGGTGATTAACCCGGATGCACATTTGCGCTTAACCCGTGAAGAAGTTTTTGGCCCGGTGGTGAATCTGGTCCGCGTTGCAGACGGAGATGAAGCGCTGCGTCTGGCAAATGAAAGCGAATACGGCCTGACCGCGAGCGTCTGGACGCAAAATCTCTCTCAGGCGCTGAGCTATAGTGATCGTTTACAGGCGGGAACGGTTTGGGTTAACAGCCATACGCTGATCGACCCCAATCTGCCGTTTGGTGGCATGAAGCAGTCCGGTACTGGACGCGATTTCGGCCCGGACTGGCTCGACGGCTGGTGTGAAACCAAATCAGTGTGCGTGCGCTATTAAAAAAAACGTAAGCCCTCTCAATTGGGAGGGCTTACTGTCAGTGGGCGGCTAATACATGAAAGAAGGCAGGATCTGCCTGAATCACCGCCAGCACTTTGGCTGCCAGCCCTGTTGGATTACGTCTTTTCGCTTCCCAGCTTTTAATGGTATCGAGGCTGGTTCCCAGCGCTGTCGCCATTTCACTCTGAGAAACATTGAGCTGTTCTCTGATGGCTTTCACGTCGGCAATTTCATAGCGAGTAACGCGTGCAGGGGCTTTGTCGCCATTTTTGATGTCGACGGCTTCTTCCAGAGACGCTTTCAATTCGTTAAAAAAAGTCATATCACACCTCATCTTTCAATAATTTTGTGAGTTTCTTGAGGGCTGATTTTTCTGAATTCGTCAGGGAATCTTTGACGTTTTTGGGGTAAGCCAGCACCAACCAAACAATCTCTTCGTTTGCCAGGAAGTAGATGACTCTGGCACTTCCGCTTTTTCCCTGTGAGCCCGTTGCCATTCTGATTTTCCGTAAACCCCCAGTTTGCTGTATGACATCACCCCGGGTGGGGAACTGGATCAGTTCTCTTTGCAGTTCTTTCAGTTCATCATCTGTGGCGATCGCTTTAATCTGCCGGGTGAACTGCGGCGTTTCAATAAACTCAATGGCATGGTTCACGAGCACACTCTCCTTGTGCGGGTACAATGTACACCATTAAAGGGTACAATGTACACCGTTAATTTAGACGACGGCGGGTTGTTGCCGTGCATACTATTCCCGCGCAAGGCGGTTCGCTGGATGGAGAGTGAAATGTGCGTGCGCCCTCGGAAAGAATCGGAGGGTCATTCCAATAGTAAAAATTAAACGTCACCGCTCCTATTAATCAACATTAGCGGCGACGCGGCGAATATTTCCCTTGCTTATGTTCGTACATCAACTCATCGGCTTTAATAAAGGCAGTTTCAAGTGAGTCCTTTTTTTGCATCTGGTAACTACCCCAGGAAAATGCGACCAGATGGTGCTTATCGATGACCTGTAATTTTTCGCTAATACGCTGAATCACTTCATTCGCTTTATCCAGCCCAGCATCCAGCAGAATAATAGTGAACTCATCGCCTCCAGGGCGAATACCGTAGTCACTTTTACGAAGGGACGTGGCGATGGCACTGCCAAGCAGTTTAATGGCCTCATCGCCCGTATGATGTCCCAGCGTATCGTTAATGCGTTTAAGCCCGTCGCAGTCGATGGCAATAATGGTCACGGCTATCTGTTTGTCGAGCAAAAACCGTATTTTATCGTCCAGTTGTGCAGAGACTATTTTGCGATTGAACAGGCCGGTCAGCGGGTCGGTCACGTTATCGCGAGCCAACGATTCGTTGCGATCGAGATAAAAACGCACGTACTGGCAAAGCAACAGGGTGGTCAGAATATAAATAATCATCATCCACAATTGACTGAGGATGAAGAACTGAAGATCCAGGCCAATATGAAGAGTGTAATAACGGGTTATCGGGGCCTGATAATGGATAATTGCCAACGACGTCAACGTCGGTTGGTGGAACTGAATGAGTTTCCCGCTGCGATTATCCTCAACGAAGATGGTCAAAAAAGACCATAATACTGGACGTTCGGCCGTATAAAAAGAGGTGGCGAGGTCGGTAATATTAAAGTCAGTCACCAGCACACCTTCTATTTTACCCGACACAAAAACCGGGTTCAGGGTGCTTATAATATTTTTGCCAGTAATGCTGTCTTTATAAATATGCGAAACAATGTTGTTCCCGAGTTGTAAGTCCTCAAGTGCCTTTTTACCGATATCGAGTGAAATAGCATCAGAATCAATGCTGATGTTTTCCCCGTCAGACAGTAGCCAGTTCTGGAAGATATGTTTCTGTGAGTCGATCAGTCGACTGATATAAATATAATGCTTTTCGAGATTGATGTAATAACGCATGTTGTCAAAGGTATAGCCGGTATAATTTGAAAAGCTATAGCGCGGTAATGGGTTCACACGATTGTTCAACTGTCCTGCAAGAGCGGGCACGTCTGCGGCCCAGGAATGGCATTCTCGGGAGCGTGTTTGCAAGGTTCCGGTCAGCGCGGGCAACGTGTGTGCGATAAGGTTCAGTCCATAAACGCCGTTGATTCGCTCCATGTGCTGGCAAACGGTAGCCGGATCATTGACGCCCGGCACCGGGGCAACGGTGGCCGATAACGCGGTGGAGAGATTATAGGCAATGCGCTGATTAATATATTCTTCATGAAAGAGGGCAGATTTGCCATTTTCGGCAATATAGCCCATGTAACTGGTTAAATTGCGGTACTCCCGGAACAGTAAACCGGTGAGGACAGCGGTAGTGAGAATGACAATGGCCGCAAGGGAAATTGTCCGCTTATTTTTAACCAAGATACCCCGATCCTTTCTCAATCCTGTCCACGCCTTCATTATAGCGCGGGAAATATAGCACCCTCATTTCTCCTTAACGAAGGTTGAGATCAAAAAAGGGGCCGAAGCCCCTATAATTTACTTCTTCTGTTCACCAAGCGTCGGCGTTTCATTGAAGAAGTTCCACGGTTTGAGCAACGCGTGCACCCATTCGGTTGGCATAATCGGCCATTCTTCCGCACGAGCCACGTGAGTGGTGCCGGTCGTTATCCACACTACGTCATCCTGATTATCCACTGACTCATTGTCTTTGGTGTACTCACCCAGACCGGTGTCATGGGTTGAACGGTTCGGATATTTACCTTCCGGATAACGTTCATCAGGTTTGTAGCGAGTCACCCACAGCTGTTTATCCATAAAGCTCAGGCGGTGATAAATCCATTCGTCAGGTGCGAATTTCGCCCCGGTCGCCACCGGATGAGTCCCCCCGGCATAAGGGATTATCTGATACGAAACCGGGTTGCCCATCCGGTTCTCTTTACGGGTGTTGCTCAGTAAGCGAATGGTGCCAGGATCGAATTTCTGTGCGGCTTGCTGTTCGCTATCAATTGTATGCGTTTCAATCTGCAGGGTACTGGTTCGCGGGCCACCGGCAGTGTTGGGCTTCACATCCGGGTCCATTGCCACCAGGCGGTTGTTTTCGCCATCCACATCCAGGTCGAGACGGAAGTTGTAAATGTGCTGGTGGGTGGTGCCGACGATGTTGTGGTCGATAAGCGTGCCGTATTGGGTGTCATCTTTGGCGGTCGCGTCGTGCATAGTTTTGGACTGCACGCCTTTCACCGCTTCGATCCCCGTCGCACCGGCATCAATGCCAATAGTGCCATTTTCGTGGAACACCCAGTCAAAGATGTAGTCGTAGTTGCCGACGGTGCTTATCCAACGGATAACCAGCTCGCGACGTTCGGTGCTGACGTTCGGCTTGCCCATTTCCTGATGTTTATATTCCGGCCCGGCGTAGCGTTCAAAAATGGCTATCGCGTGCGGAATGTTCATTGGCGCACCGGTGTAATCGGCGATGGTTTCATCCAGCAGCACGGCGTTTGACGGCGCATCTTTGCCGCGGGCGATAGGCGAGGTCAGGGTGCCCATACCGTAGTCGCCGGAATCCAGATACGCTTTGAAGTACCAGCCTACATCCGGGTCGCCGTAAGGGACGATCATCCCACCGAGGGAACCTTCGTACATGATTTTGCGTTTGGTACCGTTGTCGTTATAGGTCACGGTCGACAAAATCGGCCCTACGCGAGAATCCAGACGCAGGTGAAAATCCCAGTTCTGCCAGTGCACCATATCGCCGGTGATGGTGTAGTTCTTGCCTTCTGGCTCGATGATATCCAGTGGCTTGAGCTGTTTAGCCACCCGGTCACGTCCGTCATACGGGCGCGGCGTCATCGGCACTGGGATCACCGGACCCTCTTCAATCTTGATGATTTTCTTCTGCTCAAGGTCAACGACGGCCACCAGGTTTTCAATCGGATGCGCCCAATAGTTGCCGTCACCGACGTCCAGATAGCTCACCACTTTCAACAGGCGGTCTTCCTGTTTCAGACCGTCTTTGCCATCGAAAAAGCCGACGGTCAGCGGGGTGGTGATCACTTTGGTTGGGTCTGTGATGCCGTGTTTTTTCAGTACCTCAGCAAATTCTTTGCTGGCGTTGATAATGTTCTGCACGGAGGAGAAATCGTCCAACAGCACCATGCCATGCGCGTCTTTGACAGGCGCCCAGTGCAGCACTTTTTTATTCTTTAAATCGACCTGGCTTTCAATGACGTGTTTACCGTCGAGCATCGTCACGTTCGCCAGACGATCGTCATCCACGGCGGTGCCGCTCAAGATGAAGTTCCAGACTTTCGCTTTGTCGGGCTCGGCGAGAGAAATCTGCGTGAAACGGGTATTCGGTTTGAAATCCGGTGAGGCTTTGACAATCTCAACCGCGTTTTTGATTTCGTCGGCGGTCAGCGCATTCAGGGGGTGCGGGCGCTTTTCAACCTGAAAGGTTTGATCCAGCCCGGACTGGAACACATCATTGATAAACGTATCCGAAATCCAGGCTTTGTTATTTTTCATCACCACCGGCACCTGCAATGCCAGGGTTTTGCCGTTGACGATGGCGGTTTTGGCACCCGGTTTCACCTTCACGAACGCACCGTCTTTGGCAATGGTGAACATCTGGGCGTAATCATCCCACTGCACGTCGGCGCCGAACTCCTGCAACGCCTTGTCCATCGGAACCATATGGGCTTCGCCGCCATGCGCGAAGACAGGGGCTTGCCAGCTGCACATCAGGGCGACCGCAAGGGCCAGCGCCGTTTTACGGGCGGAAAAAGGAGAAAAGCTTCCCATTGTTAACCTCGTATAGTTTTGTTCTTAGAGTCACGACACGCTCACCCTAACAGCGGGCAGACGCACGACGTTTGCCTGCACCTGCCAGGTGTTTTGTCAGATTTGCCAGATTAAGAGGTTGAACGGTAGGCCCGGTGAGCGACGTGCCACCGGGCAACAAAGAGGTCAGAAATCGCTGTGTTGACGGGCGACCAGCGTCAGAATTGAATAGAGTGCAACCGGCAACTGATGCTGGTTAAACACTTCTACTGCCCATTCCACCACGCCAGTCGGTTTATCGTCAGCGGTTTTTTGACGCTTAACCGTTTTGCGTTTCACGGTCAGACGCACCTGAATGGTATCGCCCGGTTTTACCGGCTCGATAAAGCGCAGGTTTTCCATGCCGTAGTTGGCGATCACCGGGCCGACGCCTGCATCGACAAACAGACCGGCGGCGGCAGAAATCACGAAGTAACCGTGTACCACGCGTTCGCCAAACATGGATTCGGCGGCGCCGATTTTGTCCATGTGCGCGTAGAAATGATCCCCGCTCAGGCAGGCAAAATTGACGATGTCCGTTTCAGTCAGGGTGCGACGCGGGGTCAGCAAGCTGTCGCCCGGCTGCAATTCTTCAAAATATTTGCGGAACGGGTGCACGCGGTCTTCCTGCACCTGTGCGCCACGAACCCACTGCTGACTGACGCTCGCCAGCATCGTCGGGCTGCCCTGAACGGCGGTGCGTTGCAGGTAGTGTTTTACGGCACGCAAACCGCCCAACTCTTCGCCACCCCCCGCGCGACCCGGCCCGCCATGCAGCAGTTGCGGCAGAGGGGAACCATGTCCAGTTGACTCTTTCGACGACTCTTCGTTGAGGATTTGAATACGACCATGAGCGCGAGCCGCCCCGAGAATAAACTCGCGGGCCAGAGTCGGGTCAGCCGTGACCAGTGTGCCCGCCAGGCTGCCTTGACCGGCGCGGGCCAGCGCCAGACTTTGCGCGCGGGTCTGATACGGCATCAGCGTGGCGACCGGACCAAAGGCTTCAATGGCGTGCACAGCCGGGCTTTCGTCCGGATGCGGACAGAACAGCAGGGTCGGTGGGAAGAATGCACCTGCCGCCTGCATATCGGCTTTGCCACCGAGGCGCACTTCACAGCCAGCGGCCACCAGCGCATCCACTTTTTCCTGCACGTCGGCGCGCTGATCGGCGTTGACCAGCGATCCCATTTTCACGCCTTCTACGGCCGGGTCGCCCATTTTAATGCCCTGTAAACGGGCGACCAGCGCGTCGCTTACCACCTGAATCTGCGCCTGTGGCACGATGATGCGGCGAATCGCGGTACATTTTTGTCCCGCTTTGGCGGTCATCTCACGTACCACTTCGCGAATGAACAGTGCAAATTCCGGCTGCTTCGGCGTGACGTCTTCACCCAGCACACAGCAGTTCAGCGAGTCGGCTTCCATGGTGAACGGAATCGAATTTTTAACGATGTTCGGATGAATGCGCAGCGACTGCCCGGTTTGCGCCGAGCCGGTGAACGTCACCACGTCCTGGAAATCGAGGTGGTCGAGCAGGTCGCCCGCGCCGCCGCAAATCAGGCTAATTGCCCCGTCGGGCACTAAGCCGCTGTCGACGATGGATTTGACCATGGCCTGCGTCAGTTGCGCGCTGGCGGTGGCAGGTTTGATGATGGCGGGCATCCCGGCGAGCCAGGTAGGTGCCAGTTTTTCCAGCATTCCCCAGCATGGGAAATTGAACGCGTTGATGTGCACCGCGACGCCCGATTTTGCCGTCAGCACGTGCCGGGCGGCGAAACCGCCATTTTTCGACAACGGAATCAGCTCATCTTCCGGCCATAACACGTCGTCAGGCAACTCGCGTGCGCCGAGTCCCGCGTAGGTAAACAGCGTGCCAATCCCGCCTTCGATGTCCACCCAACTGTCAGCGCGGGTGGCACCCGTTTGTGCGGAAAGGGCATAGAACGCGTCTTTTTGTTCCAGTAAATGTTTTCCCACCGCTTTAAGCATCGCGGCCCGTTCAACAAAGGTCATTTTGCTGAGCGCTTCACCGCCTTTCTCAATGGCGTAACGACGCGCCTGTGCCAGATCCAGCCCTTCGCTGGTCACTTCCCAAAGGGGTTCGCCGGTAATCGCATGATGGATTGTCCGCGCTCGGCCCCGGCCAGACTGCCAGCTGCCGGATAAGAAACTGGTTAACTGCTGCATTGTGTTTCTCCATAAATGTTACGTCATGTCGTGATACATAGTTTGATTATGAATCATAAAAATCAATGGCGAATTTAATAATTTATTAACAATGCGATCTTTGTCTTTCTCAGCTTGTTTATAAGCTCGTTGTTATTCAAGGGTTTTATTATTTACTCTGCGAAGAGCATCACAAAATACACAAACCATTCTTGGGGTTTTACTTAACCTTTATGTAACTTCACATAAACAATATGATTCACAAAAATGCATGATGTGAATCAAATGGGAATCATAAGGGTGACAATGTGACTGAAGAACAACGTTTTGAAGCGCGCATCGCCGAAGAGACGGCCATCGAGCCGCAGGACTGGATGCCCGAGGCGTACCGCAAAACCCTGATCCGTCAGATTGGCCAGCATGCGCACTCTGAGATTGTCGGCATGCTCCCGGAAGGCAACTGGATATCTCGCGCCCCGACGCTGCGCCGCAAGGCCATTCTGCTGGCGAAAGTGCAGGACGAAGCGGGGCACGGCCTTTATCTCTACAGCGCGGCAGAAACCCTCGGCTGCGCTCGCGAAGATATCTACCAAAAGATGCTCGATGGACGCATGAAGTACTCGTCCATCTTTAACTACCCGACGCTCAACTGGGCGGATATCGGCGTGATTGGCTGGCTGGTTGACGGCGCTGCCATCGTCAATCAGGTAGCACTGTGTCGCACATCCTACGGACCGTATGCCCGGGCAATGGTGAAAATCTGTAAGGAAGAGAGCTTCCATCAGCGTCAGGGATTCGAAGCCTGCATGGCGCTGGCGAACGGCAGCGAAGAGCAGCGCGCGATGTTGCAGGATGCGATCAACCGCTTCTGGTGGCCGGCGTTGATGATGTTCGGGCCGAATGATGACAGCTCCCCGAACAGCGCCCAGAGCCTGGCGTGGAAAATCAAGCGCTTCGGTAATGATGAACTGCGTCAACGCTTTGTCGACAACACCGTTCCGCAGGTCGAAATGTTGGGCATGACCGTGCCGGATCCGGATCTGACGCGTGACGAAACCACCGGCGAGTACCGCTTCGGTGCCATCGACTGGAATGAATTTAACGACGTGATTAACGGACGTGGCATTTGTAACCACGAACGTCTGGCCGCCAAGCGTAAAGCCTGGGAAGAGGGCGCCTGGGTGCGGGAAGCCGCACTGGCGCATGCCGAAAAACAGCAGGCCCGTAACGTGGCGTAAGGGGAAATAACAATGAGCAATGTCTACTGGCCGTTATATGAAGTGTTCGTCCGCAGCAAACAAGGTTTATCGCACCGTCACGTGGGCAGTCTGCACGCCGCCGACGATCGCATGGCGCTGGAAAATGCCCGTGATGCCTACACCCGCCGCAGCGAAGGCTGCTCAATCTGGGTGGTGAAAGCGAGCGAAATCGTGGCCTCACAGCCAGAAGAACGCGGTGAATTTTTCGACCCGGCGGAGAGCAAAATCTATCGCCACCCGACGTTCTACACCCTGCCTGACGGCATCGAGCACATGTGAGGCAGCCATGAAGAATCACGATCCTATCGCGACTTACGCTCTGCGCCTCGGCGACAACTGTCTGGTGCTTTCTCAGCGCCTTTCGGCCTGGTGCGGTCACGCCCCGGAGCTGGAGATCGATCTGGCGCTGGCCAATATCGGCCTCGACCTGATGGGCCAGGCCCGCAATTTCCTCACCTACGCCGCTGAACGTCAGGGTGAAGGCAATGAAGATACGCTGGCGTTTGGCCGCGACGAACGGCAGTTCTGCAACATCCTGCTGGTGGAGCAGCCGAACGGTAACTTCGCCGACACTCTGGCACGCCAGCTGTTTATGGATGCCTGGCACGTGGCGTTGTTCAGTCGACTGACAAGCAGCAAAGATGCGCAAATTGCCGCCATCGCCGCCAAAGCCATCAAAGAAGCGCGTTATCACCTGCGCTTCAGCCGTGGCTGGGTTGAGCGTCTGGGCGGTGGGACCGAACTCTCTGCCGCGCGGATGCAGGCCGCCATCGACAACCTGTGGCGCTTCACCGCAGAACTGTTCGAGGTGGATGCGCTGGAAGACACGCTGATTGCCGAAGGCGTCGCTGTCGACCCGCGTGAGCTGAAAGCCGGCTGGCTGGCGGAAATTTCCAGCGTGCTGGCCGCCGCAGAGCTTAACGTTCCGCAGGAGCAGCCGTACCGCACCGGCGGCAAGCAGGGGCTGCACACCGAACATCTGGGGCCAATGCTGGCAGAAATGCAGTACTTACAGCGTTCGTATCCCGGTCAGCAGTGGTAACGGAGGTCGCTATGCAACGTCTCGCCAGTATTGCTCCCGCTGAAGTCCACGAGATATGGACGCTGTTAAGTCAGATTTCAGACCCGGAAGTGCCGGTGCTGACCATCACCGATCTGGGGATGGTGCGCAGCGTGACGCCACAGGGCGGTGGCTGGGTGGTGGGCTTCACGCCAACCTATTCGGGTTGCCCTGCAACGGAGCATCTGCTCGGTGAGATCCGCACCGCGATGACCGCGCATGGTTACACGCCGGTGCATATCGTCCTGCAGCTTGACCCGCCGTGGACGACAGACTGGATGACACCGGATGCCCGTGAACGTCTGCGGCAGTACGGTATCAGCCCGCCTCAGGCCCATGCCTGCCACGCGGGAATGCCGACGGATGTGGCCTGTCCGCGCTGCGGCAGCACCCATACGTCGATGATCAGTGAATTTGGTTCCACGGCCTGCAAAGCGTTATACCGCTGCGACAGCTGCCGAGAACCTTTTGATTACTTTAAATGTATTTGAGGTTGCCATGACGACGTTTCATTCGCTTACGGTGGCAAAGGTTGAACCGGAAACCCGCGATGCGGTGACCATTACGTTCGCCGTACCGCAAACGCTGCAAACCGCCTACGCGTTTCGCCCCGGTCAGCATCTGACCCTGAAGGCCAAACTGGCAGGCGAAGAACTCCGCCGCTGTTATTCGATTTGTCGCCGTGCCGTGCCGGGCGAAATCAGCGTGGCGGTGAAGGCCATCGAAGGCGGGCGCTTCTCGCGCTATGCCCGGGATGAAATCAAAGCCGGAATGGCCCTTGAGGTGATGATCCCCCAGGGCAACTTTGGCTATCAGCCGCAGCCTGAACGTAGCGGGCACTATCTGGCGATCGCCGCAGGTTCTGGAATAACGCCGATGCTGGCGATTGTGGAAACCACATTACAGGCCGAGCCGGACAGCGCGTTCACGGTGATTTACGGCAACCGCAGCAGCCAGAGCATGATGTTCCGCCAGCAGTTGGCCGATCTGAAAGACACGTATCCGACCCGCCTGCAATTGCTGAGTATTTTCAGCCAGGAAACCCTCGACAGCGCGCTGCTACATGGCCGTATCGACAGCGAAAAACTGCATGCACTTTCCCGCTCTCTACTGAATTTCAGCCAGTTTGATGAGGCCTTTATCTGCGGTCCGGCGGCGATGATGGACGACGCTGAAACTGCGCTCATCACGTTGGGAATGCCGCAAAATGCTATTCACCTCGAGCGCTTCAATACCCCGGGCAGCACCGTGCGGCATGCGTCCAGCGTGCAGGCCGACGGCCAGACGGTCACCCTGCGTCAGGACGGGCGTGACCGCGCGATTGTCCTTTCCGCTGATGACGAAAGCATTCTCGACGCTGCATTGCGTCAGGGCGCGGACCTACCGTACGCCTGCAAAGGCGGGGTCTGCGCCACCTGCAAATGCAAAGTACTGCGCGGTGAAGTGTCGATGGCAACCAATTACAGCCTCGAGCCGGATGAACTGGCGGCAGGATATGTTCTGAGCTGCCAGTCGCTGCCGCTCACCGCCGACGTGATCGTCGATTTTGATGCGAAGGGGATGGCATGAGCGAATTACTGAGTAGCCGCCACGACCGCGTATTGCTGCTGACGCTGAACCGTCCGCAGGCACGCAATGCCCTGAACAACGCGTTATTGACTCACATTGCCGACGCGCTGGAATCAGCCCAGCAGGACAGCAGCGTGGGGGCAGTGGTCATCACCGGCAGCGAGCGCATGTTTGCCGCCGGAGCGGATTTACAGGAGATGGCGGAAAAAGATTTAGCCGCGACGCTGAATGATAGTCGCCCGCGTATTTGGGCGCGCATCGACGCCTTCAGTAAACCCCTGATTGCTGCCGTGAACGGTTACGCGCTGGGGGCTGGCTGTGAATTGGCGCTGCTGTGCGATGTGGTGGTGGCGGGCGACAACGCCACATTTGGACTGCCAGAAATTACGCTTGGCCTGATGCCGGGCGCAGGCGGCACGCAGCGTCTTATCCGCTGCGTGGGCAAATCGTTAGCAACACAAATGGTGCTGACCGGACGTAGCATTGATGCCTCACGCGCGCAGCAGGCGGGTCTGGTGAGCGAAATTTACCCCGTTGGCCTGACCACGGAATACGCCATCAGCCTGGCGGCTGCGATGGCAAAACACGCCCCGCTGGCGTTGCAGGCCGCGAAGCAGGCGCTTCGTCAATCACAGGAAGTGACGCTCGGTGCCGGCCTCGCGCAGGAGCGCCAGCTGTTTACGCTGCTCAGCGCTACCGACGATCGTCGCGAAGGTATCGCCGCGTTTCTCGCCAAACGCCAACCTGAATTCAAAGGACGCTAACGATGGATGCTTTTATTCTCAGTCACGTTGAGCACGGGGTGATGACGCTCACGCTGAATCGTCCGGATCGACTGAACAGCTTTAACGAGGAGATGCACGGGCAGCTCGCCGAGTGCCTGAAACAGGCCGAACGCGATGACACGATTCGTTGCCTGGTCATCACCGGTGCCGGACGCGGATTTTGCGCCGGGCAAGATCTGAACGACCGCAACGTTGACCCGAGCGGTCCCCCGCCGGATCTGGGGTATTCGGTGGAAACCTTCTGGAACCCGCTGGTTCGCCGTCTGGCAACGCTGCCGAAACCGGTTATCTGTGCGGTGAATGGCGTGGCGGCAGGCGCGGGCGCCACGCTGGCGCTCGGTTGCGACATCGTGATCGCCGCGCGTTCAGCGAATTTCGTGATGGCGTTCAGCAAGTTGGGACTGATTCCAGACTGCGGCGGCACCTGGGTTTTACCGCGAGTAGCGGGGCGTGCACGGGCAATGGGCCTGGCGCTGCTGGGAGACAAACTCAGCGCCGAACAGGCTCAGCACTGGGGCATGATCTGGCAGGTAGTGGATGACGCACAGCTCAGCGACACCGCCAATCAGATGGCGCGCCACTTTGCGACGCAGCCGACGTATGGCCTCGGACTTATCAAGCAGGCGATCAACGCGGCGGAAACCCACGGCCTGGACGCCCAGCTCGACCTCGAGCGTGACTACCAACGCATGGCAGGGCGCAGCGCGGATTATCGCGAAGGCGTCAGCGCTTTCCTCGCCAAACGTCAACCACAGTTCAGCGGGAAATGACCATGAGCCAACAGATTCGAACCGTAGCGGTCATTGGCAGCGGCACCATGGGCGCAGGTATCGCGGAAGTGGCGGCGATGGCCGGGCAACAGGTGCTGTTGCATGACATTTCTGCCGACGCCATGACCCGCGCTCTCGACGCACTGCGCCAGCGTCTGACTTCCCGAGTCGCGCGCGGCAAGCTGAGTGCCGAGGCCTGCGAACGCGGTCTGGCGCGTATTGTGCCGGTGACGGATATCGCAGCGCTGGTGGCGGCCGATTTAGTGATTGAAGCGGCCGCTGAAAATCTCGACGTCAAAAAAGCGCTGTTTGCCCAGCTGGGTGAAATCTGCCCGGCGCACACACTGCTGACCAGCAACACCTCATCCATTTCGATTACCGCGATTGCAGCGGGCGTGAAGCACCCGGAACGCGTGGCGGGTCTGCATTTCTTCAACCCGGCGCCGGTCATGAAACTGGTGGAAGTGGTGAGCGGTGTGGCAACGTCCACCGAAGTGGTGACGCAACTCAGTCAGTGCGTACTGGCCTGGGGAAAACAGCCGGTTCAGTGCCACTCCACGCCCGGTTTTATCGTCAACCGCGTGGCACGTCCGTTCTATGCCGAAGCCTGGCGTGCGCTGGAAGAGCAGGTTGCCGCCCCGGAAGTGATTGATACCGCGTTACGTGAAGCGGGCGGTTTCCCGATGGGGCCATTGGCGCTCACCGATTTGATTGGTCAGGACGTCAATTTCGCCGTGACCTGTTCAGTGTTTAACGCTTTCTGGCAGGAACGTCGTTTTCTACCGTCGCTGGTGCAGCAGGAACTGGTGCTGGCTGGGCGCTTCGGTAAAAAAAGTGGGCAGGGCGTTTATCCCTGGCCGCAGGGGGCCGCAGAGCCTGCGTTTTATCCGGCTGTGCCTGCGCACCGTCAGGCGTCTGGCGTGCAGAAAGAACGTGACGTTGTCACGCTTGATGATGTGCTGCTGATGGAAACTAACGGTGAAACCGCTCAGGCCGCGGCTACGCGCACTCGCCAGCCGGTGGTGATGATGGACCGCAGCGAAGGCGCGGTGGTGGTGATTGCCCCTGCGCCGGGCAATCGCCTGGACGCCACGGAAAAAGCCATTTACTGGTTGCAGCAACAGGGCAAAAAAGTGCTGCTGGTTGCCGATTATCCTGGACTGCTGGTGTGGCGCACCGTGGCGATGCTGGTCAACGAAGCGCTGGACGCCCTGCAAAAAGGCGTCGCCAGCGAAGAGGATATCAACACCGCCATGCGTCTGGGCGTGAATTACCCACGAGGTCCTCTCCAGTGGGGCGAACAGCTCGGCTGGCAGCGCGTGCTGGCGCTGCTGGAAAACCTGCAACGTCATTACGGCGAAGAACGCTATCGCCCTTGTTCCCTGCTGCGCCAGCGTGCGCTTCTGGAGAGTAGCTATGAGTCATAACGACGCCTGGCATAACGCCCGCGTTATGTACGAACGCGACACCTGCGCCCAGGCGCTGGGAATCGACATTATCGAGATGGGCGAAGGCTTTGCGGTGCTGACCATGACCGTCACCGCCAACATGCTCAACGGTCATCAAACCTGCCACGGCGGACAGCTTTTCTCGCTGGCGGATACTGCATTCGCTTACGCCTGCAATAGCCAGGGCCTGGCGGCGGTGGCATCGGGCTGCAACATCGACTTTCTGCGCCCGGGCTTTGCCGGGGACAAACTCACCGCCACCGCGCGTGTGATGCATCAGGGCAAATTGACCGGTGTATATGACATTGAAATTGTTAACCAACAACAAAAAGCTGTGGCCCTGTTTCGCGGTAAATCACACCGCATCGGCGGCAGCGTAACGGGAGAAGCCTGATGCGTGACGCATTTATCTGTGACGGCGCGAGAACGCCGGTGGGGCGCTACGGCGGTGGACTTTCCGGTATTCGCGCCGATGATTTGGGCGCGGTGCCGCTGCGGGCGCTGCTCGACAGGCATCCGCAACTGGATGCTGAGCGTATCGACGATGTGATTTTCGGCTGTGCCAACCAGGCGGGGGAAGATAACCGCAACGTGGCACGCATGGCATCGCTGCTGGCGGGCCTGCCGCAGACGGTATCCGGCACCACCATCAACCGTTTATGCGGTTCCGGACTGGATGCGATTGGCTTTGCTGCCAGGGCTATCCGTTCCGGCGATGCGGAGTTACTGATAGCCGGTGGCGTGGAGTCCATGTCCCGCGCGCCGTTTGTCATGGGTAAGGCCACCACGCCGTTCCAGCGTCAGGCTGAAATGTTCGACACCACGATCGGATGGCGTTTTGTGAACCCGCTCATGCAGCAGCATTTTGGTACTGACAGCATGCCCGAAACGGCAGAGAATGTAGCTGAATTGTTAAAAATAAGCCGTGCCGATCAGGATGCGTTTGCCTGGCGCAGCCAGCAGCGCACCGCGATCGCCCAGCAAAACGGCATTCTGGCTGAAGAAATTGTCCCGGTCAGCGTAAAAGGCAAAAAGGGCGCGTTGACCGAAGTGACGCAGGATGAGCATCCCCGAGCGGAAACGACGCTCGAACAACTCGCCGCCCTGAAAACGCCGTTCCGCAAAAACGGGGTAATCACTGCCGGTAACGCCTCAGGAGTCAACGACGGGGCGGCGGCGCTGATTATCGCCAGCGCAGAAATGGCCGCGCTTCAGGGATTAACCCCGCGAGCACGTATTGTGGCGATGGCCACCGCGGGCGTCGAGCCGCGTCTGATGGGCCTTGGCCCGGTGCCTGCTACCCGTAAAGTGCTGGAGCGCGCGGGGCTGAGTATCAACGATATGGACGTCATCGAGCTGAATGAGGCGTTCGCCGCTCAGGCGCTCGGTGTCATGAGACAGTTGGGGCTCCCGGACGATGCCCCGCATGTCAATCCCAACGGTGGTGCCATCGCGTTAGGCCATCCGTTAGGCATGAGTGGTGCCCGACTGGCGTTGGCCGCCAGCAATGAACTGCACCGTCGCGGAGGGCGTTACGCCCTGTGCACGATGTGTATCGGTGTGGGTCAGGGCATTGCCATGATCCTGGAGCGTGTGTGAGCTGATTAACCTGCGAGTACCCTACAATGACAACGAAAAAATTAGAATCGATTGAAACCGCATCCGTTGACGAACTGCAGGCTTTACAGACCCAACGCCTGAAGTGGACGCTGAAACATGCTTACGACAATGTGCCGATGTACCGCCGTAAATTTGACGAGGCGGGGGTTCACCCTGACGATTTCAAAGCGTTGAGCGATATCCGTAAATTCCCGTGCACCACCAAGCAGGATTTACGTGATAACTATCCCTTCGACACATTTGCCGTGCCGATGGAACAAGTGGTACGTATTCACGCTTCTTCTGGTACCACCGGTAAACCGACAGTGGTCGGTTATACGCAAAACGATATTGATACCTGGGCCAATCTGGTTGCACGTTCTCTGCGTGCGGCAGGCGGCAGCGCGAAAGACAAAATTCACGTGGCGTACGGTTACGGCCTGTTTACCGGCGGGCTAGGCGCGCACTACGGTGCAGAGCGTCTGGGGGCGACGGTGATCCCGATGTCCGGCGGTCAAACCGAAAAACAGGCGCAGCTTATTCGTGATTTCAAGCCTGACATGATCATGGTCACGCCGTCCTACTGCCTGAATCTGATTGAAGAAATGGAACGCCAGATGGGCGGCGATGCCAGCACGTGCAGCCTGCGCGTTGGCGTGTTTGGCGCAGAGCCGTGGACCATGGCGATGCGCAAAGAAATTGAACGACGTCTGGGAATTTCTGCGCTGGATATTTACGGCCTGTCAGAAGTCATGGGCCCGGGCGTGGCGATGGAATGTCTGGAAACGTCCGACGGCCCGACCATCTGGGAAGATCACTTCTACCCAGAAATCGTTAATCCGAACGACGGCACGCCGCTGGAAGACGGTCAGCAGGGCGAATTGCTGTTCACCACGTTGACCAAAGAAGCGCTGCCGGTGATTCGCTATCGCACCCGCGACCTGACCCGACTGCTGCCGGGTACCGCGCGCACCATGCGCCGTATGGACCGCATCAGCGGGCGTAGCGACGATATGCTGATCATTCGCGGCGTAAACGTCTTCCCGTCACAGCTGGAAGAGGAAATCGTTAAATTTGAGCATTTGTCGCCGCACTATCAGCTAGAAGTGAACCGTCGCGGGCATCTGGACTCGCTGTCGATCAAAGTCGAGCTGAAAGAGAGTAGCCTGATGCTGTCGCATGAGCAGCGCTGCCAGGTGTGCCATCAGTTGCGCCACCGCATCAAATCGATGGTGGGGATTTCTACCGACGTGACCATCGTCAACTGCGGCAGTATTCCACGCTCCGAAGGCAAAGCGTGTCGCGTGTTTGACCTGCGGAAACTGGCGGCGAACGGTTGAGCCTTTGATGCCCGGTGGCGCAAGCTTACCGGGCCTACGCCGTGAGGTTTTGTAGGCCTGGCAAGCTTGCGCCGCCGGGCAACCCTTCAGGTCGGGGTGAGGGTAAAACAATCTGTGCTATGATTCATCCAGGACAAAAATCACAACAGAATGAATCAGATGAGTAAACTTGATCTCTTTATCCAGCAGGCCGTTGCGGCCGTGCCGGTCAGCGGAACCTCTTTAATCTCCTCCCTTTACGGGGATGCGTTATCCCATCGTGGCGGTGAAATCTGGCTCGGGAGCCTGACGGCTTTGCTCGAAGGCCTTGGCTTTGGCGATCGCTTTGTTCGCACCTCGTTATTCCGACTCAATAAAGAGGGTTGGCTGGACGTCTCGCGTATCGGGCGGCGCAGCTTTTACCGTCTGAGTGACAAAGGGCTGCGTCTGACTCGACGCGCCGAGAGCAAAATTTACCGCGCTGAACCTCCCGCGTGGGACGGTACCTGGCTACTGTTACTGTCGGAAGGGCTGGATAAAAACACGCTCACCGATGTAAAAAAACAGCTGATTTGGCAGGGCTTCGGCACGTTAGCCCCAAGCCTGATGGCCTCTCCCTCGCAAAAACTGGCAGACGTTCAGGCGCTGCTGCATGAAGCCGGCGTGGCAGAAAATGTCATCTGCTTTGAGGCCCGCTCACCACTGGCGACCTCCGTCAGCGCATTGCGCGCGCGGGTAGAAGAGTGCTGGCAGCTCACCGAACAAAACCAGATGTATGAAAATTTCATCAATACGTTCCGACCGTTGCTGCCGCTACTGCGGGATGCAGCCTCGAACGAATTGACCCCGGAACGCTGCTTCGCGATCCAGCTGCTGGCGATTCACCTGTATCGCCGGGTTATCCTCAAAGATCCACTGTTGCCTGAAGAATTGCTGCCCGCCCATTGGGCCGGACAGGCCGCTCGTCAGCTGTGCATCAATATTTATCAGAGTGTTGCGGCTGGCGCCCTGGCGTGGGTGAGTGAGAAGGGCGAAACCTCCGTCGGCCCGTTGCCGCAGCCCGCATCGCCGTTTTATCAGCGCTTTGGTGGTCTGAATCTTAAATAAGGAGTGTGCCCATGCCGGTATATCAAATTGATGGCTTAACGCCCGTGGTGCCTGAAGAGAGCTATGTTCATCCCACTGCGGTGCTGATAGGCGACGTTATCCTCGGGAAAGGCGTCTACGTCGGTCCGAATGCCAGCCTGCGCGGCGATTTTGGGCGAATCGTGGTCAAAGACGGGGCCAACATTCAGGACAACTGCGTCATGCACGGTTTCCCGGAGCAGGACACCGTAGTCGAAGAGGACGGGCATATCGGCCACAGCGCAATCCTGCACGGCTGCGTTATCCGTCGTAACGCCCTGGTTGGAATGAACGCGGTCATCATGGACGGGGCGGTCATCGGTGAAAACAGCATTGTCGGCGCAGCGGCATTTGTGAAAGCGAAGGCTGAAATGCCGGCCAATTATTTGATTGTCGGCAGCCCGGCAAAGGCTATTCGGGCGCTGAGCGCTGATGAAATGGAATGGAAAAAACGCGGCACGCGCGAATATCAGGTGCTGGTTGAGCGCTGCAAACTGACGATGCATCAGGTTGAGCCGTTGCGTGAAGTCGAAGAGGGGCGTCAGCGTCTGACGTTTGACGAAAACTTGCGTCCGAAATCGGCCCGTTAACACAGCAGCCCCGTCAAACTAGCCCTCTCCGAACAGAGAGGGCGATTATTTTTATGCAGCAACCAGGCTGTTGATTGCGGCTTTGGCATCGGACTGTGCTTTGGCTGCCACTTCTGGACCGTAAGCCACGCCTTCAGCGAACACGAAGTTCACGTCAGTGATGCCGATGAAGCCCAGGAACAGCTTCATGTACGGAGCCAGCAGGTCAGTTGGGGTATCTTTATGGATACCGCCACGGCTGGAAACCACCACCGCACGTTTACCCGTGACCAGGCCTTCTGGACCGTTTTCGGTGTAACGGAAGGTCACACCGGCACGCGCGACCAGGTCAAAATAGTTTTTCAGCTGAGTCGGGATGTTGAAGTTATACATTGGGGCGGCGATAACAATAACGTCGTGCGCCTGCAGTTCAGCAATCAGCTCGTCAGACAGCGACAGCGCTTCTTGCTGACGTGGAGACAGCGGAGCATCGCTCGGACGCAGCGCGCCAACCAGTTCACCATCCAGCACCGGGATTGGCTGTGCAGCCAGGTCACGAACGGTGATTTGGTCTGCCGGATGTTTTTCAGCCCACTGATCAACAAAATAGTCAGTCAGCTGACCAGACTGAGAGTACCCTGCCAGAATACTGGATTTGAGAACTAAAACTTTGCTCATGGGTGTTTCCTTTTATGAGATTGACGGGCCTGTGCCCAGTTGCTTGATGACATGCTATTCACAA
>Ga0160433_100425_pt1 | contig 22340 bp, 25 predicted proteins | sample HID1972K_E0MG_FD_108235 | JGI IMG/M metagenome (GOLD analysis project Ga0160433, IMG submission 108235) | Enriched pill bug-associated microbial communities from UW Madison campus, WI, USA - HID1972K_E0 MG | ecosystem: Host-associated > Arthropoda: Insects > Digestive system > Unclassified ...
ATCGCCTGCATCATCGCGTCACTTGCCATGAGCGGACCCTTATCATGCTCTTGGACGATTGCAAAAGCCCGTTGCGGAGATGCGCGAGAGGCTCGCGGAGGCGGCAAAAGCACATGGGCTGTTGCGTGGGCGCCTCACAGGTTGACGCTTGCGCCTCGAAGCGACATGGAGACCGCGCGGCGACTCATGGCTTCCTCTCGGGGCGGGCGCGGCCGTTCATCGACCCGTGCCGGTCCTTGATCGCTTTCGGAGAAACACGCCTGCGGGCGACGCAATTGAAGAAGGGGCGGTCGCCCATGTCAGTCACCGAAAAACGGCTTGCCGATGCCATCCGCGTGCTCGCGATGGATGGTGTGCAGGCTGCCAATAGCGGCCACCCCGGAATGCCCATGGGCATGGCCGATGTCGCCACGGTGCTGTTCAAGGATTATCTGAAATTCGATCCCGCCGCGCCAGGTTGGGCGGACCGCGACCGGTTCGTGCTATCGGCCGGCCATGGCTCGATGCTCATTTACGCGCTGCTGCATCTCACCGGCTATGCCGAGCCGACGATGGAGCAGATCCGCAATTTTCGACAGCTCGGCAGCCCGTGCGCTGGCCATCCCGAGAATTTCGAGCTGTCCGGCGTCGAGGCAACCACCGGGCCGCTGGGGCAGGGGCTGGCGATGGCCGTCGGCATGGCGATGGCCGAGCGGCACCTCAATGCGACGTTCAGCGATGCGCTGGTCGATCATCGCACCTGGGTAATCGCGGGTGACGGTTGCCTCATGGAAGGCATCAACCACGAGGCGATCGGCCTTGCCGGGCATCTCGGCCTCGGCCGGCTCAATGTGTTGTGGGACGACAACAAGATCACCATCGACGGGGCGATCAGCCTGTCCTCCAGCGAGGACGTGCTGGCGCGTTATGCAGCGACTGGCTGGCATGTGACGTCCTGCGACGGCCACGATTTCGCGGATATCCGCCGGGCACTGGATGAGGCGAAGGTCGATCCCCGCCCTTCGATCATCGCGTGCCGCACGCGGATCGGCGAGGGTGCCCCAACCATGGCCGGCTCGCATAAGATCCACGGTTCGCCACTGGGCACGGATGAAGTTGCGGGCACACGCAAGGCGCTGGATTGGGATCTGCCGCCCTTCGAACTGCCCGAGGACGTGAAGTCTGCCTGGTTGGACGTCGGCCAACGCTCCACGAAACTTCACGCTGAGTGGCAGGGACGACTTACAACCAGTTCTGAAAAAACAGAATTCGAGCGGCGCATGGCTGGCGATCTGCCGGCTGCCTTCTCGATCCAGTCCTATCTCGACGGACTGATCGCGGAACCCAAGAAAGTAGCCACGCGCAAGGCGAGCGAAATGGCGCTCGACGTGATCAACGCGCAACTGCCCGAGATGTTCGGCGGTTCGGCGGATCTCACTGGCTCGAACCTCACCCAATCCAAGGACCAGGCGGTCGCGTTCAATCGCGAAGAATATGCCGGTCGTTATGTCTATTATGGCATCCGCGAATTCGGCATGGCTGCTGCGATGAACGGCATCGCGCTGCATGGCGGCATCATTCCCTATGGCGGCACGTTCCTCGTCTTTTCCGATTATGCGCGTAATGCCATCCGCATGTCCGCATTGCAGCGGCTGCGCGTGGTCTATGTGCTGACTCATGACAGCATCGGCCTGGGTGAGGATGGTCCCACGCACCAGCCGATCGAGCATGTGATGTCGCTCCGGATGATTCCCAATCTGGAAGTCTTTCGCCCGGCTGACGTGATCGAGACGGCGGAATGCTGGCAGCTCGCGCTGGAGAATGAGGCGACGCCCTCGGTGCTCGCACTCAGCCGCCAGAACCTGCCGCAACTGCGTGACAATGCCTCGGAAAATCGTTCCGCTCGCGGCGCTTATACGCTGGTGGCGAGCGCGTCGGCGCCCAAGGCCGTGCTGATTGCCACTGGATCGGAAGTCGAGATCGCGGTCGAGGCCGCCAAGCTGCTTGAAGAGCAGGGTGTGGCGACCAATGTAGTCTCCATGCCGAGCATGTCCCGTTTCCTGGCGCAGGACGAAGCCTATCGCGCGTCCGTGCTGCCGCAAGGCGCGCTGCGCGTTTCCATCGAGGCTGGCACGACCTTTGGCTGGGCGACCATCACCGGTACGGACGGCCTCAATATCGGTATCGACAGTTTCGGCCTCTCGGCACCTGCGCCGGCCGTTTACGATCATTTTGGATTGAATGCGCAGACGGCGGCGACGCGGGTTGCCGCGGCGCTCGACTGAACTGAGGAAGGAGATCAAAGCATGGCCACCAAGGTTGCAATCAATGGTTTCGGACGGATCGGGCGCCTTGTCGCGCGCGCGCTGCTGGAGCGTACCGATCATGATTTCGAGCTGGTCGCCATCAACGATCTGGGCGACGCCAAGTCGAATGCCCTGCTCTTCAAACGCGACAGCGTCCATGGCAACTGGAAGGGCGACGTCTCGGTCGAGGGCGATACGCTGGTTGTGGACGGCAAGCGCATCAAGGTGACGGCCGAGCGCGACCCCGCCAAGCTGCCCCATGCGGAACTGGGCGTTGTCATCGCGCTGGAGTGCACCGGTATCTTCGCCGACAAGGCGAAGGCCAGCGCGCATCTGACCGCCGGCGCCAAGCGCGTGGTCATCTCCGCACCGGCTTCCGGCGTGGACAAGACGATCGTGTTCGGCGTCAATCATGACGCCCTGACGGCGGACGATGTCGTCATTTCCAACGCGAGCTGCACGACCAACTGCCTCGCGCCGCTCGCGAAGGTGCTGCACGATGCCGTCGGCATCGAGAGCGGCTTCATGACGACGATCCACAGCTACACCAACGACCAGAACACGCTGGACCAGATCCACAAGGATATGCGCCGTGCCCGCGCGGCCGCGGTCTCCATGATTCCGACCACCACGGGCGCCGCCCGTGCCGTGGGCGAAGTGCTGCCTGACCTCAAGGGCAAGCTGGACGGTTCTTCCGTGCGTGTTCCCACGCCGAACGTCTCGGTGGTGGACCTCAAGTTCATTGCCAAGCGCGACACCAATGTCGAGGAAGTCAACGGTCTGCTCAAGGCAGCGGCCGAGGCTGGTCCGCTCAAGGGCGTGCTGGGCTATTCGGACGAGCCTCTGGTCTCCATCGACTATAATGGCGATCCGCGCAGCTCGACCGTCGACAGCCTGGAAACGGCCGTGATCGACGGCAAGCTGGTGCGTGTACTGAGCTGGTACGACAATGAATGGGGTTTCTCGAACCGCATGATCGACACGACCAAGGTGGTCGCCGGCCTGATCTGAGCAGCCGTCAGATAACGATTTTTCGGGCCGGGCATGTTTCGACAGGCTCGGCCCGAACCGTGATGGGAGACTAAGACGTGGCGAAATCATTCAAGACCCTGGACGACATAGGCGATATCGCCGGCAAGGCCGTGCTGGTCCGCGAAGATCTCAACGTCCCCATGCATGAAGGATCGGTGAGCGACGACACGCGGCTGCGCGCCGCGGTGCCGACGCTGCTCGAACTGGCCGACAAGGGCGCCAAGGTGCTCATCCTTGCCCATTTCGGCCGGCCGAAAGGGCAGAAGTCGCCCGACCTGTCGCTCTCGCTGGTTACGCGCGGCTTGAGCCAGGCGCTGGGACGTGACGTACAGTTCATTCCCGATTGTCAGGGCGAAGCCGCGGCGGCCGGGATCGCGGTGATGCGCGGCGGCGATATCGCCATTCTCGAAAACACGCGCTTCCATGCGGGCGAGGAAAAGAACGATCCTGCGCTCTGCGACGCCATGGCGGCCCTGGGCGACCTCTATGTGAACGATGCCTTCTCCGCCGCGCACCGCGCCCATTGCTCCACCGAGGGGCTGGCGCATCGTCTGCCGGCCTTCGCCGGCCGGTCGATGGAGAGGGAACTGGACGCGCTGGAAGCCGCGCTCGGCAATCCGGAGAGGCCCGTTGCCGCCGTAGTGGGTGGGGCCAAGGTCTCGACGAAGCTCGCTGTGCTGGAGAATCTGGTCGCCAAGGTCGATCATCTCATCATCGGCGGCGGCATGGCCAATACCTTTCTGGCCGCGCGTGGCGTGGACGTGAAGAAATCGCTTTGCGAGCATGATCTTGTCGGCATTGCCAACGAGATCTTCGAGAAGGCGGAAGCAGCCGGGTGCACACTGCATCTGCCTTATGATGTTGCCGTCGCCACTGAATTTGCGGCTAATCCCTCCAGCTACCGCATCTGCAACGTGAATGCTCTGGAGGATGGCGAGATGATCCTCGACGTCGGACCGGCCGCGGTCGAGGCCTTGGGCGACGCGCTCAAGAACTGCCGGACGCTGGTGTGGAATGGTCCGCTCGGCGCGTTCGAGTTGGCGCCCTTCGATACTGCCACGGTCGCGCTGGCACGGACGGCCGCGGCGCTCACCGCCGAGGGCTCCCTCGTCTCGGTGGCCGGTGGCGGCGACACGGTGGCAGCGCTCAATCATGCCGGCGTGGCGGCGGACTTTTCCTTCGTCTCAACGGCGGGCGGCGCATTCCTGGAGTGGATGGAAGGCAAGGAGTTGCCGGGGGTGGCGGCGCTCACCAGAAGCTGATCTGCCCAACGCGACCGGTTGGCCCGGATTGGTCGTTCAGAGCGAACGAATATCTACTCTCCTGAATTTGACCAGTCCGGAGCCATATTGCAGGGCGATGGGGCCGGCAGCATGCTTGCTGTCACGTGCGCCATCAACGGTCCCAAGGCCGTTCAGCGTCACGTCGAACATGTCTCCGCGCGCCGCGATCGTCATGACATTCCAGCGCCCTCCGGCCTTGGGCATCGGCGAGACCTTGCCGACGCCCACAATGGCGCCGGTGCCATAGGAAGGATCGGGTCGCCGGTCGAAGATGTTGACCTCATAGGCCGTGTCGGCGTTGACGTTCGCGCGGTCCGAGCAGCGGAGGAATATACCGGAATTCGCGTCTTCGCTGACCCAGAATTCTGCCCGTAGTTCGAAATCGCGATAGCTGTCCTTCGAGACCAGCAGGCCTATTCGTCCCTTGTCGGCCTGGATGGCGCCATCTTTCACGGCCCAGTTGGCATCGCCCATGGCGGTCCAGCCATCCAGACTCTCGCCATCGAACAAGGGCTGGAACGATGAAGCCGCAAAAGCCGGCCTCGCCGCCATGATCGTGCCGATGCCGGCCAAAACGCTGCGACGATTCCACATATCGCGGAACTCCAGATTTCCTCACCCGCAACCATGGTTAGAGAGCCTGCACCGGCCGTGCAACAAGACAGGCGGCGGCGGATGCGTCGGGCGGAGCCGTGAAGATGGTTGACCGGCTTGCAATTTCTTGCCCGAGCGGGAATGAGGCAGGGTCTGTGGCCAAGAGCCGCGCGTGGGTTTCAATCAGACAGAGGCAGGATGATGCAGCACTCCGACATGACCGCCAAGATCGCCAAGGGGCAAGGTTTCATCGCGGCGCTCGACCAGAGCGGCGGGTCCACGCCCAAGGCCCTCAAGGGCTATGGCATCGAGGAAAGCGCCTATTCCAACGATGACGAGATGTTCGGCCTTATCCATCAGATGCGCAGCCGGATCATCACGTCTCCGGCCTTCACGGGCGAGAAGGTGCTGGGCGCGATCCTGTTCGAGAAGACGATGGACGGCACCGTGGATGGCAAGCCGACGCCGAGCGCGCTGATTGAGCGCGGCGTTGTGCCCTTCATCAAGATCGACAAGGGTCTGGAGGACGAAAAGAACGGCGTCCAGATGATGAAGTCCATGCCGGAGCTGAATGCGCTGCTCACCCGCGCCAAGGCGCTGGGCGTGTTCGGCACCAAGGAGCGCTCAGTCATCAACCTGGCCAATCGCGAAGGCATTGCCGCCATCGTGAAGCAGCAGTTCGAGGTGGGGCAGCAAGTGCTGGCCGCGGGCCTGATGCCGATCATCGAGCCGGAAGTGAACATCAAGAGCCCCGAGCGCGCGCAGGCAGACCAGATCCTGCTTGAAGAGATTCTCAAGGCGCTGGATGCTTTGCCCGAGGGGCAGCAGGTGATGCTCAAGCTCTCGATCCCCGCGACGGCTGGCCTGTTCGATCCCTTGGTGAACCACGCCAAGGTGCTGCGCGTTGTTGCGCTCTCCGGTGGCTTCAAGCGCCCCGAAGCGTGCGCCGAACTGGCCAAGAACCGCGGCATGATCGCCAGCTTCAGCCGCGCTCTGCTTGAGGATCTGCGCCACCAGATGAGCGATGACGCGTTCAACGCTTCGCTCGCCGGCGCGATCGACGAGATCTATCAGGCATCGACGGACAAGGTCGCGGCCTGAGCCGACGGCAGGGCGAGGCGCCAACGCGCCGCACCCCTTGCGAGTGTGCATGACAGGAAAGGGGCAGTGGCCTATCATGGCTATTGCCCCTTTTGTCTTATGCCCCTTAGCCATACCGGGAGGACGCCATGACCGACAGGACCACGCTCGCCGACATTCCGCTCAAGACCATTCGCGGGGATGATGCCTCGCTCGCCGATTATGCAGGCAAGGTTCTGCTGATCGTCAATGTCGCATCCAAATGCGGGCTGACACCGCAATATGAGGGGCTGGAACAGCTCTACCGCGATCATCGCGATGACGGGCTCGTGGTGCTGGGTTTCCCGGCCAATGATTTTGCCGGGCAGGAGCCGGGCACGAACGAGGAGATCGAGACCTTCTGCACCACCAATTATGGTGTGGAGTTTCCGATGTTCGAGAAAGTCGTGGCGACCGGCCCGGACAAGCATCCGCTCTACGCTGCGCTTACGCAGGCGTCACCGAAGGCCGCCAATGACGGCGCGTTCCGCGAGCGCCTCAAAGGCTTCGGGATGACACCCAACGAGGCGCCGGAACTGCTCTGGAATTTCGAGAAGTTCCTCGTGGGGCGCGACGGAACGGTGCTGGCCCGCTTCTCGCCGGACACCAAGCCGGACGACTCCGATCTGGTCGCGGCGGTAGAGGCGGCATTGTCCGGATCTGGCGCGCCCGGTTGACCGGCGCGCAGGTAGGCTTATGGGAGCGCCATGACGCAGACGAACCAGGTGCAGCCCAATCCGCCTTGCCAGCTTTATCTCATTTCCCCGGCGACCATCGGGCCCGACTTTGCCGACCGGCTTGCCGCAGCGCTCGACGGCGGGCCGGTCGCGGCGTTCCAGTTGCGGCTCAAGGACCTGAGCGAGCATGAGATCGCGCGGTTGGCCGAGCCCCTCCAGCGGCTGTGCGCGGAGCGAGAAGTCGCCTTCATCGTCAATGACAGTATCGCGCTGGCCGCTCGGCTAGGCGCGGACGGGGTGCATCTGGGGCAGGGCGATGGCGACCCGCGCGAGGCGCGGCGCGTGCTCGGGCCATCCGCCCAGATCGGCGTGACTTGCCATGATAGCCGCCATCTCGCCATGGAGGCAGGGGAGGCGGGCGCCGACTATGTGGCGTTCGGCGCCTTCTATCCTACGACGACCAAGGAGGTGACCCACCATGCAGAGCTGGACCTGCTGAGCTGGTGGTCGACCATCTTCGAGATTCCATGCGTGGCGATTGGCGGGATAACGCCGGAAAACGCGGCCCCACTGGTAGCGGCGGGCGCGGACTTCCTGGCGGTGAGCGGGGCAGTGTGGCTGCATCCGCAAGGCCCCGGCGCGGGCGTGGCTGCATTCGGAGCCGTATTGGGGTGACCTGCTTGCGGCGGACGTGTGCGGCTCTGCTGTTGGGCCTTGGGTTGTGCCTGGCCACGCCGGCGATGGTGTCGGCCGCCGACGACAGCGCGGCGGCGGCTGTCGCTCTGCAGATTGCGCAGGACGGGCGCGTCACGGATGCCGCTGCCATACTGACGGCCGAGCAGCGCACTGTGCTGGGCGAGAGGCTGGCGGAGATCGAGGCGCGCACCGGCCGCGAGGTGGTGATCGCGACTGTGCCGTCCCTCGCCGGGCGGGACATTGCCGGCTATGCGCGAGATCTGGGCAATCGCTGGAGCATCGGCGCGACTGACGATGATGGCGTGGTTGTCCTGCTGGCGCCGAGCGAGCAACTCGTGCGGATCGCGGTAGGGCAGGGTCTGGAAGACCTGCTGACCGACGCGGTCTGTCGGGACATCATCGACTCGGCCATGCTGCCAGAATTTCGCGAAGGACGGATGCACGAGGGGCTGGCCGCCGGCCTTGCCGTGATCGACGCGCATCTCTGACAGGCCAGATCGACGCGCATCTGTCTCAGATACCGCTCCCGAACATGGAATTCGGGTTGACCGGATTGGCCGTGATTTCCTGAACCACGTCCCAATGCTCGACGATCTTGCCGTTCTCGATGCGGAAGATGTCCATCACGGCAAAGCCCTGGTCGCCCGGCCAGCGGATGACATGCTGGTGCGTGATGACATGATCGTCCTCGGCAAAGACGCGATGGATGATCTGCGTCGCCTGGGGCGATTCCACCCGCACGAAATCCAGCCAGCGCTTGAGCGCCTCGCGTCCCGGCTCGGCCAGCGAGCTGTGCTGGATGTAATCTTCCGCGATGAAGGTATCGACCAGCGTCTTGTCCATCGGGATGAGCACTTTGTGGAACAGGTCCAGCACGAGTTGGACATTGGCTTCTTCCTGTGGCGAGCGCGCCATGGGCAGTCCTCTCCTGTTTCTCTCTCGTTGCAAGGAGGAGCTAGAATGCCGCAACCCCGATGACAAGCGCAGGCCGGTGCAGATAACTCTCGCCCCGCCGGGCGCCGCGCCCCTTGCCGATCCGCGCCAAGACGAGTAGAGCGACGCCCCGGCTCTTTCCACCAAATCAGCAGGCAGGCGCTCAATGAAGATCAGCGGCGTGGACATTCGTCCTGGCAACAATATCGAATATGAAGGCGGCCTCTGGCGTGCCGTGAAGATTCAGCACACCCAGCCCGGCAAGGGCGGCGCCTATATGCAGGTGGAGCTGAAGAACCTGATCGATGGGCGCAAGAACAACGTGCGCTTCCGCTCGGCGGAGACAGTGGAGCGCATCCGGCTCGACACCAAGGATTTCCAATATCTCTATCCGGAAGGCGACATGCTCGTCTTCATGGATACCGAGACCTATGAGCAGATCAGCCTGCCGGCCGACCTCGTTGGCGATGCCACGGCGTTCCTTCAGGACGGCATGATGGTCCAGCTCGAAATGTATGAGGAGCGGCCGATCAGCGTGCAACTCCCCGAGCAGGTCGAGGCAACGGTGGTTGAGGCCGATGCGGTCGTGAAGGGGCAGACGGCCTCCGCCAGCTACAAGCCCGCGATCCTGGACAATGGCGTGCGCGTCATGGTGCCGCCGCACATCACGACCGGCACCCGCATCATCGTCGACGTGTATGAGCGCGAATATGTGAAGCGGGCGGACTGATGAGGACGCTTCGCCTCGCGCTTGCGTCCGCATCAGCGGCTTGCCTGGCCCTGCCGGCTCCGCTCCTGGCGCAGGCGCGCACCCAGCCCGCGCCGAGCCAGGCGCAGATGGAGCGCGCGGCGGAGAATTTCCGGGTCATGATCAGTGCCCTCCAGTCCGATAAGGTTCCGCAAGCCGTGAAGGGCATTCTCTTCACATGCGCCTATGGCAATTCCTTCAGCCAGATCAGCGAAGGGACGGACAAGCTGATCACTGAAAAGAAGCTGGATCGCAAGAATCCCAGCCAAGTGTTGAGCGCCATGGCGGCCGTGTGCGGCTTCCGCCCGGAAGCGGCCGCCCCGGCCAAGAAGTAGACTTTCCCGCAGCCGGCCGCTCTTCCGCGCCGGAAGAGGAGATAAATCAAAATGGTATCCCATTCAGGCCTGCTGACCGTGATCGAGCGCGCCGCCCGCAAAGCGGCTCCACAACTCCGGCGCGATTTCGGCGAGGTCCAGAATCTTCAGGTGAGCCGTAAAGGCCCGGCGGATTTCGTGTCCATGGCCGACAGGAAAGCCGAGGATACGCTCGTCGCCGAGCTAAGCCGCGCTCGCCCCGACTGGGGCTTCCTGCTTGAGGAGCGCGGTGAGATCGAGGGTGATCCCACCAAGCCGCGCTGGGTGATCGACCCGCTCGATGGCACCAGCAATTTCCTGCACGGCATCCCACATTTCGCGATCTCGATCGCGGTGCAGGAGCCGCATCGCTCGGGCCAAGGGTGGGGGGACGTGACCACCGGGCTTATCTATCAGCCGATCACGGACGAAAGCTATTGGGCTGAAAAGTCGCGCGGAGCCTGGAGGCAAGATCAGCGGCTGCGCGTTTCGGCGCGGCGCGACCTGACCGAAGCGCTGATCGCGACCGGTATCCCCTTCATGGGGCATGGCAATTTCGTGGAGTGGAACCGGATTTTCGGGGCGATCGCGCCGTCGGTCGCAGGCATTCGCCGCTTCGGCGCGGCCTCGCTCGATCTCGCATGGGTCGCAGCCGGGCGCTATGATGGCTTCTGGGAAAGCGGCCTAGAGCCCTGGGACGTGCAGGCGGGCATTCTGCTGGTACGTGAGGCGGGCGGCTTCGTCACCGATTTCCGGGGTGGGGCAGAGCCGGTCGAACGGCGCCAGATCCTCGCCGCCAATGACGTGCTGCACAGCAAGCTGCACAAGTTGCTTGCGGGAGCATTGAGAAACGCTTGAATGGAAGAGCGGGACGACGCCTTTCAGCTCGGGCCTGTCTCCCCCATGCGTTTCTTCCGGATAGGTCACGGCCACGCCGCATAACGTGCCAACGGCCATGCACCTGGCCCGTCCCGCGCCTGGTTCCCGTTCTCAAGAGACTGGCGGCGCAAAGAGGCGGCCTTTCGGTGCCGCAGCGGTGCGTGACGGTTGCAATGTTCCATAACGCAGAACGCCCGCCCCCTGCCTGTATCGGCGGAGCGGGCGCTCATCTCGCGTCGAGCGAAGGCTTCAGCCCTCGACAGCCTCGCTGTTGAGCTGGATATAGTTCTGCAGGCCCATGCGCTCGATCATCTCGAACTGGGTCTCGAGCTTGTCGACATGGTCCTCCTCGCTGTCGAGGATGTTCTGCAGCAAATCGCGGCTCACATAATCGCGCACGCTCTCGCAATATTGGATGGCATCGCGCAGCAGGGGAATCGCTTCCATTTCCGTTTCGAGATCGGCCTTGAGCACTTCCTCGACCGTGGAGCCGATCCGCAAGCGGCCGAGTAGCTGGAAATTGGGCAGCCCATCGAGGAACAGGATGCGCTCCGCCAGCTTGTCGGCGTGCTTCATTTCGTCGATCGACTCTTCATACTCGAACTTGGCGAGCTTGGAGATGCCCCAATGATCAAGCATGCGATAGTGCAGAAAATACTGATTGATTGCCGTCAGCTCGTTTTTGAGGGCGAGGTTGAGATATTCGATGACTTTGTCGTCACCCTTCATGATCTTGCTCCGTACGGCCATTTGATTGCCGTCTAGTAGCAGCAAGCCGCCAAGAATACACGCGCGAACGTCTCGCAATCATCCACGAGAACGCTTCTCAATTGCGTGCGAAGTCTTTGATATTGTCAATGATAGTCATGAAAGGGACGCAAAAGAAGGTGGCGCGCTGCGTCAGGCCAACGCCCAACCCCCATTGGAGGCGGCAGGTTCCGGCGCGATGCGGCTTCCGCAGCGCGACCGACAAGCCGTACGCTCGGACGACATGACGTCTTCGGCATGGTCGAGGCAGATGCGGCATTGGGGCGTCTTGCCGAGCGAGCGGTAAGCCGCCTCCGGGCACGTCACTCCCTGGCGAGCGACATCCCGCAATTCCTGTTCCGTTATCGCATTGCAGATGCAGACCAACATGAGTCTCTGATAGTGTTGTTGCGAGGCATTTGCAATCCCCGCAGCCGCAAATATCGCACGCGCGCATGCATTCACCGCATCTCCTGCGACCGACTCGAGCGGGCCTCCGGAGTCCCATTTGTTGCGAGTCATTCTCACGCCGGGGAAGGCTTGCCTCGCAGGTGCAGCAGTCCTAAAGCGCCCGCAAAGGCCCGGTTTGGCCTAGGGGATTAAAGTGGTCGATCTGTTGCAATATCTGCCGATCCTGCTGTTTCTGGTCGTCGCACTGGGCCTGTCGTGCGCGTTCGTCTTCCTGCCCATGGCTGTCGGCCGTCTCACCGGATCGCACAAGCCCGACCCGGAGAAGCTGAGCGAATATGAGTGCGGCTTCCCCGCGTTCGAGGATTCGCGCAGCCAGTTCGACGTACGCTTTTATCTGATCGCCATCCTGTTCATCATTTTTGATCTGGAAGCGGCCTTTCTGTTCCCCTGGGCAGTGAGCCTTGGTGAAATCGGCTGGGCCGGTTGGGCCGCCATGATGATCTTCATCTTTGAGCTGGTGCTTGGCCTTGCCTACGCTTGGAAGAAGGGAGCGTTGGATTGGGAGTAGAACTTGAACGGCCGGGCACTCTGGGCGCTCCGCTGATCGGGGTTCCGCCCGCAACTCAGCCCGACCCCGAATTCTTCAAGGCGCTGTCTGGCGAGGTCAATGACAAGGGTTTCCTCGTCACCTCGACAGAGGACCTGTTCAACTGGGCGCGCACCGGCTCGCTGTGGTGGATGACCTTCGGCCTGGCTTGCTGTGCCGTGGAGATGATCCATGTGAACATGCCGCGTTATGACATGGAGCGCTTCGGCGCGGCGCCGCGCGCGTCTCCCCGCCAGAGCGACGTGATGATCGTCGCCGGCACGCTCTGCAACAAGATGGCTCCGGCTCTGCGCAAGGTCTATGACCAGATGAGCGAGCCCAAATACGTCATTTCGATGGGCTCGTGCGCCAATGGCGGTGGCTATTATCACTATAGCTACAGCGTGGTGCGTGGTTGCGACCGTATCGTACCGGTGGACATTTACGTGCCGGGCTGCCCGCCGACAGCCGAGGCGCTGCTCTATGGCGTCATGCAGCTCCAGCGGAAGATCCGCCGGATAGGCACATTAGAGCGTTGAAGGAGCGGAAAGTGGAAGCCGTTCATCCCGCCCCCCGCATCGAACCGATCGAGGGTCTGGCCGACGCCATCAAGGCGGCGCTCGGCGATGCCGTGTTCGCGATCAAGGCGGCGCATTTCGAGCTCTCCGTGGGCGTCGAGCGCGAGAAGCTTGCTGATGTGATGCAGGTGCTGCGCGACCAGTTCGCTTATCAGCAACTCATGGAGATTGCGGGCGTGGACTATCCGGAGCGCGAGGAGCGCTTCGAGGTCTGCTACCATCTGCTTTCCGTCACGAAGAACCATCGCCTGCGCGTGAAGGTGCGCACGGATGAGGATCAGCCCGTGCCCACCGTCACGCATCTCTGGCCGGTCGCCGGCTGGCTGGAGCGCGAAGTGTTCGACATGTATGGCGTGCTTTTCGCGGGCAATACGGACCTGCGCCGCATCCTGACGGACTATGGGTTCAAGGGGTATCCCTTCCGCAAGGATTTCCCGCTCACCGGTTATGTCGAACTGCGCTACTCCGAGGAGCAGAAGCGCGTCGTCTATGAGCCGGTCCGCTTGGCGCAGGATTTCCGCACCTTCGATTTCATGAGTCCGTGGGAAGGCGCGCAATATGTGCTGCCGGGCGACGAGAAGGCGGGGGGGCAGGCGCCCGGTGCGCCCGCGCCACCGCCACCCGCTGCTTCGCCGCCGCCCGCGCCGCCGTCGCCTCCGGTAAAAACGCCCAAGACCACCGAAAAGCCCGAACATACTGGTGCCGGTGAGCCTGCGGGCAAGGAAGCCGCCAAGCGCAGCCGCACCAAGAAGGCCGATGCCGAAGCTGTGCAGGCGGACACCGCAAAGCCCGCCGATGTGCCGGCCGCCAAGGGCGAGAATGGCTCCGACACGGCCGAAACGAAGCCCAAGCGCTCGCGCAAGCCCAAGACGCCCGAGGGTGACGCCTGATGTCCGATTATCTCGACAAGCTGGAGCATGTGACGGACCTGGCCGACGCAACGCCGGGCGACACTGCGATCCAGAATTATACTATCAATTTCGGCCCTCAGCATCCGGCCGCGCATGGCGTGTTGCGCCTGGTGATGGAGCTGGAAGGCGAAATCGTCGAGCGCTGCGATCCGCATGTCGGCCTGCTGCACCGCGGCACCGAGAAGCTGATCGAATATAAGACCTACCTTCAGGCGCTGCCTTATTTTGACCGGCTCGATTATTGCTCGCCGCTGGCGCAGGAGCACAGCTATGTGCTCGCTATCGAGAAGCTGCTTAATCTGGAAGTGCCGCTGCGCGCGCAGTATCTGCGTGTGTTCTTCGCGGAACTGACCCGCATCTGCAATCACATGCTGAACCTTGGTAGCCATGTGATGGACGTAGGCGCGATGACGCCGAACCTGTGGATGTTCGAAATTCGCGAGGACTGCCTCAACTTCTTCGAGCGGGCATCCGGTGCGCGGATGCACTCGGCTTACTTCCGTCCCGGTGGCGTGCACCAGGACGTGCCGCTCAAGCTGCTGACCGACATTGCGGACTGGCTGGATGGCCGCCTGCCGCGCCTTTTCGAGGATGCGATCAGTCTGGTGGCGGACAATCGTATCTTCAAACAGCGCAATGTGGACATTGCCGTCGCTTCGAAGGAAGACGCGCTGCGCTGGGGCTTCTCGGGGCCGATGCTGCGCGGCTCCGGCATTCCGTGGGATCTGCGCAAGGCGCAGCCCTATGATGTCTACGATCGAATGGAATTCGATGTTCCGGTGGGCACCAATTACGACTGCTACGACCGATTCATGGTGCGCGTGGAGGAAGTCCGCCAGTCAGCGCGGATCATGAAGCAGTGCCTCAACGAGATGCCGGAAGGGCCGATCGCCAGCCTGGACCGTAAGGTCGTGCCGCCCAAGCGGGGCGAGATGAAGCAGTCGATGGAAGCGCTGATCCACCACTTCAAGCTCTACACCGAAGGGTTCCACGTGCCCGAGGGCGAGGTCTATGTCGCGACCGAGAGCCCCAAGGGCGAGTTCGGCGTCTATCTGGTGAGCGACGGGAGCAACAAGCCCTATCGCTGCAAGATCCGACCGACGGCATTCAGCCACCTGCAGGCGATGGACTTCATGCTGAAGGGGCACATGCTCGCCGACACCACGGCGGTGCTGGGCGCAATGGACATCGTGTTCGGGGAGTGTGACCGGTGAGTATCGAAACGCTCCTCACCGCCGACCGGCGCATAGCGATCGCCCATGAGATGATCGCGCGCTACAATGCTCAGGACGCCGACGCCTATGTCGCGCTGATGACCGACAATGCCTGCGAGGCCGGCTATCGCGGCGCTGTCGTTCGGGAGGGCAGGGAAGGAACGCGTGCGGGTCTTGCTGCCATGTTTGCGCAATATCCGCAGAACCGCGTGACGATCCTCGACAGCAAGTGCGTAGGCCCGACCGTGGTGCTGCATGAGGCTGTCTCGCGCGCGCCCGATGGCGAGCAGTTCGAGGTTCTGGCGATCTATTCATTCGAGGGCGACAAGGTGTCGCGCGTGGAGTTCATCCGTTAATATGGCTGACGCACCCCAGATTCCTGACGAAGCGGAAGTCCGCGCCCGCTGGGGCGGCTTTGCCTGGACGGCTGAGAATGCCGAGCAGGCGAAGAAGGTTATCGCGCGCTATCCGGAAGGCCGCCAGCAGTCCGCGGTGATGCCGCTGCTCGATCTTGCCCAGCGGCAGGTCGGCGCGGAGACGGGTACGCAGGGTTGGCTACCTATTCCGGTGATCGAATATGTCGCGGCACAGCTCGATATGCCGTTCATGCGCGCCTATGAGGTCGTGACCTTCTACACCATGTACAATATGGCGCCGGTCGGCCGTTTCCACGTGCAGGTCTGCGGGACGACGCCGTGCATGCTGCGGGGCTCGGACGATGTGCTTTCCGCCTGCAAGGCCAAGGGGCTGAAGAAGGGCGCGACGACTGAGGACGGGCTCTTCACCCTCACCGAAGTTGAGTGTCTGGGCGCGTGCGCCAATGCGCCGATGGTGCAGATCAACGACGACAATTTCGAGGACCTGACGTTCGAGACGATGACGGCGATCCTCGACGATCTCGCCGCCGGTCGCCAGCCGAAGATCGGTCCGCAGATCGAGCGGCAGACCAGCGCGCCGGAGGGCGGGCCAACCGCGACCAAGGCGATGGCTCACGAAAATCACGATTATCGAGGGGAATGGTAATGGCCGAAGAGACCGCGCCCGCACCCTTCGTCGGGCCCCTTGAGGACAAGGACCGCATCTTCACCAACGTCCACGGCTATCAGGACTGGCGCATGGACGCCGCGATGGCGCGTGGCGACTGGGACAATACGAAGAAGCTGCTCGAAATCGGGCAGGATCAGATCATCGAGGTCATGAAGGCGTCCGGTCTGCGCGGCCGCGGCGGTGCGGGCTTCCCGACCGGCATGAAGTGGAGCTTCATGCCCAAGGAAAGCAAGGATGGGCGCCCGAGCTTCCTCGTCATCAATGCCGACGAGTCTGAGCCCGGCTCCTGCAAGGATCGCGAGATCATCCGTCACGATCCGCACAAGCTGATCGAGGGCGCGCTGATCGCAGGCTTCGCGATGCGCGCGCGGGCGGCCTATATCTATATCCGCGGCGAGTTCATCTACGAAGCGAAGGTGCTCTTCGCGGCCGTGGAGGAGGCCTATGCCAAGGGCTTCATCGGCAAGAATGCCTGTGGCTCGGGCTATGATTTCGATGTGTTCGTGCATCGCGGGGCAGGGGCCTATATCTGCGGCGAGGAAACCGCGCAGATCGAGAGCCTTGAAGGCAAGAAGGGCCAGCCGCGCCTGAAACCCCCGTTCCCGGCCGGCGCGGGTCTTTATGGCTGCCCGACCACGGTCAATAATGTCGAGAGCATCGCGGTTGCGCCCACGATCCTGCGGCGCGGCGCGGGCTGGTTCTCCAGCTTCGGGCGGGAGAACAACAAGGGCACCAAGCTCTTCCAGATCAGCGGCCATGTGAACAAGCCCTGCGTGATCGAGGAGAGCATGAGCATCCCGTTCCGTGAGCTGATCGATCGGCATTGCGGTGGCATCCGTGGTGGATGGGACAATCTGCTGGCGGTCATCCCCGGCGGGTCCTCGGTGCCGCTGGTGCCGGCAAAAGAGATCATGGACGCCCCCATGGACTTCGACGGGCTGCGCGCGTTGGGCTCAGGCCTTGGCACGGCGGCGGTCATCGTCATGGACAAGTCCACCGATATCGTACGGGCCATCAGCCGCATCAGCTATTTCTACAAGCATGAGAGCTGCGGCCAGTGCACCCCCTGTCGTGAAGGCACAGGCTGGATGTGGCGCGTGATGGAACGCCTCGTGAGGGGCGATGCCGATCCCGAAGAGATCGACATGCTCTTCCAGGTGACGAAGCAGGTCGAGGGCCACACCATCTGCGCGCTCGGCGACGCGGCGGCTTGGCCGATCCAGGGGCTCATCCGCCACTTCCGCCCCGAGATCGAGCGCCGGATTGCGGCGAAGCGCAGCGGCGCCCCCGTGCTGGAGGCTGCGGAGTAATCATGCCAAAAGTTACCGTAGACGGACAGGAGATCGAGGTTCCCGCTGGCGCCACCGTGCTCCAGGCGTGTGAACTGGCGGGCAAGGAAATCCCGCGCTTCTGCTATCATGAGCGGCTGTCCATCGCCGGCAATTGCCGCATGTGCCTCGTCGAGGTGAAGCCGGGGCCGCCCAAGCCGCAGGCAAGCTGTGCGCTGCCGGCCGCTGACGGGCAGGAGATCCGCACCGACAGCGAAATGGTGAAGAAGGCCCGCGAGGGCGTGATGGAGTTCCTGCTCATCAACCATCCGCTCGATTGCCCGATCTGCGATCAGGGCGGCGAGTGCGATCTTCAGGACCAGTCCGTCGCTTATGGGCGGGGGCAGAGCCGCTTCCATGAGAATAAGCGGGCGGTCACCGAGAAATATATGGGTCCCATCGTCAAAACGGTGATGACCCGCTGCATTCAGTGCACCCGCTGTATACGTTTCGCCGAGGAAGTCGCTGGCGTGCCGGAGATCGGTGCGATCCATCGCGGTGAGAACATGCAGATCACCACGTATCTGGAGCATGCCGCCAAGAGCGAGCTGTCCGGCAATGTGGTGGATCTCTGCCCGGTCGGCGCGCTCACGTCCAAGCCATACGCTTTCGAAGCGCGGCCGTGGGAGCTGAAGAAGACTCTCACCATCGATGTGATGGACGCGGTCGGCACGAACATCCGCGTCGATAGCCGGGGCCGGCAGGTGCTGCGCGTGCTGCCGCGCATCAACGATGACGTGAATGAGGAATGGGCCAGCGACAAGACGCGTCATGCGGTGGATGGCCTGATCCGCAAGCGGCTGGACAAGCCCTATGTCCGCAAGGACGGCAAGCTCGTTGCCGTTACGTGGGACGAGGCGTTCGCGGCGATCGCTAAGGTTGCCGAAAGCGCGGGAAACTCAGTGGCTGCCATCGCTGGTGACCAGCTCGATTGCGAGACGATGTTCGCCGCGCGCGAACTGGTTCACGCGCTGGGCGGCTCGATGCTGGAAGGCCGCCAGGGCGGTTTCTTCTACGATACCTCCAGTCTTGCGGCAGTGAACTTCAATTCGACCATTGCTGGCATTGAGAATGCCGATGCGATCCTGCTGGTGGGCACGAACCTGCGTTGGGAAGCGCCGCTCATCAACACGCGCATTCGCAAGGCGATCAAGAAGGGCGCGAAGGTCTGGACCATCGGCCCGGACGTTGACCTTACCTACAAGGTGACATCGCTCGGCAACGACGCCGCGATCCTTGCGAGCCTGCCGAAGGATGTCCTCGAGGCATTTCGTTCGTCCCACCGTCCGGCCCTCATCATGGGTGGCGGGGCGCTTGCCGTGCCGGGCCTGCATGGCGCGGCGCTGGCCGCGATTGAGCCGCTTGGCTTGATCCGGGATGGGTGGAACGGGTTCAACGTCGTCCATATGGCGGCGGCGCGCATGGGCGGGCTGATGCTGGGCTATGCGATGGACGGCGGCGTCAAGGCGATGGCGCAGGCCGAACCGAAGCTGCTTTTCCTTTTGGGTGCGGACGATGTGCCGTTCGATCTCTTCGGCAAGAGCTTCAAGGTCTATATCGGCCATCATGGCGACAAGGGTGCGCATGCGGCGGACGTGATCCTTCCCGGCGCGGCTTATACCGAGAAGGCCGGCACTTATGTGAATACCGAAGGGCGCGTGCAGCGCGGCGACAAGGCCGTTTTTGCGCCCGGCGATGCGCGTGAGGATTGGACGATCCTGCGGGCCCTCTCCGATGTGCTGGGCAAGACGTTGCCGTTCGACAGCCTCGAGGCGCTGCGCGGCGCCATGTATGCCGCGGTCCCCGCGCTGAGCGAGGAAGGGCTGGCCGACTATGGCTGGTCGGCCCCGTCGTTGCCCGCATCTCCCTCCGGTGAGATTGCCTTGCCGATGAAGGACTTCTACCTCACCAACGCCATCTGCCGGGCCAGCCCGACGATGCAGCGCTGTTCGGCCGAATTGGTTCATGGCGCGGAATTCGCGGAGGCTGCGGAATGACCGCGTGGTTCCAATCCATTCTCGGCATCGGTTGGGGTTGGTTCGTCGCGAACCTGATCCTCATCCTGCTCATCGCGCTGCCGCTGATGCTGGCAGTGGCGATGATCATCTATGCCGATCGTAAGATCTGGGCGGCGATGGCGCTGCGGCGCGGCCCCAACGTGGTCGGCCCCTTCGGCCTGCTCCAGTCCTTCGCGGACGGCCTCAAGGTCTTCCTGCAGGAGACCATCGTTCCGAGCGCGGCCAACAAGGGCCTGTTCATTCTCGCGCCGATCATCACCTTCACCGTGGCGCTGATGTCCTGGGCGGTGATCCCGTTCGACGTGGGCATGGTGCTGGCGGACATCAATGTCGGCTTGCTCTACATTCTCGCGGTCAGTTCGCTGGGCGTTTATGGCGTGGTCATCTCGGGATGGGCCTCCAACTCCAAATATCCCTTCTTTTCCGCGATGCGCGCCAGCGCGCAGATGATCTCCTATGAAGTTTCGATCGGCTTCGTGCTGATCAGCGTTGTGCTCTGGTCGGGCAGTTTCAATCTGACCACCATCGTGGAGACGCAAAAGGGCTATTACGGCTTCCTCAATGGGCATGGCTTCAATCCGCTGCTCTTCCCGATGGCTGTGGTGTTCCTCATTTCGGCGCTGGCCGAAACGGCGCGCGCGCCCTTCGATCTGACGGAAGCGGAATCCGAACTCGTCGCTGGCTATCAGACCGAATATTCCTCGATGAGCTTCGCGCTCTTCTGGCTCGGCGAGTATGCCAACGTCATTCTGATGTGCCTGCTCAATGCGCTGCTGTTCTGGGGCGGTTATCTGCCGCCTATCGATTGGGCGCCGCTTTACTATGTGCCGGGCATCATCTGGCTGCTGGTCAAGACCTTCGCATTCTTCTTCATCTTCTCATGGGTGAAGGCGACGGTGCCCCGCTTCCGTTACGATCAGCTTATGCGGCTTGGCTGGAAGGTATTTCTGCCGCTCTCGCTGTTCTTCATTTTCCTCGTGTCCGGGTTCCTGATGCTGACCCGCTATGGAGGCGGCGCATGATCGCGCATCTCATCAAATCCTTCACGCTTTGGGAGTTTCTCAAGGCGCACTGGCTTACCTTGAAGTATTTCTTCAAGCCCAAGGCGACCATCAACTACCCTTACGAGAAGAACCCGATCAGTCCGCGCTTTCGGGGCGAGCACGCACTGCGCCGCTACCCGAACGGCGAGGAGCGCTGCATCGCGTGCAAGCTGTGCGAGGCGATCTGCCCGGCGCAGGCGATCACTATCGAGGCGCAGCCGCGCGACGACGGCAGCCGCCGCACGACACGCTATGACATCGACATGGTGAAATGCATCTATTGCGGCTTCTGTCAGGAGGCCTGCCCCGTCGATGCCGTCGTTGAAGGGCCGAATTTCGAGTTCGCGACGGAAACGCGTGAAGAACTCATCTACGATAAGGCCAAGCTGCTCGCCAATGGCGACAAATGGGAGCGGGCGATCGCGGCGAACCTTGCCGCCGATGCGCCCTATCGTTAAGGCGCCGCGCAGGACCCAGAGGGGGACGTTTTGACCGTTCAAGTTTTCGCCTTCTACCTGTTCGCGAGCATCGTCGTGGCTTCCGCCGCGATGGTGATCCTCGCGCGCAATCCGGTGCACAGTGTGCTCTGGTTGATCCTGGCGTTCTTCAATGCCGCGGGCCTCATGGTGCTGCTTGGCGCCGAGTTCGTCGCGATGCTCCTTGTGATCGTCTATGTCGGCGCGGTCGCGGTGCTTTTCCTCTTCGTCGTGATGATGCTGGACATCGATTTCGCAGAGCTGCGCGCCGGTTTCGTCAGCTATTTTCCACTGGGAGGCGCCATCGCGCTGGTCTTGCTCGTGGAACTGGTGCTGGGCATTGCCGTCTGGCAGGCCGGTGAACTGACCTTGGCTCAGCGCGTGGCGCCGACGCCGGACAGCACGCCGAATATCGAAGCGATCGGCCAGCTCCTCTACACGCGCTATATCTTCGTTTTCGAGGCGGCCGGCCTCATCCTGCTGGTGGCGATGATCGGCGCAATTGTGCTCACGCACCGTGGGCGTGACGGCGTGCGCTCTCAGAATGTCGGCAAGCAGGTCCGTCGTCGGCCGGAGGACGCGATCCGTAACGTCGATCAACCCGTGGGGCAGGGGGTAGAGCTGTGATCGGCCTGGCGCATTATATCGTCGTCAGCGCGATCCTGTTCGTGCTCGGCGTGCTCGGGATCTTCATCAATCGCAAGAACATCATCGTCATTCTGATGGCGATCGAGTTGATCCTGCTGGCCGTGAACATCAACCTCGTGGCGTTCAGTGCATTCCTGGGTGACCTGGTAGGGCAGGTCTTCGCGATGTTCGTCCTGACCGTCGCCGCGGGCGAGGCAGCCATCGGCCTCGCCATCCTTGTCATCTACTTCCGTCAGCGCGGCACCATCGCCGTCGATGACGTCAACCAGATGAAGGGCTGAGCGCGTCGTGATCTCAATCATCGTCTTCGGTCCGCTTCTGGCCGCGATCATCGCGGGTCTGGGCAATCGCGCCATCGGCAATGTGCCGGCGAAAGTCATCACGACCGGCGCGCTGTTCCTCTCCTGCGCGCTTTCCTGGCCGATCTTCATTGCCTTCCTGACCGGGAATGCCGAACCCCATGTGACAGAAGTGCTCACCTGGATGCGCTCCGGCACGCTGGATGTGAGCTGGGCATTGCGGGTGGATTCGCTCACCGCGACCATGCTGGTGGTGATCACGAGCGTTTCCGCGCTCGTCCACCTCTACAGCTGGGGCTATATGGACGAAGATCCGGATCAGCCGCGCTTCTTCGCTTACCTTTCGCTGTTCACCTTCGCGATGCTCATGCTCGTGACGGCGAACAACCTGCTGCAGATGTTCTTCGGCTGGGAAGGCGTCGGCCTCGCATCTTA
>Ga0160433_100429_pt1 | contig 22005 bp, 19 predicted proteins | sample HID1972K_E0MG_FD_108235 | JGI IMG/M metagenome (GOLD analysis project Ga0160433, IMG submission 108235) | Enriched pill bug-associated microbial communities from UW Madison campus, WI, USA - HID1972K_E0 MG | ecosystem: Host-associated > Arthropoda: Insects > Digestive system > Unclassified ...
CCACAAGAAAGGTCAGGCACACTGGGAAGGCGATCTGAAACGTGGCAAAGGCACCGTCTCGACGGAGAGCGGCGTTCTGAACCAGCAACCGTACGGGTTTAACACCCGCTTTGAAGGTGCGAAAGGCACCAATCCTGAGGAGCTGATTGCGGCGGCGCATGCCTCCTGTTTTTCGATGGCACTTTCGCTGATGCTGAGCGAAGCCGGATTTACGGCGACCTCAATCGATACCGAAGCAACGGTCTCACTGGACCAGGTCAGCGGCGGATTCTCGATAACCAAAGTGGCCCTGCAAAGCAAAATTGCGGTACCGGATATCGATGCCGGCACCTTCGATGGCATAATCCAGAAAGCAAAAGCCGGCTGCCCGGTGTCTCAGGTCCTGAAAGCTGAAATCACTCTCGATTATCAGCTCAACTAACGGGAAAATGCCTGGCGGCGTACCCTTGCCAGGCCTCCCGCTCCCGTAGGCCCGATACGCGCTAGCGTCATCGGGCAAGATAGCCCGCAGATTGCGGGCTTTTGTTTTCAATAATCATAAATGAGTCCTATGAGTGAGATTAAAACCCTGAGTTCGCAGGAGATTTACAGTAATCAATGGATGCGCCTGAAAGAAGATCGTATTGAACGCGCCGACGGTTCGCACGGCGTGTATTCGGTGATTGAGAAACCCGATTTCGCGATTATTGTCCCGGTGTCGGCAGGCTTTATCTGGGTGGTGGAACAGTATCGCTATCCGCTTGGGATCCGAACGATTGAATTGCCGCAGGGATCGTGGGAGCTGGACCCGAATGCCGATCCGATTGCCGTCGCCCGGGGTGAACTGGCGGAAGAGACCGGTTTGCTGGCGCAAAAAATGGAGCAGATTGGCTATCAAAAACTGGCTCAGGGCTACTCCAGCCAGGGCTATCACATCTGGCTGGCGACGGATTTTGTCTCCAGCACCCAACAGCTCGATGCAGAAGAAGTCGGGCTGACCTGCCGCCAGATGCCGATCACTGAGTTTGAAACCTTGATTGCGCAGGGCAAAATCAGCGATGCGACCTCGGTGACGGCATTTCTCCTGGCTAAGCTCAAAGGCTTTGTGTGACGTTGTCACTTATGCCTGCGCGTTTTGTGGCTGTTTACGGCGCAGGCGGCTCAAACTAAACAGTATTGCCAGCCCGGACGTGGCAACCGCCACCCATAAACTCATCTTCACGGCCTGAGCTTCCAGCGCGATGTGTAAACCGGAAGCCATCGCCGCCAGCAACACGCCCACTAACGCCGCGCCGAGACATTGCCCGAAGGTGCGCATTATCGCCAGCACGCCTGATGCGTATCCGCTGTATTCCCGCGCCACGTTGGACAACATTTCGCGGTTGTTCGGACTCTGAAAACAGCCAAATCCCATCCCGCACACCAGGCTACGCAGGCCGATATCCCAGGCTGCAGCGTGATGGGGCAACGTTGCCAGCAGCGCTAAGCCGATAACAAACCCCAGCAAACCAATGGTTGAGATAATCGACGGCGAGTATTTATCCGCCAACCGTCCGGCGTGGGGCGCGACCAGCACAATGCCCAACGGCCACGGCGTAAACAGCAGTGCAGAGGTAAATGCACTGTATCCGTACACGCTCTGGAACAGGAACGGCAGGGCGACAAACGTTATGCCCTGACTAATAAACGAGGCCAGCGAAGTCAGCGCCGCCAGTGAAAATCGGCTTGAGGTGAAGATAACTGGGGGCAGCAACGGTTTTGCCACCCGGCGAATATGCCAGACAAACGCCGTACCGCTGACCAGCGCCAGCAAACCCCAACCCATCACAGTGGTACTGAGTGAGTGATCGACGGCGTGCGGATCGGCAAAACCGTTGGCTGCCATGATCAATGCGCCGAGCAGGGTCGCAGACAAAGCGGCCCCCATCGCATCAAATCGCTGATCGCTGATGGCGGGTTGACGGGGAATGGCTTTAAAGGCCAGAAACAGCGCCACCATGCCCGGCAGCACGTTGATGGCAAACAGCCATTGCCAGCTCAGCGTCCCGAGCAGTGTGCCACCTAATACTGGGGCGACGGCGGTGCTGGCAGCAATCAATAGCGCATTCAGGCCCAGAATGCGTCCGAGCAGTCTGCCAGGAAACACTGAGCGTAATATCGCAGGAGCAATACTTAAGGTGGCCGCACCGCCAACGCCCTGAAGGACGCGCATTACGATAAGCATCTCTGCTGAAGTCGACATCGCGCAGCCGAGCGATGTGAGAGTGAACAGGCTCAAACCGAAAATAAAGACTGGACGAAAGCCAAAGCGGGTGGCGAGCGCGGCAAAGATGGCCAGCGTCATGGCCGCGGAGAGTAGATAACCGTTCGCGAACCAGACCGCAAGGGGCGCAGCGACCTGTAAAGATTGCGCCATTTGCGGTAAGGCGATATTCACCATCGAACCGTCAAACACGGCCATCAGGGTGGAGGTCATCACCGCCGCCATTGCAAATGCCCGTTCGCGGCCTGGCAGGCCTTCGTCGCCCGGTTTGTCTGAAAAGAGTTCCATCACAGTATTCTCGTTAGTGGGTGTGTTGATGAGGGAAGTCTATGCCGTGGCTAAAGAAGGCGGAAGACACAGCATTGCTACTGTATAGTTGCATCAAACGCCTTATCTCATGCCGAGGGAATATTTCGATGACCGATCCGGATTTTAATCTGCTGATTGCGCTGGATGCGCTGCTGACGGAAGCAAGCGTGGCCGGGGCGGCACGACGTCTGAATTTGAGCACCTCGGCCATGAGCCGAACACTGAGCCGCTTGCGCGACGTCACTGGTGACCCGCTACTGGTGCGCGCGGGGCGAAATATGGTGCTGACGCCTTACGCCGAGGCCAGCCGCGACCGGGCGCGTAACGCCGTGCTGGAGGCGAGGGCGGTACTGCAACCGTCAGCGTCGGAGCTGAATATCGCACAGCTGGAACGCGTATTTACACTGCGCGTGAACGACGGTTTTATCGAAGCTTTCGGCCCTTCACTGATTGCCGCAGTGGCGGCCATGGCGCCGGGCGTCTGCCTGCATTTTTCACCGAAGCCTGAAAAGAGCTCACGCTTTTTGCGTGAAGGGCTGGTGGACCTCGAAATCGGCGTGCTGAGTAATATGGGGCCGGAAATTCGCGTGCAGGCGCTGTATCGCGATCGTTTCGTCGGCGTGGTTCGCCATGGGCATCCATTGGCCGGGAAAGCGCAGGTGAGTGTGGAGGAGTACATTGCGTGGGGGCACGTGGTTGCTTCACGTCGGGGTCAGCCTTCAGGTCCGGTCGATGAAGCGCTGGCGGAGCTGGGACTGGCGCGCAAAGTTGTCAGTGTGGTTCCGGGTTTCCCGTCGGCGCTGGCGGTGGCGAAGGCCTCAGATTTAATTGCGCTGGTTCCGGCGTCGTTTCTGTTTCAAACCGATAATCAGGCCCGGCTACAGGCCTTTGAACTGCCGTTTAACACGCGGACGATTACCATTTCGCAGCTGTGGCATCCCCGAATGGAAGCGGATCCGGCGCATCGCTGGCTGAGACAAACGGTTCTGGCGGTGTGTCAGAAGCCATGTTCTGAGCAACGTGATTTATGCGAGGTACGACAGCGTAATCAATGCACCTGATTCGCAAAGTAATTAACGTTGTGCCAGACTTTTTCTCACGACTCTGTTTCACACATCCAGGAACAGCCCATGCTCGATTTTATTGCTCATATGCTGGTTGGAACGCCGGTATGGGTGTATGTGCTGTTTGTGTTTCTGTTGATTCGTGGGATTAAAGCCCGACAGCCCGCGACGGTGACACTGGAGCGGCTGTCCATTATCCCCCTGATATTTCTGGCGTGGGATCTGTATGATCTTGTTCTTTATCGGCATCTGACGCTGGGTGTGGTGATGTTGTGGATTGCAGGGCTGATTATCGGGGCAGCGCTGGGTTTCTGGCTGATAAAATCGGGTAGGGTGAGTCGCGGGAGTGCGCCGCGCACAGTGAATCGTCAGGCCGATTATTCCGCGCTGCCGTTAATGATGACGGCATTTGCCATTAAATATGTGTTTGGCGTGATGGCGGCGGTATCGCCTCAGACCCTGCAACAACCGGGAATGAGCGCTGCGGCGGTAGTGGTGGGGGGGGTGTTCGCCGGCAGCTTTGTCGGTAAATTTACGCGCTATCTGCAATGCTACTTTGCCCTGGCGCAAAAAGGGATTTAAGACGATCCTGTGTTAATAAAAATAGGTTTTATGCGTCCGTCAGTCTACATTTATGGGTTGATATATTTACGTTTTCTCTGGTCATTTGTGCTGCACTTTTGCCACGAATGAAGGCCAACAGCACGTTCAGGAATGATAATGACACTAAACCGCAACACCGTAGCCGCACTGAGCGCGCTCTGGTTGTTCAGTACTTGTGCCGCTGCCGAAGTGGATCTCGGCTCGATGGATATTCTGGCGAGAGATAATCCGCAAAGCCCGGTGCCAAAGGGCTTTGTGGTCGGTGCCGCGACGATAGGTGGCCAGGCGCGTTATAAAGATCAGGATAACAGCACCTACTTTATTCCGGGCGGCCTCTATTTTGGCGATAACCTGATGTATCTCGGGGATCGCGCTCGCTACTATTTCCGTCTGGACGATAACGTCGCACTATATGGCTACGGGCGTTACCGTTTTGGCAACCTTGATCCCTCAGACGCCGATTTCCTTCATGGAATGGATAAGCGAAAAGGGGAGTTTGAAGCCGGGATTGGCGGGACGATCATTACGCCGTATGCGCTGTTGACCGCCCGATTCGCAAGCGATGTGACCGGCCGCAGTAACGGCCAGGAACTGTTGCTCTGGGCGGACTTCCCGATAGTCAGAGATAATCTGCTGGTGATGCCGGGAATGGGGATGATGATCCGCAGCCACAACATGGCGAACTACTATTTTGGCGGGGTTTCGAAGGAAGAAGCTACGCCTCAGCGTAAAGCCTGGGATACCGGCACGACCTTCTCGCCGATGGCGGCGGTGGTGACGTCCTACCGTTTCAGCCCGCACTGGTTGGGTTTATTTGCCGCGAACTATGAGCTTTACGATAAAGACATCGCTGACAGCCCGATAGTGCAGCACAGCGGTGAGTTTTATGTGATTGCCGGGTTGGGTTATACCTGGTAGCGATTAACAGCGCGTTCCAGGGTTGAACGCCAGCGGGAGGAGCGAACACGCATGAACATACTGTTCCCGGGTATTCGGCTTCTGCTTTTCGCCGCCTGTCTTCCGGCCGCGCTAAGTTATGCCGCCGATGGGAGTCGGATTCGACATCGCGCCAACGCCGTGCTCTCGCTGATGAGCTATACGGTCGTGCCGGACGTTACCGCCAGCGACCTGAACATCGGTAGCGGCGGCGGTGATAACAATGAACTCGACATTACCCAGTTCGGCGGCGGGGCGACACTCAGTGAAAGTGTGCCCATTTATGTCGAAGGCACCATGGGCTACAGCCGCTTCGATCCACATTTCGTCTTATCTGACGGCACCCGCACCCGCAAAATCCCCACCAAATGGAACAGCCTGACCGCCACCGGCGGTATCGGCTGGGATTTCCCGCTGTATACCGACCAATGGGGCGGCAAACTGGTTATTCGTCCCATTGCTAACGTGATGTTGGGCACCATGGCGAGTGATGTGCGCATCGGCAGCTTTGTGCTGGAACGGCGTCGAAATGTGGATTTCGCGTTTCTCGACGGCGGGCGGCTGAATGCCTACGGGCTGGGCGGTTCGCTGATGCTTGATTATGAGCTGGTGTCAATACCACAGGATATCGATGTGGAGTTACGCTACTCCAGCATGAATTTGCAAACCTTTGGTAGCACCTCGGAAGCCGTACAGGGGGAAGCTAGCGCGCAAAATCTGGGCCTTTATCTACGCCGCCGGGCACCCATATTTGACTGGACACTGCTCAAAAGCCCGGTGCGTTATGTACTTGAAGGCGCTCACACCGAATACCTGGGTTCTCAGCGCGGCGAACTGGGCTTTAATAGCTTAAGTTCTTTGGGTTTAGGCATCGAACTGGACAGCAGCAAATACCCCGTTTTTATTACCCGCACCCGGCTGGTGGGCCGTTTTATGTTTGGTGAAAACACCACCGGCTACGGCGTCGGCCTGGCGATGAGTTTTTAATTCTTCCGTTTTTTTTCCATTTTTTAGCAATATTTCTCCCCCTCAATCGTCTACCTCAGCACGAACACGATTTAATTCCTAATAAGAGGTATTTGTAATGAGAGATTTTGACATGCATGAACATCGACATGGCCGCGGATTTGGCGGTCATCGGATGGCGAAACCACTGATGATGGGCGCAGTCATTTTTGTGGCTCTGGGTCTGTGGGTGATGTCGCTGTGGAACGCGCTGCTGCCCGCGATAAGCGTGAGTTACCGCTGTCGGCGTTTTATACGGTTGACGATGACGGTGATTTCCCGGAAGACGAACTGGCAGAAACGTTATTTGGTGTGGCGCAAACACCGAAGACGATTATCTGAAGTCGCTGTTATGGGAAGAACTGAACGATGCATTGGCGGCATTGCCGCCCGCACAGCGCGAAGTGTTTGAACGCACGGAGCTGGAAGGGCTGAGCTATAAAGAATTGGCCGAGGAAACCGGGGACAGCGGGCAAGCGCTGCTTTCCCGAAAACACAAAGCCGTGCTTTATCTGCGCACCCGGTTATGCAGCGTTTACGATGATTTGACGGAGTAAGGAAATAGCCCGATGGCGCGCGCGCTTTTCGGGCCTGGATTCTGAAGGGTCGGTACGCCCGGTTAACGACGTGCCACCGGGCGATACCATTAAAATCAGCTTCCCCAGCGACTGCGCAGGTAATTTACCGCCTGCTGAGTCTGTGGCTGATTGAGGTTATTTTCACGGAACAGAATGGTGCCCTGAATTTCCGGCAGCGCGTCGTTCAAATCGAGCTGTTTTTTCAGCTCAGGTACGCCGCCCTGCACGGTCCAGTCTGGTTCATTCCTGGACGGTTCCCCGACTTTATACAGCGCCACACCGATATACAAACGGGTGTGCGTCGGTTTCACCACATCAGCCCACCATTTTGCCAGCACGTCGTAACGCGCCGCATCGCGAGCGAACGGCCAGTAAACCTGCGGCGCAATATAATCCAGCAGGCCTTTTTGCACCCACAAGCGGGTGTCGGCATACGATTCGTCATACGCCGCCGCGCCACGGGTATCAGATCCCGCCGGATCGTGCGAGCGGTTGCGCCATACGCCAGCCGGGCTTACGCCAAACTGTACATTTGGATTCAGCTGTTTGATGGTTCGCGAGACCTGGGTTATTAACTGCTCGGTATTGTGTCGACGCCAGTCAGCCTTCGAAGCATAACCCTGGCCGTAAATGCGGAATGTCTGGCTGTCGTTCAGGGCAGAACCGGCGGTTTCGGTATAGAAGTAATCATCGAACTGCACGCCGTCGACCGGGTAGCGCGACACCACTTCCGCCACAATGCTGGTTATCCAGTCACGCGCTTCGGGAATGCCGGGGTCGATAACATAGCGATCGCCGGAGGTTCTGATCCAGTCGCGATGCGCCACAAACACACTGGACGGATGCATTGAAATCGTGCGATTCAGCTCCGCGACGGTGCCAGGTTTGGTATTGGTCGAGACGCGATACGGGTTTAACCACGCGTGGACTTTCATTCCGCGTTTGTGCGCTTCATCGAGCATAAACTGCAACGGATCGTAACCCGGATCCTGGCCCACTTTACCGGTCAGCATATCGGACCAGGGCAAAATCTGGGACGGCCAAAGTGCAGTGCCATCGGGCTTAATCTGGAAGAAGACGGTGTTAATGCCAAGGCTTTGCAGCTTATCCAGCTTGTCGGTCAGCGCTTTCTTTTGCTGATTGGCGCGAGTCACAGGATCACTGATGTTTACCGAGGCCACCGGCGGCCAGTCGAGTCGCGAAACGGTGGTCAGCCACACGCCGCGCACGGGCTGATTATCGGCGGGCCTATCGGGCAGCGGATGTTTGGCTACCGGAGGCAGCGGAGTCACCAACGATTTCGGTTTTTCTGACGTGCAATTCGCAAGCAGAAGCGCGCTGGCAATCAGCGCCCCGGTAATAGTGACGCGTGCAATGATGGAGAGTTTACGTGAGCTGATAATCATATCCCTGTTTTATTCAGGCCTTCACATTAGCGAAGCTCATTCTCGTATGATTCGATTTGTGGAGCAACCTGGAAAGTTTGTGAACGTCTCAAAACGCATTCTGCGCTCAAGCTTTTTCCGACCGCTCAACCCTTTTGGGATAATTTGGGTTGTTATTCAACCAGTTCTGCGCCATGGCGCGTTGTTCATCCGTTACCACGCCGTCGGGTTTACCGTCGATGCCGTAACGCAGGGGTTCACTGGCGAGCGCCATTTGGTAGGGAATAGTGCGAGTATAGCGTTTCAGCGCTTTGCCAATCTCAACCCCAGGGAAATCAATTTCACGCCGGGCAGCATCGTTAATGAGATCCTGCATGATGCGGACTTTAATCGGCTTAGGCGGTTCCTGCGCAAAGAGCAAGGGCCAACTCTCACGCAGCAGAATGGCACGTTGGTTTTTATCCAAGGTAATGCCCCAAAGATATCTGGTTTTTTTATGAGTATAAAACAAAGATATGCCAGGCGTACGGGACGGGCAGGTACTACTTTTGGTGGGTATTTGCGCTATTGCGAAGAATTGTTTCGGATAGACTGAAGCAGCGTATCCAGTAATCCAGGGAAACGTATGTCTAAATCGTCGCGGCGCAGGGAAATCATATTCTCCCGGCCCTGAGGGCGTTGCCAGATAACGCCACTGTCACGCAAAACGCGCCAGTGATGGGTCATGGTCGACTTCGCTACGTCCTGACGCAGCGCGCCACAACTCAGTTCACTGCCGTCAGCTAAGGCTTTCACTATCTCCAGTCGCAGCGCATTCCCCAACGCAAAAAGGACATTTTCCAGGCGGATTTGTTCACGTTCCGGATGATTGGCGATCATACTGTTCCTTTGTTTACCGTTGAATGTACGGGGGCGAGAGGGGGCTAATATACCGAAAGAGGTTAATTAAAGTCACGTCTTGCCCGTAGGCCCGCGAAGGTGAAGCGCCGCAGGGCGTTTAGCCGATGACACCAATAGGTATTATAGTTCGAATATACTCGTACAGTTGTACTATTATAGATGCCGTTACATAACCCGCGGCCAATTCCGGCCGTGGAATGACAGTCAACTGACTTAAGGACGCATCATGCCTCGACCCATCCCCCTCGAACGTTACCGCAACATCGGCATCTCCGCGCATATCGATGCCGGTAAAACCACCACGACCGAGCGCATTCTGTTTTACACCGGAATGAGCCACAAGCTGGGTGAAGTGCACGATGGCGCTGCGACGACGGACTGGATGGCGCAGGAGCAGGAGCGCGGTATTACCATTACCTCTGCCGCCGTCAGTGCTTTCTGGCCCGGCATGGATCGTAATTTTGAGCCGCATCGGATCAATATTATCGATACCCCCGGCCACGTGGATTTCACCATTGAAGTGGAACGTTCCATGCGCGTGCTCGACGGCGCAGTGATGGTATATGACTCGGTTGGTGGGGTGCAGCCGCAGTCCGAAACCGTATGGCGTCAGGCCAACAAATACCACGTACCGCGGCTGGCCTTCGTTAACAAAATGGACCGCCAGGGTGCCGATTTTTTCCGCGTCGTGCAGATGATGAAAGACCGCCTGAAAGCGAATCCGGTGCCGATTGTCATTCCGGTTGGCGCGGAAGAGCATTTTTCCGGTGTGGTTGATCTCATCAAAATGCGGGCGATCCATTGGGAAGACGAAACCCAGGGTATGACCTTCAGCTATGGCCCGGTTCCGGCGGAGTTACTGGAAACCGCGCAGGAGTGGCGCGAGAAGATGGTTTCTGCTGCTGCGGAGGCCAATGATGTGCTGATGGATAAGTATCTGGAAACGGGCAACCTCGACGAAGCGGATATTATCGCTGGACTTCGACAGCGCACGATTGCCGGTGAAATTCAGCCGATGCTGTGTGGCAGCGCTTTTAAAAATAAAGGCGTGCAGCGCATGCTCGATGCGGTGGTGGAGCTGATGCCGTCGCCGCTGGACGTTCCGGCCATTGACGGCGTTGATGAAAAGGGCCAACCGGCGGAGCGTCACCCAAGCGATGACGAACCGTTCTCGGCGCTGGCGTTTAAGCTGATGACCGACCCGTACGTCGGCCAATTGACCTTTATTCGCGTTTATTCGGGCGTTTTGAGAAAAGGCGACGCTGTGTATAACCCGGTCAAAGGCAAGAAAGAGCGAATAGGCCGCATCGTGCTGATGCATGCGAATGACCGACATGAAGTGGACGAGTTGCGCGCCGGGGATATCGCGGCCTGCGTCGGGCTGAAAGACGTGACCACCGGGGATACGTTGTCGGACCCTGACCACGTCATCACGCTGGAACGTATGGAGTTTCCGGAACCGGTGATTTCTCTGGCGATCGAACCGAAAACCAAGGCCGATCAGGAGAAAATGGGCATCGCGCTGCAGCGTCTGGCGGCGGAAGATCCGTCGTTCCGCTTGCACACGGATGAAGAATCTGGGCAGACGATTATTTCCGGGATGGGTGAATTACATCTTGAGATCATCGTCGACCGCATGAAACGCGAGTTTGGCGTGGAGGCGAATATCGGGCGACCGCAGGTCACATACCGGGAAACGATCCGCAAACCGGTGAAGGACATCGAAGGCAAATTTGTGCGCCAGTCCGGTGGGAAAGGGCAGTACGGTCATGTGGTGCTGAGTCTGGAACCGCAAGAGCCCGGCAGCGGATTCAAATTCGAAGACGCGACCAAAGGCGGCGTGGTTCCGCGAGAATACATTCCTTCGGTGGAGAAAGGTCTGCGTGAAGCGATGAACAGCGGCGTGCTGGCCGGGTATCCGGTGGTGGATGTGAAAGCGACCCTGACGTTTGGTTCGTATCATGACGTCGACTCGTCAGAACTGGCGTTCCGCATGGCGGCTATCTTTGGTTTCAAAGAGGGCGTTCGTCATGCGGACCCGGCCATTCTCGAGCCGATAATGCACGTGGAAGTGGAGACGCCGGAAGACTATGCCGGGAATATCATGGGCGATTTGTCGTCGCGACGTGGAATGGTGCAGGGCATGGATGAACGATTTGGTAGCCAAATCATTCGCGCCGATGTGCCACTGGCGGAGATGTTCGGGTATTCCACCACCCTGCGGTCGATGTCTCAAGGCCGTGCCACGTACAGCATGGAGTTTCATCATTACGCCGAAGCACCGCGCAACGTCGCCGATGAGATTATCGCCCAACGAGCCAAAGCATAAAAGATAATAACGTAGCGGGTGCGCTCCTCATCGAGTGCCCCGTTTTTTTTGCCTGAAGCATGTGCCGGGCTACCCGTAGGTTGCACATGGCTTTTGGAGCCAGTATGGTGTGCGCAATTTCACAGGAATCGCAGGAAACAGAATGACTAACCCGCCCTCCAAAGATCCGCTGCACGGCGTCACACTTGAAGCATTACTCAACACGCTGGTGAATAAATACGGCTGGCCCGAACTGGCGAAACGCATCAAGATTAACTGTTTCAAAAGCGACCCGAGCATTAAATCGAGCCTGAAATTTCTGCGTCGTACGCCATGGGCACGCAAAGAAGTTGAAGACCTGTACATTGATTCCCTGCATGACGAGCAGGAAAACAATGATCATGACGGTCCTTGGGCCAACTGGCAGGGTAAGACGCCGCAGGATTAGTGCGACTGGGTTTCTTCAATGCCGGTTATTTTATCGCGACCTGATTCTTTCGATTGATAGAGCGCCTGGTCGGCCTCATACATCGTTGTGGCCAGGTCTGCGGGTGCACCTTTAGCCACGCCAAAACTGGCGGTTAACTGAATGACATCGCCCATTTCGGTGGTGACACGCATATTTCTACAGGCCATTTGCAACTGGTGAACATAGCTCAGTACCTCCTGTTGGGAGTCTGAACGGAACATCACGGCAAACTCCTCACCGCCAATTCGGGCAACAACCCAATCGGGTTGCGCAGCATGATTCAGTGTCTCGCCCAGGCGGGCCAGAACCTTGTCTCCCGCGGGATGGCCCCAGGTGTCATTGATGCGTTTAAAATGGTCAATATCTAACAACACCAGCCAGACCGGCATCTCCTCGCTCCACGCCGCCAGTAGATTTTTCCCCCGAAGTTCAAACCCGCGACGGTTTAACACCCCGGTGAGGGCATCTATTTCTGTCAGTTTTTTGAGCTCATCGCTGAGAATTCTGTTTTCATCCATATGTTCTTCGAGCTTATCCAGACTGGACTCTAACGCTTTTATCTCGCAGACCTCCTGATGCGGGGCCACTGGCACGTCATCGTCTCCCAGGGATTGTGCCCGGATATTCAACTTCAACAAGGGCTTAACGACCTTAAAGTGGATATAAAGAAGGCCGATACTCGCCAGGGAGTAGATAGAGAAAAGAATAATAAGCGTCAGGATAAAATGCGCCAGCGCCTGGTCTTTCACTTTGTCGTAATACTGGTGAACGGTGAATAAATACATTTGAAGCATGTCATTAAATGTATTCAGGCTGTTTTGATAACGGACAGTAAATTCGTTAACCGAGACGGAATAAGGTTCTCTGTATTCACTTTGACTTTGCAGGTGACGTATTAGTGCCGCCCCTTTATTCTGAAAATTATGTCGCGTTTGTAGCATTAACGTACGGAATGCGTTTGTGTCTGAGCTATAGTTGGTTGGAATACCCAGCAACCACCACTGGGTTTCGATATGTTGCCAGGCACGCGATATTTTTTCCAACTGGGCTTCAGGCAGCGGCTTTCCCGTATTCAGATAATATAAGAAATAGGACCCCAGTTTCCCTGTTGAGTTTCTTAACTCACCCAAGGCCTGACCTTGCAAAATGGCGCTGAAGGCCGTGGGCTCCATTTTGATGAAGGATTCTGTTTTGACAAATAACACATTATGAAAGTATTCAGTCGACTCCATCATCATATCAACGGCTTTTTTTGCTTGTTGAGGGTCTGTTCTGGGGCCTGCCGCATAATGGTCAACATATTTTCGACCACGTATCAGATGAGAAAGCGTACTCTGCAATAGAGCGCTGGAGAGAATATCCTGAGGCACTTTTGTCAGCGCTTTATCGGTTTCTCTCTGGCTTTTAGTGAAAGCCGCCTTAGCGTGCGCCATATTTCCAGCCGATGCGAAAATCAACTGATTGGCATAACCCCGTTCTTCAGCGAGCTTGTTTGAGACATCGAGCACCCGATAAAAATCTGAAAACTGCTCAATGTTGTTTTGCGCCTGACTATAATGGCCATACGCATCTTTAATTAACTCCCATGACAGCACAGACGCCAGGCAAACGATTAAAAAAGAGATCGTTGCTATTTTTTAATCAGGGGGGAGTTGATTGCCAGTAGTGTTTTCATTGTCTGTTCCTGCGGGGATATCAGAGAGCTACACTAAGTGGCATACGCCTGTTTCTCAACAACAATAAAAAGAATCTTAAGTCTGATTTCATTTTTTTTGTTTATAAAAAAACATTCGGCGTAATTTTAAAGATAACGGTTATTTTGTCGCCTTATGCCCAGGATGAGTACCCCATAAGTACGCCGTCATTTCAACGCTGAGCCTAAAACAGAACACCAGGCTGGTGTTCTGAATGCGATCGAGGGTTAGCGAGAGGCGACAAACAGGGATTTGCATCCCGGACACAGCATTGCCTGTTTGAGTCGTATTTTGGAGGCAGCCTGCGTTGATTTAAAACCACAATTGGGGCAGGTGACCGTCGTCGTCGACGCACCACCGATGAGCTTCATTGCGTAATCGAGAATAGACATGATGATCAACTCTTCATGAACGGGCCTCACCATAGCACGAAGGGGCAAAAGAGTATGTCTATTCCGTCGGGAATCAGGGAGAAGATTCATCACGGGAACTCCCCCTGCACCGAGGGGGAGGTCAACAAAGCGTGGGGGTTGGCTCAATGCCCTCTGCCAATGAATTACAGATGTTCTCCATTGCTGGCGATGACCTGTTTATACCAGTCAAAGCTGCGTTTTTTACTGCGTTTCAACGTTCCTTTGCCGTCATTATCTTTATCGACATAGATGAAGCCGTAGCGTTTTTTCATCTCGCCCGTTCCGGCGCTGACAATATCAATCGGCCCCCACCAGGTGTAGCCCATGATGTTACATCCATCGCTTATGGCCTCGGCCATTTCACGGATATGTTGACGGCCATAATCGATGCGCGCGTCGTCGATAATGGTGCCATTTTCGTCGGGTTCATCGATACCGCCGTAACCATTTTCAACAATAAACAAGGGTTTACGATAACGGTCTGCAAGTTCGTTGCAGACGATACGGAACCCTTTAGCATCAATCGGCCAGCCCCATGCCGTTTTCTCAAGGTACGGATTATCCTGCCCAACGGTGCCGCCGGTATCAATGCGGAATTCTCCATCGACCTGATGCAGTACGCTGCGGTAATAGCTAAAACCAAGATAGTCAGAAGGGTGCTCAGCGATAAGTTCCAGGTCACCTTTTTCAATCGCCAGTTCAATGTTTTGCTCACGGAACAAACGCGGTGTCCAGGCCGGATACTCACCGCGCATCATGACATCTGAGTAGAACAGTGAGCGGCGACGCAGCTGCATTGTTGAGAAAATGTCATCCGGGTTACAGGTCGCCGGATAGACGTTACTGAGAGAAAGCATGCAACCGATTTGTGCGTCCGGGATAATTTCGTGACAGAGCTTGTTGGCCAGCGCGTTAGCAACAAATTGATGGTGAGTCGCCTGGTAAAGCTCCTGGGGAGTCGAATCTGCATCCACTGCGCCGGTGGCAAACGGCATACGGTTCATGTTGTTCAGTTCGTTAAAGGTCATCCAGTATTTGACCTTTTCCCGGTAGCGCGTGAATACCACTTCGCAGTAGCGGGCAAAGTAGTCCACCAGTTTGCGGTTCTTCCAGCCACCGTATTCCTGATACAGCGCCAATGGGGTTTCATAGTGGGAGAGGGTGATAACCGGCTGGATCCCATATTTGAGCAATTCATCAAATAAATCGTCGTAGAATTTCAATCCGGCTTCGTTGGGCATCGTTTCATCGCCACGCGGGAAAATACGCGTCCAGGCGAGTGAGGTCCGAAAACAAGTGAAGCCCATTTCGGCGAACAAGGCGACGTCTTCTTTATAGTGATGATAAAAATCGATGGCTTCGTGGCTGGCATAATACTTATTGGGGTCGATGGTTGCGTCATGTTTGCCGGAAACAATACCGCCTCGGACTACATCAGATATGGACGCTCCTTTACCTTCCACGTCCCAGGCTCCTTCAGCCTGATTGGCAGCAATGGCGCCGCCCCATAAGAAATCTTTCGGGAATACAGACATATTCGCTCCTTAATCCGCTAAATCTTGGCCGTTTGATGAGATGACTTTTTTGTACCAGTGGTAGCTCTTTTTCAGGGAACGCGCCTGGGAACCGTGGCCCATATCGTCCTGATCGACATAAATAAAACCGTAGCGTTTTGATATTTGCGCCGTGCCCGCGCTGACCACGTCTATCGGTCCCCACCAGGTGTAACCAAAGAGATTCACCCCATCGGCGATCGCTTCCTGCATTTGCTCAATGTGCTGGCGCAGATAATCGATGCGGTAATCATCATCAATGGAACCATCAGGATTGACGGTATCCACCGCGCCCAGACCGTTTTCCGCAATAAACAGGGGCTTCTGATAGCGGTCATTCAACTGGTTCAATGCCAGGCGCAGCCCTTTCGGATCAATCTGCCAACCCCATTGGCTGGTGGGAAGGTGCGGATTGCGAATACCACCGGTAATCAAATTACCCTCAGCGCCGTCGAGTTTTTCTGGGTGGGCGCTGACGGTGCTGGACATGTAGTAGCTGAACGAGACGAAATCCACCGGATGCTGGCGCAGGATCTCATCGTCACCGACCCTTTTTTGCAGTGTGACGCCTTTTTCCGCAAGCATTCTGTCGGTGTAAGCGGGGTAATAACCGTGAGCCTGGACATCACTAAAGAACAACGATACGCGCTGCATCTCTTCGCAAGCCTGTAAGTCATCCGGGTGACAAGTATGGGGATACAACATCTGATAGCTGATCATACAACCGACCTGAGAGCCCGGAATAATTGAATGACAGGCTTTGGTTGCCAGCGCACTGGCGACAAACTGATGATGTGCACCCTGGTATTTGTCCTGTTCCAGATGCGGATTGTCTTCTTCAATCACGCCGACGCTGACATAGGGATGGTGTTTCACGCAGTTAATTTCGTTAAACGTCATCCAGTACTTCACTTTTTTGCGATAGCGGGTAAAGCAGGTGGTGGCGAAGTGCACGTAGAAATCGACCACTTTGCGGTTTGGCCAGCCGTCATAATCTGTCACCAACGCCAAGGGCATCTCGTAGTGAGAGAGAGACACAATCGGCTCTATTCCGTGTGACAGTAACGCGTCAAACACCTCGTCGTAGAATTTCAGCCCGGCTTCGTTAGGCTCGCTTTCATCACCGCGCGGGAATATGCGTGTCCAGGCAATCGACATGCGGAAACATTTAAAGCCCATTCCGGCGAAGAGGGCGATGTCCTCACGAAAATGGTGATAAAAGTCATTACCTTTGCGTTTCGGGTAATATTTTGTGCTGTTCGGATCCTGCGCTTCACGAACCTGGGCGTGGGTCATTCCCAGCCATTGGTCGAGCCAGCGCTCTTTAGGGGTGTTGACATCGAAGGTGTAAACATCGGATACGGATAGCCCTTTCCCGTCAACATTCCATGCACCTTCGAGCTGATTGGCCGCGGTCGCGCCACCCCATAAAAAACCTTCCGGAAATGATTTAGAAAATGTCATGCGTTTGCTCCTCATGCCGTTGTTGCGGTCAGTGTCAGAAATGCGTCCCGGCTGGCAATGTCGCCGTCCGCTTTAACGGGGCTTATATCGCCGTAACGTTCGCTGTTGGTCACCACCAGGATGACGCAGGGATCAATGCCTTCGGCCTGTAGCGCTTCGAGGTCGAAGGTGACCAGCAGGTCGCCCACCTCAATAAACGTCCCAGCCGTGATATGGCTGGTGAAGTGTCTGCCGCCCAATTTGACGGTGTCGATGCCGATATGAATGAGGACTTCCGCCCCCGTGTCGCTGAGCAGCGCCAGCGCGTGGTGGGTTTCAAAAACGGACTCCACTTTGCCGTTGATGGGCGATCGCAGCTCGCCGATCGTGGGATAGATCGCCAAACCTTTGCCGAAAATTTCGTCTGCGAACACCGGGTCACTCAAGGTGTTCAGTGCTTTGAGTTCGCCGCTCACCGGGGCAAAGAGCTTTTCTTCTGATTGGCTGACAGGCAAAGGGCTAACGCCGGCAACTACAGGTCGTAGGGATTCTTCGAAACCAAAGATGACGGTCAGGGTTGCGGCAGCCACAAAGGAGAGGGCGATACTCAGGACCGCCCAGAGGAAGGTCGGCCCCACAAGGGCGGGAATGCCGGGGAGGCCGCTCAAGGCGAAAGCGTAGGTTTTCACACCCATCACCATCGCGAATGCGCCCCCGCAGGCACCGCCAATCAGCGCTGCGGCAAACGGGCGCTTGTAACGAATATTGACGCCGTACATCGCCGGTTCCGTAATGCCCATTGCGGCGCTAAAGCTGGTGGTCAGCGCCAGCGACTTGAGCTTTTTATCTCGTGCGCGTAAAAAGACCCCAAAGGCGGCACCAGCTTGCCCAAGATTAGCGATATAAAAGAGGATCTTAATCGGATCAAAACCTATCGTGCTGATGTTGTTGATCATGATGGGCACAATCACGTAATGCATACCGGTGATGATAATGAGCGACAGCGTTCCGCCGACCACAATCCCGGCCACCACGCCCATATTTTCAACCAGCCAAATGATGCCGCCAGAAAGGGCGTTACCCGCAAAAATGCCCACCGGACCGATTGCGATAAGCGTAATTGGGGTCACAATGAGCAGGCACAGCAGCGGGACAAACATGGTTTTCAGAGGGCCAGGCATAAAGCGATCGACCCAGCGCTCGACGTAACTGAGCAACCACACAGTGAGCAGTATTGGGATGACTGTCGAAGCGTAGTTAACGGTGGGGACGGGGAGTCCGATGAAGTTAACCGGTGCGCCAGCCTTAAACAAAGTCTGAATCGCCGGATGAAAAAGCACGGAGGCAATCGCGACGGCAACAAACGGATTGGCACCGAATTTCTTCGACGCACTAAAGGCCAGCGCCAGCGGCATGAAGTAGAAAACACCGTCACTTATCGCCAACAGAATTTGGTAGGTCTGGTTGGTGCTGTCTACCCACTTCATGGCGACGATAAGCGCAAGTATCCCTTTCAGAATACCGGCCCCGGCGATGGCCGGTATGATGGGGGAAAAGATACTCGAAAGACTTTCGAGTATGACCGAGACAGGATTACGCCGTTTCGTGGGGCTTGCGGCATTATCCAGGTTGGGTAACTGAGCGAGAAGGGCGTTGCACAAGGGGTCGACGTCATTACCAATAATTAACTGGAACTGGTCGCCGGAGATATTCACCCCCATTACGCCGTCCAGCGATTCAAGTGCGGTACGGTCAGCGTTGCCATTATCTTTAAGCAGGAAGCGTAAACGGGTAATGCAATGAAACAGGGAGAGTACGTTTTCTTTGCCGCCGATATGGTTGATTATCTGGCGAGCGGTGTTCTCATAGTCCATATATTCCTCCAGACTGAAGCCAAAATCTGACTTCATCCACAATGACCGGTATTAACCGGAACCTTGTTTCCTCTGGGGTTTGCCTGATTGAACAGTAACAAGCCTGGATGGAATTACTTTTAAGACACTTCAGGTAAACAATACGATGCTACGTCCCAGTATCAGGGGTTGAGTGCTGCACAATGTTTTCGATGTGCACGGTCAGATAAAGTTTTTCAGAGTTACTCATGGGATGCTGATGATTTTTGCTGACAAATTCATCTATCGCATCCACACATTTCAGCGTGCGTTGATAACGCCTCTGCGCTAATGCGAAAAACTCCTCATCGTCATTATTGACGACTATCCCATCAATAACCCGCTGAGCAAAGAACTTCAAATGGGTAATAAACCGCTGGTAGTTAAGCGTATGTTCATCGAGCGATAAATTAAAGAAGATCTTCACAATATTCTGCAACTGGTAAATAAGCCGGGTTATTTGCGTGGTTTTCCCCATAGCGTCATTCAGGCCAGCATTCACCACGTGCAGGGCAATGCTACAGGCTTCACTTTCAGGAAGCAGGATACCGGTGCGTGCGACAATAATTCCCAAACCCTGGCGACCAATTGCATACTCCGCTTTATAAAAATGACGGACTTCCCATTCCAATGGATTAGGCAATATTTCATTGTTTTTTTGCCGTTGTAACGCAAAGTGTAGATGATCAGCCAGCGTAACATAGAGCCCTTCACTGAGTTTGTGCGTTAACATCGTTCGGGCATGGGTTATGATATCGGCTGTTATCTGTAAAATATCCACAGGGACTTCGCTGACCAGATCTTTAAAACGCGCCGAAATCTGGGAGTCTTCCAGGCGGAATATTTTATCAATGGCATCACGTTCAATACTGTCTCCTGCATGAGTATTAAACCCCAGTCCTCGACCGGTTAATATAATCTCAAGGCCATCTTCATCTACAGCGCTGACAACATTATTATTTAATATTTGCTTTACCAGCATCGATAGCTCCTGAAAACAAAAACGGGCAAGACGTAAATACAGCTAGAGGCGGTTCAAACCGCTCAGTCTGCATTTAGGTTTTGCCCGATAGTCGGTAACAAGCGTAATGCCGTTAAAACCTAGCATCATGAAATGCAATAATCAATGCATCATAAGGATTTACGCAGATGTATATGTCAAATTGTGATCAGGTTTGCGAAAACGCCAGAGGGATTAGACTGCAACATTCTGGATCTTATCACTATTGTTAAGCATGAAATCAGGCGGTGCGCTCCTGTGCAAACGCACGCCCCTGATCTGGCTTACTCAAATAATCGACGGTGTAGCGCCACCACGGCGCGGTCGGCAGTCTTCTCCGGCAACAGGAAACAAAGATTGTCGTTGGATGCGCCATGGAAAATCATTCGTACGCAAAACGCTTCTGAGTCCATAAAGGCATCCCGGCATACGCCCGGACGACGAGGGAGTTGATTGCCAATCACCGTGACCAATGCCAGCCCGGTTTCAATCTCGACCTGGCAATGAGAAGAGAGGGCGGTCAGCAGCGCGGTGGTTAACGTGTCATCGTCGCCTGATGTGCAACCCGTGCCGTTCAGCGCCATCGCGATGCCACTTTCGCTAGTGGTGACCAGATCCACATCCACCTGATGCTCAGCCAGAATCGTAAAAATGTCGGCAAAAAAAGCATAGGCCGGTCGCGCGTGCAGGCTGTGTAATCTCAGCAGCGTCTGTTTGCGACGAACAGCAATGGCGCGGTATTGCGGCGGATTTTCTGTCTCGCGACGAACCAGCGTTCCACCGGCTGCGGTATTTTTGCTGGAACCGACAAAGACTGGGATATTTTTGCGCATTGCCGGTAACAGGGTCGCTGGATGGAGCACTTTTGCACCAAAAGCGGCCATGTTGCTGGCTTCTGAAAAGGAGATATGGTCGATACGTCGGGCCTGCGTCACAATGCGCGGATCGGTGGTGTAGATCCCGGCGACATCCGTCCAGATATCGACCCGAGCGGCGTGCAGTGCTTCCCCAAGCAGGGAGGCAGTGTAGTCGCTGCCGCCCCGGCCGAGCGTCGTCGTCTGCCCATTTTCATCACTGCCAATAAATCCCTGAGTGACAACGATCGCTTGTTCAAGGCGTGGGCGCAGATGGGTGTCGGCCAGCGTTTCCAACTGGCTGAGATGGGGTTCAGCACAGCCATAAAGGTTGTTTGTTCGAATGACTTTACGTGCATCAAACCATTCCGCCCTCGCTTCACGTTCACGTAGAACTTCAGCAAAAATCAGGCTAGACATCAGCTCGCCGTGGCTGACAAGGTCATCACTCAGTGAAGGTGAGGGCGTTGTTGATGCCCTTTCTGCAAGATGAGTAACTTTTTCAAGGAGTTGGTCGATTTCCTTGCTAATGGCCGTCGGCGATTTCAAATGGGAAATAATGTTGTGTTGGATAGCGCGAAGGGTATCAATTTTATCCATACGGTCATGACTTTCCAGCCCTTCAGAAAGTTCGACTAATAGATTTGTAACCCCTGCGGAGGCAGATAAAACGACCAGACGAACGTGGTCATCTGCAAGAACAATACCAGCACTACGATTCATAGAGTCGAAGTCAGCAACGCTGGTACCGCCAAATTTGGCAACGACGAATTGTGGATAAACGCGTGTCATAACAATCTCATATCAGGGCGCCATAAAAAGATGGCAAGAAACTTTCATTCTCGGCATAAGGGAAGCACGCTTCTCCTTACGAAATGTCCGCCCGCGAACATTTCTGTTTAGTCTTTATTTACGGCTGCCGTAAATAAGCGCGACATAGTAAGTGATTTATCTTTAGGGGTCGACGTTTTTATTTAATCGAGAAATAAACCAATGGAAATAACGCCTTATAGGACGATGCTTGCGTCATTAACGGTAAATTTGCGTCAGGGAGGAGTAAAACCGCATAAAAACGATGGGCTTCATGATGTTACATACAGTTACCAATGTCAGTTCATAATCGGGATTATGCTTTTTATGCATTGATTTTAAAGGATAAAAAGCAAAATAAAATAAATGATTGAGTCCTTTTTTAAAACGACATATATTAGCCGCGTTTTTTACAGGCAATTCCTTTAACCTTTAACTCAATCCGGTGTTAATAATACCCGCGGTTGTAGGAGTGATATGATGACGGATAAAGTCCGTATTGATACTTTAAGTGCTCATTCATTACCTCAAAGCAATGATACCTTCC
>Ga0160433_100431_pt1 | contig 21867 bp, 19 predicted proteins | sample HID1972K_E0MG_FD_108235 | JGI IMG/M metagenome (GOLD analysis project Ga0160433, IMG submission 108235) | Enriched pill bug-associated microbial communities from UW Madison campus, WI, USA - HID1972K_E0 MG | ecosystem: Host-associated > Arthropoda: Insects > Digestive system > Unclassified ...
ACCTTTAACTCAATCCGGTGTTAATAATACCCGCGGTTGTAGGAGTGATATGATGACGGATAAAGTCCGTATTGATACTTTAAGTGCTCATTCATTACCTCAAAGCAATGATACCTTCCTCGCAAGACAAGCCGAGTTTGAATCTAACGTCAGAAGCTATCCACGTAAACTGCCCTTGGCCATTGCCAAAGCGCAGGGCGTTTGGATAACCGACGTTGAAAATAATCAATATCTTGATTGTCTGGCAGGCGCCGGAACCCTGGCGCTGGGTCATAATCATCCTGACGTGCTTCAAAGCATTCAAAGTGTCATCAGCAGCGGCTTACCGTTACATACGCTGGATTTGACTACCCCTCTAAAAGATGAATTTTCATCTTATTTACTCTCGTTATTACCGGGTCAGGGCCAAGAATATTGCCTGCAATTCACCGGTCCATCTGGCGCTGATGCCGTAGAAGCCGCGCTCAAGCTGGCAAAAAAAGTCACCGGTCGCTCAGGCATCATCAGTTTCTCCGGTGCCTACCACGGCATGACGCACGGCGCACTCGCCGTGACCGGCAACCTGTCGCCAAAAGAAGCTGTCAGCAACATGATGCCGGAAGTGCAGTTTATGCCTTATCCGCATCTGTATCGCTGTCCGCTGGGTATTGGCGGTGACGCTGGCGTTAAAGCATTAACGTATTACTTCGAAAACTTGATCAACGACGTGGAAAGCGGCGTACGCAAACCTGCGGCGGTGATCCTCGAAGCTGTGCAGGGTGAGGGCGGTGTGAACCCGGCTCCGGTTGAGTGGCTGCAGCGCATCCGTAAAGTCACGCAGGAGCATGGCATTCTGCTGATCATCGACGAAGTTCAGGCGGGTTTCTGCCGCACTGGCAAACCGTTCGCCTTTGAGCACGCAGGTATCGAACCTGACATCATCGTGATGTCGAAAGCTGTCGGTGGCGGTTTACCGTTGGCCGTACTGGGTATCAAAAAACAGTATGACGCATGGGCGCCAGGCCACCATACCGGGACATTCCGCGGGAACCAACTGGCCATGGCCACCGGTCTGACCACGCTTAAAATCCTCAAAGATGAAGGTATTGCGGATAAAGTTGCCGCTCAAGGCGAGTGGCTGAAAGGCAAACTGTCTGAATTGCAACAACGTTATCCGGTTATCGGTCACGTACGCGGTCTGGGCTTAATGATCGGTATTGAAATCGTGAAACCGAATGAAGCGCAGGATCACATGGGGTGCTACCCGGCGGATGGCGAGCTTTCTGCACTGCTACAGAAAAAATGCTTTGAATCCGGTTTGATTCTCGAGCGCGGCGGCCGTCATGGTTGCGTCCTGCGCCTGCTGCCGTCTTTGCTGATTACCAACGCTGAGCTGGAAATTTTCCTCGATAAATTTGAAAACGCCTTGCTGGGCGCTGGCCTTAAGCCAGTTTAATCGGAGTTAATGACGTGTCTGATAACAATCCGATTCTGTCCGGTACGACGCAAAGTATCGCTGCCTACCAGGACGCTATTGAGCAGAGCAGCCAGGCGGTTGTCGACTGGTTGAAGCAGCCCGAAATGTACCAGGGAAAAACCGTCGACCAGCTGCGCGAGCGCATCCAGTTGAACTTTACCTCTGAAGGCCTGGGCAACCAGGCTGCCATTGCCCGTGCAGTTGAGTATTTTCTCAAGGACAGCCTGTTAGTCCATCACGCACAATGTGTGGCGCATCTGCACTGCCCAAGCCTGGTCATTAGCCAGGCAGCAGAGGTGTTGATCAATGCCACTAACCAGAGCATGGACTCCTGGGATCAAAGTCCTTCCGCCACCATCATTGAGATTAAACTCATCGAGTGGCTGCGTGAGCAGGTGGGATACCGCGGCGGTGACGCTGGCGTATTCACCAGTGGCGGTACCCAGAGCAACCTGATGGGGCTAATGCTGGCGCGTGACGCTTTCTTCGCACGTCAGGGGCACTCTGTTCAGCAGCACGGTTTAACCGGCGATCTGAGTAAAATCAAAGTATTCTGCTCTGAAAGTGCGCACTTTTCCGTGCAAAAAAACATGGCGTTGATGGGGCTGGGCTATCGGTCTGTCACTCAAGTGAAAACCGATGCGTTCTCACGTATGGATCTTTCTGATCTGAAAGCCAAACTGGCGCAGGCGAAAGCCAACGGTGAACAGGTGATGGCGATTGTGGCCACTGCCGGTACGACGGATGCGGGTGCCATTGATCCGTTAGTCGAGATAACAACGCTCGCCGCCCAGGAAAATATCTGGGTTCATGTTGATGCCGCATGGGGCGGGGCGCTGCTGCTTTCAGAGAAGTATCGCCATTATCTGAACGGCCTGGAGTGTGCAGACTCGGTGACTCTGGATTTCCACAAGCAGTTCTTCCAGACCATCAGCTGTGGGGCATTCCTGTTAAAAGACGCACGTCATTACGAGCTGATGCGTTATCAGGCGGCATATCTCAACTCTGATTTTGACGAAGAGCAGGGCGTGCCGAACCTCGTGTCAAAGTCTCTGCAAACGACACGTCGTTTTGATGCCCTGAAACTGTGGATGGGCCTTGAAGCCTTAGGTCAAAAGCAGTACGCCGAAATTATTGATAACGGTGTCACGCTGTCGCAGAAAGTGGCTGAATATATTTCAGCACAGCCGCATCTGGAGCTGGTTATGCAGCCTCAGCTGGCAAGCGTATTGTTCCGGTTCCGTCCAGAAAGCGGCGATAACGCATTTGTCGCATTGCTGAACCAGCGTATCGGTGATGTGCTGCTGGCATCCGGGAGCGCCAACGTTGGGGTAACGGAAGCAGACGGCGTAACGTGCCTGAAGATGACGCTGTTGAATCCAACAGTTTGTCTGGACGATGTCATCGTCCTGCTGACGAGCGTGAAAGAGACGGCTGAAACTTTACTTAACGCTGAGTAGTGGTCGTAAGCGAGTAAAGTAGAAGTGACGTAAGCATGCGCTACGTGAAATCTGCAATTTGCCGTGGGCAACTTGAGGTCAGGTTTCACGTAGCGCACAACGAATACCTGCCTTAATGTTTACCCAAATCATCCATACTTAATCAGAACTGAAATCTCTGAGGACCAGTCTGGCATGGGCTCATCCCATCCAAGTAAACAATGGCCCAATATTTAGATTGACTCCGTTCACAAAATTTACATAAATATTAAATCGATATCGTTCAGCTCAACCTTTAAAGAACGATGGTGATGTATGTAACATTCAAACTTCAAATTGAGTTCATTTGGCAGAGGGAATGGCTTCAATGGAAATATTTTTTGCAGTGCGCCAATGAACACATCCGGAACAATCATGATCGAATCGCCTCTGGAGCATAAATAAGCCATAGTCAGTAAGTTAGGACTTTCCCATAAAATATCGCGATTAAGGAGAAGTTCATTTTCTGCATCCATCCCATCAATCATGCTGGTAATACTGCCAAGATCCCGGCACCAGCGAAGATGTGTATTATTACGCCAATCAGAGAGAGTGAAGCTGTCATCAATTTTAGAGTGATTTTCACTGACAAGAATCTTTATGTCAGATTGCAGAAATTTTTTAGACACGAGGGCAACATCATCCGGAAGCTTCCCCCCGATATCAATATCAACTTCGCGCTGTTTGAGTTTGCTCAGCCGCTCATCTTCGCTGGCGTCCATAGTAATAAAATGGAACAGGGTCGAATCATCGCGGGATTGAATTGACTCGGTCAACAAAAGTTCAATTAAAGAGTATGTTGCAATAAAATATTCTTTTCGCGATGTATTTATCGCGGTCAATTCTCGATAACGCGCCTGCAAAGCCAACGCTGTCTCATTTGGTTTTAAGCCAAAGCGGGTTCTGATAAAGATATCGGTGCCAAGCTTCTCTTTCAGGCTCTTAATGGTGTAGCTGATCGTTGACGGCGATATTTTCAGGCGTGAGGCAGCTTTCATGGCATTCTCACACTCAATGACTTCATTGATTATCTTTAATTTTTGTAGGCTTATCGTATGCATTGCTCTTCCAGCGGTAACAAATCTAGAGTGACTGACAGGTAAATGTTGTTCTCACAGAGTGAATGATGTCATCAATCAGACGCGTCATAATGGGGTTTTCTGTCATTTTATTATTAAAATGGATATAGCAATCATGCTTCATTTTCAGCTCCGCGGGCAGTTCGAGACGTTTAATCGCGAACGCTTGGGTAAATAATGGAATGAAAATATCAGGTAACAACATGATATAATCACTCCGGGCGCAAAGCTCAACCATATTAATAATGCTACCGGAAACCACCGCCACATCTCTTTCCTGGATGTATTTTTTCACTTCCCCAGAGATTTGCATATTTTCACAGTAATAATCGCCGAGGGATGACCATATTGCGTGTTTAGCCTGATATATATCAGCGCAAGTCACTTCTGCCGGGATATCTGTGTTGTGAACACTGGCGAGTATTGAAATGTTTGAGGTAAACAGTTTAACTTTGCTGACCGCTTTGTCCTGTGGGAGTTCTGCTCCAATATCGATATACGAATTTTTATTGACCAGGTTGTCCAGACGCTCATTAACATTAATGGTGTAAGGTAAAAAGACATACCGATACTTTTCGGGCTGATGGGCTAAACTGGCAATAGACTCTGAAAGTAACATTTCAATGGGCGAGTAACTCAGAATGGTAAGGATCTTCTCATCCTGCTGATTTTCATCTCGACTAATGTCAACATCCGTCGAAAAATACTTTTGATAGCGCTGGCTGAGTTCATAGGCCGTCGCATTTGGTTTCATTCCGGTTTTGGTTCGAATGAATAAATGTTCTCCGGTAATATCCCTGAGTTTTTTTAATGAATAACTAATTGCAGCAGGGCTTAAGTTAAGCAACTTTGCTGTTGTTTTAACACTACCACACACAACTAGGGTATTAATGATTTTTAGTAGCTTTAACTCTATTGTTTGTGACATGCCGTCAAACTCCATTCAGCCAGCGGTTCCTTCATTGCGGTATATATTAAGTAAGAGATGATAATGCTGTGTTTATTCACCAAACACCATGCCAGATGAAATGTAGTGTTAAATCTCAATTCAAACAATACATAAAAACACATTAGCCGTGTTGTATATGTGTGGTGCTTTAGAGGGGGCGGTTAACCCTTTGTATTTACTATGAATTGCTCAGCATTTAACTTAGTTAAATAGTAAAATGAAAGATACTAAAAATGGCTCTATTAAAGGATGGTAATTACCTCGATTATTAATCATTCTGCTCTACTGTCAAACTGATATTAAGAGCAGAAAAAAAACGGTATCACACAGTAATGGATGATTACGCTCGAATTTATTTTTTTCGACAGGAGTCGGTTTCACAGACTCCGCACATTCAATCCTAACACTCATTAGTGAGGGGATAAGGGGCCAGTTTGCTGCTATCATCATAGCTATATTATTGATGTCCATAGTATTGGAGTGGTGTAGGATCATCTGAAATGAATGTAGAACTGGATATCAAAGTCCTCCGGGCCATTTATACCCTGAGTACAGCCGGTAGCGTTACCAAAGCGGCAGAAATGTTACAGGTTACTCCAGCGGCAGTAACCTATCTGATTAATAAAGCACGAAAAACAACGGGATCCGCTCTGTTTTTCCGCACCCGGGAAGGGATGAAACCGAACACGCTGGCGACAGAACTTAGCCAACGTTATCAGGGGATGATGCAGGATTATTTCCCTGAAGAGAGAATGTCATCCAGCCTCAGCAGGGCGTTTACCATCAGTACCTATTCACTTATCGAGTTTCTGTTGGCGCTTGAGTGGGGGAGCTCAGTTCAGAAGGGAGCTGAGCTCAGTTTTGTTCCCACAGAAGAGAATGATACTCGCCGTCTGGCGGCGCTGCGTAACAAAGAGGTTGATATCGATATTGGTTCCCGGTTGCCGGTGGACAGCGCCATCGTGCAGATGAAACTGTTTTCTACCGATGTCGGGATCATTGCCAGAAAAGGACACCCTTCAATTAATGTCCGATTTACTACCGCAGACTGGCATGAAAATGGTCATGTGCTGTGGTCAAGGGGTATGCATTTTATCAGCGATGATATCGATCAAACGCGTAATTTTCGTATTCTGTTCGAACAACAGAATAAGGTGTGGATATCGAGCAGCTCACTGAATGTGACATTACTGTGTGCTTATTCCGATGCGATAACCCGTATGCCTATACGTCTCGGTCGCAAGCTTGAATCTGTGTTGCCAGTGACGTTGTTCGACTTACCGGATAATTTGCAAATGACCTACGAATGTTACATTCATTATCATCACTCGCTGTCAAATGACCAAGTTTTTCAGCAAGTTATAGCCAAAATCCAGCAGGCGTTATGACGTACATTTTCTCCATTATGCGCCCTTCATAAGCGCGAAACTATCGACCCGGGTTATCTATACGTTGCTCGGGCATCACCCGGCCAAAATCATTAATACTTTGCCAGCTGACAGGGCATTGCGTGGTCTGCGAGCATCCATCAATTTTGCGCTCGCTGAAAGGCGCAACCATCCCGGCATTACGCACTTCATGACCATTCACATGCAAATTTAATAACGTGACATAGTAAGGAGTAGGGTTTTCCACACGTAATTGCTTACCCACTCGTGTCCAGCGTAATTTCTGGGTCGCGTCTTGAGCGGAACCTTGCAGCCCGGCTGGGCGGTAAAACAGTTTTAACTGTGAACGAATTGCAACCTGCACGCTGTTCTCGTGCGGCGATCCGGAGGGGATCGTCGCAATACTGAGCGTAAATATGCTTTCGCGATCACGGGCAAGTGAGCCACCGGTATAAATGATTCGTAGCGTGCTATCACGCCCAGATTTCAGGGAAAAAAGCGGGGGTGTTATCACAAACGGGGCTTTTTCTTTCGAAAGGCTACTACCAGGCCAACTGCCACCGCTCGAAATTTTGCTGTTAATCAACCACGAGGTCTGACTGTTATTACGCAGAGGGAGGGCGACGCTACTCTGTTTTTCGCCATATACCACGCGCGTGCCACCAATCACTACCCCCGCCTGGGCATAGGGTATGGCGAGAAGGGTTAACACCAGGGTGTAGAATAAATTACGCATAATTAAGCATAAATATTGCAGATGAATTAGCCGTACCCGCGGAGACAGTTTCTCCGTTCGCCAGGTAACGGGCATAAAAAGTCATGGTAACAGTGGTCTGGTTAGGCGAAAGTTCGGTACTCCCACCTGGCTGACCCAGCGGGATAAGCGTTTTGTTATTGTCATAGACGGCAATCGCTATCCCCTTTGCTGCACCCGCATCAGCGGTCAATGCCAGCAATTCAGGGTTGCTGCTGTCAGCATTACCCGTAAATGTCACCGTGACATTGCTTGCAGTGTTCCCGCATTTCTCCAGCAAGATGGTGAAAGGTTCATATCGTCCGCCATCTCCGGAATCGGTAAAGCGTTGACTGCTGACCGAGCCAAATTTGACCAGCAAAGCCCTTGAATCCGCTGAGACGAAACAGGTATTGCCGTCAATAGAACCGGTAATATTGATTGTTCCGGCCTGTGAAACTGGGCTTGCTGTCCACAAGGCGAACAGGGAGAGTGCGGTAATACCGCGAAAAACTGGACGTATCATCAGCAACTCCTCATTGATACTGCAAATCAAAATACATCACCGCTGCGGCATTACCCGGGACAACGACATCCTGCGTCGATTTATACCTCAGGGCGAAAGTCAGGGTGTTGTCCACGCCAGGTGTGAGCGAATAGGCGGGAACGCCATCAAAGTTAATCGGTATCAATATCCATGACTTGTTGTCGACTATCTCTATGCCGACACCTTTGGCCATATTGTCGCCATCGGAAAGTGCCAGTAGTCGCGAATTGTCTTTATCAGCGGTGCCAGAAAAGCGGATAACCACACCGCTGACGGAGGCATCACAGCCAGTGAGTTTGATATCAAACGCTTTTTGCGCGCTGACGCTCCCGGTTGATGTAAAATCTGATGCTGAAAACTTACCGATATCGACCGTTTGCGTCTCATTTTCCACCTCACAGGTTCGGGAAAGGATCGTGCCGGTCATTTGCAGGTTATAGGTTTCTGCTCTGAGACTTGCCGACACCGCCAGCAAACTAATAAGTAGGGATGAGCTTAATAATGTCGACTTCATGACTGGCACTCTCGCGTGAGTTTGTTGATGGCATTACGGCTGGCATCGTCTGGCAGGCGATATGTCACTACACACTGGCGGGCGTCACCGTCCCCCCAGCGTACCGTCAGCTCGCCTTTCTGCTCCAGACCGGACAAATACACCTGCCCGTCATCGCCGACAATACTGTTACTGCCTTTCTCTGTGGTGACGATTGCACCAAAGGGGACCACGTTGCCGTTATGGGTCAGATTTATCAGGGCTCGAGCGCCGACATGGGTGTCAAAACTGGCACGTACCAACGCGCCGCGGGTCGGCACTACATTGACCACGGTATCGTCCAGATCGACGTTTTCCGGCAGGGTGGTGGTATCCAGTGCCAAACGGTTTCGGCGATAGGTGGTGGCATAAGGAACGACGGCATAGCCTCGCCAGTCGGTGCGCAACCCGGCGTTACCTTCTACTTTCACATCGTCGGCACCAGGTGCTGCGATCAGGACGTTGGTTTCACCCAATGGTTGGGAAAGTGTCAGGCCATTACGGTGCGCAACCAGGGAGCCGCTGAATCCGTAATTGACCTGCTGATAGTTGCCGTTATCGCTGTAGTTATAGCCTGCATTGGCACTTCCCCAGGAACCATCATAATTCATGCTGACTGACCCGCTGGCGCCGCCGCCCTGGTTCTGATAACCCTGTTGAATGTTGTAATTCAGATTGTCATCTTCCAGCAGCGTACCGCTTAAGCCAGCATTCTGGGTGGTGTGTCCACGTGTATCATTACTGATGCTATAGGTCGCATAGGCATTATGTTGTTGGCGCGTTATGTCCCCCGAAGGGGTCAGCCACTGGCCAAGCGGGATTGAAATGCCCAACGCGACACGGTTATCTGCCTCGCGCAGCCCAGGGACTTTGTTGTAGCTGTAATTGAGCGTCCATGAAACACCGTACAGGTTGCCGCTGTATCCGGTCTGAACCAGCGTGTTGACGACTCCCGTTCGCCAGTAAGTCTGGCGACTGCCGTTGATATAGACTGACCCATTGCTGCCAAGTTGTTGTGAAATGTTGAGCTGGATTTTGTCCCGCTTGTTATTGCGCAGATCGTAATAGTCACTGGGAGTGACCTGGGATTGAGGATCGTCGCTTTGTGGATTACGGGCGTAGCCATTCATGCGCTCCCGGGTACTCTCTTCGAGGGTATAAAACCCTTCTGTCGAGTAACGATAGCCGACCAGCTGAAAGTTAGTCCCGGTGCTGTTGAGTGATTTACCGTACAAAAAGCGTAGCGAGGCGCCGCTGTGTTGACTGTCATCGGCCAGAATACTGTTAGCTTGAGTCACATCCACGGACAATGCGCCAAAGGTACCAATGTTGACGCCCAATCCGAGAGCAAAGGCATTGTAGTTCTTCGCTACTTGCGTGCCGCCATAGGCCGTAAACCCGGCGGGCAAACCCCACAGCAGCGTAGACTGCGCAAAATTGACGTCATCCTGCTGTTCCGAATTACTGCGATACTTGCCCGCGGTGACCGCATATTTGAGATGACCTTCGCGTTGCAGTACCGGTACAGAGGCATAAGGCACGGAATAAACGTTAACGCTGCCGTCCGTCTCTTTAACTTCGACCATCAAGTCACCACTGGATGAGGTCGGAAACAGGTCATTGATTTCGAACGCGCCGGGCGGGACGTAACTTTGATAGATGGTGTAACCATTCTGACGAATGGTAACTTGGGCATGGGTACGCGCGATCCCGCGTATGGTCGGGGCAAAGCCACGCAGACTATCTGGCAGCATATTGTCATCGGAGGCCAGTTGCACCCCGCGAAAACTCAGGCTGTCAAAGACATCTGACGGCGTGGTGCTGTCGCCGATGACCAGCTCACTGCGCAAAGGAATGATCGCCCGCTCAATCCAGGTATTGATATGTTGCCAGTCGCTGTTGCTGTTATGACTACTGCTACTGTAGTTCCAGGTCGAATAGTCACGCAGGCGCCAAGGGCCGAGATTCAGGCCGCTGTGCAAGCCCAAAAAATAGTTATTGCTGACGCCGCTTTGTTTGTCGTCGTTATTCGAGCCGCTAAAATTGTAGTTCAACATCAGGGCGTTGATGCCTTCATCCCACTGTGAGGGCGGGATATAACCACGGGCAGAATTGTTCATCATTGCCTGAGGAACGCTAATATCCAGACGCAACTGCTCAAAGTTAAACTGAGTGGTTGCCCCTTCGATGGACGTGGCAATATCCAGACATTTATCCTGGTCCGCTTCGGCGAGCGCAGGTTTTCCCTCGATGTTAACCCCCATGGCGCTTAACTGGGCCGGAGTCAGACACGGGGCCAGGCCGGTCTCATCGGCTCCCACTGAGGGAAGGGCCGTAGCCGCCTGGAATTGAATATCTTTTCGCGACTGAAACGTATCGTTGAGATAAATATCAACGCGATAGGTGCCGGGGGCCTGTGTACCCCCTTCGAAACGAGACAGATCAGCAACGGCTGAAGGATCGTCAGATAAAAATGCCGGATTAAAGTATTCATCGGCATATCCATTCGCAGATGCCATCGCAATCGCAACAGCCAGAGGCGCTATTTTATAAGATTTATTTTGCACTGGCATAATATCCCTTTCCTTCGTGCACACCTGTGGCCGGCATTCTGCCGACGCATTAGCGTTCCTTTTTAGTCAGGTTGTGGGGCCTCACGCGCCGCAAGATTGCGTGGCGGTATTGGCGCCGTAGTCATTGACCGTCTGAAAACGTACGGCACCGTTTTTATGCCCAGGAACATCAACCGTCAGTGAACCCATTGGCGAGACCATGGAATTCGGCAATTTTTGACCGCCCACAGTGAACTGGACCAGGGTGACAAAATAAGGGGACGAATTTTTAACCGTCACACGGCCACCATCGACCCGGCAGGTCAGTTGTTTTGGTGCGTCAATTGAGTTCGACGGGAGATGCTTCGGGCGTACAAATAATTTGATGACGCTCTGGGTGGCGATCTGCAAGGTATTGCCTTTCAGGCTATTTTTATCGACAGACGGAATCGCTTTGCTGTTGAGGTAGAACACACTTTCCCGATCGCTGGGCAGTGCCGGCCCGTTGTACATAATCCGCAATGTGTTCTCTTTTTTCGGTTTCATGGTGAACAGGGGGGGCGTCAGCACAAAATCTGCAGATTTACTGCCATCAGCATTGGTTATCCACGACTGAATCAGATAGACATTCCCGGTAGAGGTGTTGCTCAGTGACAGCGAGGCTTCTTTTGCCCCCTGCGGATAAATAATCCGTGTGGCACCCAGCGCAATACCCCCGCTGCTGGCGCAGGCTGAGGCAACCATCGCCATTGACAACAGCCCAGCGCTACAAAGAGCAGTTATCGCGTTGCGGTTATTCATCGTGTTTTTGTTCTTCATAAGTCTGTTCCCTTTTTACCTGTTACCTGACTCCAGCCCTTCCGTTAGCAGAGCCAAAAGCAGCCTCCGTGCACGCACGGAGGTATTCACTCCATCAGGAGTAATTGATGTTAAATGTCGCAGTCGCAGCCACACTACCGGCCGTTGCCGCGGCATCAGTCGCGATATAGTCAACTTTGAACGGAATGGCTGTGTCGGCACCATCCTGTACGGCAACAATTGAGGAGTCGCTGCCCAGCGCCAAAATCTGGTCATCTGGGCCGTACAGCTGGAGCGCAACGTGTGTTGCGGCCCCAGCGCTGGCGGTGTTCTTCAGTGCGTTAGGTAGGGTGTCGTCCCCGGTACCATTAAAGGTAATACCAACATTTTTGAGCACGGTGGCGCTGCAATTTTGAAGAGTGATGCTGAAGTCTTTTTGTTGACCGGCAGGTTGACCTGCGGAGGCCAGCAATGTGCTTGATACGGGATCCAGCGTGACAGTAGGGGTGCTGGCGACGGCGGTACATGCCGGATCAACCACTTCGCCGGTAAAATCGACGGTTCCACCTTCTATGGTTATCGCTTCAGCATGAGCTGCACCCGCAGCGAATAACGCAGCAGTTAATGTGGTGTAGGCAATGTTTTTAAACATCATAATGAGTCCTTAATATGAGTAGATTTAACATCCGGGTTATTATGTCAGGTGCATAAAAATGCATCTAACGCAGGTACGGTACCGTAGAGGGCAACAACATAAATAACTGACTCGGCTGGCACCCACAGGCGAGATACTACGAAATACGACTTAATCGATGCAAACATCAAAAATCTCGACGCGATTAAATACCCTGAAAAACATTCTTAAGCTTATGATGTTAATGACAATTCAAACTCTTTGGTTATATGATTCAATGTTCTAAAAAACAAGTAATGAACAGGTTGGATGGATGGCAAAAAAATACCTGCGTGGAGCTGTAATTTCCATTCCATGGCACATCGGTTGTATTACCAGTAAATTATCCGTCGTTAATTATTTAAAAGGAAAAATCAATGTTCACGTCAACTGATAATCATTTTTATTTATTGCAGGGTTACGTCTGTTCAACGTGCGGCGTCATTAAGCAAAATCAATTCGTAAATAAGCCAGTGTGGTAAATGTACCTACTGCCGGCGTATTGCCAGTGGTGCCAACTGGATAAGCATATAACGTGATATTAGAACTGTAATTGGCATCCAACTGAAAAGGGATCTTACTGGTCACATCGTTAGGCACCAATGAATGGCCGCTGTCATCGGTCACAATCACGCCTACATCACTGTTGTCTGATTGCAAGGCATCAGGAATATCAACAGAAGCATTACCTTCAATACGCAATGTCAGATTTGCAGTGGCGCTCATGTCATTGCAGGTGATCGGCACTGTAAAAGATTTTGGGGTGTAGTTATCGGGTTTTTGCCCGACAGTTTTAAAATCACTGCTGTAAAAATCACCTAATGGAACAGATAGTTGCGTACCTGCATTAATCACACAGTTTTGCGGTACTGTCACGGTACCTGAAAAATAATACTCATCGGTTGGCAGGCTAGAATTGTCACAAATTTTATCATTTGCTAAGCAGGCATATATTTCAGCAACTTTTATTTGCGGTAAATTGACAACCCCAACAAATGATCGCTTTATCCGTAAAGAAATATAGCCATTGGTCCCGGATGCATTCGAAAATGTTTTGGCCCCGGAAAAGCATTTAGCCCCTTCTGCAACCAGATTAGCAAATGGCGCATCCATATCGCCTATGCCACCTATATTGACAATCGTCAATTTCATATCGAGGTAATCGTTGTAACTATACCAACCACCTCCAGCGTCAGGTAACAGCATTACAGAGGTTAATACCCAGTTGCCATTAGCCGTACAAGCACACTCAAAAGTCGTCTTGTAACCGCTCCAGTTATACGCTTTATCCAGTATATACCCTGGCATATTACTTTCGGGGGAGGAAATGGGTAGGTTGCCGGTGGCGATATTAATTTGGTTCGGTCCATTGATATTAGTACAATTACCATTTGCCATAGCGGGCAATGAGATAAATGCAACGCTGAGCAAGGCAATTAACTTAGCTAAGGAGAATAGGAATATTGATTTCTTCACTTTAATTTCTCATTGTCTTTAGTAAGATATAAAATATTACCGCGCTGAATGTTAATACCTCCATTGCATATTAAGGAAGTATTTCATATTCAAGAGGCACATCTATCACTGGCACTGTATCTGAATACCTTCAAGTGAAGATTCTATGAAATTAAGACCTGGTAATGCAAATTTGAAAATGCTTATTTGCGATCAGCTTTTTTGTCATGTTCACATAACGCAATGAATTTAAAGAGTTATGTTTAGAATTTGAATTTCTTGATTATGAAATAAACCGAAATAGAAAAGAGTATTAATGTGATCACGATGTGGTTTGGCTGTGTGGTCCTGAATGCCTGCCAACGTGGCGGCAGGACAAGAGTTAACGCACTGGATTATCCATTACTATCCGCATCATGATGATGGAGCAGGGCGTATGGGTCGAACCGGGGTGGAGCCATGATGTACTGGATAACCGGGTTTATTACAAAGTTGCCGGTTTGGAGCAACGCTCAACGGGTCGAGTACATACATCTGAGACATCCTCAAAGAAGTTGGTAGATATGAAGAAAGTAGCTCTTATGTGTAATAAATCATCTGGATGTTCAGGTTTTTGAATACAGGTTCAGCCCGTTAATAATGCACTCAAACAAGGCTGACGAAGGCAGGCATGCCAGAAAGCGTACGTATTATCTGACAACTGCAACCGGCTACGAAGATGCTTGCCCCAAATCTGATTTATTCAACAAAGCCGTTCCCCCCTACACCGAACCACGCACCAGCAGTTTCCAGTCCAGAATTTCATTCACCGTTTCCACCTCCGGGTTATCAATTCTCTCTAGCAGGAGCTGTACGCTGCGCACGCCCAACTGGTGCATGGGCTGTTCGACCGTGGTCAGCGGCGGGTTGGTTACCGAGCCGAACGGTACGCCGTCGAATCCCATAATTGCTACATCTTGCGGTACTCGTATTCCGTTCATATGGGCGTAATGTAATGCACCTCCGGCTAATGCGTCCGAGATGGCAAATACGGCGTCCGGCGGCTCCGGCATGGTGAACAGTTCCGCCATTGCCTGCACACCCGCCTGATATTCGAGAGTGTCCGCATAAACTACGGCCTGCCAGGCACTGTTTGTCGCCGACCGGTAGCCTGCCTCGCGCTGCTGGGAATAGAGGTAACGCAGATCGCCGTTGATCAGTGCGATACGCTTGTAGCCCTTGCTGGTAAGGTGATCCACCGCAGCCGCGGCCGCTTTGAAGTTATCGATCGTCACGGAAGAGGCGTTATAGCTCGGATCACCTTCGCCGCACTGCACCCATGGGGAATCACCGATAAGCGTTGTTAACCCCGGTAGACAGCTGATGGCGTCCATGGTGATCACGCCGTCCACGACTTTGCCACTCAGCAATTGCAGATAGGCTGATTCGCGTGTTAGTCGGGATTCAGAGTTACACAGAAGAATGTGGTAGCCGTGTTTTTCCGCTTCTTCTTCAATGCCACGCACGACGCGAGCACAGAAGGGGTTGGTGATGTTGGAGACAAGTACCAATAACATGCGACTGCGCGCAGTGCGAAGCTGACGGGCTAGCAAGTTGGGCTGATAGTCGCAGGACTGAATGGCTGCGAGTACCTTGTCACGGGTATCAGGCTTAACCGCAGGATTGCCGTTCAGCACTCTGGAGACGGTGGCGGTGGAGACACCTGCAGTACGCGCGACTTTCTCTATCGACATGCTGATCCTTTAAGCGCAGTGGCTATTTGTGAAGCACATTCCAGATTTGCATCAATAGTATCAAATAATTCGCAGGCATGATGGCAACCCTTCTGAAATCGATTACATTTTTAATGATCTGTTAATGTAATCGATTACAAAAATAACCTCTTACCCTTAAATCAATACTCTGTCGTGGAGGATGTATGTCTTCTCAATCAGCCGTTGGGGCTCAGGTACTTACCCATAAATGGGTGATCCCGCGCCTGTCGTTAATGATGTTTCTGGAATTTTTCGTCTGGGGTGCCTGGTACGTGACGCTGGGCGTGGTGATGGGCAAATACGGGCTGAGCGCGGTGATAGGGGATGCGTATTCCACCGGGCCAATCGCCTCGATCCTTTCGCCGTTCGTACTCGGGATGCTGGTTGACCGTTTCTTTGCCTCGCAGAAAGTGTTGGGCATTCTGCATCTGGTTGGTGCGGCGCTGCTGTGGTGGATGCCGGGTATGTTTGAAAGCGGGCAAAGTGGTCTGCTGTGGGTGGTTTTCGCCTACATGCTTTGCTATATGCCGACCATCGCGCTCAGCAACAACGTCGCGTTCCACAGCCTGGCAAACAGCGAGAAGGGCTTCCCGATTGTGCGCGCCTTCGGCACCATCGGCTGGATTGTTGCAGGTCTGATTGTCGGGATGAGCGGGCTATCCGACAGCACCGGCATCTTTACCCTGGCCGCCGTTGCCTCGGTAGTGCTGGGTATCTACAGTTTTACGCTGCCAAACACGCCAGCGCCGGATCGCGGCAAACCTCTCTCCATGCGAGACCTGGTCTGCGCCGATGCTTTTGCGCTGCTGAAACAAAAGCACTTCATGGTGTTTATCATCTGCGCCACGCTGATTTCCATTCCGCTGGCCGCTTACTACGCCTATGCCGCGCCGTTTATCTCCGCGCTGGGCTTTGAAAACGTCAGCGGGGTAATGGCCTTTGGGCAGATGTCCGAGCTGCTGTTCATGCTGCTGATCCCGTTCTTCTTCCGCCGACTCGGCATCAAAATGATGCTGCTGATCGGTATGCTCGCGTGGTTTGCGCGCTATGCCATGTTCGCGCTGAGCATCGCGGAGGAAACCCGCTGGATGATATACATCGGCATTATCCTGCACGGTGTGTGCTACGACTTCTTCTTCGTTATCGGCTTTATCTATACCGATAAAGTGGCGGGGGACAAGGTGAAAGGCCAGGCGCAGAGCTTGCTGGTGCTGTTCACCTACGGACTGGGGATGCTCATCGGCTCACAGATAAGTGGTGCGGTGTTCAACCGCTCGGTCACCGCGCAGGGGGCCGAGGCGCTGGTTCAGTGGCAGCACTTCTGGTGGATGCCTGCCATCGCCGCAGTTGTTATCGCCGCGATCTTCTTCTTCACCTTCCATTACAAAGAAGGTGTGGCGAATGGCAAATAGGGCCCTCCGGGTGCTGGTAGTGGGCTGCGGCAATATGGGCGCAGCCCACGCTCTGGCCTATCAGGCGCTTTCGGAATTTACTCTCTGCGGGCTGGTCGCCCGCGGAGATTCCAAAAATCGTCTTCAGCGGCAGCTGGGGGCTGATCTCCCGCTGTTCGATGATATGCAGGAGGCGATTAAACAGACACAGGCGGATGCGGTTTGCATCGCCACCTGGCCGGATACCCATGAAGTGCTGGCGCTGACGGCCCTGGCCGCCGGTTGCCATGTCTTTATCGAGAAACCCATTGCCACCACCGTTTCCGGTGCGAAACGCGTAGTGGCAATGGCCCAACTGGCGGGCAAAAAACTCGTCGTTGGCTACATTCTTCGTCATCACCCGGTGTGGCAGCAGTTTATCGAACTGGCACATACGCTCGGTAAGCCGCTGGTGATGCGCATGAACCTCAATCAGCAGAGTGCAGGTGCCGCCTGGCACACCCATAAAATGCTGATGCAGTCGCTGTCGCCGATCGTGGACTGCGGCGTGCACTATCTGGATGTGATGTGCCAGATGACCCGGGCCAGCCCGCTTTCGGTCAGCGCTATCGGCGTGCGGTTAAGTGATGAAATCCCGGAGAAACAGTTTAATTACGGCCAGCTCCAGGTGCGCTTTACCGACGGTTCGGTGGGTTGGTACGAGGCGGGCTGGGGCCCGATGGTAAGCCAGACGGCGTTCTTTATTAAGGACGTTATCGGCCCGGAGGGTTCCGCCTCCATCGTTGCTCGTGAGGCGGGCGGAGAAGGGCAGTCCGCAAACGTTGAAGCGCATACCCGCACGGAGTCCCTGCGTCTGCATCACTCCCGGCTAAACGCCGACGGCGAATTCGCCCAATTGGATGAATGGATAAGCGCTGCCAGCGAACCTGACCACTTTGAACTCTGCCGTCAGGAACAGCTCTATTTTGCCCGCGCAATTCTAGACGATAACGATTTAACGCAGCACCAGCAGCAGGCTATTGAGAGCCTGGCGGTGGTGCTGGCGGCTGATCTCGCGGCACGCGAGCAGCGCATGGTGAACATTAAGGAGGTTTCGTAATGAAAACGTTAAAAGGGCCATCCATTTTCCTTTCCCAGTTTATCGGTGACAGACCGCCGTTTAACTCGCTGGAAACCCTGGCAGCCTGGGCTGCTGGACTGGGCTACAAAGCGGTGCAGATCCCGACACATCTGCCGCATATTTTTGATCTATCCAAAGCAGCAGAAAGCAAAGATTACTGTGCGGAAATCAGCGGCGTGCTGGCTAACGTCGGTCTGCAAATCAGTGAGCTTTCAACGCATTTGCAAGGCCAACTGATTGCCGTGCATCCGGCTTACGACGCTGCATTTGCTGGTTTTGCCCCGCCTGAACTGGCGCACGATGCTCAGGCCTGTCAGAAGTGGGGCATTGAAAGCCTGAAACAGGCGGCCCGGGCTTCGCAAAACTTGGGCCTGAAGGCCCACGCCACCTTCTCCGGTGCGCTGGCCTGGCCTTATTTTTATCCGTGGCCGCCGCGGAATGCTGTGCTTATCGATGAAGCCTTTAAGGAGCTGGCAAAACGCTGGCGGCCCGTGCTGGATGTTTTTGACGAGGCAGGCGTCGACGTTTGTTATGAGCTGCATCCCGGTGAAGATTTGCATGATGGCGTCACGTTCGAGCGTTTTCTGGCACTCGTTGATAACCATCCGCGCTGCAATATTCTCTTTGACCCAAGCCACATGCTGCTGCAGCACATGGACTACCTCGGCTTTATCGATCTTTATCACTCCCGTATTAAAGCTTTCCATGTAAAAGATGCGGAGTTTCAACGCTCTGCCCGCAGCGGCGTATATGCAGGATTCCAACCGTGGGTTGAGCGCCCAGGGCGTTTCCGTTCATTGGGCGACGGGCAGGTCGATTTTAAAGGCATTTTCAGCAGGCTCGCGCAGTACGACTACGAGGGGTGGGCTACGCTTGAGTGGGAGTGCTGTCTGAAATCGGGCGAAGCGGGCGCGCGCGAAGGGGCGAAGTTTATCGCCGACCACATCATTCCCGTTGCTGAATACGCTTTTGACGATTTCGCGCAGCACGACAGCAACACAGCGACAGTACGTAAAATGCTCGGGCTGGAGGGGGAATGATGAAACGCATACGTTTAGGCATGGTGGGCGGCGGTGAAGGTTCGTTTATTGGCGGCGTGCATCGCATCGCGGCGCGACTGGACGATCAGTTTGAGCTGGTTGCGGGTGCATTTTCTTCTTCGCCGGAAGTGGCAAAACGTAGCGGAGAAGCGCTGTTTGTCGAGCCAGGCCGCAGCTACGAAAGCTGGCAGGAGATGGCGGAACAAGAGGCCGCAAGATCGGACGGCATTGAAGCCATAGCCATCGTCACGCCTAACTTCCTGCACGTTCCCATCGCCAAAGCGTTCGTTGAAAGGAACATTCATGTCATCTGCGACAAGCCGCTGGGTGTCAGCCTTGCGGAAGCGAAAGAGCTGGCGTTTCTCATCAACCAAAGCGGCTCGCATTTTATTCTGACCCATAACTACAGCGCGCTGCCGATGGTGCGTGAGGCGAGGGCGCGCATCGCCAACAGTGAGATTGGCGATATCCGCAATGTGGAAGTGGAATATTTGCAGGGCTGGCTGAACGACCGGCTGGAGCTGACGGATAACAAGCAGGCGAGCTGGCGCGGCAAAGCGCAGTTCGCGGGGGCCGGGGCGATTGGCGACATTGGCACTCACGCTTGGCAGCTGGCGGCATTTGTCACCGGTATGGAGCCCGAGTCGATTCGCGGCGAGCTGCTGACCCGCATCGAAGGCCGCGAACTGGACGACGAAGTTTTCGCCGAAATGCGCTACGCCAACGGCGCGCGGGGCCGCCTGTGGGCAAGCCAGGTTGCGCCGGGTTTTGAAAACGATCTGCGTCTACGAATTGTTGGTAGTCGGGGCAGCATCTGTTTCCGCCAGCAGCAGCCGGAGATTCTGGAGATCCATCCGCTGCAAGGGAATAGTTATGTAGTCACGCGTAACGGCGTGAATAATCATGATTCCATCCGCCATCAATGCCGTACACCAGCGGGCCACCCGGAAGGCTATCTGGAAGGTTTCGCGCAAATCTACCGTGAGGCGGCAACGAAAATTCGCGGTGGCACAACGCCGCTGCTGCCGGGGATTATGGAAGGACTGTCCGGCATGCGCTTTATCGAAACCCTGCGCGCCAGCAGCGACAAGGGCGGGGTATGGATGGACTGGTAGCAGAAAAAAGGGAGGTATCTCAAAAATCACAACATGCTGATTTCTGTGGCCGCATGAGTAAACCATGAAGTAATAGACCCATGAAAGTAATTTAACTATTCTGGGTTTGAGGAATATACATAATTTGACGCATCACAAGATTTAGCGTAACCAGTTGTTTTAAAATTATATTTTTAAAAGTTAAATCCTAATTTACAGTTATGAACTAAGTTTCGGTTCATAACTGTGTTGAAAAGTGTCCATAAATCACCCTCAGTTGCGTCCATTAGTTCATGAACTAAACATTTTAATTTTGTGAGTTAGATCAGGTTTTAGGGTTCAGTAATATTAATTTATATTCGATGTGCGATTGCATAGTACCTTTCCGACAACAGGTGCAGCGGTAAATGCATTTGGCTAGCCCCGCACAATACGGCCACAAAACCCGTTTCAAGCTGATTGACCGTCACTGAGTCAGGCATAGTGATTGATACGATTCGCCGTTTCTTTAGCGTTCCCAGAGATAACTACGATCTTCACTGAGACGGTTGCTTATCCAGCAATTGTGAAATAAATCATCTGAATGTTCAGTTGTTCCGTAGCGTTCCTGGTAGTCGGGAGATGAGGCGATAACTCAGCGTACATCTGGAGATAATCGCTGGGCAACTACATCTTCCTTGACGGCGGATATCGCTCACATCGGACCTTCAGCTTTGTTGGCTCTTCCGCTTTGTGCCATGAATCGACTGCAAAGGTACATGTTTCTTATCCTTTCGGTGTTTCGATATTTTAATGGTGGCAATTTGTATTTTTTAGAGAACACCCGAGTGAAAGTCTGTTGTGAATCAAATCCATATTTATAGGCTATGTTTATCACTGGTTCATTAGTTTCAATAAGATCTTTCGCCGCAAGTCTGAGCTTTTTATCTTTAATATACTTTCCAAGGCTAACTTCTTTTACCTGTACAAAAATCCGCTGAAGATGCCACTTGGAGCAACCTGCCCGCGCAGCAACATCCTCTATCTTCAGCGGCTTGTGTAAGTTTGAATCAATCCATTGAGTTATCTCATCGATGATCCCTTCTGTTCTGAACATAAATCGACGCTCACTTTAAGAGGGCTGTGACACATCCTTTTCGGGATGCTTATGATTTATTTATAGATTTCAGCAACCCCGTGTAGTCTATTATCCCCCGTTGTCGACAGGATTTTGAATGACGTTGCCCCTTGCTCGTCAGCCTTGCGAGAAAGAACATCCGATAACTCATCAAGTGTGTAGGCATTGCTGGTTGAGACGACACCGATCTTTTCTTTCCCATCTGCATGATTAATTTCTTGGGCAGCAGAGGCAGTATTCACTGAAATAAATCCCATGACCAATGTAGTAATAAGTAGTGCTTTCATATTTAATACCTCTTTTGAAATCTATGTTTAAAACTGGATTCGTATCAGGGGAACTATCCCCGTCTGTATATGTAAATATACAGACCTAAGCTGTCATGAGGCTGACCGCTATATGACAAAATTGTCAGGGTTGTAGATTGGTTAATTCTTTTGAATACAAATTCAGCTCGTTAATAATGCAGTCAGGTTCTTCACGCAGAGGCATATTGTCTATGTCCAGAACCCCATCATTTTTTTGTGGATCATCAGTCTGCAGGTCTGCAAACAGTGGGGTAAGATCCTGCTGTGCTTCTCCTGGTATAGCCACCAGCTCGAACGTTTTATTTCTTGCCGCGTCGTTAGTCAGAGCACTGACCAGAACCTGGGCTATTTGCTCCCGGGATATCACACCATCTTCCGGTGTTCCTGCATGGCGACGATCTCC
>Ga0160433_100432_pt1 | contig 21718 bp, 16 predicted proteins | sample HID1972K_E0MG_FD_108235 | JGI IMG/M metagenome (GOLD analysis project Ga0160433, IMG submission 108235) | Enriched pill bug-associated microbial communities from UW Madison campus, WI, USA - HID1972K_E0 MG | ecosystem: Host-associated > Arthropoda: Insects > Digestive system > Unclassified ...
ACATCGTGAAACCAAATCAGTGGGTGTGGAAGACACTTTTAAACACGATCTTACTTTGCTGGCAGATATGAATTTGGAGCTTGAAAAGATTGCAAATAAACTTATCATACGCTTACAAAAACATAAGTTAAAAGGACGAACTGTGACTCTTAAAATCAGATTTAATGATTTCTCAATCATAAATCGCAGCAAGTCTTTCACATTGGGAATTGATGATTTTTCAACCATTCTCCAAACCTCAAAAGATCTCTTGTCGAAAGTCTTCGTTTCAGAAGAAAAAAGAGTTCGGCTATTAGGTATAACGCTTTCTAATTTTGCTGAAACCAGAACAATTGAAAAAAACTCACAGCAGCTAAAACTGTTTTGAAATTATTATTCTCTCCTTCGATTCGATACAGCAACTAAAGATTGTGATAACTGATTTTTATATTCCGACGCTTTCACCCAATAAAGTATCCATAAAACTAATGTTGCTGGTCCAGCTAAAGCATTAACCACTGGAACAGCAATACAGCAATTTAAGATACACATTGCGATTCCAATGTTATATGCTGGTTTCTCTTCCTTAAGTTGCAAGCCCATCGATATAGCTTCATCCCGAATAGAATCAGATAAATTCTTTACAATTACAAAATGCCAATACAAACCAAATATCGGAATCAGTAACAGCCAAACACTACTTGGTGACATTCTCTGATTTTCGATAGAGATCATTCTAAAAAAGGATTGCAAAAAAACCAGATAAAAAATAAAGGGTATTAACAAAAAGATTAATGGAAAAATTAGTATCAGAATTATCTCTTGTCCGCCGAGATTTAAAAACAGCAAATTCATAGTGAAGGTCTTTGGTTACACGAATATAAGCATCTTTTGCGTATCTTTGCAGAAATTACAGTAAAAACACCTTTTTAAATATTACCATGTCAAATATTATCGCCATCGTTGGCCGCCCGAATGTCGGCAAATCTACTTTCTTTAATCGTTTAATAGAAAGTCGAAAGGCTATTGTTGACGATTTCAGCGGAGTTACCCGGGATCGCCATTATGGCACGGGAGAGTGGATCGGAAAAAATTTCACTGTAGTAGATACAGGCGGATATGTTCACGGTTCGGATGATATTTACGAAGCTGCCATTCGCGAGCAAGTATTAATCGCCATAGATGAAGCGACTGTTATTCTGTTTATGGTAGATGTCACAACGGGGATTACAGACCTGGATGACGAAATTGCAAGCCTGCTTCGCCGAAGCAAGAAGCCAGTTTTTGTTGTGGTGAATAAGGTAGATAACACCAATCTCCATATTGAAGCGACTACTTTTTATAGTTTGGGCCTTGGTGACCTATATCCTATTTCATCAATGACAGGGTCAGGAACAGGTGAGCTATTAGATGAGGTTGTAAAACATTTTGAGGATCTCCCTGAGGAAGAGAATACCCTTGCCAAATATGCAATTGTGGGTCGCCCAAACGTAGGTAAGTCTTCTTTAACAAATGCTTTAGTTGGCGAACAACGGAATATTGTAACGCCAAATGCAGGCACCACAAGAGATTCAATAGCAATACATTATAATCAATTTGGTCATGAGTTCTTATTAATAGATACTGCCGGATTGAGAAAAAAGGGAAAGGTTACTGAAGACATTGAGTTTTACTCAGTAATGCGAACAATCAAAACGCTGGAAGAGGCAGATGTTATTCTTCTTATGTTAGACGCAACCGAGGGAATTGAATCTCAGGACATTAACATTTTTCGCCTTGCCGAAAAGAACAGAAAAGGTGTTGTAATTATCGTTAACAAGTGGGATTTAGTTGAAAAGACTCATAAAAGCAGTAAGGAATTCGAAGACAAAATTCGTGAAAAGATAGCTCCTTTTACAGATGTACCAATCATTTTTACATCGGTTACGGAGAAGCAAAGAATCATGAAAGTAGTTGAAGCTGCGGGGAAAGTCTTTGTAAATAAAACAAAGAAAGTTTCGACATCTAAATTAAACGATGTGATGTTGCCTATCATCCAGAACTTCCCTCCTCCTGCTACAAAAGGAAAATACATTAAGACAAAATATGTTACGCAGATCAATGGCCGCTCACCGATGTTTGCCTTTTTCTGTAATTTACCTCAATATGTAAAAGATCCTTATAAACGTTTTATTGAGAACAAACTAAGAGAGAACTTTGATTTTGAGGGGGTACCTGTTGAAATCTATTTCAGACAGAAATAAAATCGTATACTATTCTGCAAGACAGACACGCTATTAAAAAAGCCGTAAGAATAATCTTCTTATGGCTTTTTTAATACTTCGATACTTCTTTTAACCATATAGTCTTCATTGTTACGAACTTTAAACCAGGCTTCAGTACCAAAAAAGTACCGGCCAATCAAAGCTTTCATATCATCTTCAAGCTGTTTTTTAGACAACCGCACTTCTCCCATTGAATAGAATATTCTCTGAGCGCGGGCAAATTGAAGAAATTGCTGAAAGGCTGCTGACGGTACTTCATAATCTTCAATAAAGTTTTCAATGGCAAAAGACGGCGGAGTATTGACCATGTGATTATAAACAAATTGGCTGATTAAATCTTGCTCCTGAATTTGCTTGTAAAATGGAGTTAAAGCAGTTGTGTCCAATGGAACATATACATCAGGCATAATTCCTCCATTTACTTTAAATAGCTTACCGGTGCTACTTTGGTAAATCCTGCCATCGGCAGTTACCGAATCGATATCCGTCATATTCTGCGTTAGCTCTCCACTCAGAAAACGCTGATTCAATTCATTAAAATACTGCCCATTTCCCAACTTATATGGTTTTTGAATGCTCCTGCCTAAAGGAGTATAATAGCGTGCAACCGTTAAGCTTAAAGCAGAGCCATCACCAAAGTCAAATTGCTCTTGAACCAATCCTTTACCGAAAGAACGTCGTCCTATAACAGTGCCTCTATTTAAGTCTTGTACAGCACCCGCAACAATCTCACTTGAAGAAGCAGAGTTTTCATCGATCAGGACAGCTAACGCTCCTGTTTTAAATAAACCATGATCGGTTGAATAATAATCAACCCTTTCTTCATTGGCTCCTGCTGTGTATACCAGAAGCTGATCTGCAGGAAAGAAATTATCAGCAACCGCCAAGGCTGCATAGAAATAACCACCGCCATTTTCACGCAAATCCAATATTAATTTATTGAAATTGGATTTGCCTAAATCTTTTAATGCCGCTTCAAATTCCTCAGCTGTACGCTCACCAAAGCGTTTAATACGGATATAAGCTATCTGTGGTTGAATAATATAGGCTGCATCAATGGAACTAACAATAATCTGGTCACGTCTTATTTTAATTGGACTCTCAATCTCCTTACCAGCTCTGTTAACCCAAATATTAACCGATGAGCCTCGCTTTCCACGGACAAGGTTGGCAATGTCTTCTTTACTTCTGTTAACACCGGCAATTAAAGAATCGTTAATCCAGATAAGCTTATCTCCGCGTAGCATCCCCGCTTTATCCGCAGGTCCATTTTTTACAATACTGGTTACAAGCAAGGTGTCATTAATTGAAAAATACTCGATTCCAATGCCATCAAAACTGCCGGAAAGGTTTTCTGCCATAGCTTGCGCCTGACGGGGTGGAAAATAACTTGAATGCGGGTCCAATCGCGTAAGCATCTCGGTTATCGCTACATCTTGCAGGGTATCAAGACCCACTTTATCTACATAGCGTTCTTTTATTAATTGCAAAGTTTTTTGAACTTTTCCCGTTTTATCTGTTAATCCTATAGGAATGAAACTTGTATTACCGATAGCTTGGTTTTCATCAGCATAATTCTGGCCCAAAAGAATGCCTACCGCTAAAACAGCAGCATAGGCAAGAGCAAACAAGATGTTTTTTTTGGTAGAATCTTGCATAGAAATAAATCGGGACAAAAATACCTTTTCTTCTGTGTAGTTTAACAAAAATTAAAGAAAAGAACAAATAAAAATACAATTTGCCTGATAAAGGATTAAATGTATTAAATTTATGACAGCTACCTGTTTTTACGATCAATAATATGCATGAAATAGAACCTTTTTACCGTTGGCGGGATGACTATACCGCAGCAGAAGATGAGCGTTCTCCTTTTTATAATTTGGAGTACAATGAATTTGAATATGACAAACAAATCTATAATTTCTTACTTCATCCACAATGGGATCATTTTGGATCAACTACTTTATACTTAAAAGTATTATATGCTGATTACGATCATGGATACGTTATAATTGAGCTTATCGGAGAATGGAATGATGCGATTGATAATGATATTATGCTCTTAAAAAGAGAGGTCATTGATTTAATGATCGCAGAAGGAATTAACAAATTTATTTTAATCGGAGAAAACATCCTGAATTTTCATGCATCCGATGACAGCTATTATGAGGAATGGTTTGAGGAAATAGAGGATGGTTGGATTGCAGGAGTAAATTTCAGGGAGCATGTCATTGCAGAATTTAAGGAAACAGACATTGATTATTATATAAATTTTGGGGGCAAGCTGGATGACATGAATTGGCGCATGCAAAAGCCCCAACAACTTTACCATACCGTGAAAGAACAAATTCAAAAACGTTTAACTTAATTTTTGCCATATGAGGTTATTGATCATTTCTATTCTGTTTTTAACAGGCAACATGACTTTAATTACTAAGATTGCCGCTCAGGAAAAATCTGATACTTTTAAGAATCTTGCAAAAAAAGATGAACTTCCTATCCCGAAAGAAAAAGGGCAGCTTTTTTATCTTCAGCGCGATCCCAATTCCAATACGGTGATATATACACTGAATTTGGAAGAAGGAGAAATAGATGAAAGCAACCCGGTAAGTGCCCACTGGATCCGTTATGCTGAAGATGGACAGCGAAGTAGTCTATCATTTATTCAAAGAAAAATGGCGTATGGGGTTCATCATAAAAAACTTAATGAAAATGAATTCGATATCCGCATCCAGGCTTACAAGGATCTTGCAATACGCTTGAAATACAACAAACACAGTGAAAAATTTCAGGCTTTCACAAAAATAGAAAATAAGGAAGTCGTCCTGGAAAAGATTTTTGTACGCATTGTAGGTGGTTCACTATTCAAACCAAATGTAGAATACATAGAGGTTTCAGGACACGATCCTGTCAGCAAATCAAAAATCAGCCATCGCTTCTGCCCTTAACTATTTACTATTAAATAATAATATAGAGAACTCACTTCTAGTTCTTTTCCGGGCCAGGGTCATCACTTACGCAACGAAAACCTAAATTATTACTGGCACTGCTGACCTCGCCTTTTCCTCTACTTCCGGCTATATAACGTTCACAATATTGATCATTACAAAGAAAAGATCCTCCTCTTTGCACCCGTTTCACCATACCTGGCTCTGCAGGATCAAAACTGTCGTTTGGACCTTTCGGATTAACTTTCGGACTGTTCTTATAGTAATCCGGTCTGTAATAGTCAGAACACCATTCCCAGACATTTCCATCCAGATCATAAATTCCGAACGCATTGGCCGCAAAAGATTTTACAGGCGATGAACCAATGAATCCATCTTCACCGGTGTTTGTAAGGGGGAAATTGCCCTGGTAGATATTGGCAACCCACTTTCCTGCTGGCTTCATCACATTTCCCCAATAATATTTCATATTCTCTTGCTTTGCTCTTGCTGCAAATTCCCATTCCGCTTCTGTTGGTAAACGCTTACCTGCCCATTTCGCATAAGCGGCTGCATCTTCATAGGCCACATGAACTACCGGATGATCTTCTTTGCCTTTAATCGTACTGGCTGGCCCTTCCGGATGCTTCCAGCTTGCACCCGCAACGTAGCTCCACCAATTAGTATAATCATCATAACTAACGCTCTTCTTTGGTGGTGTAAACACTGCAGATCCGGGAACTAACAGATCCCGAGGCACATCTGGAAAATCGGCTGGATTTAAAGCACGTTCTGCGACAGTTTGATAACCGGTAGCTTGTACAAAACGGGCGAATTGAGCATTTGTAACTTCATGCTCATCCATCCAGAATCCATTAACACTAACTTCATGTAAAGGTTGGGTATCGCTAAATTCTTTAGAACCCATTGTAAAAGTTCCTCCGCTTACCCAAATCATATTAGCATTGTCAGATCCTAAGCCCTGAACTGTAACTTTTGATTCTGCAATGGCCGCAGCTCTGGAAGGCATCCCGTCTGAAACACATTGATCATGGTTATGACCCAATGCGGAATGATCGTGACCTGCCTCTGAATGCTCAGCCTGATCAGGATGTTCATGCTGTCCCGTATCCCCTTGTTTATTCGTTTGATTACATGCAGTGAAAAAGAGAACGAGCAGTATAAATATATATTTGATTGTCATTGTGTCCAGAAATAAAAATTGAACAGGCTCATTTGATTGAACAGGTTCGTTTGAATTAACAAATAAGGTCTAAATTATTGATTTTTATTCAAAATTTTCAAAATAAGTTATGTTTTGCGATAATAATGATTTATAAAAATCATTAACATTGTATTTAAACGTAATTTTATCTAAGTTTGCAATGCTTATAGAGAAAGACGGAGGGATTAGACCCTGCGAAGTCTTGGCAACCTGTACTTACAAGGTGCTACATTCTACCTGAAAGATTTAATCAATCGGGAAAGATAAGCTGCAGAACCATATCCCCTGCTCTTCCTCTAAGTAAAAAAAGCATTTAATTTATTTTCCAACGTATTGATTACGAGGGATTTTTATATAGCTATAATGGATATTAGAGAAGAATTAGAAAAGCGAATTTTAGTTATTGATGGAGCGATGGGTACAATGATTCAACCCCATAAGCTCGATGAGGCATCTTTTCGTGGAGAGCGATTTAGTAACCATAGCTGTGATGTCCAGGGTAACAATGATCTATTAAATCTGACACAACCGGAAATCATCTTAGATATTCACCGCGACTACTTAAAAGCGGGAGCTGATATTATCGAAACGAATACCTTCAGTTCCCAAAAGATTTCGATGGCGGATTATAAAATGGAATCACTGGTCTATGAGCTGAATCTGGAGGGAGCCAAAATAGCAAAAAAAGCCGCAGAAGAGTTTACGAAAAAAGATCCCAATAAACCGCGATTCGTAGCCGGTGCAATTGGTCCAACCAATCGTACAGCTTCACTTTCACCGGATGTAAATGATCCGGGCTATCGTGCGGTGACCTTTATGGATTTGGTAGAGGCCTACTATGAACAGGTACGCGGTTTAGTAGATGGCGGAGTAGATCTGCTTTTGATTGAAACGATTTTCGATACGCTAAACGCGAAAGCGGCAATCTTCGCAATAAAAAAATATCAACAAGAACTTCAGGAAAGTGGAAAACTACCGGCAGAAAAGCAGCTGGAAATTATGATTTCGGGGACGATTACCGATGCAAGTGGCAGAACCTTATCGGGTCAGACTGTTGAAGCATTTCTCAATTCCGTTAGTCATGCCAAGCCATTAAGCATTGGTTTAAACTGCGCTTTGGGAGCAAAGGAAATGCGTCCACATATTAAGGAGCTTTCTGAAAAAGCGTCTTGCTATGTTTCAGCCTATCCAAATGCCGGTCTTCCAAATGAATTTGGTGCCTATGATGAAGATGCACATGAAACAGCACATTTGCTGGAAGATTTTATTGATAATGGATTTGTCAATATTGTAGGAGGTTGCTGTGGTACCACACCAGAACATATTGCTTGTATTGTTAAAAAAGCAGTCGGCGTAACTCCCCGAAAACCAGCACAGCCGGAACCTTATTTACGGTTAAGCGGACTGGAACCGGTAACGATTCAACCTGATAGCCTTTTTGTAAATGTTGGTGAGCGTACCAATGTTACCGGTTCGCCAAAATTTTCAAAGCTTATTTTAAATGGTGATTTTGAGGCTGCACTTTCTGTAGCGAGGCAACAGGTTGAGGGTGGCGCGCAAGTAATCGATGTGAATATGGATGAAGGGATGCTGGATTCAGAAGCAGCAATGGTGAAGTTTTTAAACCTGATTGCTTCAGAGCCGGATATTTCCAAATTACCGATCATGATTGACTCTTCGCGATGGAGCGTTATTTTTCAAGGTCTCCAATGTTTGCAGGGAAAGGGAATTGTAAATTCGATCTCATTAAAGGAAGGAGAGAAAGAATTCTTAGACCATGCCCGGATTATTATGAATTTTGGAGCTGCGGTAGTGGTGATGGCCTTTGATGAGGTTGGACAAGCGGATAGTTTTGAACGGAGGATCGAGATTTGTCAACGCTGTTATAAATTATTAACAGGAATTGGCTTCCCTCCTCAGGATATCATTTTTGATCCGAACATCTTAACAGTAGCAACCGGACTGGAAGAACACAATAATTATGCAGTCGACTTTATCCGGGCCACCAAGTGGATCAAAGAGAATCTTCCACTGGTGCATGTAAGCGGTGGTGTAAGTAATATTTCTTTTTCTTTCCGTGGAAACAATGTGGTTAGGGAAGCAATGCACTCAGCATTTCTATATCATGCTATCAAAGCAGGATTGGATATGGGAATCGTAAACGCAGGTATGCTAGAGGTTTACGAAGAAATAGAACCTGAGTTGCTGGTATATGTAGAAGATGTTTTATTGAACCGAAGGGATGATGCAACGGAACGACTGGTAGATTTCGCCGATACAATTAAAACCAAAGGAAAAGTAATTGTAAAATCTGAAGAGTGGAGAAATGCATCTGTACAGGAACGCCTTTCACATTCATTGGTAAAAGGGATTATTGATTACCTTGATCAGGATGTGGAAGAAGCCCGCTTAGCTTATGCTGCACCTTTAGAAGTAATTGAAGGGCCGCTTATGGATGGGATGAATATTGTTGGTGATTTATTTGGGGCTGGGAAAATGTTCCTTCCTCAAGTGGTAAAATCAGCACGTGTAATGAAAAAAGCTGTAGCCTACCTTTTACCTTTTATCGAAGCAGAAAAATTAAAAAACAAAGATACGACAAGCCGAAAAAATGCAGGCAAGATTGTGATGGCAACAGTAAAAGGAGATGTACATGACATTGGAAAAAACATAGTTGCTGTTGTGCTGGCATGCAATAACTTTGAGGTTATCGACTTAGGTGTCATGGTTCCGGCACAAAAAATCATCGATGAGGCGAAAAAAATTAACGCTGATATCATCGGGTTAAGTGGTTTAATCACGCCTTCTCTTGATGAGATGGGCAACTTTGCCAAAGAGGCTGAGCGACAAGGATTGATCTTACCTATTTTAATTGGCGGAGCAACTACTTCGCGTATTCATACAGCCGTTAAAATTGCTCCTAATTATTCGGGGCCCACAGTTCATGTGCTTGATGCGTCGCGTAGTGTAGGCGTTTGTACCAACCTTCTGAATGAAGAAAACAAACAAGCTTTTACAGATAAGGTTAGAGGAGATTATGACCGGGCACGGGAAGCGCATCTGAGTAAAAGATCAGATAAGAAATTCGTCACTATCCAGGAGGCGAGAAGAAATCGTTTCCAAACGGATTTTATGGATTACACGCCTCCAAGGCCTGCTTTTTTTGGCACCAAGGTATTTACAGAATTCCCTCTAAAAGACCTGGAACCGTATATTGACTGGACACCCTTTTTCCATACCTGGGAACTTCATGGAAGCTATCCGCGTATTTTAACGGATAAAGTGGTTGGTGTTGAAGCCACAAAATTATTTGAAGATGCCAAAGTGATGCTTCGTAAATTAATTGACGAAAAATTATTGAAAGCGAACGGCGTGATCGGCTTCTGGCCTGCAAACAATGTTGATGACGATATTGAGCTTTATACAGATGAAAGTCGGAAGACAATTTTAACCAGGATTCATACCTTACGTCAGCAATCAGAGAAAGTAAAGGGAGAACCACATTATGCATTATCGGATTTTGTAGCCCCTAAAGATACTGGAAAGGCTGATTACTGGGGTGGATTTGCAGTAACAACTGGTTTAGGAAGTGATGAGCTGGTAAAAGAATATGAAAAAAATCACGATGATTATAACGCCATTATGGTAAAAGCATTGGCTGATCGCCTGGCAGAATCTTTTGCTGAAAAAATGCATGAGCTGGTCCGTAAAAATTATTGGGCGTACGATCCGGAAGAAAACTTAAGCAATGAAGAATTGATTAAGGAAAAGTACACAGGTATCCGACCAGCACCCGGCTACCCGGCCTGCCCGGATCATACAGAAAAACGAACTTTATTCGATCTGTTGGAGGCGGAGAAAAATACGGGTATCTCTCTTACAGAAAGCTTTGCGATGTTCCCAACAGCTGCTGTAAGTGGATTCTACTTCTCTCATCCTCATTCCCGCTATTTTGGATTAGGAAAAATAGCAAAAGATCAGGTAGAAGATTATGCTATTAGAAAAGGAGCGTCATTAGAGGATACTGAAAGGTGGCTAGCTCCCAATCTATCTTACTAATTAACTAACATATTTAACAGTTCATATGATAGCTTCATTACCACTTAAAAACAATTTATTCCAATGAAAATAACGGAACATATTACCAACGCTAATGGAAAAACTCTCTTCTCTTTTGAGTTACTTCCTCCGGTTAAGGGACAAAGTATAAAAAATATCTATAAAACAATTGATCCGTTAATGGAGTTCAATCCTCCATTTATTGATGTAACTTACCACCGGGAAGATTATATTTATAAGGAACAACCCGGAGGCTTATTACAAAAAGTTGCCTACCGAAAACGCCCGGGCACGGTAGCTATTTGTGCAGCCATTATGAACAGATATAAGGTGGATGCAGTACCGCACTTGATTTGTGGTGGTTTTACAAAGGAGGAAACGGAAAATGCGCTGATCGATTTACAGTTTTTGGGAATAGATAATGTTTTAGTACTTAGAGGAGATGCTCGCCAGGCCGAAAAAAGCTTCTACCCTACTCCTGGCGGACATAATTATGCGTCTGATTTACTTAAACACGTAGTGGATTTAAATCAAGGAAAATATCTCCATGAAAATATTGACGTAACAGACCAAAATGCATTTTGTATTGGCGTTGCTGGATACCCGGAAAAACATTTTGAAGCCCCTAACTTGGAAACCGATTTTAAGTATCTGAAAGAGAAGGTTGATTTAGGAGCTGACTTTATCGTTACACAAATGTTTTTTGACAACAATAAATACCGCGACTTTGTAACGAAGTGTAGAGAATATGATATTCATGTACCGATCATTCCGGGGTTAAAACCTATTACAGGTTCTAAACAACTTGTATCTTTACCAAAAACTTTTCACATTGATTTCCCTGTCGATTTAAGCGATGCAGTTCGTGCGTGTAAATCCGAACAAGATGTGAAGGAAGTGGGTATTGAATGGTTAATTGCACAAAGCAAGGAATTAATAGAAATGGGTGCTCCGGTATTACACTTTTATACAATGGGTAATCCGGAACCAACCAAACGAATTGCTGAGGCTGTATTTTAAAAACAACAAACTTTGGAAACTGAAAGAATTCCTGAACATACACTACGCCAATTCACTCAAGACGTATTCCTGGCCATGGGTTGTAATAATGAAGATGCTAAGCTTGCAGCTGACGTATTATTAAAAGCCGATTTACGCGGAATTGATTCTCATGGAGTGGCAAGACTGATTGGGTATGTGCGCTTATGGGATAAAAAACGGATTAATACCAATCCCAAAATAAAAATTATCCATGAAACACCTGGCACGGCAACCATTGATGGAGATGCCGGATTAGGTTTGGTAGTAGCTCCTTTCGCTATGAAAATCGCACTCGAAAAAGCAGAAAAGTGTGGCTCGGGATGGATAGCTGTCAAAAATTCCAATCATTTTGGAATTGCGGGCTATCATGCTTTGATGGCTGTGGAAAAAGATATGATTGGTATGTCCATGACGAATGCAAGTCCGTTAGTAGCACCCACGTTCTCGAAAGAAAGAATGCTCGGAACAAATCCTATTTGCTATGCCTTTCCTGCCGGAACCTATCCGCCAGTTGTAGTTGACATGGCTACTTCAACTGCTGCCAATGGAAAGCTGGAAGTAGCACAAAGAAAAAATCAGCCAATACCAAGTGGCTGGGTGCAAGATGCAAATGGAAATCCTTCTTTGAACGCAGGAGAGCTTAAAGATGGTGGCTCTCTTTTACCTTTAGGTGGCGATCGTGACCATGGAAGTCATAAAGGTTTCGGTTTAAGCTCAGCTGTGGATATTTTCTCTGCTGTACTTTCCGGTGCCAATTACGGCCCTTGGGCTCCTCCATTCGTTGCATTTTTAGACCCTGTCGAAAATCAACCCGGCGAAGGCTTGGGACATTTTTTAGGGGCATGGCGTGTAGATGGTTTCAGACCAGTAGCAGACTACAAAAAGAATATTGATCAATGGATAGGTCGGTTTAAAGATGCCGGGAGAAGTGATGAAGCACAACCTGTAATTATTCCCGGTGAACCCGAATTTGAAGCCGAGCTAATTAACCAAACAAATGGAATTCCGATTGTTCAATCTGTTAAAAATGATTTAAACAGTTTAGCCAAACGTTTTAATCTAGCATCGCTATAAAGGTTTTATCATTTTGTTATCCGTCAATGTAAACAATAATCTTATTATTGTTGTTAACCTACCTTATCAGGATAAAATAATGATCAGTAAGATACTTTCCTGAAGTAAATATCGCGGTAGAAGCATTTTATATCGACGGCTATATAAAGTTACATTGCTAGGGATCCTGTCCGCATCCTCAAGGGACCTTCTTCGGACTCTCTTCGAATGAATGCCTATAAAGTACGGAAAAGATACGCTTAAATTTTGTACGAGAATACCAGCAATATCAAATTCGATTCACAGATCGTAATACTAAGGAGAGGAAGGTTCTTTAATAAGAAGGCTGTCCTTTGTAAGGCTTAACTAAAACCCTTCTACAAAAAAAGGGCAGCTCTAGAGGAAACTGCCCTTAAATATTTGTAAGATTAAATTTTATATAATCCCTGTTATTTAATCCCCATAAATATTCTATTCCAGCGAACCTTGTTCAGGAAGGTTCCAACTTCATCCAAACTTAACCATACAAACATGGCTTTCCCAACAATGTGATCCTCCGGTACAAAACCCCATAAGCGGGAATCGGCCGAACTGTGGCGGTTATCACCCATCATCCAATAGTAATCCATATTAAAGGTGTAACTGTCTGCTTTCTTAGAATTAATATAATAGCCATCAGCGCGTTTTTCGAATGTATTTCCTTCATAAACACTGATGGAACGCTCATAAATAGGAACTGTTGTACTATCCAGTTTTACTGTCCATCCCTTCTTTGGGATGATGATCGGACCATAGTTATCTACATTCCATGGGAATGAAGATGTATGAGGAAACACCTGCTCATCGAATGCATTTGCAGGAGCGATATTCGGCTTCACAGCTTCCACATTCGACCAGGAAGCGATTGTTTCAGATTGAGCTTTGGTCATTGTAAAGACATACTCAGTTTCGGATTGCCGCATTCCTTCAATACGCATATCAAATAAAGTCTGCGGATTGAGGTCCGTACCATTGGTCTTTACATAGTAAGTAGTCTCACTTTCAGGAGGATTAACATCTGTTATTCCATTAACATATACCTGTGAATTTATAATTTTCAGTGTATCACCAGGAATGGCAATACACCGCTTGATATAATTTTCACGTTTATCGACCGGGCGATTCAAAGGTGCATCTGCATCCATTGGATAGTTAAACACCACCACATCATTCCGTTCAATGTTCTGGAAACCAGGCAAACGTCTGTAATCAAGCTTTATCCCTTCCCAATAGGCTTTTCCACCTGTAGGCAAGGTATGATGTGAAAACGGGAAAGCAACAGGGGTCATGGGTATGCGAGGCCCATAATTAACCTTGCTCACAAAGATAAAATCGCCAACCAACAGGCTTTTCTCCATCGATCCGGTGGGGATCATATAGGCCTCGATCAGAAATCCACGGATTAAAGTAGCGGCAACAATGGCAAAGATAATGGCATCGGCCCATTCACGACCAACACTCTTTTTATAGGGGTATTTCTCTTTGAATTCATCTGTGGTAGACTGTCCCCAGTAACTGGAAGTGGTATCCGTTCCCCAGAGAGGAAAAACTACAAAGGGCAAGAGAATAGTGCCGGCATGTTCCAGAAAACTACGTTTTCCAAAACTTTTAACAAAATCAATATAGATCGTAATACCGATAAAAATATTGAGAATAGGAATAAGCAGCATGATGACCCACCAGGATGCTCGTCCGGTTAATTTAGTGATAATGTACTCCCGGTAAAATGGAATCAATGCTTCCCAGCCGGGACGACCGGCTTTTGCAAACATCTTCCATAACCCAAAATGGATTAAAACCAGTAATATTAAACAGATGATATAATTCATGTAAATTTGTTTTTGCTTTTTAAATTAATCGAATTGGAACATGTCTTTCACATTATGAAATCCGGGATTATCCTTTAACCATTCTGCTGCTATAATAGCGCCTAAAGCAAATCCAGAGCGGCTATGGGCAGTATGTTTGAATTCAATTTGATCGACCTCTGAGCTATAAAGTATAGTATGCGTTCCGGGAACATCTTCCAACCGGTGTGATTCAATTAACAGTTCATCCTTTTTAGGAATGATTTCATTGTTATCACCAATCACATTATTGATCCACTTAGATTTCCCTTCGTAGCTCTCCAATATCCCATCAGCAATTGTAATCGCTGTGCCACTTGGTGCATCCAGCTTTTGGGTATGGTGAATCTCTTCCACCTGCACTTCGTATTGTTTATAAGGACTCATTGCTTTTGCCAGCAATTTATTAATATGGAAAAATACATTTACTCCGATGCTAAAATTAGATCCATACATTAGCGAGTTATTCCCGGTAATGCATTTATCTTCAACATTTTTTAACTGTTCATACCAGCCTGTTGTACCCACAACAACCGGCACATTAGCCTGCAAACAGAAATCAATATTTTCTAAAACAGACTGTGGAGTACTAAAATCAATTGCCACATCAGCCAGTTGTAGTTCTTCTATGGTTATTTGCTCACGATTGTTTTCGTCAACAATCAGTACAATGTCATGGTTTCGGTCATTGGCAATTTTTTCAATAATCTGCCCCATTTTACCATAGCCAAGTAATGCGATGTTCATGTTATGTTATTTAATTGATTAGGATTGCAATATACGATATTATCTTTTTGTGTAAAATTAAAGATTAGTGAATTGTAACAGACATTTTTAAGCCAAAAACAGGCATTCGATTTGCATATATTCCTATTGGCTGCTCAATCAGCGGGTTAATTTTAAAACTCAAATCGTCTGCCATATCGTAACGAAACATTTTAGCATCAACGTATGCATCGATTAAATTTAATGCATAAAGTCCTACTCCTAAAAGGATCGTCAAGTCACGATTTCGCCGATAAAAATCTTTAGCCTGAATTATCCATTCCTGGTTTGCCGCGGCATACTTCTCATTTAAATATTGATTATTATTAAGTAACCGATACTGAGCCTCTGCCAACATTTCTTTATAGCCGCTCTGTGCAACATCGTAGCTATAGATCAATCCAGCAACGCCTCCGTAAATAATGGGCACCTTCCACCATTTTTTATTAACAGATAATTGTCCCCAGCCAGGTAAAATTGCTGAACGCCTTACAGCCGTTTTTGGCATCTTCTCTAACGCAAGACGGGCAGAATCTTTATAGACGTAGGGCTCTTCTTCTTTAACCTTTTTTTTTCTTTTTTTTACATTGGTATCGGTAGGTACGTTGGTAGAATCCTGCATATTGAGTGTATCGACGGAAATTTGTTTAATTTCCTGTCGAAGAGAATCTGCTTTCTGTGCTTGAGCAAGTCCGATACTACAGATAAAGATTAAAATGAATGCTTTTAAATAGCGCATTTGTTTACCAATCTAATAATTCCAGAATGCGGTTAAGATCATCTTCCGAGTTAAAAGGAATTTGTATAGAACCCTTGCTTTTATCTGCTGCAACGCTTAGTTTGACACGAGTGGCGAACTTAGTTGCTAAGTCATCTTCAATTTTTTGGAATTGAAAGGATTTTGCATGTGCTTTCTTCTTTTGGGAAGTATTTTTATCATTAACGTCTTGCTGAAGCAAGCGCACCAATTCTTCTACTTTCCTTACTGAAAGTCCCTTACTTATTATCTCCCGATGGAGAAACAATTGCTTTTCTACTTCAGAAACATTAATTAAGGCACGAGCATGCCCCATGCTGATTTGGCCGTCCCGAATAGACGCCTGTATACTTGGAGGCAATTTCAGTAAACGAAGATAATTCGTTACAGTAGAGCGGTTTTTACTGACGCGGTCGCTCAGTTCTTCCTGTTTCAAATTACACTCATCAATCATCCGCTGAAAACTCAATGCAACCTCAATAGCATTCAGGTTTTCACGCTGAATATTCTCAATTAATGCCATTTCGAGCATTTGCTGATCGTTTGCAGTGCGCACGTAAGCCGGAATCTCCGTTAAGCCTGCCATCTTCGAAGCGCGGAATCTGCGCTCTCCGGAAATCAGCTGAAAGGAATTCTCAGACATTCTACGAACCGTAATAGGTTGAATTAACCCCTGAAGTCTGATCGATTCGGCCAACTCTTCCAATGCCTTTACATCAAACTCAGTTCTTGGCTGAAATGGGTTTACTTCGATATACTCGATTTTTATCGGACTAATGGAACCTAATGATCTTGTCGGTTTTTCTTCGGTTACAGCTCTATTCTGAGGTTCTTTTCTAATATCCTCGTTGTCATTCAATAATGCACTCAACCCTTTCCCTAATCCTGTTTTTCGCTGTTGTGCCATATTAATTTGTTGCCTTTTGGTCTTCTACTCTTCTTAATCCATTTTTTAACAAAACTTCTCTTGCTAAATTTAAATAATTTATTGCTCCTTTAGAATTAGCATCATGCATGATTACTGAAACGCCAAAGCTGGGAGCTTCACTAAGACGTGTATTTCGTTGGATAATGGTATCAAAAACTAAATCTGTAAAATGAGAACGTACCTCTTCAACAACTTGATTGGAAAGACGTAACCGAACATCATACATCGTCAATAAAATCCCTTCAATTTCTAAATCGACATTTAATCGGTTTTGTACAATTTTTATGGTATTCAATAGCTTGCCAAGCCCTTCCAATGCAAAATACTCGCATTGTACCGGTATAATAACTGAATTGGCGGCAGTTAACGCATTAATTGTAATCAATCCCAATGACGGTGAACAATCAATGATTATAAAATCATACTGATCTTTAATCTGATCAAGAATATGTTTCATTTTGAATTCCCGGTTCTCTAAATTGATCATTTCAATCTCAGCACCTACTAAGTCGATATGTGCGGGTAGAAGATCCAGGTTTGGAGTTTCTGTTGTACAAATCGCTTCTGCTGCCGGAACGTCATTAATTATGCATTCATAAATACTAGTTTTTATAGCACGCGGATCATAACCTATTCCGGAAGTAGAATTGGCTTGAGGGTCGGCATCAACTAATAATGTTTTATATTCCAAAACAGCCAGACTTGCTGCTAAGTTTATTGAAGAAGTAGTTTTTCCAACTCCGCCTTTTTGATTGGCTAATGCGATTATTTTACCCATAAATGCAATTTTCCTGCTATGATATTGTACTGCTAAAAGACAAATTTATTGTCTTCATTTAATAAAGCTGGCTAATATGTTTAACTTCGCTTTATTAGCAATTATGAAAGGGCTAAGATACAAAAATTAAAATTTTAACTTCTTTTCTAAACGCTTAATATTATCTTTAGTTTAAAACATGATTACGATAATTTCCGGCACAAACCGTATAAATAGCAGCACATTAAGGCTTTCAAAATATTACCAAAGACAATTCTTAAAGTTAGGAGAAGATTCGGTTATATTTTCATTGGAAGATTTACCTCCAAACCTTATTGTGTCTGATCTTTATGGAGCACGAAGCGAAGCATTTGAAAAAATATTAAACAAGATTGAAGCAAGCGATAAGTTTGTTTTTGTAATTCCTGAATACAATGGCAGCTTTCCAGGTGTCCTGAAAACTTTTTTAGATGCCTGCAAATATCCTGATAGTTTCTATGGAAAAAAGGTGGCGTTAGTCGGCTTATCAAGTGGAAAATATGGCAATATTCGGGGAATTGAACATTTTACAGGTGTTTGCCATTATATGCAGATGCATGTACTGCCTTTAAAAATACATATTCCTCATATCCGGCTCGAAATGGATGAAAATGGAGATCTTTTTAAAGAGGATACCATAAAATTCACACAAATGCAAATAGAAGAGTTTGTCCGATTTTAAACGTTAAATAAGGTTCTTCATTGGCTTAAAAACAAAAGGGGATGATTATAGTGGTATAATCTCCCCTTTGCTCATTAAAACCAAAATCTTATTTCAGATCTGCATCTGTTAATACAGGATTCACTTCAATATTTGTCATAACCATTTTCAATGCCATTGGCAGTTGTGGTGTTTTTACTGTTATAATTGAAGGAAACTGAATACCTCCGTAATCTTTATAATCTGAATACTCCATCTCTCCTGTTAAAGAACTTTCAGTTTTCACTTTTAAACCACTTGCTAAATCAAAATATTCATTTGATTTATTTCCTTCATTTTCAACAATCACTTTGTAAGCATCTTTGCCATTCACCTTTTTAATGCCATCCAGACTGATTTTCACATTCTGACCATAATTTAACTCCGGAAAGATTAATAAAGCATCTTGCAACGCTCCATGCATTTCACTTGGCATCTCTTGCTCTTGTCCCATTGCTGAAGCAGTCGTCTTGTCCTTGGTTACACGCATTTTTGATATTTCCTGAGTACCCATAAATGTGCGTTGCACCATAACTCCTTTTACTTTGTCAATAGCGGCTACCTGCGAGATTTTCATCCCTTGAATTTCACCTTCGCCTGTTTGCTTAATTGTTTTTACACTTAGCAATTTGTCTTTCCCGCCAATTTTATTCAGGTAATTTTCAATTACTTTTTCCGCAGTCACATCTGCATTTATAGCTGCAGTCTTTTGCTCCGGATCTCCTTCAATCGTGTAGTTTTTCACTTCGCCAAACTGAGTTACTCCATCTTTGAAATCAGCTGTATTACCAACAATTATCAAATATGAGTTATTCGGTTTAATATACTTGGGAGCAATATTGTTGAGATCAGCAGCTGTTACCGCATTCAGATTTTTTAAGTAATTCTTATAATAATCCTTTGGCAATTTTTGAATCTCAGTATTGAGAGCAAAACTGGCAATGGTAGACGGACTCTCAAGTGAGCGGCCAAAGCTGCCTGTTAGATATGCTTTTGCAGCATCAAGTTCTTCATCTGTAATGGTTTTATCTGCGATACGATTTAATTCCTGATAAAATTGGTAAGCAGCACTATCAGTTACTTCTGTACGAACACTTGCATCAGCTTCAAAAGCTCCACTGATTTTATCCGGATTGATACTTGAATAAGCACCGTAGGTATAGCCTTTATTCTCGCGTAGGTTCATAAACAAGCGAGAAGAAGAGCCGCCTCCTAAAACATAGGACAATAAGCTTGATGCAATTCTATCAGGGCTATTATACTGTAATTCCACAGGATAAGTCACCGTAACAATTGATTGAACGCTTGATGGTCTATCTACTAAGATTACTTTATTGCTATTAGGCAGAATAGCCGGTTTCCAATCATGTTTAGGAACAGATCCTTTCTTCCAATTAGCAAAATATTTATTAACTAATGTTTCAGCTTCTTTCTTGTTGATATCACCAACGATAGCCAGATAGCCGATATTTGGTCTGAAATACGTGTTATAATAACCTTGAATATCAGCTACAGTAATGGCGCTTACAGTTCCATCGGTTGCAGCTTCTCCATAAGGATGGTCTTTACCATATAAAACTGCATTGCTAACCTTAGAAGCGATTGAGTTCGGATCATCTTTCTCTGCAGCCAGGCCGGAGATGCTCTGCTTTTTCAACTTATCCAATTCATCCTTTGGAAAACTTGGGTTGAACAACACATCGGAAAATAATTTTAAAAGCGTTTCCTGATGTTTCTTTAAAGAGGACGCAGATGCTGACGCAGAGCCAACGTTAATGCGGGCACCAATCTGGTCAATCGCCTCATCTAACTGATCTTTATTTAGCGTTTTTGTCCCCGACATCATTAAAGGCCCCACCAGATCCAAATAACCTGCTTTTGCACCTTCTAAAATGGGATCACGATCTAAAACAAGTGAGAAAGTCACCCTAGGCAGCTTATGATTCTCAACAACAAATACCTTTAAACCATTTGGTAATGTAAAAGTTTCCGCATCTCCAATGTTGATAGCTGGAGCCGGCGCTGGTTCAGGATACTTGCTACGATCCACTTGTGCGAAAACCGTAGTAATGGTAAAGAATAAAAATAATATATATATGCTTATCGTTTTCATTGTTTTGCTTTTTTAAGTGACTATTTCTTTACAGCATTCTCAGCTTGAGCAGCCTTTGGTAAATAATGTAAAACTACACGTCCGTTTTTATCAAAATATTGTTTTGCCACTCGTTGTAGATCTTCCCGTTTGACCTTATTATATTTTTCCATCTCCTTATTAATTTCGTTCGCATCACCAAAATACACTTTGCTTTCCGCTAAATTTTGAGCGATACCTGCGACAGAAGCATTTTGAGTAACCACAGCATTCTCTACCTGAGCTAATAGTTTTTGAAAATCTTTCTCAGACACACCATTGGTTTTAACACGCTCTATTTCTGCATCTATGCTTTTTTCAAGCGAATCGGCATCGATGCCCATATTTGCAATACCATATAATAAAAACACACCGCCATCTTCCAGGTTCAATGGTATAGCCATAACTGCAAGCGCTTTTTGCTGTTTGTCAACAAGTTCCTTTGTCATTAAAGAACTTTTACCCCCGGTTAAATAAGTAGAAAGCATGTCCAACGCATAGGAATCCTTATCATCCTTTCGCGGAAGATTGTAAGCTTCAATTACCGCAGGCAGCTGGATATTATCGTAAACAATGTCTCTGATTTCTTTGGTTCTCTTTGGCTCAGTTACAGTAGGGCGAGGAATTTCTTTAGTTCCTTTAGGTATTTCGGAAAAATACTTCCGTACCCATGCTTCGGTTTGAGCATAATCAAGGTCGCCGGCAATGGTTAATACTGCATTATTGGGCACATAGAATGTTTTATAGAAATCCATAAAGTGACTCAACTTTCCTGAATTCAAATGTTCCATTGATCCTATCGGTGGCCATTTATAAGGATGAGTATGAAAAGAACGCTTTAATACTTCCGGAAGAATCGTTCCGTATGGTTGGTTTTCATAGCGTTGACGTCTCTCCTCTTTAACAACTTCACGTTGCGTATTTACGCCAATGGTATCAATTTTAGCATGCAGCATACGCTCACTTTCCATATAAAGGGCTGTTTCTAAATAATTGGAAGGAACCACTTCATAATAATAGGTTTGATCATTGGATGTAAACGCATTTAATGTACCTCCAATTGACTGGATTTTCTTCATGTATTCACCACGACCAATATTTTCACTTCCTTCAAACAGCAGGTGTTCAAAGAAATGTGCGAAGCCAGTCCGTTCAGGGTCTTCATTTTTTGAACCCACATGATACAATACAGAAACCGCTGTGATTG
>Ga0160433_100433_pt1 | contig 21671 bp, 9 predicted proteins | sample HID1972K_E0MG_FD_108235 | JGI IMG/M metagenome (GOLD analysis project Ga0160433, IMG submission 108235) | Enriched pill bug-associated microbial communities from UW Madison campus, WI, USA - HID1972K_E0 MG | ecosystem: Host-associated > Arthropoda: Insects > Digestive system > Unclassified ...
AAGCCTCAGCTAAGTCCCTCATCGGGTCTTTCCGATAAAGCGTACGTTTTACAATATTATAATCACTGCTTGGAGAATCAAACATGGCAAAGCCATCATGGTGCTTAGCAGTAATTACGATATATTTCATTCCCGCATCTTTAGCATATTTAACCCATTGATCTGCAGAAAATTTTGCTGGGTTAAAATCATCAGCGATCTTTGCATAGGTCTTCACAGGAATCTTCTCATAAAGCATAAAATGTTCACCGCCCTGTGTTGGCCGGCCGTTCCAATCTCCAGCAGTTTGAGAATATAATCCCCAGTGCAAAAACAGACCAAACCTAGCTTCATTCCACCAAGCCATCTTGTCTAAATATTTTTGATTAGGTATGGATTGCTGAGCAATTGCATATACGCTCAATAAACACAGTAATGTAATCGTATATAATTTTTTCATTTTAGGCTATAACTTCAAGATGGAAACATCTGGTTTTACGGGTATTTGATTTTTCCATCTATAAATTTAAAATTTGGGATTTCGGTAACTTACTTCACATCGACCCTTGTTATAAAACTTAATCCAATTTTACTGGTTTCATTGTAGGAGTAAGCCAATGCATAATCAACCAAGCTAACAGGTAGGCACATCCGCACATGGTAAAAATAATATTATAACCGGTGATAATATTACCCAGCAATTTATAATAGTCCAAAACAAATCCAATAAATAGCGGAAAAAGTGCTCCTCCTACTGAACCTGCCATGCCTCCAATGCCAACAACTGAGCTTACCGCTCTTTTTGGAAACATATCAGACGCCGTTGTGAAAATATTTGCACTCCATGCTTGATGAGCAGCAGCAGCAATACTGATTAAGCCTACAGCAATCCATATATCGGTTGTATAGCGTGCTGCTATAATGGGGACAACGCATAAAGCGATAATAAGCATTGCTGTCTTACGTGCTTTGAAAACCGGCCAGCCCTTTTTTATAAAATAGGAAGAAAGATATCCTCCACCAATACTTCCTACAGTTGTCGCACTATAAACAATGACCAAAGGCAAACTGACAACAGATAAATCTAAATGAAAAGTTGAATTAAAATAAGCTGGTAACCAAAAAAGAAAAAAATACCAAATAGGATCGGTTAAAAACTTACCTATTACAAAGGCCCATGTTTGTCTGACAGTTAACAGTTTAGACCATTTAACTGGTCTTGTATCTTCCAAATCATCTCCCGGTTCATTATCGCTATGGATATAATCAAACTCTGCTTTTTGTAAACGTCTTTGCCTCGTCGGTATTTCATAAAAAATCAGCCAAAAAGCCAACCATATAAAACCAATAGCACCCGTAACGATAAAAACTTCATGCCACCCGTACATGCCTAAAATCGCTGGTACCATTATAGGAGCTACAACTGCTCCAATATTAGCACCAGAATTAAAAATACCTGTCGCTAAAGCACGTTCTTTCTTTGGAAACCATTCAGCAACCGACTTAATAGCTGCAGGGAAATTTCCAGCTTCACCTGCACCCAAAGCGGCTCTCGCCAGCACAAAGCCCAAAGTACTTCTGGCCGCGGCATGAAACATGGCAGCAACACTCCATACAATAATAGAAATAGTATACCCGATTTTTGTTCCCAACTTATCAACGATCCTTCCAAAAACCAATAAGCCAATGGCGTAGGCTGCTGTAAATGCCATTACAATCTGGCCGTAATCAGTTTCCGTCCAGTGGAATTCTACTTCTAAAAAGGGCTTTAGCAACCCGATAATCTGTCTATCTAAGTAATTAATTGTAGTAGCAAAAAAAAGCAGACCACAGACGGTCCAACGATATTTTCCAATTTTAGGTTTGGTCATAAGTTTATAGATTTGGTCATATGTTATTTATTGACTAAAATAGATCTTGGCATTATAATAACAGATATCTTGAATTATTTTCCCAATCCAAGGTATGTCTCCGGGCAACAACCCTTTCTCTATGTCGCTTGCAAATAAATTGCAAATCAATCTTCTAAAATATTCATGCCTTGAGTAAGACAAAAAACTCCGGGAATCAGTTAGCATACCTACAAAACAAGATATCAGTCCTATGTTAGAGAGTGTATTGATCTGTTGGGTCATTCCATCTAGCTGATCCAAAAACCACCAACCTGAACCATATTGTATTTTCCCCTTTATACCTTCGCCTTGAAAGTTCCCAATCATTGCGGCAAAAATCGCATTATCTGCGGGATTCAAGTTATATATCACAGTCTTCGTGAGAGCCTCTTCCATCTCTAATGAATTTAGAAATTTGGATAAACTTTCTCCTTGCAAATAATCACCTATGGAATCATAACCAGTATCCGGACCTAGGTTTTTCAGCATTCGGGTATTATTATTGCGTAACGCTCCTAAATGAAATTGCTGTACCCATCCCTTTTCATTATACATTTTACATAATTCAAAAAGGACAAAATATGTAAAAGCAGATTTATTATCTTCAGCACGGGTATCATTACCCAGTAACACTTCCTTAAATACTTGCTCAACCAATGTCCTTTCTTTATTACACAGTGGCATGCAGCTAAGCCCATGATCAGATAAACGACAACTGTTCTCATGGAAAAAATCCACTCTCATCTGCAAAGCTTCTAAAAGAGAATCAAGGTCACGAATAATCGTTCCACTCGCCTCTTCCAAAGCCTTAATATATTTCCGGAAGTTCACCCCATCTGCCAAACAAAAAACTTTATCAGGTCTAAAAGAAGGCAATACTTTACACGAAAAATTGGAATTGGCTAACTTAGAATGGGATATTAAATCGTCCAGCGGGTCGTCAGTGCTATTAACTGTTTCCACATTGTAATGGCTTAATAAGCCCTGAGTTGAAAATTCATTCGTTTGAAGTAATTCTTGCGTATGGTCAAAAATCGCATCAGCATTATCCACACTCAATAACTCTTCAATACCGAATGGATTTTTCAACTCCATATGCGTCCAATGATATAATGGATTTCGAATTGTATAAGGAACAGTAAATGCCCACTTTTTAAATTTTTCTTGATCCGATGCATCTCCTGTAATATATTTTTCTGCGATACCTAACGCACGTTGTGCTCGCCATTTATAATGGTCTCCGGCAAGCCAAATATGTGCTATATTTTTAAAATTGATATTATTCGCAATCGCTTCAGGTGAAAGATGAGAATGGTAATCTATTATAGGCAGTTCTTTCGCATACGAATGATAAAGCTCTTTTGCAAGTTCCGAGTGTAACAGAAAGTGATCGTTTATAAAAAATGACATATATAATTTAACAAGATTTAAAATTCAAATACAGCCTTTGTACTTGCAACAAAAATATTCTCTGATATTGTTGCACTGGTTGTCATATATTTTTTTTAATGAAAGTGGATTAACGAATCCGAGAGCATTGAAATTCAATATTAAAAAAAATAAAATTGCCATTAGTCTTTTGATCCATAAATATTTACGAAATCGTTATCGTAACAATACGAGATTTTTCGTCTATGTATACTCGAGCCACATCTCTCGAGCCAATTATTATCCAACATATAATTTCCATTGTTAATTGTAATTACTGTAAGATTTAATTTACATCACTAACGAAAAATCCCTTTTCTTAACCTCTTAATAAGAGAAATTAAAAAAAGGGATTTAAATCCTATAAAAATTTCTGATTATGTTCGCTTTTTCATTTGAACACCGCTGTCTTTACCGCAGGTCTTATTGCAATTCCCACTCCATTTCATCGGTTAAAGTGTTCCCATTCGCTTCGCCCCTCGCCTGTATCTTATTTACACCTTTTTGGAGATTAACACCTTCAAAAACCCAATGCTTTTGATTTACTCCTTGTTTTCCTTCCACTTCTTTTCCATTAACTAATAATGTTACCTTATTTAGGTTTGAAAATACCTGTACTTTTGTCTGTGTATGTGTCCGCTTATTATCTCTACGATTTGCTAAATAAATCATAGGCTCTGGATTCCAGTTTGCTTTATACCAGTAGAAACTATCTTTTTTACGCTTACGATCAAAAGTAATCAGCCCCTTCAAATTTCGTGCATTTACCCCTCCTCTATTCCACATAGGAACCGCAAATTCAAACATATTCCATAAATAGCTCGCTGTAATGTAGGGGTGCTTTTCAATAATAGCCCACTGCTGTATGTGGGTTTCAGTTTGATAATTTTCAGGAAAGTACTTTCCGCTTACCGGGTCCCTTTTTTCAGGAAGGTCTTCCGCACCTTGATCAATGTTACCGTCAGCACCGTATTCGGTTAACATTACTTTATAACCAGGGTAGCTTTCCTCCAGACCGCTTGCCCATCGTTCCAAATCGCCTATCTTACCCTCATACCAACCATAATAACGGTTCATTCCTTGTATATCACTTGCCAAATTGGCTGGACGTCCCATTTCACCATAGCCACTTACTGAAACTGTCAAACGATCAGGGTCATTGGTTTTAGCTATGTCATTTAGCTCACGAGTTAATACAGGAACATGTTCGTCTGCTGTTTTAGAATATACTTCATTATGCATTCCCCAAATGTATATAGATGGGTGGTTCATGTTTTGACGAACTAACTCGGTCATTTGTTGTTTGGCATTCTCACCTTCAAAATTTGAGCTATTATTCACAAATGGAATTTCGGCCCAAATTAAAAAGCCCATTTTATCTGCCAATGCATACATATCTTCTGCTTGCTGATAATGAGCTAATCTAATCGTGGTTGCTCCTATTTCTTTAATGAAATTCATATCTTCTACATGCTGTTCATGAGATAATGCATTACCATGCTCCCACCGATCCTGATGGCGGGTAACACCGTACATAGGATATTTTTCACCATTTAAAAACATTCCTTCTCCTGCTCGCACTTCAAAATGGCGTAAACCAAGAGGCTGTGTCACAGCATCAATTTCTTTATCTCCAACTAATAATGAGGTGGTTAAAGTATATAGATATGGGTCTCTCACCCCGTTCCATAAATGTGGCTTTTGCATAGTAAAGGGTTGCTCGACAATGGTAGTTCCTTGCGGACTTACCTCTACTTCTTTCTTAGTAATAGCCACTTGCCTGCCAGAAGCATCTTTTACTATCGTTTGCAAAGTAACGGTTTTAGCAACTTTCTCTTTGTTCTCTAACTTAGCCTTTACATTCACGTCTGCTTTCTTTGTTGAAACATTTTTTTGTGTAATGTAAATACCTGGAGAGGCATAATCAGTAGTAGTAATATTGACCTTATTAGTCACAATCATACTTACCGGGCGGTAAATGCCCCCATAGATCGGAAAAAGAAACTGATTGATTGGAAGTACATCTTTACGGGCATCATTATTAGTTTTCACCATAATAGTATTTTCCTTGCCATATTCAACAGAATTGGTGATTTCAAAAGCAAAGGCCGAATAACTGCCTTTATGCTCCGTTAAGTACTTCCCATTGATATAAACAGTTGCAACGGATCCTACTCCTTCAAATCGTAAAAAGATACGCTTATCTTTCAGATCATCTGTAACAGTGAATGTTTTTTTATAAAACGCATCGCCGGTATAAAAATTTTTATCCAGCTGCATATCATCACGATTGTAGGTATGCGGCACAGTAATGGGCTCCCAGACCGCTGTTGCAAAATTAATATCTTTAGCATAGTCATTCGAGCCCTTCTTGAATTGCCAATCATTATTGAAAGGAATAACTTTTCGTGTTGATTGAGCAAACGAAAGACTGAATATAAAACTAGTGGAAAGTGCAATAAGAAAGGTAAAAAGGTACTTCTTTTTAGTTAGAGAACTTGAATTCAAACGCTGCATCTTGTTAATTTATACTATGGTTTAATATTTAATAAATGTATTTGAGTTTTACAATAAGATTTCTTTGTATTAATTAATTGGTTAGTTATAATTGAATAACTCGTCTTACAATGATAACTAAGATTACTCTAACCCACAAATATACAAATGACACAAACGGTTGCATGAGTTACGAAAACGATGTAGTATTTATATAAAAATTAAAGCGATGCTATTAAAGCTAAAAACAAACCAAAAGCAAGAAATAATTTCGGTTCGTTTTTAGCGCTTTATAATTATTTCGTCCCTTCCCAGCCTGGGTTTTGAATTAAGCTTGGATTCAATACCAAATCTTCCATAGGTATAGGGAATAGATACTGTCTTTCATCAAATTTACGACCACTTGGCAAGGTCTTCTTATAGGGCAAAAGGAAACCATCACTACTTAAATACACATCCTTGTCTACAACTACCTTAGGAAATTGCTCTTGAACAAATTTGAGTCCTTCAACTGGAATTTCCAAGAATCTTCCTGCTTTCCAACGCATCAAATCATCCCAACGGAAATTTTCAAACGCAAATTCTATTCGTCTTTCTCTTCTGATTTCTCTTAGCAAAGGATTGGGCATATAATCACAATACATAGCATAATCATTATCCAATGCTGGATCGGCAGGAATATTACTAATTTCTAAAGGAGGCATTTTTACTCGATCCCTGATAACGTTGACCGTTCTATCGATCACATCTTGCGTACCTTGCCCCAATTCAAATTTTGCTTCCGCATAATTCAATAAAACTTCTGCATATCTGAAAATCGGTGCAGCTTGCATTCCGTTTGTCGTTCTGTCCCAATCCACAGGATCATTTAAAAACCATTTTGCAACCCGATAGCCTGTTGGAACCTTATTTCCGCTCAGTCCCGGAATATTCGGCAAAGGAGCATTATCAGCGCCTGATATGCCAGGAGCAAGGTTATATTCTCCAAAATTGGCTATCGTCTGTTTCAAACGTGGATCCCGATCAGTCATTTCGATCTGTATGGTATTGTGACCTTTAAATAAAGGGCTTATCGAAATCGGTTCCCCGTCAGTACATAAATATTCATCGACCAAAGAACGGGTAGCACCGAACTGATGACGAAGGTTTTGTGCAAAGTATCTACTAAACGCTACACCTAGATTTTTATCAGCAGAATACTCTTTTGATAAAATAACCTCTGGATTGCTTCGATAACTATACTGAGCGAACAGGCTATTGTAATCTGTATCGCTATTGCCTGTACTATATAGGCTATAACTTTTTGCCATCAGGTCTTCACAAGCAGCTATTGCTTCGTTCAAGAATTTTGTGCCATCCAGGCCAAGTGATTGATGGTATTTACGGTAAGTACCTTCATATAAGCCTATTCTCGCCTTTAAATGCCGTGCAATATCCTTATTTAGTCTATCAGGCCTTTCTGCACCTTTTTCTGGCAACCATTCAATGGCTTTGTTTATTGAATATAATACGGAATCCATTACTTCAGAACGTGGGGTACGTGGTCCCATAAGCTCAGGAGAATTTATTTCAACCACTTTCGACAGCCAAGGTACATCTCCGAAGAGCTTCACTTTTTCAAAATAATCCCAAGCTTTGAAAAACAGGATTTCACCCGCATAAACGTTTCTTACAGCATCATCTACATCACCACGTTTATAGTTTTCCAAAAAATAATTTAAATCCCTGATATTCTCAAAATTCCATCCTCCACTACCGCTGGCACCGGTGATATATGCTGTATATTCATTTGCTGCTACTTTTGAGTAAGAGTTGGGCGCTGCATTATCCGTGATAATATCACCATATACTATTGCAGCCTGAGTGTAGCCATATGGCTGTATTGTAGCATCTCCCCAACCGTATCCAAAACCTACGATATATTTGGGATAAAAGGCATTACTATAGAGCTCTAGATCTTGTTGGGTTCGCCAGAAATTCTCGTCATTTATTTGATCCAAAGGGTACCTTTCCATAAAGTCGTCATTACAGCTCCATAGAAAAGTGGTTGATATAGCGATTATTAATGTTAAGAGTTTTTTCATTTTCGATTGCATAATATTAAAGATTAGAAAGTCACTTGTAAACCGAATGCTATAGATCTCACCATCGGATAATTGGCACTCATCATTTCCGGATCAAACATCTGAGGCACCTCCGTTGACTCCCAAATATTATATGCAGATGCATATACACGCAACCGATCAATTTTTATTGACTGAGTAACAGAACTTGGTAGGGTATATCCAATTGCCACATTCTTTAACCTTGTATATGCAGCATTTAAAAGATACCTGGTTTGCGTCTGTATATTTGCTCCTTTGTTTTTATAAGCTGGAAAACGAGCATCGGTGCGATCAGGTGTCCAAGAATTATTATAAACTTCCCAAGTTCCTGTTCCTCCGGCAATTGCTCCCCAGTACAGGTTGCTTCCAATCCAGTAATCTCTTTTCCCGACTCCTTGAAGAAATACGTTTAGATCGAATCCTTTCCAGGCAGCATTCATATTGAGCCCAAACCGGTAACGAGGCGTAGAATTTCCAATGATTCTCCTATCACCAGAATCATCTGCCGTGCTGGAACCCGGACCAATTTCACCATCGTCATTTAAATCTTTATAACGGGTATCACCGGGATACCATATTCCTGAATTAATTAAAGCTTGGCTCGGTGCTGAATCTATCTCTTCTTGAGACTGAAATATCCCTTCTGTTTCATAGCCCCATATCTCGCCCATCTTCTGTCCAACATATAAGCTACTTAACAAGTTATTGGGATTCCCATCAAAAGATGTTATTTTGCTTTGATAGCCTGACAGATTTAAAGCAATATCATAGCGAAAACCACTTTCTAAACGGTCGTTCCATTTTGTTGAAAACTCCCAACCTACAGTCTTCATGGCTCCAGCATTTTTGGTAGGAGCATCCGTACCAAGAACAGCTGGAAACTTATCTCCTGCGACTAAAATATCAGTTGTTTTTCTACTGTACCAATCGAAGGTAATGTCAAGCTTTCTTAGTAGCGTCATATCGATACCGAAATCAAGCGTGGAAGCTGTCTCCCAGGTTAAATATGGATCTACCAAACCTGGAGGCGTTATTCCAACCGGGCGAGTACCATCAAACAGATGCTGAACCTCGGAAATGGTACCATAGGATGGAATATAGATATAATTATTAACATTTTGATTTCCTAGACTACCATACGACGCTCTAAGTTTAAATTCATTCACAATCGGCTTTATGCTTTCAGCAAACCTCTCCTCGGTTATTCTCCAAGCTCCGGAATATGAAGCAAAGAATTTAAATCTACTGTCCGTGGGAAATCTTGATGTCCCATCGTAACGTCCATTTGACTCCAATAGATATTTGTTATCATAATTATATGTAAATCGAAAAAATGCACCCCGAATGGCCCAATGCTCCTCTGAATCATACGCATATTTATTCCCTAATGTTTGTCCAATAACTGGAATATTAGGCGATAAAATATCCTCACCTTTACCTCCTATGTAATTATATTTATACCACTCTTGATTGTAACCAACTAATCCATAAAAATTATGTGCGTTTTTCAGAGAATAGGTATAATCCGTATAAGCATTCAATGTATACTGATCGGAGTGTTGGCTCCATTTTTCCACTGAACTTGGGGATGTATGAACAGCTGTTGGAGAGTCCCAACGGTTTTCAATACGTTCAAGTTCTGGAATAACCTGTTTACGACTGAAATTATATGATTTATATGAGAAGTCTCCCTTAATGTTCCATCCTTTTAGAAGCCTAAAAGTTGGTGACGCCGACAAAAGAATGGTTTCTCTTGATTGCTGGTTTGAAGAGCCGTAATCCATAAAAGATAATATATTATCCGTATACATTTCACCTACTGGGGAATTGGCAGGAGTTTTAACAGGCATGTTTATATTCCGCAATGGTTCATGGGACATAGCTGTCCACCATCCACTTTTTCCTGCCGGACTTACCGGTTCGGAATATTGAGAATTATTATAAGATGATCTAAAATCGGTTGTAAACCAATCGGTTACATCCGAAGAAATATTCAACATGACGTTATACCGCTTATGTTTATCGGTATTGATTTTGTAAAGGCCATCTTGTCCTTGATACCCCACAGAAGAATAGTAAGAAGATTTTTCATTTCCCCCGGAAAGATTAAGATTATGTTTCTGCATAGGTGCATAATCCTTTAAAGCCAACTCGTACACGTCAGTATTTCCAACCCAAATAATAGTTTTATCATCCGGAGCCATATAATAAATCGGTTCTTGCAAAGGGTTATCCATGTACGCCTTTGTTTTTTCTAATTTTAAAAGCTTGTCGCTAGGCGCAGTCTCGCCTATCAATTCTAATGCTTGTATTTCAGCCAACTGAATGGTGTATGCATCCATTAAATCAGGTATATTGGCAGGTCTATTAAATTGAAAGGAATTGCTATAAGTAATTTTAGATCCACCTGATCTTTGGCCCTTCTTGGTTGTTACAAGCATTACTCCGTAAGCAGCTCTTGCTCCATAAATCGCTGCGGAGGCAGCATCCTTCAATACTGATATACTCGCAATATCTTCAGGGTTGAGTTGATTGATATCCATTTCTACCCCATCTACGAGAATTAATGGGCCTCCTGTTTGAAACACAAAATCTCCATCACTATTCTTGGCAAAAGATGTTCCACCCCGAATATTGATCGATGGAGTCGTATTAGGGCTACCATTCGCTATGCCAATATTAAGATTTGGTATTACGCCTTGTAAAGCTTGCCCTACATTGGAAACAGGCCTTGCTTCTATTTGTTCCGAAGTTATTTGATCCACAGCTCCAGTAAGATTTACTTTTTTCTGTGTACCAAAGCCAACTACCACTACTTCATTAAGGATGCTATTATCTTCTTTTAAAATAATAGTTAATGGACTCGCAGAAACAGACACCTCTTGTGTAACACTCCCAATATAAGAAATAACCAATATTGATTTTTTTTCAACATCCGTTAACCTAAATTCACCTTTTTCATTGGTAGTTGTTGCTTTATTACTTCCTTTCACTCGAATCGAAACCCCGGGCAAAAAATTTCCAACTGAGTCCATCACTTTTCCAGAAACATCTTGGTTTTGCGCAACTAAAAATTCGTCTTTTTTAGGTTTAAAAGTAACCTCACTTTTACTGCTCAACTCTTCAATCACCTCTAAAGCTTTAAAGGAGACAGAAACATAACTAGCGTTAGCGGCTTGCGTACAAAATACCGTTAATGTAAGTAAGAGTAATCGGAAATAAGTTATTTTGTAATTTAGGTAAATCATAATTCATACATTTATTTTCAGTTAAGTTCAATTAATAACATGGTAGTCAGCAGCTTTATAAAGGCTTATACTCACCGGTAATACTACCCATACCGATTTGTGCCAAATATTGTCACACCGTTTAATTAGCAGGTATCCTCCTTTCTTAGATTAAAATAAGATCCTTGTTGGTTTCAAAATTGTAAAACTTCCAACAGCTTTACATTTGCATTTAGTTTCTCATTGTTTATACTGATCCAAACTATAAACTTCACCACCACACCACCGTTCTATTCGGTACGAAATGGCTTTCAAATCAGTGTTATTAAGTAAATTTCTTCCATCTGACGATAATCAATTGTTTTTACAAGGATTGATAATATCGTTTAATACATTATCATCATATTAAAACAAACGTTTTTCATTTTTAAATACTTTTCAATGAAGATTATGTCTCAAACAGAAAAATAAACTTATCATAAGAACAATATACTGTAAATAATTGCTTTGCTTTGTTGGAATTTTTCACACAATCGTTTGCGCAATTCACGAAAACGATTTCGTTTATTACAAAATGTTTAATAGAAAAAAATTCGTTGTTAACAAGGATTAGGAATTTATATTATATATTACTCTCTTGCCAATGATTGGCCGGAAGATGTTGAATCAACTACTTTTCTGAAGCGTTATTTACCCGCCACTCGATAAAATCGTCCGCATCCGCGAACAATTTCCGAGTGGGATAACTAGCATGAAGATAGCAATGCAAATTATAGATTAAACATCATGCTTTGGTGAATTTATGTCCATTACTATGATTTTTTTAAGGACTACATTTTAGCATCCATAAGTTTGTCAGTTTTGGCTTTAGGTGTCCCAAGCGTCATCTTGATAACAAAAGCCCGATTGGTTTGCAAATCACTAGGAAGAATAATATCGTAGTACATGTTCTTATCTAAGTCCAATCCAATATCTGCGCGATGAACCTCTAGTCGTTGGTCGTTGATCAACAAAGATGCCCCGACCGGCACTTGGGTTGACTTTTTAGGTATTGCGATTCTAGCAATATTGCTAACCGGTCTATTAAAGACACTCAGATATAGGGTGCTGTCTTTCTGTGTAAAATATCCTAATTTAGAAACTGGAAAATCGGCATGTTTAACTCCATATACAGCTTCACCGTTTATCTTCATCCAATCTCCAATTTCATTTGCTAGTTTATCCTCTCCTGGATGCATTTTTCCTTGACCATCAGGACCAAAATTCAACACGAAATTACCGCCCATGGAGACAGATTGCATCAACATATCCAACAGGTCATCTGCTGTTTTGGTATATAATCCAGACCAATCTTTCATATAACCCCAACCGTTAGGGGGTATGGTCATCACAGCATCCCAATCATTTCCATTCAACCATTCATATTCTTTTGGTAGCTTCCGCTCCCAACCCTGTTCATAATCACCCAAAAGCTCTCCGTTGCTGTCAAAGTGCCGCTTCCCGTTCTCATCGTTCCGAAAACGGGATCCAATGATCAATCCGGGATGCTTCTCTCTAAGTTCCTTTTCCAGGTTATAGGTAAAATCATAGGCCTGGATCCACGATTGATCCCAGGTTCCATCAAACCAAAACCCTTTGATTTGAGGATAGTTGTCTAACAATTCGAGCAGTTGGTTCCTTGTATATTGCAAAAAGCGGTCGAACTTCTTTTTTTCCGTCTCATCCTTTGGTGCTTTGCCCATGTAATCGGGATTGTTCCATTCCAAAACTGAGAAATAAAGAAAGACATCGATCCCTTCGGCAGTATACGCGTCTACCACTTGCTTTACAATATCTCGCTTGTATGGCGTTTTAGAGATATTGTAATCGGAATATTTAGTCGGCCAAAGTGCAAAACCGTCATGATGCTTTGTTGTAAATATCATGTATTTAACGCCCATGACCTTAGCCTGTTTGGCCCACGCTACCGGATTGAAATCTTTTGGATTAAACTGTTTGTATAAATTATCATATGTCTTCTTCCAATCTTTTGGAGCTGTGGGACCTCCCCAAGTCCTGATCCATTCTGAAGCCGCTGCACCTCCTCGTGCACTTACGCCTTCCCACTCGTTTCCTGGGATGGCATATAATCCCCAATGGATAAACTGTCCAAGACCATAATCTCTGAAGGCTTCCATAGCGGCATCTGTTCGATGTTTTGGAACAATCGGTCCATATTTAATGACCTTCTTTTCACTTGGTTTGGCCTTAGGACCGGTCCACTGCGCCTGCGTATTGATTCCAAAGGAAAGAAGGGAAATCAAAAGGCAGGATGTTTTCAATAATCTTTTCATAATACAAATTTACACCGTTCAATAATTAGCATTCTTTTCTGGTAGCCACCTTTAACTATTGACTTTAATATCCTAAATTCTGTGGAAATTCAGCATCTGAATTAGCATCTATCACCTCTTGCGGTATCGGCCATAAAACATTAGTTTTTTTAAATGCAGTAGCTGACCTTGGATTCAATCTTTTTACACGCTCTTCAAATACGTCGGCACCAAAGCGAGCTAATGTAAACCTTCTAACTTCTTCACCCAAAAGCTCACGAGCTCTTTCATCTAATAAGAAATCTACGGTTATATCAGCAGCTGTAACTGGGCGAGCGCCTGCTCTTTCACGTATTTTATTAATACTTATTGCAGCACCACCTGGATCCTGTAAACCTAATTGAGCCTCAGCTAATAACAAATAAGTTTCAGCCAAACGAGATTTTACACGATCCTTGTTATTTCCTTCATAAGCTGGGTCAAGCTCTGTTTTTCCATAAAAGAACTTAGTTGTTGTTGCAAAAAGCAAACCTTTATCACGTTGATCAGCAGTAATTGCTACTTTTTCACCATAATGTTCACCTTTTGGATCATTATAATACCAATCTCTCTTAATATTATAAGCCGAATTACGCATATCAACAGCCTCATATCCATTCAACCACCAATCCAATGGTACAATTTGCCCTAAACCGCGCCCACCTAGCGAATCTGCCAATACGAAGCCGGGTACATTAGAATAATAGGGAACCCATGCTCTTTTTGACCAATCCATATAGCGATCGCCACCTCCTTGAGTTTGAAACTGTAATTGCATAGCCCAAATAACTTCTCTATTTCCAACTCTACGATCTTGATTACCCTCTTTAAATAGATCAGAAAAAGGATCTCCGGCTTGGCTCTTTTGAGTGCCGAAACGGGTATCCATCAGATTGTATTGATTTGAACCAATTACATCCAAAGCTGCTTGTTTAGCGTCTGTAGGGTTACCATCCATTAAATAAACCTCAGCTAATAAATGCAAAGCAGCCCACTTTGTTAATTCACCTTCCTTTACCCCGTCTGCATTTTCAGTTAAGTTATCAGCCGCAAAGCGTAAATCTTCGATCATATGCTCCAACACCTCAGCCTTTGGTGTTCTGGTAAAATCTGTTCTGGTATTGCGTTCTACTTTTTCTACCCATGGCACATCTCCATAAAGATATACAAGATAGCGATAAGCATAAGCTCTGAAAAAACGAGCGATAGCTTGCACACGTGCTTTATCTGCTGCTGGATTATCCCATTTCACATCTGGATTTTCTGAAGCCTCTAGTATAAGGTTTGCATTGCCAATTAACCCATAACTATATTTCCAAAAACTCTTTACATAAGAAGAAGCATTATGTAAAGTATAATTTTCAAAAGGCACTAAAGTTGCATCTCCCAAACCTGTTATACAAATATCTGTACCTACCTGAAGTGACTCATAGGGGTTTGCACCATGTGTTATAATTTCACCTTCTGTCCATGTAGAATATTCTTGACGTGCATAAGAGTGCAAACCATTTATGCCTATTTCAAATCCATCTGTTGAAGTATAGGTATTCCCTGGAGCTAAAAATCCTTTTGGATCTTCATCAAGAAAAGATTTACAGCTACCATAAAAAAGAGCTATAAAAAGTATAAAATATGTTGTGATTCTCATAGTAATCTATTTAAAATGTATCTATTATTATAATGTCAAATTAATTCCAAAAGTGAGTGTTCTCGCTAACGGATACGCATTCAATAAAGTGGTAGCTTCTGGATTATACCCCATAACATCAGAGAAAGTATGTAAGTTACGACCATTTAAGAATAATCTTAAACCAGTTACGCCTAACCTATTCAGCGTTTCTTCTTTGAAATTATAACTCAACGTCACATCTCTTACTCGTAAGAAACTAGCGTCAGTATAATATGTATGATTGTTAACTGGTGTATAACCTGGAGAAGCAACTTCATTACTTGGGTTATCTGGAGTCCAATAGTTCACGCCATTCAAGTAATTAGCATTCTTCTCAGGCAACCATCTTTGAATATTAATAAATCCATCCTCCCTTTGTGCTCCAAAGGATCCATTTAACATAACAGATAGACTGAAGTTCTTGTATTGAAAGTCATTTCCAAATCCCAATAAATAACGTGGCAATTTAGAGCCAATTACTACCCGGTCGTTCGCATCAATTTTCCCATCCTCACTAATATCAGCCAATTTTGCATCACCAGGTTTAGCGTTCGGTTGATAAGAATTTGCTATATCATCGCCTGTTTGCCATACTCCTATCACCTTATAATCATAGAATACACGCAATGGTTTGCCTATAAACCATGAGTTTGCCTGATCATCTTTCCCGTCACCTCTTAGGTCAACAATCTTATCACGATTAAGTGAGAAGTTTACATTAGAACTCCATTTGAAATTGCCACGATTAATGTTTATGGTATTCAAATTCAACTCAATTCCTTTATTCTCTGTCTCACCAATATTATCCCAAATGCTACTGTAACCATTCATCAATGGCACCTGTCGCTGCATTAAAAGATCGGATGTACGTGATAAATAGGCTTCCACTGAACCGGAAACCCTTCCATTTAATATACTATAATCTACACCAAGGTTATAAGAACGTGTAGCTTCCCAACGTAAGTTTGGATTCCCAATTCCCGATAAACCTAATGCTACACCATTTACATTTTCCTCACCATACACGTAGTTTAATTGCGTTAAACGGTCAAAAGTTTGATAAGGAGAGCTCGCCTGATTACCATTCTCCCCATAAGAGAAACGTAATTTCAATAGATCAAAAGTATTGTTATCTTTAAAGAAATCCTCTTCAGAAATAACCCAAGCTACTGCTGCCGAAGGAAAGAAAGCCCATTTGTTATTTATCCCAAAAGCTGAGTAACCATCAGTTCTGCCTGTAAGCGTTAATAAATATTTATTAGCATACGCATAATTAATACGAGCCATATAAGATAATAATGCCGAATTCTCAAATTCCGAACTATTGTCTTTATTTTTTTGGGCCAAGCCCATGTTATGATAAGCATTTACATCGTTTACGAAGCTTTCTCCAACTTGCTTCGCCTTATTAATTATAGTCTCTTGCATACTGAATAGACCTATTGCGTCAATTCTATGCTTGCCAATTTCTTTATTATATTTCAATAAGTTCTCCCAAGTCCAATCAGTCATATGTTTGTTTTCAATGCTGGCAGAACCTCCTACCACAGAACCAGAAAGAGTATTATTGCCACTATACTGACCAATCATTTGATTACGGTAAGTAGTACCAAAGTTGGTACGGAAACTTAAACCTTCTATTGGAAGTTTAACATCTGCGAATGTGTTAACAAACACTGTTCTTGTACGATCATCATTTACTGCTTCTATATCAGCAAATGGATGCGGATAAAGCGTTTCGGGATTCATGGGATACCATTGGTATTTTCCACTTGCATCCTTATTGGTACCATAAGGGTTTAAAGCTATCGCATTGGCAATGCTGGCTTGCGTTCCTCCTGCATCTTGCTGACTTAACTGGCTATTCAACCCTACATCTAACCAATCATTCAATTTTTGATTCAGATTAAGGGATACACTATAGCGTTTAAAACCGGTTTCCCGTACAATACCATCTTGGTTGAAATAACCTACAGAAGCATAATAAGTTGTCTTATCATTACCACCCGAAAAACTAAGTTGATGATCCTGTATAGGTGCAGTTTTGAAAATAAGATCTTGCCAATCGGTTTGAATACCTGCTTGATAGTTTTTATACTCATCTATATGGAATAAATTCTCAGGCAACAACTGATCACCTGTCCTTCCTTTTGCAGCCCAATAGTCTTGCATAAATTGTAACGCCCCTGGTCCATCTCTTAAATCCAACCTACGTTCTACATTTTGAATACCTGCATAAGCATTGTAATTTATGGTTGCTTTTCCTTCTTTACCTTTCTTTGTAGTAATAATAAAAACACCATTGGCTGCTCTTGATCCATAAATTGCAGTAGAAGAAGCATCCTTTAACACACTTACATTCTCAATAACATTTGGATTAATATCATTCAAATTACCGTTATAAGGTATTCCATCTAAAATTATTAATGGATTATTAGATGCCGATAAAGAATTTTCTCCACGAACAGTAATGGTTTGACCTTCACCGGGTCGGGCATTATTTGTACTTATGTTTAATCCCGGTACCTGCCCTTGCAACTTATCCGTAACACTTGAAGCAGGCATATCCCGTAGCTTATCAGCGTTAACAGAAACCACGCTTCCAGTTAGATCTTGCTTTCTTTGAGTACCATACCCAACGATTACAACCTCATCCATCGTCTTCGTATTCTCTACTAATTTTATATTTAAAACCGGTTGGTTACTGTACGATATCTCTTGGCTCACATAACCTATATAGCTGAACACGAAGACATCGCCCGGCTTCGCTTCAATGGAAAATGCTCCCGATTCATTTGTTGAAGTTCCTTTTGCAGTTCCTTTTATAGCAACACTTACTCCGAACAATGGCTCTCCATCCGCACCAATTATAGTACCGTTTACTTTATTCTGGGAATGAGCCTCGCTCTTCAGGGAAACTTTTTTTTCTGACAATCTTATATCGGGAGATTCTGCAGAATAAACTGAATGAAAAGATATGATGCCTAACAGAATAATAATGAATTTAATATTAGACATAAGTTTTAAAGGAAATAAAGAATAAGTTGTTCTTTTTGGATAGACAATTTTCATACAATGGGTTTATTTGTTCTTAAAAGCTTAGAACACTGTAAAGTGACTCAGAATTTCTGATAGCCTTGCACAATATTAGATATTTGCAGATGCTATTTCAAGTCATATAAATTAAGCAATCGATTGCTTAATTTACGCAAACGTTATAGTATACTATAACGTTACAAAGCTATAGATATATACTTGATTATTTGATCTATAATTAACTTACAGTTTGTGATTTTTGCTATTCGTATCGCTATTAACAAATGGATTCCATCAAGGAATCGTTAATGGAAATTTTCTCCTTAACAAAAGCCCTGATGGAATCCCGAATTTAGAAACCATCTTAATTTATATCACTAGATTGCATGGTCCGAATCCTGCTAGCCTTATCACCATCTGCAATATACCAGATTCCTGTATATGGGTCATAAAAAATGCCTATTGGCCCTTTGAATCGTGCCGCGCTTGCAATTCCATCTGTATCTCCAGCTGTAGTACCCGTTGGTGGACCTGCAATACGACTAAATATGGACATATTCCCTTCTTCTTCATGATTCATCTTGGAAATATAGTTGCCTGAAGTGTTTGCTAATATAACTTGATTAGCAGGAGTTACGTAAATTCCTCGTGCTGATCCCAAATTATCTTTACCTTTTCCCAAGATAGACACATAATTATTAGACAAGTCTATTTTACTCAAAGCGTTTCCATTCCAGCTACTAACATATAAACTATTTCCATCTGCACTCAATTCAACGCCCCAAGGAATTTGAAACTGAGCTTCTACTCCTGTTCCTTCTTTAACGCCTGAAGTTCCACTTCCCGCAATTGTAGTAACTTTCCTATCTTCTAAGCTAATTTTTCTAACTCTATGTCCACCCCATTCTGTTACATACAAGCAGTTTCTCCTCTCATCATAGCAAATACCAGCTGGTCTATTAAATGAAGCAGCAGTACCTATTCCATCAGTGCTACCGCTAGAACCACTCCCTGCAATAGTACTTACTGTCGTATTATAGAATTCATCAATAACGATTTTTCTAACTTTATGAGCTGAACCACCTGATGCTCCGTCAGTGTTATCTACAGTATACAGGTTCCCCGCCTTATCAATGGCAAGGCCCCAAGGTCCATTAAACTGAGCTTGATCACCAGGACCATCTGTTGATTCCTTGGTTCCTTTTCCAGCTAGAACACTCGGATCTCCTTTTCTGTCTACACGAATTATTTGATTCTTATCCGCATCAGTAATATAAATATTCCCTATTCTATCTGTAATTACGTCCCTAGGTTTAGATATACCTACTTTGTCCAAATCCAATGTACCTATCACCAAATTATTCAAATTAGGTTCAGGATATCTTGGAGGTTTAATAGCTAACAATAAATTAGCTGGTTTATCAATGGCATTGCCCAATGTAACAATTGTATTAGCCGGCTCAAACCAGTTATTTCCTGCAAATTCAATCTTCACTTCTGCTGGATAGGCCGCATTTATAGATACAAAGCCTTGATTATCTAAAGGATCGGATTCAATTTCTATAAATTCTGATTCGCCTTCTTTCTTTAAACTTACTTTTAACGGAATATCGGTTAATCTTCTTTTATAAAAAGCATCAAAAACAGTTAATTCAACTTTCACATCGGTTGGTATTTTCAGTTCAACAGTTGTTCCTTTATCACTTCCTAAAGTAGCAAGAACAGGTTCATGTGCATAGAACCCTCCTTCGGGAACTTCGATCTTCACTTCTGAAGGCCATGGTAATGAAACAATTACGTGTCCATTTTCATCCGTTTTCTCTATACCTCCCGTTGAGATAAAATCTAGTTTTCCTTGTTGGCGATAACTTATTGCTAAATTAAAGTCCTTCATTGGTTCTCCGCTAATACTATCAATTACATTGACTTCAATTGGAGCCATACCAAATTTAGGTGTAGCATGCATTATCACTTCTTGAGGCTCATTGGTATTATAACTTGTAGGAACTTCTTCTCCACTGTAAAATGTGGTATCTATAGTTACTTTAAATTCATTGGGATAAGAGACTGCATATGTAAATATGCCCTCAGCATTTGTTCTACCTGTATCTACATTCGCAAATGTACCACTTTCAGTTATTCTTCGCATCAGTATGGTTCTGATACCTGATACAGGTTTCTGATCTTTTGTATTTAATACCGTTACCTTAAGACTTGTTTTTTGGGAATCAACGCCTTCACCCCAATGTTCCTTCTTGGAACAACCTATCCAAACCATCGCAACCAAGCTGAACAAAATTATTTGTGTAAAAAAAGTTTTCATATTACTGATATATGTAATGGTAATAATCCAGGCTTTTTAAGCCTTCAAATCAACTATTTAATGAATTCCTGCTCATATTTACTCAACCAAACAGTTCCCTCTAATTCCCAAGTAGAAGAAGTTTTAATTTGCATCCAGTAGAATATCTGCGAGGCAATGTCAGTGTTCTGCATAAAAAGTGCATTGGAATCTTCCTCATCTGGTGTATTGCAAAAATTCGGAATTAACAAATTCCAGGGATTCGTTTTTGTGAATATAAAATCCTTGCCCTGGCCAATTACTGAATGATTAACTAACTTATTTCCAGATCCTTCAGCGGCAGGCCAATAGCCAATAAGATAATCATTATAGGGATCAGTATTAGAAATTTCAGACTGACAATATTCTGATGCTATCAATTCATCTGGTAAAGCAGTGTTATATATTCGAATATCTGACACATCGAAAGTAGGTCCAGTACTAACCCAGCCTGGCATAACACCTAAAGTAAGAGGGAGGTCGTTATCCAAGTTCTTACCTGTAATTTCAAACGTACTGCTATGCCTCTTTCCATTGGTATACCCAGCTACTAAGCGTTTTCCATCCTCCTCGTAAATCTTCATTGTCAATGTATTCCACTGATTTAAAACCAATCCTTTATCACTCAAGCTGGAAACAGGCCCTCCAGTTTCGCCCCCTATAAATGGCCGCCATTGAGGTTCACCGGCTGGGTCATAAAGCATAAACAGCCATCCTGGTCTACTTGCAGTATTTTCGCTTGTACCTTTCTTTCCAAAAAAAGCAGGCCATGTGCTTCCTCGGCTCGCGAATTTAACTTTTAGTTGTACGGTATATTCTCCACTTGACCCAAAATTATATAATGTAGAATTTTCAGGACTTATCTTGGCATTTATTGGATCATCAATGTGCCCACTTAACTGAGTCATAGGCAAAAGATTTGGTGCTACAAATTCTTTAGATGAAAAATCTGGCTGATAATATATTGTCAAAATTTTCCGTTCAGGAAAGGAAGCTCCTCCATAACTATTGCCAGTTCCACCATGATTTGATGTTATAATGACTAACCAATCTTCTCGATCATAAGTAGGCCTACTCTTTAAAGCAGTCATAATTTCACCAATATAACCATCAACCTTCACAACAGCATCATGATATTCTTGTTTAT
>Ga0160433_100434_pt1 | contig 21669 bp, 21 predicted proteins | sample HID1972K_E0MG_FD_108235 | JGI IMG/M metagenome (GOLD analysis project Ga0160433, IMG submission 108235) | Enriched pill bug-associated microbial communities from UW Madison campus, WI, USA - HID1972K_E0 MG | ecosystem: Host-associated > Arthropoda: Insects > Digestive system > Unclassified ...
AGCCATCTCGATCTGTCTGGTGCAGCGCGGTTACAGGGGTTGCGACCGCTGCGCGGTCGATCGCGGCACAAGGCCGCTCCTACAAAGTACAGATAAATCAATGAGTTAGTGTTTGTTCTATGAAAGCGCGCCTTGTGCCGGGACGCCGGACCGCCGCGAAGCGCCGCGCGGGCGGCGCTCGATCTCAAAGGCGCCATAAAGTCCAAGGCAAGCACCAGCGCGAAGCACCAAGGCAAGCGCGTGTAACTTTTGTTTAGCCATTACACAACTAAAGGTGATCCTTCACAGATTTAATCACCTATGCGTACGTGTGAATATCCAACCATGACCTGCATCCCGTGTACGCCGCCCCCGCTGCCCTGCCCTTCGCTGCCGAAGGCCCGGGCGCGCTCTGGCGAAAATCCGCTGGTGCACGTGATCCTCGCCTTCTGGGCCCTGTGGCACTGTCGTCACGCCCGCCCACCGGACAGTCCGCTCGCTGCTTCCTGAACCGGATCGGCCATTGCTGGCCGACATTCCCAGTCCGACAGACCGCCCCACGCGCGGCCTGTCCCGTGCGCCTGTGGCGCGAGCGAACATCATGCACTTTGCCCCTGTAGAGCAGGCCCGACGCTTCCTGGCCGACAATCCCGATATCGAAATGATCGAGCTGTTCATCCTCGACGCCAACGGCGTACCGCGCGGCAAGCTGTTGCACCGTGACGAACTGGTGGCAGTCTTCGAAAATGGGCGTCCGCTGCCCAGCACCATTCTGGGTTTGACCCTCCATGGCGACGACGTTGAAAACTCAGGCCTGGTCTGGGAAGTCGGCGACATCGACTGCCGCGCCTATCCGCTGGAGGACAGCCTGGTGCGCCTGCCGTGGCGCAAGCTGCCCACCGCGGCGTTGCAGGTCAGCATGCACCCCAGCGAAGGCCTGCCCGCCAGCGTGGCCGATCCACGCCACTTGCTGATCAGGGCCGTGGAAGCCTTGCAGGCCGAGGGTTATCACCCGGTAATGGCTTGCGAACTGGAATTCTACCTCCTCGACGCACAACGCGATGCCCGCGGCCGTCCGCAACCGGCGCTGGACAATGATGGTGGCCGTCCGCGCCAGACCCAGGTCTATGGCCTGCGCGAGCTGGAGCAGATCGAGCCGTTCCTCAAGGACCTTTACGCCGCTTGCAAGGCCCAAGGCATTCCGGCACGCACGGCGATCTCCGAATACGCCCCCGGCCAGGTGGAGATTACCTTGGAACACGGCCCGGCGCTGGCAGCCATGGATCAGGCCGTGCGCTACAAACGCCTGGTCAAGGGCGTGGCCAATGCCCACGGCATGCAGGCATGCTTCATGGCCAAGCCGTTCGATGACCTGGCCGGTACCGGCATGCACATGCACGTGAGCCTGGCCGACGCCCTGGGCCGAAATCTGTTCGCCAGCCAAGACCCGGCCGGCACGCCGCTGCTACGCCAGGCGGTCGGCGGCATGCTCGCCAGCCTGCTCGACTCGCTGTTGCTGTTTTGCCCCAACGCCAACTCCTATCGGCGTTTCCAGGCCAACAGCTATGCGCCGCTGGCGCCGACCTGGGGGGTCGATAACCGCACCGTGAGCCTGCGCGTGCCGGGCGGTCCAGCCAATACCCGGCACGTGGAGCACCGCATCTGCGGCGCCGACGCCAACCCTTACCTGGCCGCCGCGGCAATCCTCGCCGGCATCCACCGTGGTCTGCGCGAGCAGCGCGACCCAGGCGCGCCGGTCGAAGGCAACGGCTATGCCCAGGCCACCGAGCGCCTGCCCGGCGACTGGCTCACCGCACTCGCCGCCCTGGAGTCATCAGCCTGGGCGCGGGAGGCCTTCGGCGAGGCATTCCTTGGCGTCTACCTGAGGGTCAAGCGCGCCGAATACCGGCAGTTCATGGCCGAAGTCGGCGAGCAGGACTGGCGTTGGTATCTGACCCAGGCCTGATCAGTTTCCCTCTTTCGCACCAAGGATGTCCCATGAATGCACCACTGAATCACGGTCCGGCTCAACGCAGCCCGTCCTACTACACCGCCAGCCTCAACGATGCGACCCAGTACCCGACACTCAAGGGCACCGAGCAGGTCGACGTGGCGATCATCGGCGGCGGTTTCACCGGCGTGGCGACGGCGGTGGAGCTGGCCGAGCGCGGCCTCAAGGTGGCCATCGTCGAGACCAACCGCATCGGCTGGGGCGCCAGCGGGCGCAACGGCGGCCAGGTCACCGGTAGCCTGTCGGGCGACGAAGCCATGCGCACGCAGATGCGCGCTCGCCTGGGCAACGAGGTCGACGACTTCATCTGGCACCTGCGCTGGCGCGGCCACCAGATCATCGAGCAACGGGTGCAACGCTACGGCATCGATTGCGACCTCAAGCACGGTCACCTGCACGCGGCGATGAAACCGGCGCACATGACCGAGCTGCGCGCCTTCGAGGCCGAAGCCCAGCGGCGCGGCATGGGCGAGCAGGTGCAATTGCTCGATCGCCAGGCGGTCGCCGAACACCTGCAAAGTCCGCTGTACCTGGGCGCATTGAAGAACCTGCGCAACCTGCACCTGCACCCGCTCAACCTGTGCCTGGGCGAGGCTCGCGCCGCCCACGGGCTCGGCGCGCAGGTGTTCGAGCACTCGCAGGTGCTGGACATCGTCCATGGCCCGCGCCCGGCGGTACTGACCACCCATGGCCGTATCGAGGCTCGCCAGGTGCTGTTGGCTGGCGATGTCTACCACAAGCTGGCGCAACGCCAGCTCAAGGGCAAGATCTTTCCCGCCATGGGCGGCATCGTCACCACCGCGCCGCTGGGGGCGCTGGCCGAGCAGATCAATCCCCAGGATCTGGCGGTGTATGACTGCCGCTTCGTCCTCGACTACTATCGCCTCACCGCCGACAAGCGCCTGCTGTTCGGCGGCGGTGCCAACTATTCGGGACGCGATTCACGAGACATCGCCACCGAGCTGCGTCCCCGCATCGAGCGCGCCTTCCCCGCGCTCAAAGGCGTACCGATCGAGTTCCAGTGGAGCTGCGCCATGGGCATCGTGGTCAATCGCATCCCGCAGCTGGGCAAGCTGTCGGACAACGTCTGGTATTGCCAGGGTTATTCAGGTCACGGCATCGCCACCAGCCACATCATGGGCGAGATCATGGCCGAAGCCCTGACGGGCACGTTGGAACAGTTCGATACCTTTGCAGGGTGCAAGCACGTCAAGGTGCCCCTGGGTGACGTGCTGGGCAATCCCTTGCTCGCCGCGGGAATGTGGTACTACCAGATGCTGGAGAAGCTGCGCTGACCGGTTGTGGATGCAGGTCTTGGGCTGCTGCGCAGCCCATCGCGGCGTTCGACGATCAGACAGAAGATCAGGCGATCTTCTTCAAGCCCAGCTTCTTCACCTCTTCATCACGCAATTCGCGGCGCAGGATCTTGCCGACGTTGGTGGTCGGCAGCACGTCGCGGAACTCGATCAGGCGAGGGACTTTGTAGCCGGTGACGTTGGCGCGCATATGCTCCATGACGTGCTCCTTGGTCAAGGTCATGCCTGGCTTGACCACGATGAACACCTTGATCACCTCGCCAGACTTTTCGTCCGGTACACCGATCGCGGCGCACTGCAGTACACCCGGCAGACCGGCCAGCACGTCTTCCAGCTCATTGGGGTACACGTTGAAGCCGGACACCAGGATCATGTCTTTCTTGCGGTCGACGATGCGCATGTAGCCGTCGGGCTGGATCAGGGCGATGTCGCCGGTCTTGAGCCAGCCTTCGTTGTCGAGAATCTCGGCGGTGGCTTCTTCGCGCTGCCAGTAGCCCTTCATCACTTGCGGGCCTTTGACGCACAATTCACCCACCTCGCCCAACGCCAGTTCGCTGCCACTGTCGTCGATGATCTTGCACAGCGTCGAGGGCACCGGGATGCCGATGGTACCGATCTGGTTCTGCTCGGCCGGGTTGACTGCCGCCACCGGGCTGGTCTCGGTCATGCCGTAACCTTCACAGATCGCGCAGCCGGTCACCGCCTTCCAGCGCTCGGCCACGCTCATCTGCAGGGCCATGCCGCCGGACAGGGTAATTTTCAGCCTCGAGAAGTCCAGGTTGCGGAAGCTGTCGTTGTTGCACAGGGCCACGAACAGGGTGTTGAGGCCCACGAAGCCGCTGAACTTCCACTTCGACAGTTCCTTGACCATGGCCGGCAGGTCGCGGGGGTTGCTGATCAGCACATTGTGGTTGCCGATGAGCATCATGGCCATGCAATGGAAGGTAAAAGCGTAGATGTGATACAGCGGCAGCGGTGTGATGAGGATCTCGCAGCCTTCCTGGAGGTTCGAGCCCATCAGCGCGCGGCATTGCAACATGTTGGCCACCAGGTTGCGGTGGGTCAGCATGGCGCCCTTGGCAACACCGGTGGTGCCGCCGGTGTACTGCAACACCGCCACGTCATCGGCCTGCGGGTTGGCCTCGGTCACCGCCCCGCCATGACCCTTGGCCAGGGCGTCGTTGAAGCGCACGGCGCTCGGCAGGCGATAGGCTGGCACCATCTTTTTCACGTACTTGATCACGCTGTTGATCAGCACGCGCTTGAGCGGTGGCAGCAGGTCAGCGACTTCGGTGACAATGACGTGCCTGACGTCGGTCTTGGGCACCACCTTTTCCGCCAGGTGCGCCATGTTCGCCAGGCAGACCAGCGCCTTGGCGCCGGAGTCCTTGAACTGGTGCTCCATTTCCCGCGCGGTGTACAGCGGGTTGGTGTTGACCACGATGAGCCCGGCCCGCATGGCGCCGAACACGGCCACCGGATATTGCAGGACATTAGGTAGCTGCACGGCAATCCGATCGCCAGGCTTGAGGTCGGTATGCTGCTGCAGGTAGGCGGCGAAGGCACCCGACAGGGCATACAGTTCGCCATAGGTGATGGTCTTGCCCAGGTTGCTAAAGGCAGGTTTGTCGGCAAAGCGTTGGCAGGATTGCTTCAGTACCGCTTGGATGTTGGGAAATTCATCTGGGTTGATTTCCGCCGCGATCCCCGCTGGGTACTTATCCTTCCAAAAATGTTCGATCATGGAAGCCCACTCCTTCAGCAACAGCGAATTCTTCATCGCATCGATGCGATTATTATTGATATGAGATGACGGTTCGTTGTAACCGAATCACCGGAAAGCGCGCCGAGAGTAGCAGCTTTGCCTAGGGCCGCCTAGGGTCAAAACGGCCCGGCAAGTCATAAAAATGACTCAAAGAATTGTACGAGTCATTTTTAGAGTAAACTTCCTAAAGCGGCACGTTTCAAGCTACAAGCTGCACGTTGAACAGCGGTTCGCGTTGGCGCTTGAAGCTTGAAGCTTGAAGCTTGAATAGGTCAGGCAATGTCTCGCAGCTCGCGGCGCAGGATCTTGCCGACCGGGGTCATCGGCAGGGAGTCGCGCAGCACGATCTGCTTGGGCACCTTGTAGCCGGTGAAGTTGGCCTTGCAGTAGGCCTTGAGGTCTTCGACGCTGACGCCACCCTCGCGTGGCACCACGAACAGTTTCACCGCCTCGCCGGAACGCTCGTCCGGCACGCCGATGGCGGCGCAGTTGGCCACCTGCGGGTGACCCATCACCACTTCCTCGATCTCGTTGGGGTACACGTTGAAGCCGGAGACGATGATCATGTCCTTCTTGCGGTCGACGATACGGGTGAACCCATCCTCGTCGATTACCGCGATGTCGCCGGTCTTGAGCCAGCCGTCACTGTCGAGGGTATCGGCGGTGGCCTGGGGTTGCTGCCAATAGCCTTTCATCACCTGCGGGCCCTTGATGCACAACTCGCCGCGCTCACCCAGGGGCAGTTCGTTGCCCTGGTCGTCGATGATCTTGAAGGCAGTCTCGGGCACGGGAATGCCGACGGTGCCCAGGCGGGCCAGCTGGCCATAGGGGTTGGTGCTGGCCACCGGCGAAGTTTCGGTGAGCCCGTAGCCTTCGACGATGCGGCAGCCCGTGACACGTTCCCAACGCTCGGCCGTGGCACTGACCAGCGCGGTACCGCCGGAGTTGGTGACCTTCAGCGCCGAGAAGTCCAGCGCCTTGAACTGCGGATGGTCCATCAAGGCGACGAACAACGTATTGAGGCCCAGCAACGCCGAGAAGCGCCACTTCTGCAGCTCCTTGATGAAGCCGGGAATGTCCCGCGGGTTAGTGATCAGCACGTTGTGGTTGCCGGTGACCATCATGCACATGCAGTTCGCGGTGAAGGCATAGATATGGTACAGCGGCAGCGGCGCGATCATCACCTCCTGCCCGTCCTTGATCAGTTTCTGCCCGTCCGGCCCATGCTGGGAAAAACAGGCCAGCACCTGCAGCATGTTGGCCACCAGGTTGCCGTGGGTCAGCATGGCGCCCTTGGCCAGGCCCGTGGTGCCGCCGGTGTATTGCAGGACGGCGACGTCTTCCAGGCTCAGGCTGACCGGCTTGAGCGCCTGACCTTGCCCCTGCCGCAACGCTTGCTTGAACGGCACGGCCTGGGGCAGGTGGAAGGCCGGGACCATCTTCTTCAGCTTGTCGACCACGGTATTGACCAGCCAGCCCTTGGCTGCCGGCAGCAGGTCGCCCATCTTCGCCTCGATCAGGTATTGGATCTCGGTGTCGGGCAGCACCTGCTGCACGCGCTGGCCAAACATGTTCAGGTAGACCAGGGCCCGCGCGCCGGAGTCCTTGAACTGGTGGCGCATTTCGCGCTCGGTGTACAACGGGTTGGTGTTGACCACGATCAGCCCGGCGCGCATGGCACCGAACACAGCGATCGGGTACTGCAGGACATTGGGCATCTGCACGGCGATGCGGTCGCCCGGCACCAGGTCGGTGTGCTGCTGCAGGTAGGCAGCGAAGGCTGCGGAATGACGCTCAAGGTCAGCGTAGCTGAGGGTCACCCCCAGGTTGCTGAACGCCGGACGATCGGCGAAGCGCTTGCATGAGCGCTCGAAGACCTCGACCACCGATTCATAGGCATGGATGTCAATGAGCGAGGGCACGCCCTCGGGGCGTTTGTCATTCCAGAAGTCAGCTTGCATTTATTGTTATTCCTCTAACCTGAGCCGTCCCGGGACCTCATGCCATAAGGCAAGGGCCGATCAGCGGACGTTAGCAGGTCTGCCGGAGGCGGCAAACACGCCAGAGCCTGTCATTAACATTCTGAATGGTATTGCTGGCCATCCTGCAATCCAGCCATCGCGTTTACACTGTCGGCTCGATTAGCGTGCCCACGGTAATCGCCGGCGAATGTGATGCGCAGAGTGCCAGCAAGCGTCTCTAAGGATCTGGCCGCCGTGCTGCGCAGGCCCGTGCCGATACCATCGGCGGGCTGGAGCAAGCGCTGGCCCCTGGCCTTGTTGCCCGCAGTGAATGATTGCCACCCCGTCCGAACCTGAAGGAACCCTCGATGACCCAGGTCAGCAACACGCCTTACGAAGCCCTCGAAGTCGGCCAGACCGCCGAGTACAGCAAGTCCGTCGAAGAGCGCGACATCCAGCTGTTCGCTGCCATGTCCGGTGACCACAACCCGGTGCACCTGGATGCCGAGTTCGCGGCCAAGAGCATGTTCAAGGAGCGCATCGCCCACGGCATGTTCAGCGGCGCACTGATCAGCGCCGCGGTAGCCTGCACCCTGCCAGGGCCTGGCACCATCTACCTGGGCCAGAAGATGAGCTTCCAGAAGCCGGTCAAGATCGGCGACAAGCTGACCGTGCGCCTGGAAATCCTCGAGAAACTGCCCAAGTTCAAGGTGCGTATCGCCACCAACGTCTACAACCAGAACGATGAGCTGGTGGTCGAAGGCGAAGCCGAGATTCTCGCTCCGCGCAAGCTACAGACCGTCGCACTGGTCAGCCCGCCGAACTTCGTCGCCAGTTGATCAGCCCAGCTCGCGCAGGCGGCGCTCGATGTAGCGCCGCTCGGGCCCTTGGCGCGTCAGCGCCAGGGCCTGCCGCCAGGCTGCCCGGGCCTGTTCGGCATGGCCGAGTTGACGGTGCAGTTCGGCACACGCCGCATGGGCCAGGTGATAATCGCGCAATTGCCCGCGGGCCAGGATCGCCTCGATCCCGGCAAGCCCCGCCTGCGGACCGTCGCGCCGGGCCAGCGCCGCTGCCCGGTTGAGCTCGACCACAGGTGACGGCCAGTCACGCAGCAGCACATCGTACAAGCCCACGATCTGCGCCCAGTCCGTCGCCTCGGCACTCGGCGCCTCGGCATGCACGGCGGCAATCGCGGCCTGCAGGCTATAGGCACTCAACTCCCCGCTGCGTAGGGCCTGCTCGACCAGTTGGCAGCCTTCATCGATCAATGCCCGGTCCCACAGGTCGCGGTCCTGTTCATCGAGCACGATCAGCTCGCCCTGGGCATTGCTGCGCGCACGCTGACGCGAGGCCTGCAATAGCATCAGCGCGAGCAGGCCACGCACTTGCGCCTCAGGCAGCAATTGCAGCAGCAGTCTGCCAAGGCGGATGGCCTCGTCAGTGAGCTCGCGCTGCATCAGGTTCTCGCCCGACGACGCTGAATACCCTTCGTTGAAGACCAGGTAGATGACCCGCAACACGCTATCCAGGCGCTCGGGCAATTCGTTGAGCGCTGGCACCTGGTAAGCGATGCGCGCATCGCGGATCTTTGCCTTGGCCCGCACGATCCGTTGGGCAATGGTCGCCGGGCGCTGCAGGAACGCCCGGGCGATCTGCTCGGTGGTCAGGTCGCAGACCTCGCGCAGGGTCAGCGGCACCTGGGCATCAGCGGCCAGCGCCGGGTGACAACAGGTGAAGATCAGCCGCAAGCGGTCGTCGGCCAACATTTCTTCCTCGCTCGGGTCCTGCTCTTGCTGCTCCAGCATGCTTGCCAGCTGCGCCTGGGAACGGTCGAAACGGGCACGCCGCCGCAGGGCATCGATGGCCTTGAAGCGCCCGGTCGACACCAGCCAGGCGCGCGGGTTGGCGGGCACGCCGTCACGCTGCCAACGGTCCACGGCGATGAAAAACGCCTCATGCATGGCCTCTTCGGCCAGGTCGAAGTCGCCCAACAGACCGATCAGCGTGGCCAGGATGCGCCGCGAATCCTGCCGGTACACGGCCTCGACCTGAGCGCGCGCCACGTCCGCTGCGCTCATCAATCCGGCATCCGCTGGGTCACCACCTCGACCAGGCGATCGAGGCTTTCGCCCCAGCCCTGATAGAAACCCATTTGCTCGTGGGCGCGACTGTCCGCGGCGTTCCAGTGCCAGGCACTGGCGGTGTAGCGGGTGCGGCCCTGCTCCTCATCGAAGGTCATCACCGCCGTCATGAATGCTCGCGCGGACGGCACCCATCCGGGCCCGTAGGCATCGGTAAAGACTAGCCGGCGAGGCGCGATGATTTCCAGGAAGACGCCCTGGTTAGGGTATTCGGTACCATCCGGGGCGCGCACCACGGTACGCAGCAGCCCACCGACCCACAACTGCATCTCGCACTCAGGCGTGGTCACGCCGTGTGGCCCCCACCATTGCTTGAACCACTCAGGCTCGGTCCAGGCGCGGAATACCTTGCTGCGTGGCGCATCAATCAGGCGGCTGATGGTCAAGTGGTGCTGTGCCTTTCCCTGGCCTGGTTGTGCAAGGCTCATCGTTATTGTTCTCCGTCTGTCAGGGTTGCAGCTCGCGCACCGGTCGCACCTCGACACTGCCGACCCGCGCCGCAGGGATGCCCTTGGCGATGTTCAAGGCGTCGTTCAGGTCGCGGGCATCGACCAGGTAGAAACCCGCCAACTGCTCCTTGGTTTCGGCGAACGGGCCGTCGGTCAAGCTCATCTGGCCGCCACGCACGCGCACCATGGTTGCTGTCTGCACCGACTTGAGCGCTTCGGCCGCCAGCAGCTGGCCGCGACCCTGCAGCGACTCGCCGTACGCCATGCACTCGGCGTCTTGCGGGCTGGCGGGGAGGCTGTGCAGCAGCCCTTCGTCACAATAGACCAGGCACAGGTATTTCATGGTCGTCTCCACTCCATCGGACAGTGCGTTTGGCGATAAGCCGCGGGGCTTTTCAGCTCAAGGCTTAAGGTTGAACAGGGCTTTCTGGGTTTCCATGTCGAACGGAGCCGACCAATGCTCATGGATGACCTGCCATTGCCCGCCGCTGCGGCGGTAACCGACCGTGGCGCGCATGTACCCGCACTGGCTTTCATCATCCGCCGGGCCGCAGCGGTTGAGCCAATGCGCCAAGGCCAGGTCGCCATCGGCGTGCACGGTAAGCTGCACGACTTCGAACACCATTGGCCCGGTGCAGTAGCTCATGCACATTTCCCAATGCGCGCGGTAGGCTGTCTTGTTGGTGAACTGCAGTTCCTTGATGGCATCGAACGCCACGATATCCTCGGCATAGGGCGCGGCGATGCCGTCGAGGTCGCGGTTGCGCACGGCTTGTACCCAGTGCTCGATGAGTTGACGGATCTCGCTTTGGGCTGCGGTATTCATCGGTGTTTCCTCCAATCGGTCATGGCGCCTGGCGCCGGTATGTCCGGCACCCTTCATGACTGGTCGAACGGCGAGAGGAAAATTCGACACACCTCGTGAAAAAGCAGGGTCGACAGGCGCATGCGCCTGCAGGCCCCAGAACAGCGTCAGCCGGCCAACACCTGGGCATACCGTGCCCGGTCCACATTTGCGCCGCTGAGCACCACGGCCACCTTGCGCCCGGCTTGGCGCTGGCGCTCCTGGAGCAGCGCGGCAAGCGCGATGGCGCCAGCGCCTTCAGCAGTGTTGTGGGTGTCTTCGTGGTAGATACGCATAGCCTGGGCGATCTGCGCGTCATCGACGCGCACGATACGCGCGGCATGTGCATGGATCATGGCAAAAGCATCCGGATGGGGCACGCGGCAGGCAACGCCATCGGCAAAGGTGTCGGCGGTGGCGGTGGTGACGATGCGTCCCTGCTCGAAGCTCTGGGCATAGGCATCGGCGGCGCTGGAGACCACGCCGATGATCTCGGTCTTCAGGCCCAGCAGGTTGCGCGCCTGGATCAGCCCGCAAATACCCGAGCCCATGCCGATGGGCACGTAGACGCTGTCAAGCTCGGCCACCGCCTCGAACAACTCCAACGCGTAGGTGGCCACGCCGCGCACCAGCTCGACATGGAACGACGGCACCATCTCGTAGCCCAGTTGCTCGGCCAGACGCGCGGCCTCTTCGCGCGACTGGTCGAAGTCGACGCCATGTTCCACCAGTTCAGCGCCCAGGGCGCGCATGGCGGCGTTCTTTTCCTGGGCGTTGCCCTTGGGCACCACGATCACCAACGGCAAGCCGGCCTGACCAGCGGCCAGGGCCATGCTCTGGCCATGGTTGCCACGCGTTGCGGTAACCAGGCCGCGGGGCGGGGTGTCTCGCGCCAGCAGTGAACGCACATAGATCAGGCCGCCGCGGACCTTGAAGGCCCCGGTCGGCGCATGGTTTTCGTGCTTGACCCAAACCTCGCAACCCACACGCTGGGTCAGCAAGGGCCAGGCATACTGGGCAGTGGCGGGAATATGGTCATGGACCAGGCGCGCAGCGTCGCGCAGGGCGGCTAGATCGAACATTGGGTGCACCTCTCGTTCCGTGAAGGTAGCCCTCGATCCTAAGCGCCGCACACGCTGCGAGTAAAACCTTATCTTGACCTGGTGCAGGTCAACGCGTTACCCGCCGCCGCATGCTCATCCGTCGGAACAGCCCTGGCCCATGGCGCGGTACTCGATGATGTGCACCTGCCCTTGATGATCCTCGTAGGTCATGGTGGCAGGCACCACTTCACAGACGTTGGGAAGGGCCGATAGGCTGATGACCCGCTTGATGTCGAGGTTGATGGAATAATCGTACTGCTGGACGACCGGCTCGGTCGAAGCGGTGTTTGCCTCAGTGGCGAGGGCGAACGAAGACATGCCGGCCAATGCAAGAATCAGAAGTGGTTTCATGATTGTGGGCCTTAAAGCAATCAACTGATCGATTGACTTCATATGCCGGAGTGGCGCGGAGAAGTTGCCATACCAACTGCTAGCGATGACACGAAGTACCGATCCCGCTGGGTGCAACCAGCGGGGATGAATACAGTCTACGCCCGGTCCTGAATACTTGAACCCCGAACTCGGACATTCACTGTTTCGTGCCCTGTAACAATCCCGAGCCCCGTCGCTCGACAGACTTGCCGGCTCGGTGTACAAGCCCCGTTCCAGAGCCTCTGCAGGAAATCCGCCTTGTCACCCTTGCACGTCAGACCGTTGGTCGGCCCTGAACGCGGCCTGCTCGATCATTTCTACCGCCAGCATGGTTCACGCATGCGCGCCAGTGCCGGCGCGCGCCTGTGGGTGGCGCGGGCCCCTCTCATCGTCGGCGGACTGAGCCTGGGCGAAGTCCCCGGCGGGCAATGGCTGACCGGTCTGTTCGTGGCGCCGGACTGGCGCGGACGCGGTATCGCGGCGAAGCTGATCGAGGCCGCGCTGGCAGACGCCCTCTCGCCTACCTGGCTGTTCTGCCATCCGGACTTGCAGCCGTTCTACCAGCGCCTGGGCTTTGCCCCGGCCAGCGTCCTGCCCGTGGTGCTCGCCGAGCGTCTGACCCGCTATCGGCGCAGCAAGGCGCTGGTGGCCCTGGTACGCGATCAGTCGTCGGCGACGTCCAGTCCGGGGAACAGTACCTCGGTATAACCGAACTTGCTGAAGTCCTGGATGCGCGAGGGGTAGAGGCGGCCAATCAGATGGTCGCACTCGTGTTGCACTACCCGTGCGTGGAAACCATCGGCAAAGCGAATGATCTCCTGGCCCTGAGGGTCGATGCCCTCATAGCGGATGTGCCGGTAGCGTGGCACCATGCCACGCAAGCCCGGCACCGACAGGCAACCCTCCCAGCCCTCCTCGACTTCGGTGGTCAAAGGCGTGATCAGCGGATTGAGCAGGATGGTCTGCGGCACTGCCTCGCCCTCGGGGTAGCGTTCGCTGCGCTCGAAGCCGAAGATCACCAGTTGCAGGTCGACACCAATCTGCGGCGCGGCCAGTCCGACGCCGCCGACATGGCGCATGGTCTCGAACATGTCGTCGATCAGCTGCTGCAGCTCGGCACTGCCGATCAGCTTCTCGGGGACTGGCGGGGCGATGCGCAGGAGGCGCTCATCGCCCATCTTCAGGATGTCGTGGATCATCGGGGATTGGTCTCACCGGAACGCGGGTCGGACGGCGGCGGTTGCTCCTGCCCCAGAACGGTACGGGGCTCCTCCGGTTGATCGCCCTCGCCGGGTTGCTTCTCGCCCTTTTCCTTGCCCTCGGCGGACATGTGCTCGATGACCGCATTCATTTCCGCGCCCAGCAACAGCACCGCCGCCGAAATGTAGAAGTACAGCAGCAACACGATGATCGCACCGATGCTGCCATACATGGCGTTGTAGTCGGCGAAGGTCTTCACGTAATAACCAAAGCCCAGCGACGCGACGATCCATACCACCACCGCCAGCACCGAACCTGGGGTAATGAAGCGGAAGCTCTGCTTCACGTCGGGCATCACGTAGTAAATCAACGCCACCGCTACCATCATCAACAGGACAATCACCGGCCAGCGCAGAATGGTCCAGAGGGTAACGATAAACTCCTGCATGCCGATCTGCGCGGCAATCCATTCCATTACCTGCGGGCCAAGTACCATCAGTGCCGCGGCAGCCAGCAGCATGCCGGCGATGCCGATGGTGTAGAAAATGGACAGCGGAATGCGTTTCCATACGGGCCGCCCTTCAGGCACGTCGTAGGCAGCGTTCATCGCGCTCATCATCAGGCGCACACCGGCCGAGGCGGTCCACAAGGCGATCACGATACCCACCGAGAGCAAACCGCCCTTCGATTGTTGCAACTGGTCGATGACCGGGTTGACCTGCTCCAGCGCCTGGGGCGGCAGCACCAGCTCCGACTGCAGGCGCAACCAGGAGAAGAAGTCCGGCAGGTGCAGGAAACCGATCAGCGCGATCAGGAACAGCAGGAAGGGGAACAGCGAGAAGAGCATCTGGTAGGCCAATGCCGAGGCATAGGTCGACATCTCGTCGTCGAGGAATTCATTGACGGTGCGCATCAGCACACGGTGCAAAGGCAGGCCTTGCATGACCGAAAATTTCATAGCGTCTCCTTTCGCCGCTTGACTGTCGTCAGAACAGCTCGAACGACCGGAAAGGCGTCCGTAACTGCCGCGTAAGTCTAATAGACCATGGCCCTGCCATGACGATTCATCGGCTGCGCAAGAAAAACGGCCACCCGTGGGTAGCCGTCAGAGTTCACTGCCTCAAGATCAAGGCTTGTTAATGTCTTTTGCCGCGTCCTTGACCTTACCAACGGCCTGCTGGGCATCACCCTTGATTTCCTGGGCCTTGCCTTCACCCTGCAGTCTTTCGTTTCCGGTGGCATTACCGACGCCTTGCTTGATATTGCCCACCGCTTCGTTGGCTAGACCTTTGGCTTTGTCCTTGGTACCACTCATGGGAAATTCTCCTGAAGGTAAGGCATGAAACCATGCCGACACAGAGTCGACCCAAGAACTTTGCCGAGAGTTTCAAATTTTTCAGGCCGCTTGGGCGGAAAAACAGCGTTCGAATACCGCACCGAATCCTCAAGGGCGCCTGCGCAAGCCAGCGGCACTCCCCTAGAATCCGCCCACGTGCCGTAGGCCCCGACCTGCAGCCATAAAAACAACAGTGACCGGAATTACCCATGCGCCTATTGCCCGTGCTGGCAGCCCTGCTGCCGTTGCTTCCCCTCCCCGCTCTCGCCAGCTCGCCTGATCTGAAGGTGCTGCAAGTCAACCGCTACGCCGACGACGGCCAGCCCGGCAGCCTGCGCTGGGCCATCGACACCAATAACCAGAACCCCGGCCACTACCGCATCGATATCCAGGCGGTCGGTCAGCCGCCCTATGTGATCCGCCCGAACAGCGCCTTGCCGCCGATCAAGGGCCCGGTGCAGATCACCGGTCAAGCCTGGGCACGCGACGGCCAATACATCGCCATCGACGGCTCGGCTTATCTCAAGGGCGACGGTGCCCACGCCTGCCCGGGTGCCTTGCCCGGCCAGTTCGGCACCAATGTGCGTACCACCACCGGCCCTGGCCTGGTGCTGCGTGACACCCAGGGCGTGCAACTGAGCGGGCTTGAAGTGCGTAACTTCTGCATTGGTATCCTGGTCAACCGCGCCAGCCACAACGTCATCCAGGACAACCGCATCATCGCCAACAAGGGCGGTGCCGGCATCATGCTCACCGGCGACGATGGCCAGGGCAATCCGACCGCCACCAGCACGGTGAACAACAAGGTGCTGCGCAACCAGCTGATCGATAACGGCGACGGCCTCGAGCTGACCCGTGGCGCGGCGTTCAACCTGATCGCCGACAACCTGTTCCGCTCGACCCAGGCCAACCCTGAGCCGTCCCAAGGCATCGAGATCCTCCTGGGCAACGACAACACCGTGGTGCGCAACCGCTTCGAGAACTACTCCGATGGCCTGCAGATCAATTGGGGCCACCGTAACTACCTGGGGGCCAACACCTTCAGCGGCAACTCCATCGGCGTCAGCGTCACGGGCGAAGGCAACATGCTCGACGGCAACCTGATCCATGGCAACCGCATCGGCGTGGCCTTGCGCCCTGAGCCCAGCGTTACCCGCACTCGGCTGAGCGCCAACCGTATCTGGGGCAACAGCCAGGACATCCGCCGTTGCGAGGCCGGCGGCTCGTGCGTGCCTGATCAGCCTACCGGGGCCATCGTCTTCGGCGTTCCGGCCCAGGCCCATGCGCTGTACGTAGGGTCACGCGGAATCGGCGCGGACCTGGCGAAGAAGGACCAGGCCATCATCTGCGATGCCCAGGGCGCGCCCGCCGGCTGCCAGCCACTGCCCAACCACAACCAGCCAGCGCCACGGCTGAGCGGGCTGGACGGCAACCGCCTGCTGGGCGAGGTGCAGGGCCCGGCGTCGAGCCGCCTGCAGGTCGAGGTGTTTGGCAACCGCGCGACGGATGCCCGCGAGGCAGAGCGATATCTGGGCAAAGTGCAGGTCAGCAGCGATGCCCAAGGCAAGGCACGCTTCGCGTTTGCGCTGCAAGACGGCGGCGAGCTGAACAGCTTCACCGCGACCGTGACCACGGCCGACGGGGCGACTTCGGCATTGAGCCAGCCGGTGCGGCGCTGAATCGACGCTGGGCTGCTGCGCAGCCCAGCGCGGGCAAGGTCGGACTTCAGGCTATGCTGCCACCCAGAGAACAACCCATGGCCCCCGCTCCCACAAGGGGGCTGCGGCTGCGGCAGACAAACCGCTCCACACACTTGTCCGGCAATCGCCCACCCCGCACAATGGCAGGTCTTTTACGCGTCAACCGCAGGAACCTGCATGAAACTCGACAAACCCACCGCCATCGCACGGCGCAACCAAACGCTGGCCAAGCCGGTGCTGAACCGCGACAACACCTTGTTCGCCATCCTCGACCACAAGCGCAACCTGTGGTGGTTCGAAGTGCCGGCCGCGCTGCTGCGCAAGGGCCAGGCCGATTGGGTCAACCTGTTGCTGCACACCCCTGAATCCGATGAGCTGCAGCACCTGAAGGTACCGATCAACTACCTGCGCGCGCACCTGGAGCAGATGGAAGTGCGCCACCCAGGCAAGCGCCGCGCCAGCATCAGCCTGGCCCTGAGCGCCGACCGCGACTCGCTGTTGCAAGACACCCGCCCTGGCGGCGATAACCTGGACTTCAGGACCTTTCTGCAGGCCTGATCACTTGCGCTCGATGCGATCGTCAAGGATGACGATCCGACCTTCCTTGTACAGGGCGCCGATGGCTTTCTTGAAGTTGCCCTTGCTGACCCCGAACATGTCGCTGATCAACTGCGGATCGCTCTTGTCGCTGACCTTGAGCACGCCATCGGCAGCCAGCAGGCGCTCCATGATCTGCTCCGGCAGGCTGGTGGCCAGGGCCTGGCCGATCGGTTGCAGGCTCAGCGCGATCTTGCCGTCGCTGCGCACTTCCTTGATGTAACCAGTCTCGTGCATGCCCGAACGCAGGAACTTGAACACCTCGTTCTTGTGGATCAGGCCCCAGTGACGATTGTTGATGATCGCCTTGAAGCCCATCGGCGTCTGTCCGGCCACCAGCAACTCCACCGGTTGGCCAGGGGTGTAGTCCACTGGGGTCTGGTCCAGGTAGCGGTCGAGCTTGGAGGTGGCGGTAATGCGCCGGGTGCGTTTGTCCAGGTAGGCGTGCACCACGCAGTAGTCACCGACCTTGAGCGGGTGCTTCTCTTCGGAGTACGGCATCAGCAGGTCCTTGGCCAGGCCCCAGTCGAGGAAGATACCGATACTGTTGATGTCCTTGACTTTGAGGCTGGCGAATGCGCCGACCTGCACCTTGGGCTTCTCGGTGGTGGCGATCAGCTTGTCTTCGCTGTCCAGGTAGACGAACACGTTGAGCCAGTCCTCGACCTCGGTGGGCGTATCCTTGGGCACATAGCGATTGGGCAGGAGGATCTCGCCATCGGCGCCACCGTCCAGGTACAGACCAAAGTCCGTGTGTTTCACGATTTGCAAACTGTTGTAACGCCCGACTAGAGCCATATCCGAAAATCCTCATCACAAGGTGGCTATTCTACACCTGAACCCGGCGGATCGCCCGACTGCACATTATGGGAACCGTCAACGCCGCCTCGCGTCTACAACCAGGCCAGCCCTGCAAGGATTCGCCCATGCCGCTCTGCCTGACCAAGGCCCTGCGCCCCCTGTTGCTGCTGATTGCCTTCACCCTGGCGCTGACATCGTGCAGCCGCATCGATCTGGCCTACCGCAACCTCGATGTCCTGGTGCCTTGGTCGCTGGGCGACTACCTGAGCATGAACCGCCAGCAAAAATCATGGCTCGACCAGCGCCTCAAGCAGCACCTGGCCTGGCACTGTCAGACTCAATTACCCAGCTATCTCGACTGGATCGACCAGATCCGGCAGATGGTTGCCCACGATGACGTCACCGACCAGCAGTTGCTGCAGCGCACCGCCGAGGCGCGCGAGGCCATCAGCCGCGTCACGCAAGAGATCACGCCCTCGGCCGCGCAACTGCTGCGGGGCATGAACGACGATCAGGTGCGCGAGATGCGCCAAGCGTTCAGCGAGGACATCCGTGAACGCCAGGCCAAATACGTGGATACGCCGCTGGCGCAACAGATCGAGCGCCGCGCCGAGCGCATGCAAAAACGCCTGACGCCCTGGCTCGGCGAGCTGACCCCGGCCCAGCGCCTGCGGGTGAAGAGCTGGTCGCAGGCCTTGGGCGAGCAGAACCGCCAGTGGATCGCCAACCGCGCGCACTGGCAGCAGCAGTTGAGCCTGCTCATGGACCAGCGCACCGGCCCCACCTTCGAGCCGCGCCTGGCGCAGCTGCTGCAGGAGAAGGAAAGCCTGTGGACACCGCAATACCGCATCGCCTTCCAGCACACCGAGGCGCAGGCCCGCAGCCTGCTGGTCGACCTGATGAAACAGAGCACCCCGGCGCAGCGTCAGTTCCTGCAGGACCGGTTGGCCAAGGTCAGGGCGGATTTCAGTGCGTTGAAGTGCATGAAAGGGTGATTGGCTTTTCGGGCGCCGGACCGTTGAACCAGGCAACGCGATAGCGGCTACCTACTGCGCCCTGGCCTTACGCCGATAGGGAAACACATCGATTACCTTCCCCTCGCGGATCGCCGCCTGCAGCCCTTTCCAGTAGTCAGCGTCATACAACTCCCCGTGCAACCGGCTGAACAGGCGGCGCTGGCCCATATCGGCGAACAAAAAGGGGGGAAACTCCTCGGGGAATACATCATGCGGCCCGATCGAGTACCAGGGCTCGCCCGACATCTCGTCCTCCGGGTAGCGCGGCGCCGGGATGTGGCGGAAGTTGACCTCGGTCAGCAAGCTGATCTCGTCGTAGTCATAGAACACCACCCGTCCATGGCGGGTAACGCCGAAGTTCTTCAGCAGCATGTCACCGGGAAAGATGTTGGCTGCCGCCAGTTGCTTGATCGCCAGTCCATAGTCCTCGAGCGCTTCGAGCACCTGGGCCTCGTTCGCCCGTTCCAGGTACAGGTTCAATGGGGTCATGCGCCGTTCGGTCCAGCAGTGGCGCACCAGCACGGTGTCGCCCTCAAGGCTGACGGTAGACGGCGCCACCTCCAACAGCTCGGCCAGGCATTGAGGCTCGAACTTGCTGCTCGGAAAGCGAAAATCGGCGAACTCCTGGGTATCGGCCATGCGCCCGACACGGTCGACACTTTTCACCAGGCGGTACTTCTCGATTACCGTGGCACGGTCGACCGTCTTTGATGGCGAGAAGCGGTCCTTGATGATCTTGAACACGGTATTGAAGCCGGCCAGGGTAAACACGCTCATGACCATGCCACGAACGCCGGGGGCCATGATGAAACGATCCTCGGTACTGGCCAGGTGATTGATCAGCGCGCGATAGAACTCGGACTTGCCATGCTTGTAGAAGCCGATCGAGGTGTACAGTTCGGCGATATGCTTTGCCGGCAGGATACGTTTGAGAAAACCGACGAACTCAGCCGGGACTGGCACATCGACCATGAAGTAGGAGCGGGTGAAGGAAAAGATGATCGATACCTCGGCCTCGTCGGTGATCAGGGCATCGATCTCCAGGCCATGGCCCTCACGGTGCAGCAGCGGGATCACCAGTGGCCACTGTTCGTCCAGGGTATACAACCGGCCCACGAGGTAGGCGCCCTTGTTGCGGTAAAGCACCGGCGAAAACAGCTCGATGGCCAGCCCAGGGTCCTTGCAGACCCAGTCCGGCAGGCTTTCGCGTAGCTGCGCTTGCAGGCGCGCCAGATCGCCCTCCACGTCGCCATAAGGCACTGCGAATCCATAGTCGTCGAAGATCCGTCGCAACACCCCGGAAAGGTCGCCGTTGGGACGATAGGAGCGGGTCTGCGCCGCCCGCTCGCGGCTGTGCAGCGATGGCCGGGTGGTGTGGATGAACATGCAGCCATCGCTGATCAGGTCGTGGCTGAACAGGCTACAGAAGATCGAGTTGTACCAGGTCTCGGCCAATTCGTCGTCCAGGCGCGGGTCGATCAACCCGATGTAGGCGCTCTTGACCAGCGGCCACTGGCTGACGTCCAGCAATACCGGCTCGGCAAAGCCCTTGCGCAGCCCGTCTCTGAGCCCGGCGATCTGCTCTTCATACAGGTTGATCCGCGCCGCCGCCGCGCGCTGAATGTCCTGCCAGCGTGCCTGTTCGAAGCGTTCGCGGGCGCCGACGGTGATCTGGCGGAAGTGCTCGCGGTAGTTGTCGAAGCCATCGAGGATCACTCGGGCGATCTCAGTCGCCGGCCAGGACTGGGTCATAGGAAAGCCTCTGCACGGGTACAGCGCTGAGCTTAGTTGGAACAGGCCTTCTTGGGGATTCAATCCCTCCTCGCGGGCAAGCTCCATCCCATAAGGGGGTCGCTGTGAGAGCCGGCTGCCTGCGAACAGGTCTGGCAGACTACAAAACCCGCGCTGCCTCTTCGGATGTGCACCGCAAAAAAGCACAAGAAACCCACTTTCCCCTGACGTACACTCGCGCCCTGCCTCGTTTGCGGAGACCGTTTTGAGCCCTATCGCCCTTGCCCGCCTGCTGACCCTCGCCGCTGTATGGGGTGCCAGCTTCCTGTTCATGCGCATCATCGCCCCGGTGATCGGCACGGTGCCGACCGCCTTCTTCAGGGTATCGATCGCCTGCCTGGGTCTGGTGGCGATTCTCGCCGTCATGCGGGTACGCTGGGCCTTCGATGGCAAGCTGGGTGCCTGCCTGGTGCTGGGCATGATCAACTCCGGGATCCCGGCGACCTTCTATTCAGTGGCGGCGCAGGTGCTGCCGGCGGGCTACTCAGCGATCTTCAATGCCACCACGCCGCTGATGGGCGTACTGATCGGCGTGCTGTTCTTCCGCGAACCCATGACCCTGACCAAGCTGTGCGGCATCTTCCTCGGCCTGTTCGGCGTCGGCATTCTCAGCGGGGCCGGGCCGGTGGCGCTGGACATGGCCCTGCTGCAAGGCGCGCTGTCGTGCCTGGCGGCCACCACTTGCTACGGCTTTGCCGGGTACCTGGCGCGCCGCTGGATCGACGGCCTCGACAGTCGCCTGTCGGCGCTGGGCAGCATGCTCGGCGCCACCCTGCTGCTGTTGCCGCTGTTCGCCTGGAGTGCCCTCACCCAGCCGCCGGCCAGCTGGGGCGGCTGGCAGGTCTGGTCGTCGCTGCTGGGCCTGGGGTTGGTGTGTACCGCGTTCGCCTACATCCTCTATTTCCGCCTGCTTGGCGAGGTCGGCCCGATCAAGGCCAGCACCGTGACCTTCATGATCCCCGCCTTCGGCGTGCTCTGGGGCGCCTGGTTGCTGGACGAGCCGCTGTCCATGGCGCACCTCTATGGTGGACTGATGATCGCCGTGGCCTTGTGGCTGGTGCTCAAGCCGGCAAGGCGGATGAGCTGATTCATTGCGGCGTCCGGGCTGGCCTCTTCGCGGGCTGAGTGGACTCTCATAGAAAACACGCTAACTCATTGATTTACCTGAACCCTGTGGGGGCGGGTCTTGCCGGGACGCCGGACCGCCGCGAACACGGGCGCAGCCCGGGCCATACAACGATGGTGTCCAGGTGGGCCTCTTCGCGGGCAAGCCCGCTCCCACAGGAC
>Ga0160433_100438_pt1 | contig 21568 bp, 14 predicted proteins | sample HID1972K_E0MG_FD_108235 | JGI IMG/M metagenome (GOLD analysis project Ga0160433, IMG submission 108235) | Enriched pill bug-associated microbial communities from UW Madison campus, WI, USA - HID1972K_E0 MG | ecosystem: Host-associated > Arthropoda: Insects > Digestive system > Unclassified ...
CACCCGGTCGGTTTCCGCTGGGCGATGGAAGCCAAAAACAACAATGACGCCACGCTGATTGTGGTCGATCCGCGCTTTACCCGCACCGCTTCAGTGGCGGATATCTATGCGCCGATTCGTTCCGGTACCGATATTACTTTCCTGTCGGGCGTTATTCTGTACCTGATAACCCACGGTAAAATCAACGCCGAATACGTCAAAAGTTATACCAATGCCGCGCTGCTGGTACGCGACGACTTCAGCTTCGATGAGGGTCTGTTCAGCGGTTATAACGCAGAAAAACGTGAGTACGACAAAACGACCTGGAACTATCAGTTCGACAATAACGGCTTTGCTAAACGTGACGATACGCTGACTCATCCGCGCTGCGTGTGGAATCTGCTCAAAGAGCATGTCTCCCGCTATACGCCGGACGTAGTTGAGCATATCTGCGGCACGCCACAGGAAGATTTCCTGAAGGTCTGCGAGGTGCTGGCCTCAACCAGCGCAGCCGACCGCACCACGACCTTCCTTTATGCGCTTGGCTGGACTCAGCACTCCGTGGGGTCGCAGAATATTCGTACTATGGCCATGATCCAGCTGCTGCTGGGTAATATGGGGATGGCAGGTGGCGGTGTGAACGCCCTGCGCGGACACTCCAATATTCAGGGATTAACGGATTTAGGCCTGCTGTCCACCAGCCTGCCGGGCTATCTGACGCTACCGAAAGACGCGCAGAACAACCTGGAGAGCTATCTGGAGGCCAACACGCCAAAAGCGACTCAGCCTAATCAGGTCAACTATTGGGGCAACTACCCGAAATTCTTTGTCAGCCTGATGAAGACCTTCTGGGGTGACGCCGCGCGTGCAGACAATCAGTGGGGCTATGACTGGTTGCCAAAATGGGACCAGGCCTACGATGTGCTGAAGTATTTCGACATGATGGACAAAGGTGAAGTCAATGGCTACATCTGCCAGGGCTTTAACCCGGTCGCTTCGTTCCCGGACAAGAACAAAGTGGTCGCCTCTCTCAGCAAGCTGAAGTACCTGGTGGTGATTGATCCGCTGGTGACAGAAACCTCGAACTTCTGGCAGAACCACGGCGAATCTAACGACGTCGATACTGCGCAAATTCAGACTGAGGTATTCCGTCTGCCCTCCACCTGCTTCGCGGAAGAAGATGGTTCTATCGTCAACTCCGGACGCTGGATGCAGTGGCACTGGAAAGGCGCTGATGCGCCGGGGGAAGCCCGCAATGATGGCGAAATTCTGGCCGGTCTCTACCACAACCTGCGCACGCTTTACCGCGAACAGGGCGGTACAGCCAGCGAGCCAGTACTCAATATGACGTGGAACTACACGTTGCCGGACAGGCCGGAATCGGAAGAAGTGGCTAAAGAGAGCAACGGCTACGCCCTTGCCGATCTCTTTGATGCCGATGGCAAATTGCTGGTGAAAAAGGGCCAACTGCTGGATTCCTTTGCCCAACTGCGCGACGACGGTTCGACCTCTTCAGGTTGTTGGATCTGGAGCGGGAGCTGGACACGACACGGTAATCAGATGGCGAACCGCGATAACAGCGATCCGTCTGGGCTGGGCAATACCCTCGGCTGGGCCTGGGCATGGCCGCTCAACCGCCGCATCATCTACAACCGCGCCTCCGCTGACCCTCAAGGGAAACCGTGGGATGCGAAACGGATGTTGATCGAATGGAACGGCACAAAATGGGTTGGCAACGATATCCCGGACTACAACACCGCCGCACCAGGCAGTGGCGTCGGACCATTTATCATGCAACCGGAAGGGGTCGGTCGCCTGTTTGCGCTCGACAAAATGGCTGAAGGTCCGTTCCCGGAACACTATGAACCGTTTGAAACGCCCCTGGGTACTAACCCGCTGCACCCTAACGTCATCTCTAACCCAGCCGCACGGCTGTTCGACGCTGATGCAAAACGCATGGGCGAGCGTAAAGCGTTCCCTTACGTTGGCACGACTTATCGCCTGACCGAGCATTTCCATACCTGGACCAAGCACGCACGGCTTAACGCTATCATGCAACCTGAACAGTTTGTGGAAATCAGTGAGAAGCTGGCCCAGAGCAAAGGCATTGCCAATGGCGATAATGTGAAAGTCAGCAGTAAGCGGGGCTTTATCCGTGCCAAAGCGGTGGTGACCCAACGTGTGCGGACTTTGCAGGCGGGTGGGCAGGAAGTGGAAACCGTAGGTATTCCGCTGCACTGGGGCTTTGAGGGGACGGCGCGTAAAGGCTATCTTGCCAACACCCTGACGCCATCGGTGGGTGATGCCAACTCACAAACGCCAGAGTACAAGGCGTTTCTGGTCAATATTGAGAAGGCGTAAGGAGCGAACTCATGTCCATGCAATCTCAGGATATTCTCAAGCGTTCGGCCACTAACGCCATGACGCCTCCTCCTCAGGCGCGTGACTATAAGGAAGAAGTCGCCAAATTAATCGATGTCTCCAGCTGTATTGGCTGCAAGGCTTGCCAGGTCGCGTGTTCAGAGTGGAACGATATCCGCGATGACATCGGCCACTGCGTCGGGGTGTACGACAACCCTGCTGACCTGAGCGCCAAATCCTGGACACTGATGCGCTTTAGCGAAACGACGCAGAACGGCAAACTGGAATGGCTCATCCGCAAGGATGGCTGTATGCACTGCGCGGATCCGGGCTGCCTGAAAGCCTGCCCTTCCGCCGGCGCCATCATTCAGTACGCCAACGGAATCGTCGATTTTCAGTCGGAACACTGTATTGGCTGTGGTTACTGCATCGCCGGTTGTCCGTTCAACATTCCACGTCTGAACAAAGAGGATAACCGCGTCTACAAATGCACGCTGTGTGTGGATCGCGTCAGTGTGGGCCAGGAGCCCGCCTGCGTGAAAACCTGCCCGACTGGCGCCATTCACTTTGGCAGCAAAAAAGAGATGCTGGAAGTGGCTGACGAACGCGTCGCGAAGCTAAAAAAACGGGGATATCCGCAGGCTGGCCTCTACAACCCGCAGGGCGTTGGCGGCACGCACGTAATGTATGTGCTGCACCATGCGGACCAACCGGAGCTGTACCACAACCTGCCAAAAGAGCCACAAATTGATACCCCTATCAGTTTGTGGAAGGGGTTGCTCAAACCGCTGGCGGCAGCAGGCTTTATTGCGACCTTTGCCGGGCTGATTTTCCACTACGTAGGAGTTGGGCCCAACGAAGAGGTGGATGAAGACGAGGAAGAGCATCATGACTAAGAAGAGTAAGATGATTGTCAGGACGAAATTTATCGACCGCGCCTGTCACTGGACGGTGGTTATCTGCTTCTTCCTTGTGTCGCTCTCCGGCATCGCGTTGTTCTTCCCGACGTTGAAGTGGCTGACGGAAACCTTCGGTACGCCACAGATGGGACGTATTATGCACCCGTTTTTTGGGGTGCTGATTTTCGTGGCGCTGATGTTTATGTTCGCGCGCTTTGTGAAGCACAACATTCCTGATAAGCACGATATACCGTGGTTGAAAGGTATTGTTGAGGTGCTGAAAGGCAATGAGCATAAGGTCGCCAAAGTCGGTAAATATAACGCCGGGCAGAAGATGATGTTCTGGACCATTATGAGCATGATATTTGTGCTGATGGTAACCGGTGTAATTATCTGGCGGCCCTATTTCGCCGACGTCTTCCCGATAAAAGTCGTGCGCTACAGCCTACTGATTCATGCCACCGTCGCCATTATTTTGATCCACGCTATCCTTATCCATATGTATATGGCGTTCTGGGTTAAAGGATCGATTAAAGGCATGGTGGTCGGTAAAGTCAGCCGCCGCTGGGCTCAGAAACATCACCCTCGCTGGTATCAGGAGGTAGAAGCGCAGGAAGCGAAGAAAGCCGGGACTGAAGGACGTTAAGTCTCCTCACTTCCCCCTCCTTCTGGCTGTTACCGGTTATCTATTCCGGTAGCGGCCAGATCTTATTTCATCCTTTCTAAGAGCCCGCCAGTATCCTGAAGGTCGTATCCCCGCCCCAATCGTAAACATAACATTACACCCACTGTAATTCAGATTTGACGCGCTGCGGGTTTTCCCCTACCCTGCGCGGCATAATTAGCCGTCTCTATTCTGAATAACAGAGGAAAGCGTGAAGAACCGCACCGTAGGGAGTATTTTAATCGTCGCCGGAACCACGATCGGCGCAGGGATGTTGGCAATGCCGCTGGCCTCTGCGGGCGTTGGCTTTGGCGTCACTCTGGTTTTACTGCTGAGCCTGTGGGCGCTGATGTGCTACACCGCACTGCTGCTGCTGGAAGTGTATCAGCACGTGCCTGCCGACACGGGTCTCGGGTCGCTGGCATTGCGTTACCTTGGGCGTTATGGGCAATGGCTGACAGGCTTCAGTATGCTTTTCCTGATGTACGCCCTGACGGCTGCGTATGTCAGCGGTGCCGGTGAATTGCTGGCCTCGAGCCTCAGCCAGTGGCTGAACATCGATCTACCACCTGCCGGGGGCGTGCTGCTGTTTACCGCCATCGGCGGCGGTGTGATTTGCATGGGTACGGCGCTGGTTGATTTGTTTAACCGCTTCCTGTTCAGCGCCAAAATCTTGTTCCTGATCCTGATGCTGGTGCTGTTGCTGCCACATATTCATCAGATGAACCTGCTGACGCTGCCGCTGCAACAGGGCCTGGCACTTTCTGCGATTCCGGTGATTTTCACCTCGTTTGGCTTCCACGGCAGCGTGCCGAGTATCGTCAGCTATATGAATGGCGATGTGCGTAAGCTGCGCCGGATTTTTGTGATTGGCAGCTTCATTCCGTTGGTTGCATACATCTTTTGGCAGTTGGCGACGCTCGGCAGTATTGAATCACCGGTCTTCAACGCCTTGTTGGGCAATCACGCCGGACTGAACGGTCTGCTTCAGGCGATCCGCGAAGTGGTGGCTACACCGCATGTGGAACTGGCGGTGCATCTGTTTGCCGATTTAGCGCTGGCGACCTCTTTCCTCGGCGTCGCGCTGGGATTGTTTGATTATCTGGCGGATTTGTTCCAGCGTAAAAACAGCATCAGCGGGCGTCTTCAGACCGGGGCGGTTACCTTCCTGCCACCGCTGGCGTTTGCGTTGTTTTATCCGAAGGGCTTCGTGATGGCGCTTGGCTACGCGGGTGTGGCGCTGGCCGTGCTGGCGCTGATCATTCCTTCACTGCTGACGATGAAAAGCCGTCAACAGCATCCGCAGGCGGCCTATCGGGTTATGGGCGGTACGCCTGCGTTGTGGCTGGTCTTTGGCTGCGGCGTGGCGGTGATTTTAGTGCAAATCGCCATTGCGCTGGGAATGCTGCCTTCGGTCGGCTAATCCTCGACGATAAAATCTGGTGCTTCGGCACCAGATACTTCGAGATATTAACAAACTCATTTCATCTCTATATTTTTTTACTCATCTATTTCAACATAGTTAAATAAATCCCCAATCACTCTTCTATCACCCCCGGGCATTAAGATTTTTCCTGTACAGCATATTTTCACCTGGCGTAATCTTGCGCTGTTTATTACTTCAGACAGAAAATATCATGAAAAAAGCATCCATTATCCTGCTAATGATGACCCTGGCAGGCTGCAGCGCCACGAATGTGAATTCCAATGCCAGCCGCGTTCGCGTCAGCACCAATGAGCCAGGAAAAGAGTGTAAGTTCCTCGGCGATATTACCGGCAGTCAGGGGAATTTCTTTACCGGCGGTTGGACGTCGAACAGTAACCTGGAAACCGGCGCGCGTAATGACCTGAAAAACCAGGCCGCGAATATGGGCGGGAACGTGGTGTCGATTATTACGCAGCGCGCGGGTCAGACTGGCAGCTCCTGGGATGGCAGCGGCAGTATGCAGCAGACTAACGTGACGCTAAGCGGAAACGTGTATCGCTGCCCGGAATAATGGGCAGGAAAGGAAAAAGGCCCCGACGGGGCCTTTTTTTATGACTTATTTCAGGCAGCAGCTTTTATATTTCTTTCCGCTTCCACAAGGACATGGATCGTTGCGACCAATTTTACTTTCATTCTTAATCGGTTGTTGTACCGGAGCCGCCTGCTGATTATCCAGCCAGTAATGACAGAGCGTGAGCGCCGCAGGTTTCAGTAAATCGACGCTCGCCACATATTCTTCAGCAGTCAGCGCTTCGATACGCGCGAAATTCGCTTCGCTGCCGTGCAGGGCAATGGCGTCTAACTGTGGCTGTAAACTTTCCGGCAGTGCCGACCAGTCGCTTAGACCCACGCCGCGCATGTAGCCAAAACACCACTCTTCAACGATGGTGATTTCCTGACCTTCCTCTTCACGAGTGCCGAACAACGGTTCGTACTGATCCGGATAATCGCCCAGACGCTCACCGACATCATCCATATGCTGCAGGGTGAGATTCACAAAGCGGTCGCGTTCACGGTCGTTGGCCCAGCGTGGAACGAAATCAGCCCCACCCCACACCGCCAGCATCCACTCTGCAGGTTCGATATCAACCGGGGAGGAAAGGATCGCCGTCAGCATGCCGTCCAGCTCGGACACATCCATCACGGCCTGCTCGTTGCCATAGCGGGCCAGGACGTCGTCCAGCCATTCAAGTTCGCTTTCGTTTAACGGTCCGGTTTTCATCGCTGATTACTCGTGTTGGAAGTGTGTTGAAGATAGGACATCAGGATCGCAAAAACAAAAAAACCACCCGAAGGTGGTTTCACGACACTGCTTATCATTGATTTTATTCTTTTTTCCCATGGTAGCCGGAGTGGGACTTGAACCCACACAGCGCGAACGCCGAGGGATTTTAAATTCTAAGTAGGATCAATGAATTACATAGCAGTGCATTGCGAAACTTTGCTGTAATTTTCCCTCTACTTTACTGTAATTGGCAGTAAATAGATAGACTTGGATAACGTTGAGCACAGAAATGGCACAGGAGAACAGTTTCCTGCCTGAGAATATTTTAAAGAATGATGATGTGGAGCGCCATGGGGCTACCGGCGTTGTAAGATGATGTGTAATCTAAGTCTTCAACTAAGAAAAAGTTCGTTTATTCAACAAAGCCCCGCTACGAGCAACCCATAACACACACGCGGGGCTTCGATCATGAACTCAGTGGACAATTTAACTACTCATGTGGTCTTCCATTTTTCCATGTGCGGAGAAATAGATTTTGCTGCGCACATACTCCCAGCATTCAGGCTTCTTCGCCCACTCTGAAATCATCCTGCCATTCGCGGATTCGTTCAGAAGACTATTCACCCGATGGGCTAAGCTGACAAGCCGGTTGCCCATCGTTTGCTCAATGCCTTGTTGATTCCAGATATCTACAAGATCTGTTTGATTCCCATAAAGGTGTGAATAGGCAGCCACGGTATAGGCGGCAATATTAGCCTTAAATGCAGGGAAAAGTGAATTAATCAGCTTATATGCTTTCTTATAAATAATGGCCTGCGCTATATAACTTTTAAAACTCTCAATGTTCAATTCATCCCCATAACGCTCAGTATCCTTGTCGATCATAGTCATTAATGCGGCAAAGTTCTTCTGTCCGCCAAGGCTGACTAAATCCGGACGCTGGAGCCAGGCACAGTGATATTTTGCAAAATCCGTTTTCGTTATCCGACGAGAGGGAGGAATCGCGTCCTTTAACCGTTTGATTCCAGCAGGTGTTTTACCTTCTCGTTCAAGCATAACCTTATAACTGCCGTTCGCTCGCTCGTAAAACCAACGACTGTATCCATCCGGGCAATACACCGTGTTTGCCATTTTTTCCAGCTGTACATGTACCGGTCGATTGGCTGACAGATCGGAAATGTTGACTTTATTCTGGCTATTCGAGAAGCGCGAAATATCCGCAATTAGCATCTCTTCTTGTGCATTATTCGTCTGTTTCAGCACAATGACTTTTGCGGGTACACGCACGTTACGCAGATTGGTTGCCGGGAATTTCTTTTTGGTGAAAAACATAGAAGCCGTCGTCTGCCCACCGTTGACAATCTGCATCCCCTGCATCCACGAAATACCAGGGCCACCTCCCGGCGCTTCGCCAAGCCTGACCTGATCGGCAACAATCACAATGCCGTTGTTATAAGCCATAAAACGCTCAGGCTGCTCGCGTAAAGTGTCACGAATCCCTTTGTTGACTTTCCCCGTCTGGCTCAGAAATGAGCGAACGTTCGCTTCAAGGATCCGGTTGCCATATTTTTCATAGATAAATCGCAGCGTCTCGCCCGGAACCACCGTCAGCGCATAATCATATTCACCCATTTCATCCGGGATCCAGACACAGGGGAGTGCGCCCCCCGCCACCTCATCAAAATTAACCTGCAGTTCGTCGCGTGGCTTACCTTCCTGCCAGTGGTTAAACAGGCGGACAATGTCCATAACCTCTAATTTAATGGTTTTACCGGCCACATCGCGAGACTGATACCAGCGGGTTTTCACCTGACCATCGGTCAGAACATAAATTCTGATTTGCTCCAGTTCCGTGTAGGACTGTTCGATGGTCGTCACCAGTTGCCAGGCATCATTGGACTGATCGAGCGTGGATGATAATTTACCGTCAACGCACTTCTGCAAAAATTGAATGCAGTGGCCGGCAATCGCTTTTGTCTCAGCATCCGGGACGTGACAAAGCTCGTCGCTACCGTGATAAATGCTGACAAAAAGGTCAAGTTGATCGCCATCTTCTGAGAAGGCATAACCGCTGAGACGCACATTGTGTCCACTGACTTTCGCCATAAAGTGACACGTCTCGGCATCATCGAATGTCATGCCGATATCGGCCATATGACGCATAACAATATCGGTAAAAATCAGTTCCGGAAAAGGCGACTCAACCCCAGGATGAGCCATTTGATCCTGATATTCCTTGCGAATCTCATTCTGCGTTTGACGTAAAAAATCAATAAGTTCCATGCGGTAATCCTGCAAAGTCTGACAAGCAATGGTTAAAATTTTGAGCCTGAGGAATAAGTGTCTGGAGTTCGAGTTGATAGCACGCACTCACCACCGGCAACGGGACATTGGCATGCGTCAAAGAGGGAAAATCCGCTTCAATCGGAAGTGCAAACGCCTCTGTCAGCAAGAAATGACGTGTATAGAATTCAGCATGTTCAGTAAAATATCCGACGTGACAAAGCGATCCCTCAAAAAGACAGGCCGCCGAAGCGTTTCCCTCAAACCGCTGACGAAGACGGTAAATGAGGTCATTCAGGGTCGCGCCGGTGAGATGCTCGCTGAAGCGCAAACCGCACAACATGAGCGAGCCAGGCCGCTGCCAGTCCAGTTGTTCAAGCGCGTGGATGGTTACGCAAAAGCCCTGCTCTGCTGTGGTGCTTTTTACCTCAATGGCGCGTTCATCGAGTTCAAAATCCTGTAGGCCATGCTGTGGTCCTACCCATGCTTCGACTGCCGTTGACGGCGCAAGACCGCTCTCGATTAACCGCTCCAGACACGTCAATTCCCCGATTAACCCCACTTCTTCTTCATGACTGAGTGGACGGGTATCGCGCTCCATAAACGCCTGCCATAAACGAATCCGACGGAGCAGGGTTTCAAACAGACACGGTTCAGAAACGTTCAGGAGCGAATGGAGAATATCCAGAATCATCGTCGTAAAGACATCCGCATTCCCTGTTTGCTGACGACGGATCATCAAACCGTTCTGCCGCCCCTCCTCTGTTCCGGTCATCTCAACGCGAAATCCTTTACAGGACGGCAGCGCCGTCGACCCCGGCGAAAGAGGATGAGGAAACACGGCAATCAGCATTTCTTCATTATCAGGCTGACGACGCCCGACATGAAAGCTACAGCCCTGGTGCGTAAAAAGCCGAATCCCGCGCCAGCCCTGAGCGCCGGGCTGTTCGTCTATCTGAGATCGATCTAAGGCTTTCCAGGCCGCCAGCAGATCATCTTTACTCAGCCGCACCATACTCTTGCTCCCACAGTACGTTGTTCACTTTGTACTCCACCGTTACCCCACTGCGGCTTCCCGGAAAACTGATGCCAAAAGCCACCACCGGCAAGGCATCGTCCTGATATTCCGCTGCCGACAACGCCTGATGCGGGTCCAGTAAGTAAATGAGCAGTAGCCCTTTTTGACGCTGTGCCGGGATGTCGTTTATGCCAAATCCTTTGATCCGACGCAGTACTACGCCACCAGGAATGACGGGCTCCTCTCGCCCTTCATTGCGCCCGGGATCGGCATGAAAAATACGCTGCGTTTCGGCCAACGCGGCAAGCCAGGTCGATTCATCGCAGTCAATCCCTTCATCGCGTGGGGAAAGTAAACGACCAATAGAATAGCGGTCAGTGACCCCCTCAGACGCTTTACGCATCATAAGCGGGACGGGGAAGCCACAGACAGCGTGATGACGATCGACGCCCCCCCCTATCACCGCCACCGTCCATTGGGTGAGTTCATCAACACGATTCATCCGCGTAATGAAATCCGCCAGCAGTTTGCTGTTGGCTTTCCTGGCCTGAGCGTGAGTTTCATATTCCGTTAAGAAATCAATGATCGGCTCGGGAGAGACGTTTTGCCAAATGACCCCTTTCCATTTTTCAATCTTCTCTGCGCGCCGTCTCTCAGGGATCGGCACGCCAGAACCGACACGCCCGATCAGATGCTGGAAGGCCGCGTAGTTACGCTTGTGGTACTCCGGTTCTTTAAACAACGAAATCGTTTCGACCACCGTGCCACTGAAAGAGAGCCATAGTGAGCGCGCGCTACGCATTTTTAAGGGGGATGTCACCATTAACACGGGATGTGATTTCACTTTTAGCCCGAAATCACGCGGGGTTCCGCCGCTGGCGACCATATTGTCAAACTCTTCCCGCAGCTCTTCTGAGGCATCCGCAATGTGCTCAAACCATTCAATCAGCTCATCGGTGGTATATAGCCGACATACATCCAGATATCCCTGTCGATAGCCAAACCAGCGTCCCATCTGCATTAACGTGTCATACATGCGGGAGGCGCGTAAGAAATAACTGGTGCATAATCCCTCAAGCGTTAGCCCTCGAGCCAGTTTGTCTCCGCCAATCGCAATGACTTTTAAGCCTGTCGCACTGTCCGAATAATCAAGCGCATCCTTCGCCGTTCCGTTTATCATTCGTACCGACACGTTTTCGATCACGGTATACATCTTGTCGACGATCTCCCGCCACGCAAAGGCGTCGTCCGGAATCTGCTGCGGCATGACGTCGCGAATCGTCTGACCAGTCGGCAAAAAGTCGGCCTGCCAGAGTGATTCAAGCTGTTGTAAAAAAGGCTCGTGTCCAATCCTTCGCGTCAGTCGCTGTCTCACGTCCTGAATGTAGGCATCAATATGCTCATAAACGACCGATTGCACTTTATTGAAGCGGGTCACATGGACCAGCATCGAACTGTGTTTATCTCCCTGACCGCGTAATTCTCTGACACAGCACGCCAGCAAAAAGCTATCGATGGCGTGTTTTAACGAGTCCGGGAAATGGGTTAGCGTATCGAGCGTGGGATAGTGCGAGCTCTTATGAGAAACCGGCATCCACCCTCTTTTTCCGTCATCGCTGCAATGATCGCTCACCCGCCGGATCAAAGGCAGTTCACCGGTCCGCCCCTCCGCGGCGGCCCGACCAAATACCCTCGCCGGGCCGATGTAATTAGAAGGTGCACCGAGGTTAATGATAAAGGCGGAAGGGAACAAATCCGGGCCTTCATCACGCGTTTCATTGCTCTCGTGAATAAAAATATTGGCAAAGGGCGTGGCAGTATAGCCGACATACGCCTTACGGCTGAACTGCATCAAAAGCTTACGAATCAGGCTATTGATTGCCGTTGGCTGATGTTCAGCATCCGGTTTTCCATCGTCATCGTAGACGATTTCCCCCGTATCAACTGAGGCATTATCCGCTTCATCATCAATCATCAGCAGCGGTAATTCCGAAACAAAACGCTTTCCGGTGACGGGGTCAACGCTGGTGGCAACATGATTCTCAATCCAGGTATGCAGGCGTTTCAGAATAGATTTATTTTTCTTTACTACGAACAGCCAGGGCCGTTGCTCGGGGCTGATTCCCAGATTCTTAGCCACTCCGGCACTGAAGTCGCCCTTTTCAGATCGGTTGGTGACGTAATTCGGACGAATAACGGGATCGCTATCAATATCGCCTACCCCAATGATGGTCACTTTTTCTCTGAGTGGACTCGTTTCGTAGCCAAGAAATCCTTCATCAAGACGCATTTGGGTCTGAGAGCGAAGGTTATTATGCAAGCCAGCAAGCACAATGATTATCTTATATCCCGCATCCGCGGCTTTACAGATTAGACCGGTATAGTGGCTGGTTTTCCCCGACTGAACATGGCCGACCACCAGACCACGCCGGTCCCAGCGCCCTTCCCGCCCTGGCTGCTCAAGTAATCCCAGAACACGATCCGTTGAACGGTCAAGGGTATCGAGGACTCCCCAGGGCATCGTTTTACCAAGCCATTGGCGATATCGATGCCAGTAGCGCCACTCGCGTTTCGCATCTGCGGTCAGCCAGGGTTGATGTCCTTCATCATTACTCAGAGAAGTATCTTCGCCCATCCAGATGCTATAACGGCGGATCAACTCTTCGACCAGAATATCCCGGTTATCAAGGTGGCTCCACTCCGGTTTCATCTGACAAACCATGTCAATATGTTGGCGGAGAATGCCAGGGGTGATCGTGCTTTTATCCTGGCCTTGCAGGAGCGTTTGCACAATCTGCAATACACTCAGTTGCGTGTCATCCAGGGGATTCAGACTCATAGCGATTTCTCTTGTTGATCGTCGGGGAGTTGTGCAATTAATTCGGGATAATTATCGAAAGGTTCCATATTTTGCAGATGCTGTTTTGCCAGCGCCGGTGACATCGCCTGCTGACCAACCAGGGTCTGGTACATGACCTGCAATACGGATAACACCTCTGCGGGCGGCGCGGTTTCAAAGCCTGTCCGCGGCGTCTCTTTTGTCTCTGCCGTATCAAGCCAGATTTGCTGAACCGGAACGGTTTCCTCAATCAGTCTTAGCATGGCCTGAATTTGAGGAGATAACTCACCAGCCTGCGAAAGGACATTGCTGATTACAGGATGTTGTAACGAAATCTGGTAACGAACACCTGATGACGTCTTCTGCGCCTGCCAGAGATGAACGAGTTCCTCGCCGGGCTTGCGCTTATTCATTTTCCCGCGTTTGGCAAATGTCCTTACCGCACGATCGCGTGTTGATTGCGCCAGCTGAGTTAACCAGGGACGCAGCGAAACCGGCGGGCGCGCCATCGATTTACGAATATCAATCTTCCAGTCTATGTCGGCATCATTAGGGATATCCAGACGGATCCGCGCAAGGCGGTGGGTTTCATCTTTCGTCCAGGTCCGGGGATTTCCAAGTCCAAGCCAGTTGCCCGCCACCAGCAATCGCTCATTCCGGTATACATAAAATCCTTGCTGAGCCGTCCAGCCTGCCGGTCCTTGAGCCTGTTGATACTCCTGCGTCGTCAGGTGATCCTGATGCGGCAGAACATGACACTCCACCTTCACGGCAGGCGCGCCTGGCGCCATTGCCGAAGGCGAATGCCAGGGCTTGGAAGGATGCCCGCTGAGAAAGGGATCCCAGGCTTTAATTTTGCGACCATTGAGGGTGAGAGTGAGTCGGGGAGAGTTCCCCTCAAGGAATCGGTGAAATACCATCGCCAGATGTTGTTCAACGCCATCCATCAGATTGAGGAAATCTTTCTCACCGTAGCCGGGGGTGACAATTCGGTCTAAAACGTCCCACAGCACCACCGTACCGTGGGAGTCAGGTTCCGCATTTGCTAACGCCTCCTGACTCCCTGGGTCAGCACCTTCAAGCAAATACCAACCGTCGTCCGTACTGGCGGCGAGAATATCCAGATCCCACCGCAGGATGGTCGTTATCCCCTCTTTTTTAGAGGAGACCGTCAGGCGACGACATTGCGAAAAGGAGGCGGTTTTGAGTCCAAGACCGAAGCGGCCCAGATCGTGTCCTGGACGCTTTGTCAGCGGGTTTTTGACCCCCAGCCGCATCGCAACATCCAGTTCAGCGGCCGACATGCCGCAACCATTATCCCGAACCACAATATAACTATCCAACTCACGCCAGTGAAAAGTCAGATCGACCTTACGGGCACCAGCACTGATGCTGTTGTCGATGATATCAGCCAGTGCGGTGGCGGTGTTGTAGCCAAGCCCTCGCAGAGCTTCGATCATAATGGCTGCATTCGGTGGCGCATGGCGCATGGTCGTCATTCTTCTTCTTCCTGCATCTCGCTCAACGCGGTTTCCCACTGTTCGACGAAGCCGCCTAATTTCGACGCCCGGCTGTGATGACGGAGCTTACGGAGCGCTTTGGCTTCTATCTGACGTATCCTTTCTCGCGTGACATCAAACTGTTTACCCACCTCTTCCAGCGTGAAATCTTGCGTCATACCGATGCCAAAGCGCATTTTTATGATCTGTGCTTCGCGTGGCAACAGCGTTTCCAGAACCGATGATATATGTTCTCTTAACTCCAGAGACTGAACGGGAGTACTGGTGAAATCCCTTCGGGTCAGCAGCGCGTCTTCCGGCAACGCTGCTTCGCGGTCCTGAGCGTCTTCATGAAAATCACCAATCAGCGCCGTCTGTTCTTCATATTTAGCCATCCGAAGAAGTTGACGCTCTGACAGGTCGGTCATTTTCTGCAACAGTCTGAGGGTAGGCGTTATTCCCTGGCGATGCAGCAACTGATCCCGACTGCTCCGCCAGCGCCTGAATTGCTCATAGAAGTGAACGGGTAAACGAATAAGCTGCGCCTGATCGGCAATCGCACGGGTGATCTTCTGGCGGATCCACCAGGAGGCATAAGTGGAGAATTTGAATCCACGCCGATAGTCGAATTTTTCAACGGCCTTGATCAAGCCCAGATTACCTTCCTGGATTAAGTCCTCGATATCTAATCCTCGCCCGCAGTGTTTTTTCGCAATCGCTACCACAAGACGTAAATTGGCGTGGATTAATCCCTCCCAAGCGTCTCTGTAACTACTGACATACAGACTCACATTATGGCGTTCATCAGGGATGAGCGTTTGGGCGCACTCGACTATCTGTTGCAGGTCACGGTACTCCGGGCGAGGGATATGATTATCCTGGTACTCTTCAGCTTTCCCACTTCTCAGCAGAATGAGCAGATCGTTAAAGGTGATGGCGTCATCGTCATCGGCTGCGGAAGAGATTTCCTCATCCGCTTCTTCCGCGTCGTCTTCCTCTTCAGTAATCTCAGGCGATGTCGAGGGGAGGCAATTCGGATTCAGCAACTGAAGATATTCTGCTTCGGGTAATCTTGCCAGGATCTTCATCAAGTTGATAAGTGCCGTATCCATGCGCTGTCCGAGTCGCTCCTCCTTTGTTTTATCGACGACATCCCATTGGCGAATGTCCACAAGATAACGTTCAAAGATGCCGGACTGCCGCAATGCACCGAAAGCGTCAAACCAGGGCTCGAGGTCATCACTCGCCGCTAATTCCCCACAGGCATCACTTTTCGGGAAAACATCATCGACATCCACAATCAAAGGTAAGTCCTTGATCAATGCCTCTACGCTGACCCGGAATTCAGGCCACGGTATGCCGAAATCATCTTCCCCGGCAGACCGGATGTCACGAACAGAGACACGACCGGCGTCCAATGCGCTAGTGAGCAACGTTGAGAAATGGGGATAATTTTGCGGAGAATGAGAAACTGGCGTCGGCGGGTCAGGAAGCGAGAGTTCGATATCTATCCATTCAGCAGAGTTATCAATCGGGCGATAGCGGGATAATAATTGCTGAGCCTCAGCGGAAGCGTGTCGTAATGCCAGATTATCTTCGGCGGGTTCCGATTCGATTTCAGCATCCCACTGCATAAAATCCATTGCGTCTTCGGTTTCGGGAGGTTCTGTTTCAACAGCGGCTTCAATTACAACCTCAACGTTTGCCTCATCATCTAGCCCCCCAGCTAGTTGCTGCCCGGCAGGCGGAGGAGATTGCCGATAACGAGCTAACAGATCACGTAGCGTTTGCTCCTGCGCGAGATCACTGGCGCGAAACCCGAGGTTGTTTTGATGCTCAACATCAACACCCGAACACAACAGCATTTCGCAAATAGCGAAATGCCCATTCTGGGCCGCAATCATCAATGGGCTATTTCCAAGAGAATCTCGTGAATCTTTCGGCAATCCCTTACTGATATGAAACTCCACCACGGAGGCGACTCCGCTTTTTAGCGCCCGAATAAGTAAAGGGGGGATGCGATAAAACTCAGAAACAGAGCGATGCATGTTGACAGCCTTTCCATGTAAACCACACCCGCGGAAGTGAAATCTATCTTATAGGGAGAAAATCGAATTTGGTACTGTATATATAATCAACATATCATTTTTGGTGATCTTCATCGCCAATTGGGCTTTGATGAAAAAATCGAGCTTTTGCTGAGCTGAAGGACCTGTTAAAGCTTTTGCTGACAACACATGCAGTCATGTAGTAAACCAGAAGTTCAGAGCCACCAATTGGCACACCTACAAAAAGCCCTTCTCAACCTTGGCTCAATGGCTTTCTGGCTGGATGACGAGGCCATTTGTTTGATGAAAGAAAGACCGGATACTTCAGTTTAGACTGGCACTGTTTACCGGGGAGAGATCAAAAAGGCCCGGATCTCTGATTTAACCTGGCATCGATATTGGGAAGGGATCAGGTCTTGGATGGGGCTTTGTTGAATAAATCGAACTTTTGGCCGCAATCAGGATCAGATCACCACATCTCTGACCCTGTAGTGGTACCCCGTGGCAAAACAAACGTTCAAAATCACCAATTGGAAAGCCTACAACAAGGCGCTCATCAATCGGGGTTCACTGACATTCTGGCTCGATGAGTCGGCCATTCAGACCTGGTATGACGAACCAAAAACGGCGTCACGTGGTCGTCCACAACGTTATTCTGAGCTGGCCATCTCCACTGTTCTGATGCTCAAACGCGTCTTTCGCCTCACATTACGCGCTGCTCAGGGATTCATTGACTCCATTTTTACCCTGATGAATCTTCCGCTCCGTTGCCCGGATTATTCCTGCCTCAGCAGGCAGGCTAAGTCCGTCAGCATCCCTTTCAAAAACCCGACACGCCGTGAGATTGCCCATCTGGTAATCGATTCCACCGGATTAAAAGTCTTCGGTGAGGGCGAATGGAAGGTGAAAAAACACGGCCAGGAGAAGCGCCGTGTCTGGCGGAAACTGCACCTGGCGGTGGATGCTGATACGCATGAGATTATCTGCGCTGACCTGTCCCTGAACAACGTGACTGATGCAGAGGCATTCCCGGGGCTTATCCGTCAGACGCACCGGAAAATCAAAGCCGCCTGTGCTGACGGGGCTTATGACACAAAACGTTGCCACGACGAGTTGCGTCGCAAGAAAATTAAGGCGCTTATCCCGCCGCGAACGCGCGCCGATTACTGGCCGGTGGAGTATGCCGACAGAAATCAGGCGGTGGCGAGGCAACGGCTGACGGGAAGCAATGCGTACTGGAAATGGAACACGGCTTACAACCGGCGGTCAGTGGCGGAAACGGCGATGTACCGTGTTAAACAACTGTTCGGTGGTCACCTGACGCTGCGTGACTACGATGCGCAGGTCGGTGAGGCTATGGCCATGATCCGTGCATTGAACAAAATGACGCGTGAAGGGATGCCAGAAAGTGTGCGGATTGCCTGAGGAAGTCAGTGACGAGAGGCGCTTTTATCTAAATCCGATTTATTCAACAAAGCCGATTTTTGCATAATTATCCTCATGTATCTGACTGATATCATAAAAATAATATGTACATGAAAAGTGTTTTATTGCGATGGGACTGATTCTGCGGATAATATTTTATCCCAAGCATAAGATTTTCATAGAAGCGAAATGTCGGTTTTGTGCAACTATGAACAAACATTGCTAATGTTACTTTACGTTATGAGCTGGGGGGAAGACATGTCAGCATGCATACTGGCTTAATAGTAAATGCTGTATTTCCGATTCAGCACTCACTGTGTAAAAAAAACCCTCTCCTAAAAGAGGGCTTTTATCTGATATAAATGGTTTTTGTCTCACGTTTACTTTTTGAAGGAAAAATGTTCTTTAAATACAGAAAGTATTGAAGTGGCACTTTCAGGTAACTCTACAATTCCGGTTTCTTTGTTGTAGTAAGAAACCAGAACTTGGATGTAAGCTTGGCCAACAGCTTGGGTGAGTGCGACAGCTGTCGCTGCAGAGATTGCACCGCCGATAAGGGAACCCACACCTGGAATAAATTTTAACGCGTTAGAAACAACGGCCTTGCCAACTTGAGCAATTGCTGTAACGCCAAGAATTCCTGCAACAACCGATGTAGTTGTTGATGTAGACGTATCCAACTCAAACTCTGCATTGATTTTATATATCATTCCACTTTGTACTGCTGCAATTAATGGCGCATCAGATCCAGGTATAGGGGAAGCACCTACCGCGCCAGCAGCGGCAGAAGCGCCATGAACAATATTTCTCGCACCATTTCTCATAGCTTCAAGTCGTTCGCCCATCTTAACCATTTGAGCCTTTTTTAATGCTTGCTTTGCCCCTCTCTTAGCATCGGGGAGGCATTTAAAACTCAAATCAACTAGATCATCAAGTCCACTAACGGGAACAATGAACTTTCCTATTTTCCTATCTCTTGAATTAACTCGCACATAATTATCTGCCACATAACTTCCATGATGCTTGTCAATCTCATTGATAGCTTCATGAACAAACTCATCTGTGTCTTCTTCAAGAGTTTTAGTGAAAACTATCACAACAGGTATTTCATACTCTTTTAATATTCCAATAAGCTCTATATCTCTTGGTTCAACCCTAGCTCCTGAAGCATCAATGCACATCCAGCCAAGGTGTGGGACATCATCCAAATGAGAGTAGCTATCAAAACTAGATTTAATTTCTTTTTTTAATTGATTTATCGTTCCCTCATAATCTTTCGATTCAATTCCTTTAGTATCCCATAAAACTAATCCTTTTTTCGGCACTGTAATTTTACTTAAGTGCTGTGTAACAGGCTTCCCGACACCAGACTTAGCTATTTCCTGACCAAAAACAGCATTAACTAAAGAGCTTTTCCCTACCCCAGTCGCGCCGAATAATATTATATTGAATTTCTCTTTTTTTTCTTCTGCTTCCTGCTTTGCTTTTTCAGCATTGAACGTTTGTGAGCTGTAGTCATAGGATTCACCAAGAAAATCTTCATAAGAGCCAGACATAATCACCTCTTTGATTGTCGATAATACGTACTTCTATCTATCCATTTTTAATCATGGTTTTTTATTCTACTGATTCAGGATAAAAAGGCAATTCACCACCTTTGCTTTTCTTACCGCGCTAAAATTGAATATCTGAATTGAATGTTTTTTAGACACCACCTTCAAAAGATGGCTTCGTTTTTTGCTTAAAGTCACTTAGCGATTCTTTGCACTATACCAATCACCTCTTTTCTTCTAGACGCAATGAAAATTGCAGGTTATTGGTACCGTCGCTGTCATAACAGCCCTGGATCACACTCAGGCAAGCTCTAGTGAATGGTTTGATATTCCTATTTAAGGTTTTTTGTCGAACAGGGTGCAATTCAGGCCTGTGCCTTAGACGGCGACGATTTCTTTGTCAATTGCAGTCTTCGGCCCTAAATAGCTGTTCCAAATAGTAGATCACTGTGAGGGAACTCAGTCCGAATTGTTCGATCTGATCAATCGCCAAACCAACCAAAATCACCAACCGGACTGAGCGATGCCGATCATAGCACCAATACCCCGTAACGAACGACGCCTGATGCGAAAAACCATCCATAAAACTCGCGATAAAAATCATGCACGCAGGCTTAACGCCATGTTGATGCTTCACGATGGAAACAGCGTCAGCCATGTCGCCAGAACACTTTGCTGTGCCCGCTCTTCGATAGGTCGCTGGATTAACTGGCTGACTCAATATGGTCTGGAAGGCCTGAAATCACTGCCTTCAGGACGACAACGACGATGGCCATTTGAACAGATATGTGCATTGTTACGCCAGCTGGTCCAGCGCACGCCTGGCGATTTTGGCTATCAGCGCTCGCGCTGGAGTACAGAACTGCTGGCGATAAAAATCCGCGAGATAACAGGGTGTCAGCTTCATGCCTCTACGGTACGAAGATGGTTACCGGCAGCCGGACTTGTCTGGCGCAGAGCAGCGCCGACCTTGCGTATACGGGATCCACACAAGGAAGACAAAATGGCGGCAATCCACGAAGCACTGCAAAAATGCAGCGTGGACCATCCGGTGTTTTACGAGGACGAAGTGGATATCCACCTCAACCCCAAAATCGGTGCCGACTGGCAAGTGCGTGATCAGCAAAAGCGTGTAGTGACACCGGGCCAGAATGAAAAATATTATCTGGCGGGGGCCCTGCACAGTGGAACAGGCAAAGTCAGCTACGTCGGGGGTAGCAGCAAAAGCTCAGCACTGTTTATGCGTCTGCTGGAACACCTGAAAGCGACATACCGGCGGGCGAAAACGATCACGCTTATCGTCGATAACTACATCATCCATAAAAGTCAGCAGACCCTGAAATGGCTGAAACAGAACCCGAAGTTCAGGGTGATTTTACCAGCCCGTGTACTCACCGTGGGTGAATCACGTTGAACGGCTGTGGCAGGCGCTGCACAACACGATAACCCGAAACCACAAGTGCCGTGCCATGTGGCAACTACTGATTTATGGATACCGTCAGCCCGTTCCCGGGAGGAAAACATGGACAGACCAAAGTGTAGCGGTATTAGGAACAGCTATTTAGCTAGTCAACAAGCCAGCCCAATATGCATAATTTCAGCTGCCAGAAGGATATGTTCCAGTGTCTGTGGTTTGGATACTTGGAAATTAGTCCCGAGCATCCTAGTTTTACATAGCGCATTCTCAACGGTCGCGTGATTATTTCAGAGGCTACATTTTTCCGTACGGTGCGTATCGACGTTTTGAACACATACGGGAGTAAAGAAGATATGTGTATCCGGTTTAGGGCTTGGTAATGGCCAACGCGGGTGCAGAAACATTGCTATCGTTGAAGTAGATTGCAACACCTAAGCGAACCAGGTCGTATCCCGTCCAGAGCTTGGCGTGAAGCGGAATGAACTGAATATATTTCGCCATAATGGCATGTTGTTGCTGCATCACAAATAACCTGGCAGGCATTCCTAAGCTACCCTTCCCGGAAGGGTACCGGAAAACAGGCAAAGCGGCCTGGTTCTCTATGCTAGAGGATTCGGCATTGCCAGGCTGTAGATTGCAGCTCATTGCACCCCGTGAGCACAGGATATGCACAGGGCGTGAATTTCAGGTACAAAAAAACCACCCGAAGGTGGTTTCACGACACTGCTTATCATTGATTTTATTCTTTTTTCCCATGGTAGCCGGAGTGGGACTTGAACCCACACAGCGCGAACGCCGAGGGATTTTAAATCCCTTGTGTCTACCGATTCCACCATCCGGCCTCGGGAATAAAGTGGAGGCGCGTTCCGGAG
>Ga0160433_100439_pt1 | contig 21551 bp, 20 predicted proteins | sample HID1972K_E0MG_FD_108235 | JGI IMG/M metagenome (GOLD analysis project Ga0160433, IMG submission 108235) | Enriched pill bug-associated microbial communities from UW Madison campus, WI, USA - HID1972K_E0 MG | ecosystem: Host-associated > Arthropoda: Insects > Digestive system > Unclassified ...
CGCGCGCGCGGCGGCATCGTCAAAAATCACATCGCCGACCACTTTCCCGCTTTCCAGACGGTTAATGCCGACGTCGACCACGATCGCGCCTTCTTTGATCCACTCGCCAGGAATAAAGCCCGGTTTACCGACCGCGACAACCAGCAAATCAGCGTTCTCAACGTGCTGACGCAGATTTTTGGTGAAGCGGTGGGTAACGGTGGTGGTGCAGCCCGCGAGCAGTAATTCCATGCTCATTGGACGACCCACAATGTTGGATGCGCCCACGATCACCGCGTTTAGCCCGTAGGTGTCGATATTGTAACGCTCAAGCATCGTCACGATCCCGCGCGGTGTGCACGGACGCAGACGCGGCGCACGCTGGCACAGACGACCGACGTTATACGGATGGAAGCCGTCTACGTCTTTGTCCGGCGCAATGCGTTCCAGCACCTTCACGTTATCAATGCCCGCAGGCAGTGGTAGCTGCACCAGAATGCCGTCGATGGTGTCATCAGCGTTCAGGGTGTCGATAAGCTCCAGCAGCTCGGCTTCGAGGGTGGTTTCCGGCAGATCGTAAGAGCGGGAGATGAAGCCCACTTCTTCGCACGCTTTGCGTTTGCTGCCGACGTAAATTTGCGACGCAGGATTGCTACCGACCAGCACTACGGCTAATCCAGGGGCGCGTTTTCCGGCGGAAATTCTCGCCTTCACTTTTTCCGCGACCTCAGAGCGTACCTGCTGCGCAATCGTTTTACCGTCAATAATCTTTGCTGCCATCAGAGAGAAGATTCCGTCTGTCAGTGTCACAAGGGGGGATGGTTATATTTTGTCAGAAGCCGGGCGGGATGTCAGTCACCGTTTGCGTTTTTCTGGCGTGCTCAATGCCAGACAGACCAAAAGCCCTGAAGTTTTTAGGCCTTTTCTTGCGTGTCGTTATTAACGGCGTCATTTCCTAAATAATAATAGGACGCGACTGACGGCGATCGCAGCCTTTATACGTATTTTGCATCAGGCGAATTGTTTACTTTATGACTACTGCCGGAAAGCCTATTTCCGGTCAGTATTGAAGGAACGACGAAGCTTATTTTCGGATAGTTTCTTCGCCGTAAATAATGAGATAAATCATCAAGGAAAAATCATGAAAGTGAGCAACATTGCTGCGTCTCTGGTGGCATCGCTGGGTCTGTTTGTTGGCGCGGCCAATGCCGATACCACTACCGTTAACGGCGGTAACGTGCATTTTAAAGGTGAACTGGTGAACGCAGCCTGTGCGGTCAGCACCGACTCTTCCAACCAGGAAGTGAAACTGGGCCAGTACCGCACGGCGTCTTTCGCTAAAACCGGCGATACCTCTGCCAAAATCCCTTTTAGCATCGTGCTGAATGACTGCGACCCCACTGTCGCGGCAACCGCAGCAGTTGCCTTTACCGGTCAGGTAGATGCGAAAGACAACACCCTGCTGGCAGTCGCTTCCAGCGACAACGCCGATACCGCAACCGGCGTCGGCATTGAAATCCTGGATACGTCTTCCGCGACGCTGGCTCCAAACGGCGCCACCTTCTCTACTGCGCAGAACCTGGTAGAAGGCACCAACACCCTGCGCTTCACTGCGCGTTACAAAGCCACCGCTGATACCACCGCACCGGGTCAGGCTAACGCTGACGCTACCTTCGTCATGAAATACGAGTAAGCCTCAGTCGCGCTCAGGATGAGCTTTGCCTCAAGGATGAGGACCCTTTTTAGCGCTCCCGGGAATCTATCATGATACGGACGTTGCCACTGCTGGCATTGATATTCGGCGCAGCTTCCCTGGCCTTCGCGCACACGGTGGTGGTTGATGGTGGACGCGTTCAACTGCGTGGCGAACTGGTCAATAGCGCCTGCGTCGTGGCCCCTGAAAGCCAGGATTTACGCGTGGAAATGGGGCAATACCGCAGTAATACCTTCGGCGAAGTGGGCAGTTACTCCACCGTTACCGTGCCGTTCACGCTGCGCCTCGTGGAGTGCCGGCGCGATGTCGCAAGCCTGGTGGGCATTAGCTTTCAGGGGTTGAGTCCGGCGGAAGATCCGCAGGTTTTTGTCGCCTCATCAAAGGCCAGCGGCAGGCCAGGAGAAAGCGGTTTAGGGCTGGCACTCTTTGATAGCCAACAGCAGCTTATTATTCCAAACGCACCGCCCGATAATTATTTACCGATAACCGCTGAGGAAATGACGATTCATTTCAGCGCGCGTTATCGCGTTATTTCATTACCGCTCGTACCAGGGAATTTACTCACTGACGTCTGGTTCACCCTCATTTATCCCTAAACATCAGACGCTGTCAGAAAATAAGAAAACAGGTAACTGGGTTATGATCCGCTTAATTAATAAAACACTATTTTTGTCGATGCTGATGTTCATCACTGCACTCCCGGCGCAGGCGGCGGGCGGTATCGCGCTGGGTGCGACCCGAGTGATTTACCCCGCTGATGCCAAACAAACCTCGCTGGCACTGAGCAACAGCAACAAGCAGGAGCGCTATCTGATTAACGCGTGGATTGAAAACGCCACCGGTCAGAAAGAAAAAACGTTCGTCATCACGCCGCCGCTGTTCGTCAGCGAGCCCAACAGCGAAAACACGCTGCGCATCATTTATGCCGGGCCAGCCCTGGCCACAGATCGGGAATCGCTGTTTTATCTAAACGTTAAAGCGATCCCGTCGATGGATAAAAACAACGGCGAAAACAATAATGTTTTACAGCTCGCAATCCTGTCTCGCATCAAGCTGTTCGTTCGTCCCAACAAACTCGAGACGCAGCCGGGGCAGGCTCTCGACACGCTGGCGTTTACCCGCAGCGGTTCAGCCATCAGCATCAACAATCCTTCGCCCTATTTCATCACTCTGGTTAATTTACAACTGGGCGGCAAGAAGCTCGACAACGTGATGGTTGCGCCAAAAACCAGCGCCACGGTGACGCTATCTGCGGGGGCGCAGGGCGCGCTGAGCTGGCAGAGCGTGAATGACTACGGGGCAATTACTCCGGCTCGTCGCGTGAATCTGTAATGAACGCATTCCCTCACGCCGAACATTCCAGGCGCTGGCCGCGTCTGAAATTGCTGACCCTTGCCTTGTCCGGCGTGTCGTTTGCGTCCGGCGTGCAGGCGGAAAGCTACTTTAACCCGGCATTTCTGTCCGATGATGCGGCGGGCGTGGCGGATTTGTCGCGCTTCGAAAAGGGCAACAAGCAGCCTGCTGGGGTGTATCGGGTCGATATCTGGCGCAACGAGGAGTTCGTCGGTTCGCAGGATTTAACCTTTACACCCGCCGAAGGCACGCAGCCTGCAGCGGGAGGATTAGCGCCGTGTCTTACGCCAGCGCTGCTCAAACGTCTTGGGGTCAACATCGCGGCATTTCCCGCGCTGATGAAAGAGGCTCCTGAGTCCTGCGTGGCACTGGAAAAAGTGATTCCGGGAACGGAAATCGCCTTCGATTTTGCGGCGCTCAGGCTCAACATCAGCCTGCCACAGGTGGCGATGTTCAACAGCGCACGCGGCTATATTCCCCCCGAAGAGTGGGATGAAGGCATTCCGGCACTGCTGGCGAACTACAGTTTTAGCGGCAACCGCGGCAGCGATGATGACAGCTACTTTTTGAGCCTGACCAGCGGGGCCAATTACGGCCCGTGGCGGCTGCGTAACAGCGGCACCTGGACCTATTCCGACAACAATAACCAGAAAGAAAATCGCTGGCGCAACGTCGCCACTTGGGTGCAGCGCTCGATTGTGCCGTGGAAAAGCGAACTGGTAATGGGCGACAGCAACACCGGTAGCGACGTGTTCGACAGCGTCGGCTTTCGCGGGGCGCGCCTCTATTCTTCAGACAGCATGTACCCCGACAGCATGCAGGGCTTCGCGCCCACGGTACGCGGCATCGCACGCACGCCAGCCAAAATCACCATTCGCCAGAACAGCTATGTGGTCTATCAGAGCTATGTCCAGAGCGGGGCGTTCGCCATCACCGATCTGAACCCGACGTCGTCGAGCGGCGACCTCGACGTGACCATCGACGAAAAAGACGGCAGCCAGCAGCGCTACACCGTGCCGTACTCGTCGGTTCCGCTGCTGCAACGTGAAGGTCGCTGGAAGTACGACCTGGTGGCGGGGGATTACCGTTCCGGTAACAACCAGCAGGAGACGCCTTTCTTTGCGCAGGGCACGGTGATCACCGGTCTGAATGACGGCTACACGGTGTACGGCGGTACGCAGCTGGCGGAAAACTACACCGCCGTTGCGCTGGGCCTGGGGAAAAACCTCGGTGACTGGGGCGCGGTATCGCTGGATATTACCCACGCGCACAGCCGGCTGGTGGACGACAGCACCCACGACGGGCAATCGCTGCGTTTCCTGTACGCCAAATCCCTGAATACATATGGCACAAACTTCCAGCTACTCGGTTATCGCTACTCAACCAAAGGCTTCTTCACCCTCGATGACACGACGTGGAAGAACATGAGCGGCTATCAGTACAGCGATAAGGAAACGGATGATGACGGCGTGCCGGACATCATCAGCTATCACAACCTGACGCAGAATAAAAAAGGCCGCTTCCAGGCCAATATTTCGCAATCGCTCGGCGATTACGGCTCGCTGTATCTTTCCGGCAGCGAGCAAACCTATTGGGGATCTGACGATACCAACACCTGGTATCAGGTGGGCTATTCCGGCGGCTGGCGCGGGGTGAGCTATTCGGTGTCGATGTCGTGGAACCGCTCAATTGGGATTCCGGGCACCGATCAGATTGCGTCTTTTAACCTCTCCGTGCCATTCAGCCTGTTCAGCAACGGCGCGGCACGTCGCAATTCAGCGTTCGACCGCGCCTATGCCACCGTTTCCGCCAGCCGCAACAGCGACGGCGACAACAGTTGGCAGAGTGGCGTCAGCGGCACGCTGCTGGACGGAAACAACCTCAGCTACAGCGTGACGCAGGGCAGCACCAGCGGGCAGGGCTACACCGGCAGTGCCAGCGCCAACTGGCAGGCGACGTATGGCACGCTGAGCGGCGCCTACAACTACGATCGCGACCAGCATTCCCTGAACTGGCAGGCATCCGGTGGCATTCTGGCACACGCCGATGGCGTCACATTCAGCCAGCCATTGGGCGATACCAACGTGCTTATCAAAGCGCCGGGCGCGAGTGGCGTCAGCATCGAAAACCAGACCGGGGTCAAAACTGACTGGCGCGGTTACGCGGTGATGCCGTACGCCACCGTCTATCGCTACAACCGCATCGCGCTCGACACCAACACCATGAGCAACAGCACCGACGTCGAAAACAACGTCAGCAGCGTGGTGCCGACTGAAGGCGCAGTCGTGCGGGCGACGTTTGATACGCGTATTGGCGTGAGGGCGTTAATCACCGTGCGTCGTGGCACACAGCTGGTGCCGTTTGGGGCCATCGTCCGGGAAGCGACCAGCGGCGTTACCAGCATGGTGGGCGACGACGGACAAATATACCTAAGTGGTTTGCCGCTCAGCGGTGAGCTGTTGATTCAGTGGGGCCAGGGGGCGGGATCACAGTGCCGCGCGCCTTACGCGCTGCCTGAAAAGAGCCTGCAACAGGCAATCACGCTGACGGAGATCCGCTGTGAAAAATAAACTCATCACCGTTATGGTTTTAGGGTGTGCGATGTTGTCCTCCTCCGCATGGGCCACCGTCTGTCGTAACTCGACCGGTGTACCAACGGATGTGTTTTACGATCTGACGGACACGTTCACCAGTGCAAATAACCAGGTCGGACAGGTGGTGACGCTGAGTCAGAAGTCGGGCTGGGTGGGGGTCAATGCGGTGTGCCCGAGCGGCACCAGCGGGAACACCACCAAACGCAGCTACGTCACCCACTTTCCAGTGGTCAGTACCGAGGGCGGCTATCAATACCTGAAGCTGAACGACTATCTTGATGGTGCGATGCAGATAACCGACAGTTATGCCGGTACATTCTATCCGCCGCAGAAATACATCCAGATGGGCTCGCATCCCAATGTGTCAAAGCAGAAAGCATTCCCGGTGAATGACTCGAAGTTGGTGTTCCGCCTGAAGGTGACGCGACGCTTTATCAACATGGTGGTTATCCCGAAACAGACCATGTTTAACGTCTACGTGACCACCACTACGGCTGACCCATTGACGACGCCGGTCTATACCATCAGTTACAGCGGCACCATTAACGTGCCGCAAACCTGTGAAATCAATGCGGGCACGGTAGTGCAGTTCGATTTCGGGGATATCGGCGCATCGCTGTTCAGCCAGGCTGGGGCGGGTAATCGTCCGGCGAACATACCGGCGCAGCAGAAAACCATCGGCATCAAATGCACTAACGTAGAATCGCAGGCCTATCTCACCCTGCGCGTGGAGGCGGAAAAATCGCAGGGTAATGCGATGGTGTCGGATAACCCAGATTTAGGCTTTATCGTCTCCGACAGCAGCGGAAATCCCCTCACGCCGAACAACATCAACAGCAAAATCCCGTTCCGGCTGGACGGCAGTGCCCAGGCGCAGGTGGGGATCCGCGCATGGCCAGTCAGTATCACCGGCAACAAACCTGCGGAAGGGAAGTTTACCGCCAGGGGCTATTTGCGCGTGGACTATGACTAGGAGCCTGTCGATGAAATCAGTCTATTTATGTCTGGCCATGATGGCCGCGACGGCGATGAGCCAAGGTGCGCAGGCCGACAACGCGTTGGGGGCAGTGAACATTGAGCTGTTTGGCAATGTGGTGGATTACAGCTGCGTGGTGGAAGCGAGCGACAGCGACAAATCCGTCGAATTGGGACGCTGGGCAACCAAACAGCTGCGCAACGCTGGAAGCACCACGTCAGTGACGCCTTTCACGTTGAGCCTGACTGGCTGCCCACCGGGTTTGGCGTCGATAACCTTTGGCGGAAAAGCCGATGACGACGATCCCACATTGCTTGGGCTGAACGGCACCAGCAATGCCACGAGGGTGGCAGTGGAAATCCGCGATGCCGATCGCAGCCGTCTGCCTTTGCAGCAGGCGAGCCGCGACGTCACCGTCGATGCGTTAGGCAACGCCACGCTGCAGTTTTACGCCAACTACATTGCGACAGCCGATAATCCTCAGCCCGGTAAGGCCGATGCCGACGCCACATTCATGATTAACTACAATTAATACCAAAATGCCGCGCCCGATATTTTATCGGGCGCGGCGGATTCTCTTAAACCAACTCGTGGGATTTTGCGTAGTCAATCAATTCAACAATAGTATGTACGCCGAGTTTGGAGAAAATATTTGATTTATGCGCGCTGATTGTTTTGTTGCTGAGCAAAAGCTGATCGGCTATTTCTTTATTTGTCAGACCATTGACCAGATAGCGCAGCACTGTCACTTCACGATTTGAAAGCGGGAGTTCGTTCAATTCTCCGCGCCTTGCCGGATTGTTACTGAGAAAGTTAAGGGTGTCAGACGGGAAGAAAGAATAACCTGCCAGCAGCATGTCCACCGCTTTATAGATGTCATTGTGATCCTTTCTTTTACTGACAAAACCATTGGCACCCGCGCGGATAGCCCGTCCGGCATAATAACTTTCCGACTTCGAGGATAAAAACAATACCTTGGTTTTCGGGCTGATGTCATGGATCCGCTTGAGCAGTGAAAAACCATCAGTTCCAGGCAGTTCAATATCTACTATAACCAAGTCTGTTTCATTTTTTCTTATATAATCAATGACTTCTTTTCCGTCGTCCGATTTAAGGACTACGCGAATCTGGCTATTCTTTTGCAACAGAACCTCTATCGACATCCTGACGATAGGTTGTTCATCCATAATAACAACGGAAGCAGGTTTCATTTTCTATTCCTCAGATTATGTATTCAGTTGTGCTGAGTTTGGAGAGAACTTCATTGCCAGCATCGGCATGCATTTTTCTCATTGAGGGACACTCCGTTACACCCTAAAGGTCAACATCCTGGATGAGATAAAATGCAATATCTGTCTGGCAGGCCATTCGTTCGTAAAAACGGTGGGTTGCATCAGTTCTTTCTGACGCTTGTTTATTTGTGGACTGCTGTGATCAGTGCTTCCTTTTTTGAGTTACGACAAAATCGTCGTCATTAACATATTATCCATAGATGATCTGGTTGTGGTTTTTGTTATTTATCTCAACGGTGCCGATTATACCGTGTAACGTATTAGGAAAAAGTAAGAGATTACGACAATTAACTTTACTTAATACGATGTTCTGTAGCGGATTGACCAGGAATTTTCTTTTGGGCCTAATTTCTGCGGTTTATCGATTTGCTAACGCTTAGTGTTTATGTAATAGCAAAAAACAAAACATGCGACTGCTTGTTGTATGGTTGTTAAATTATTTGCAAATGGTGATGTGAAGCCATATGTGGCGATAAGGGAAAAAATGCTGACTGGATAACGAGTTAGAGGAGGCGCTAAGTTTAGCTTAGGGATTTTTTTCCTGCGGCACTCACCCGTCGATTGTCCTGCCTGATGGGTGAGATAAGGGGGCTGGTTTGTTGATTAGCTCACATTATGCTCGAACAAATCACCGGCGACGGTGAAACTAATTCATTATAAGCAGAGATAAATCCCATGATTTTTATATCTCATGGTGATTAATCGTGCCCAATGCGCATTCTTAGGAATAGTTATAATTGTTTGTTTTTGGTTAAAAAATCACCTTTTAGTAACACTAGTTTAAGTAATTTCTTAAAATCGTACCGACTTCAGCCGATTATCCCGAGTGATGCGTGTCCCGAATGGCCCCTACGCGCTGAAGCAGGCGCAGCAGCTGGTGGCGATGGTTAAGACGCAGCAGCGCTAAAATGCAGCCGACACGGTAGATAATCCTGTGGTACGGACGAACCTGAAGGCGAGCGATATGGCATAACGTGTAGCCTTCAGACATCAACATCAGCACGCTCCACTCTTTTGCTTTGAACAAACGGGGCTGCAGAGGCGGGGCCTGACTCTGGAGGTGAAGCGCATCGCGCGCCTGAAATACCGCCAGGTGTTTGTTAAGCACCCGGCAATGGCAGGCCAACTGGAGAAACTGTTGCGCACCAGGGTCTACTTCAGGGGTGATCAGCACGATGTCCAGCGCCGGAGACTTTTGCTGCAATATCCGCAGGCGATCCAGTAGCGTTATCACGGCCAGGGTCTGGCCTTCGAGATCGATAATCAGACCGAGAGGTTGCGTCAGACGAACCACGTCCAGGGCCTCGTCGATATCGTCAAAGATGCGACACAGGCACAGGGGAACCGGGCTGTGACGAACGCCGGTGGCAAGATAGCGGTCACGCGTCACGAGAATGTGATATTCGCAATAACGTGCCGTGTGGTTGAGCAGGTCGTTGCGCTCAACCAGCGCGTTATGGGGCAAGGGAAGTGAATGCCCCTGAAATTCCATGATATTTCGCCGCCGCCTTTCCCTGCGTAGCATCACGCGCATCGTTTCCCTCCGGCCTGTGACATGCTTCATTGTGGCTACAAGGAATATCTGAAGGTACCAGGCGTTGCTTAAACCGTAGCGGGATATTTCGTATAGGAAGGGAAGATTAAAGCCAGTGCTTACGCTTTACTCATTTGATGGAGCAGTTTTTGCACGCAATGATGAAGATGAGTGCATTGCAGGGAAAACCCATTGACTCATTGGCCTTAGACCGTATAATTCCCGGCGTTCAACACCGCGAAGTTTACCTTCTCAGTGCGCCCTTAGCTCAGTTGGATAGAGCAACGGCCTTCTAAGCCGTAGGTCACAGGTTCGAGCCCTGTAGGGCGTACCATTTAGATTCAATGATGTTCATCAATTCCCCCTCTGAAGAATCAACCATCATCGGATGGCCTGTGCTCGGCGAAGCTCTCGCCTAATGTGACTTGCCCGTCAGCCACAGCAAAAAACACTTCTTTTTATTGTCATTCTTGTCTTTAAATATGATTGACTCAACACGCAATAAGAATGAATGTTGGAAAATAACCCTCTTAAGCAATGTCTAATAAAAAAATAACAATAGTCTTTTTTCACCTATTCCTTTCCCTTATAAAAGTTCAGAGCAGTGTTGTATAATTAATTTCTTCGCGCAGTTTTATACGTTGAGTTTTTTGACTGGGATGTCGATTGCCGTTCCATGCTGCCACTTATAGTTTGTTTATCAGAGGTAATATTATGAAAAAAACTATTCTGGCTTTAACTTTTGCGACCATGAGCATCTCAGCCTTTGCTGGTTTACACCCGATCGCCAGAACGGCCGCTGTGGCCACATCTGACCATCCTGTCGCAATGGCCGCTGCAAGCAGCGGTAACGGCGCACATCCAGTGGCGCGCACAGCCCTTGTTGCAGGTTCTGATCATCCACTGGCTGCTGCGGTTGTCACCGCACATTAATGATACGCCAGACTCCTTAACGTAAGGTTTCTACGGTCACATAAGCGCTATCCTTTACAGGATGGCGCTTTGTTTTATACTCAGAATGTATTAATGGGTGGAAATTCACCATCGCTGTATCAGGCGTTTTTTTATTTTTAAATAACTTCCTTGGTTTTTTCTCTCCATCGCTCCACTATAATAGTGTGTTTTTTACTCGTCCATGCGGCGATTAATATCAATACAACTGGAAGAACCCATAATGGAAAGCAATGATTTAATTACCATTGAAAGAAGACTCGTCACCAGATTTCTGGACATGTTCATTAAATTTGGACTGATCCTGGCGCTGGCTTCTTTCTGTTATACCGTATTTTCTCCCTTCCTCAACGTTATGTTGTGGGGGGTAATACTGGCTGTGACGCTTTATCCGCTGCACCAGTATTTTGCTAACAAATTGGGTGGTAAGCAGGGGTTGGCCTCTGTCATTCTGGTATTGCTCGGCGTGATGCTCATCGTCGTCCCGACGATCATCATGATCACCTCACTCGGTGAGAGCGCCACCACGCTGGTTGAGCACGCCACCCACTCTCATCTGGTTATCCCACCGCCTAACGCCAGCATCGGCACCATCCCTGTTATTGGTGGAAAGCTGTTTGCCTTATGGTCTCAAGCCTCACAGGATTTACCGGGGCTTATCAGTGACTACCACTCTCAGATTGCCCACGCGGCCAAACTGGTGCTGGCGGTTCTGGCGAGTATGGGCGGCGGCGTATTCGGATTTATCATTTCCTTCATCGCGGCAGGCATCATGATGGCCATGGGCGCATCCGGGGCGAATAGCGCGACACGTATCGCTATGCGCATCACCGATGAAAGAAAAGGCGTCGAGCTGATCAAACTCTGCACCGGAACGATTCGGGCTGTTGCTCAGGGCGTTATCGGCGTGGCGCTGATTCAGTCGCTGTTGGTCGGTATCATCATGGCGCTGGCCGGCATCCCGGCCGTGGGTATTTTCTTCGTCGCAGCACTGATCCTCGGAATTGCACAGGTTCCGGTACTGATCGTGTCTTTACCGGCCATCGCTATCATGTGGATTACAGGCGATCACGGAACCGTAATGAATGTGGTCTTTACCGTGCTGCTGATTGTGGCTGGCATGGTCGACAACGTGCTTAAGCCAATGCTGTTGGGTCGCGGTGTTGATGTCCCAATGCCCGTCGTACTGCTCGGCGCGCTGGGCGGCATGGCGACCAGCGGTATTCTGGGCATGTTCATCGGCGCAACGCTGCTGTCGATTGGCTATCTCATCTTTATGGCCTGGGTTAATGAAGGTCTGAAGAAAGCCGCACTTGAGAACGCATCACAGTAATTGATTTACCAGACGTCCCGAGGCCTCGGGACGTCTGACTGCATATTATTACCAACCCTTCCCAAATATTAAATACTTAATGTCAATACTCACGTTCGGTAAAGTTTATTTAAAATAAGTTTTTCGAGGGTGAAATATACCTGTCTTCTTTCCCTTACATTTATGATGCGTTTAAAACTTGCGCTCCCATGGCGTTAAGTTTAGTATTTCATCATTAAAAATTATCTTTCAACATTAAGAATATTCCCGCAGCGAAACCCCATATAATGAACGAATCCCGCGAAAAAGTAATATCTGACATCATTATCAAACGAATATCGAACAACCAAAAACCTTTTCCTGTTGATATCTGGTTCCAACCGCTGTTTGATCTCTCGTTGTTCAAATGTACCGGCGGAGAAATCCTCATTCGCGGGCAATACCTACGTGAAACCATTCTTCCATTCCGGTTTATCGCAAGCCTTGAGCGTCATGGTACCGGCATCGTCAACCTCGGGCACTATCTGGTCAACGAGTCATTCGAGTACATCAACCGCTACTTCCCTGAGACCGAGGACGACAGGCTCTATAACATCAATATCTCTAAAACAGAGCTACTGCGCGCTGACTATTCTGAACTGGTGATTGCGCAGGCGGCACGTTTCTCGATTTCTCCACCTCAAATTATTCTGGAGATAACGGGCGAAGATGCCATTCTGAGTCAACAAATGATCGCCAACCTCAAAACGCTCAAGGAACATGGTTTTACTATTGCCTGGGGTGATATTTATAGTCTGTTAATGCTGGAGTTGAAAAATAATTCCTGGCAAGCTGACTATATTAAGCTGGATCGTCGTTTAATGGCGAAAAGCCGTCAGGATGAAACGCGTGAAATTATTCTTGAGGCGCACCGTAATAATATCAAGGTGATTGCGGAAGGAATTGAAACTTTACAGCAAGTTTCTTTCCTGCTTAAAGAGAATGTGTCGTTGGGGCAGGGGTATTTATTCTCGCGGCCGATAACGAAAGAAATGTTCCTCGAAAAATATTCGGAAGACGAAACCTTCGAGCCGGATGTCGATGGGAATAGCGAAACGGACGTGTAATATTAACGCCCTTCAATCTGCGTTGAAGGGCGTTTTTTTTAGCTAAACAATTTTTTCTGAATGCTGGCTAACAGCGTGTTATTTCCCGAGCTTGAAGATTGCTCAAGCGCACGGGTTATCACTTTCGCCGCACGGGTTGCCGCCTTGCCATCCTGGAAAGCATCACAATAATACTCCCGGCTTTCCTGCATCGCTTTCTCTACCGTTGACCAACGCGTATCCTCTTTCAAGAGAGCCACTAACGTTTCGATATTCCCCGCACTCGGCAGTGTTTCCCGAATCTTTTGATCCGCACTGTTTGCCGTGGAATAGCTAGCCCCGTCTTTCAACAGATCGTCCATTCCTTCCCAATTCAGCAAGATAGTGCGCTTTCCGGCGTGAATGGCGTCGAAGATGAATCCGCTATTATCGGTTATCACGAAATCGGCTTTTTCCAGCAGGGCCAGCGTGTGCTGATGTTCACTGACGTGACGTTTCAGAAAACGTTTGACCAGGCTTAACGACGCTTTCTCTTCCGCCCGACACAGCGTGCCGTGATGTAGCTTGGTAATCACATTGTACTGATGGCTCAGGTTATGCAGTTTTTCCGCCCAGTGTGGAATCGAGCTGAGCGCACCGTAGGTCGGGGCATAAAGCAGTGTCGGTTTCGCCGGGTCGATTCTCAGCGACGCCGGAAGGTTCCGTTCAAACTGCTGATTGTGCCATGCATCGAAGCGAGGATTACCGACCAGCACCGCGCTGCCGTTAATATTCAGCGCCTGCTGTGAGTGGTGGCTGTAGCAAAGAATGTGCTGATAGAACGTGTTCCACCAGGCGTGGTTCCATTCCTCTTTTGCCAGACCATACATGGCGCGGACATGTACCTCAGCCAGGCCGTTTATAACCGGTGAATAATACGGGCTGACAAGGCAGCCGTATTTCTGTCGACGTTCGGTCACTTTCGACAGCAGACTGCCACGCAACTGAGGATTCTCCAGCGAGGACAGGCATTCCTGCATCTCTTGAATAAATTCCTTCGGCGTCCGGTCATTGATCAATAGCTCACACTGATAACCTTGAGCCAGTAACACATCCAGAATCGGTTTATACACCTGATAATGGAATGCGGATTCCATGAAGAAGCCGATGGTCTGATTCAGTTTTTGCTCAGTCGGTGCGGTGCCTGGCATACTGTCTGTAGTACGTGGCTGGCGGCTGAAATAGTGCTGAGTCATATCGCTAAATTCGCCAGTGATATCGCTGATACCGGGTTTTTGGTAAGCCACGCTCGGATAGAAGGCGAGCCATTTTCCCTGGCGAAGCAGCGGCTGCCACTGCTCTTCCAGGGTGGTCGAAAGATCTTCCTGCATCTGACGCTGCAGCGTGACGTAAGAAGGGCTGTTCACCAGATAGGCGCAGATATGATCACAGCTGCTGACACGCACCAGGTTATCAAAGCTTTTCAGCTCGCTGCCGGTCTGAACGCTGGCGCCCAGCAGAATCACTTCCCACGGTAAGACCGGTAAGGCATTCAGCAGTTTTTTCAGGGCCTGAACGTGTTTTTCCTGCTTCAGAATGACGGCATCATCTTCCAGCAACAGGTAATTTTTCCAGCCTTTCTCCTGGGCCAATTGCAGCGCCTGAAGGTGCGACTGACGTCGTCCGCTCTGGCCCTGTCTGTCTTCCACTGCGCTCAGGCGGGTGATTTTCTCCGCCGGGACGCCGAGCAGGGTCAGCTCGTGTCGAATATGCTGCAACCGGTCTTCACGCTTATCAAGGTTGATCACCACAAACTGATCGACGTGGCGCCAGTCGAGGTTCTGCCCGTGTGCGGCATTGTGCAAACCGTGATACCAGGTTTTGAGCATCGGGTCACTGACCCACTCATCCAGCGTCGTCTTCAGGGCTTGACTGCTGCCGAGGACAAAATCTTTATCAAAGGTATTTTGGCTGTGAGACACACACAGGATCGTGCGTTCGGCAGGCAGTTGCAGCGGCTTCACCGTGAAGTTATTGGTGAAGCCTTTTTCTTCCGCCAGATTACAGTCATCCTCATAACGATGCTTTTTCAGATAGTTACGGTGATAGCAGAAGGTCCCGTTGAGAATGTGATTTTCGCCAAACGAGCGCGTTTTAAAGATGCGGTTGATGTGGCTGTACCAAATGGCAATCTGATCGGAGCCTGAAATGAGTGCCCGGTGACGTTGCATCATTCCAATGGTGTAGGAGATTTTGTCACGAGGATAGTAATCGTCGTCATCCATACAGACGATGTATTCCCCCAGCGCCAGCTCGTTTAACATGTTGCGCTTGCGTCCCAAATCCAGTCGTTCCGGCGAATGGACGTAGCGAATGTTAAACGCCTCCGGTTTTCCCTGGGTCAGCGCATGAATGATTTTTTCATTACTTTGCGGGGAATCATCAAGGATAACCAGCTCACGACGGTCGGCCGGATAGTCTTGATAGCGGAACATATACAACAGATACGGCAAAAACGCGGCGCGATTCCAGGTGGGGGTTACCACGCTGACGAACGGAAGTTCACGCCCGTTATCCAGGGTTTTCATCATCGATAACGGGCTTTTATTCGGGGTCGGGGGTAATGACATATTCAGTTTTTCATCAAGCTCGCAGCACCGGGGCGTGATGTATCCGCCCCGACGGGGAAAGTTATCGGACTAACAGGGAGAACGCACTCAGCAGGGCACCACCCGGAGGGGAGGCGAGAAGCTGCTGGTAGTAATCCTGTGCCGCTGGCGTGTGACGCCACTGTTCGAACATCGCGACCAGCGCGACAATCTCATCTTCACTCAGCGTCGATCCGTCCATTACCCACAGGCTGAAAAGCGATTTCAGCATGAAGAAATCAGCATTCAGCAGTAGAAAACGCTGCTCGGCGGAATCGTGTTCGTGGCACGGGAAAACGTCGTGATAGAGACGATAAAGCAGATAGTTTTCCATCATCCACGGCTGGGTATCGAAACTGGAAGAGGCCGTGGTTTCCCACAGCTCTGCCAGCTTCTGTTGCAGTAGTGCTTCACTGTTTTCATCCTGCAATGCCAGCAGGCTAATTTGCAGCGGAAGCACCTGCTTACGCTGGCTTTCTGGCAGCATATCCCAGTTAAATTCCTGCTCGGCGAGGCCAGAGATCAACTTGCGCTGCAAGGCTGGCACGGACGGCATCTGCTGGAACTGAGCTTGCAGCGCACCGCTTTGTAAATGCTCGCGCATTTTCTCCGGCAGCGTCGCCAGCAGCGCGAGGGTCTCGTCGCTGTCGCCAGGATTTTTTTCGGCGAAAGAGAGCAGAATGCCGAGGGCGTACAAGCGAATATCCGCAGGCAGAGGATGCAGGGTCAACATATCGAATGACGCCTGATTGAGCAGCCGGGCACGGGGTGACAGCGCATCTGCGGTGTCGTGAGCTTCACGTTGCTCGCTGTGCAGCACAAAAGCATCCGGCTTTTGCAGCAGTGCCCCGCAGGTTGCCGTGCTGTCCAGACGTAAACTCAGGCGAGTTTCCTGTAACCAATTCAGGGCAATCACGTGGTCAGGGTTGGCATCGGACAGACTCAGGTAATGGCGAACGAATTCGGGTTGGTGGTAATCAATTTGTGGCATAACGTTCTCTGCAACTAACCGGCATTATGAATTAAGGAATAGGTCATCCCCTCGCAATATTCATGCCAGTTTTTATGTGTGATTATTCAATGAGTTAAAAATAGCAGGGGCTGAGGTGGAAACGTAGCTTCCACCTCAAGAAGGCGTATCAGGGATGGTAGAGGTAATCCGGTTTATTACCCAAAAAGATTTGCGCAAATTCCTGCTGGCGAATCAGCAACTCGCCGTTTTTTTCATTATAGGATTTGCACCGTCTGGCCTGATTTTCAAGCTTCTGCCAGGCGGCCATCGCCGCCGTTTTTTGCGGCGTGGGTAGCCAGCTAAAAACGGTCTCGATACCGGTACGATCGGCGGTTAATCCCAGTTCCTGAAGGGCACTTTTTCGTAACCTGGACTGCTCGCTCAGCTCAACGTAATGCTGTTCTATTTTATGATTAACGCTTTCTAAGGCATCGCAGTCGCGACGGATCATGCACAGTCTCTGCTGTTCGAGCAGGTGGCGCAGACATCCGTATTGCTCTTCATCGAGACGGATGCCGCGCAGTAAGCCCTTAACCAGGACGAGTTTATCACTCACTTCAGGAAACTCTCTTTAATTGAAAAAACTCAGCATTGAGGCTGCGAGTTCATCGTTATCGACGGTAAAGCTACCTTCTGCGATCGCCGCCTGCATCTGAGTAACGCTGTCCATATCCACGTCGTTCTGTGGATCGTTGTTCAGCGCAACCTGGGCAGAATGCAGCGAGCTTTGAGTCAGCTCATCGGCAGATTGCTGGGGAGCAACTGTAGCCACATCATTGTTTTTCTTCGATTTAGTTCCAGAACCTGACTGCGTTGTCGCGACCATGTTCTCTACTGACATCGGGGCAATCTTCATTTTGACCTCAAGCCTGTTAACCATCCGGGTGCGTCTTCTTCGCTCTTCACAAAGAAACAGGCGACACATCGGAAGGGAAACTTAACCCAGAAGTGAAAAAATATTTCCGTCACTCGCTATTCAGCGTTTTCACGACGCCCTGGCCGATGACGATGGCACTCACAATACGTTGGCTGCTTTCGTTGCGGACTTTGATGGTGTCGCCCTTACGGCCATTTTTCATTGCCACGGCTGCCGTCTGTGCGGTGATACCGCCCATTTGTGATTGCAGCATCACGCTTTGATCGCGTTTGACCCACAGCGGCATTTCCAGCTGCGACAGCGTCAGCGGTTTCCCGGGTCTCAGCGTACGTTTGCTGGTCAGTCCCTGCGCCTGGTCGAGCTGGGTCAGCAGTTCACCGTGTGCATTGCTGACGTTGTATGGCTTCAATATCAGTTGGTCTTCGTCCAACACCTCTCCGCGCTCAACAACACTGTTCACCATGACCACAGGAACATACAAGTCGGCATGCACTGGCACGCTGAGATGCCAACCCTGGCTGCCTGGGCAGCTCACGTCATAGCTGATGCGGTTAACCGATACGAGCGCTGCGCCTGAGCGGGTGGCTTTGAGTGCCGACCCGCAGGGGGTTTCCGTTGCTGCGTAGGAAGGAATGAACACATTCAGTTTGTAGTGGTAGCCCTTCCAGCCCTTTTTATGGGCCATTTTATCAATGTCTTTTCCCGCAGTGCTGAGCACAAGGGCATTGATTTGCGCACGTGGACCTTTCGCGGTTGCGTGTGCTGGGGCGACAGACAGGCATGCGAATAACGCGACGCACAAACAGCGGAAAGCAACCTTCCCGCTGGGGCGGTGAGAAAACATAAAAACCTTACCTCTTAATGATTTATGAAATTGGCATGATTATTGCTAATAAACCAAAGGCAAGGTTATTCACGAGATTTCAAACACGATGGGTATAAGTTTTCAGCAGGTTTTCGGTGTACATGCTCAAGCAGTTCAGTTGCGTCTTGCGAGGACTGAGTTACTGACTGCGGATTTGGCAAACGTCGATACACCGAATTTTAAATCTAAAGATATTGATTTTGCCGCTGAGATGCAACGGGCAAGTGAACAAGACGTGGTTTCGACACCGACGGTCAAATATCGGGTGCCGATGCAGCCATCACAGGATGGCAATACCGTTGATCTCAACAGCGAGCAGGCCCGCTTTTCCCAGAACAGCATGGATTACCAGAGCAGTCTGGCGTTCATGAACATGCAGATAAGCGGACTTAAAACAGCGATAGAAGGGAAGTAAGTATGTCTTTTGCTGATATTTATCAGATTTCAGGCTCTGCCATGACGGCGCAAACCGTACGTCTGAATACCGTCGCCAGTAACCTGGCGAACGCAGAGTCTCCTGCGACAAGCGAGGATGCGGTATATAAAGCGCGCAGTCCTGTGTTTGCGGCGGTTTATAACAACAGCCTTATCGATCATCAGCGTCACGATATCGATGGTGCCAGCGTTCGAGTCCAGGATGTGTTGCAAAGCGGTGGCGCAGTACGCCGCTATGAGCCGCATCATCCGCTGGCTGACAAGGACGGCTATGTCTTTTATCCGGACGTCAATGTCGTCGAACAAATGGCGGACATGATGTCGGCGTCCCGTGATTTTCAAACCAACGTTGACGTGCTCAACAACGTGAAAAGCATGCAGCAGAGCCTGCTCAAGCTTGGAGAGAACGTATGAATGGACTAGCGATGCGGGCCTATATGCAACATCAAGGCAGCAAGGTCAGCACTCAGCAGGCCGTTTCTGCGGCGGCACCGGTTTCCAGCGAGGAAGAGCCCACCTATCAGGTCGGCGCTGACAGCACGACGGACAGCACCAGCGGAACGGACAGCAGTGACGTGTCACCCACTCCGACCACCACCACTGATACCAACAGTGATGCGACCAATATGTTCCTGACGATGTTTGTGGCGGAGATCCAAAACCAGGATCCGACCGACCCGACAGACCCCACCGAATATATCAGCCAGCTGGGCACCATGGCGCTGGTCACCATGGGGGAGGCGGAGTGTGTGGAAATGAACACCAACGCCATCCTGATGAGCAACCTGCAGGTGATGGCGCTCGGCAAAATGGTTGGCGAGGACATCATGGTCCAGACCACCAACATGAGCGTCGGCGAAGGAAACATCCAGGGCCGTATCACGCTGTCAGATAGCTGCACCACCGCGACCCTGCACTTTTCCGATGCTGCCGGCGATGACTATACGGTGCCTCTGGATGTCAGCAGCGAAAGCAACGGGCAGGTCTCTTTCGACTTTGACCCGGCAGACTATGGCATCCCGCCTGGCGATTACGAAGTCTCTGTCGTGACGGATACCGGGGAAGAAGAAATTCCCATCGAAGTGTCCGGTCAGGTGAAAGACGTGCGTATTCCGCTGGATGGCAGCACGCCACTGCTGGAAGTCACCGGCGTGGGCGAAGTGCCGTTTACGGCGATTAGCCAGTTCGGCATACCAGACTCCTCCTCTACGGATGGCGGTGATACGCCTTCTGAAGACGTTATCTGAATTTGAGTTACCAGAACCCAGGAAAAATTAAACAATGAGTTATGAAATTGCCACTTCTGGCCTGAATGCTGTCGATCAGCAGTTGGACAGCATCAGTAACAACATCGCAAACGCCGGAACGGTTGGCTACAAATCTACCACCACCCAGTTCTCCGCCATGTATGCAGGCACCCAGGCGATGGGCGTAAGCGTTGCCGGAACGGCACAGAGTATCTCGAAAGGAGGTTCGTTCCTCTCCACGGGCAGCTCTCTGGATCTGGCGATCAACGGCGGCGGTTTCTTCGTGACGGCGGATACGGAAGGTAACACTTATTACACCCGCGCAGGTTCCTTTACGACTGACAAAAACGGCTATCTGGTCGATCCATCAGGCAACTATGTGCAAGGTTATCCAGTGGATGACAGCAACAGCCTGGAAGAAGGTAACGTGACTGATCTGCAGATTTCGACAGAAAGTCTGCCAGCAGAAGCGACCACTAGCCTGTCCTTCACTGCCAACCTGAATGCCAGCGATGAGCCAATCGACAGCAGCGTGAACCCGTTCGACCCGACCGATATGGATTCCTATAACGATACGTACACCACCACGGTGTACGACTCGTTGGGTAACGAGCACACCGTAAACCAGTACTTCGTGAAAACCGGCGATAACAGCTGGGATGTGCATTACACCTTTGATGGTGAAGAGCAGGGCACCACCACTTCGCTGTCCTTTGATCCGAATACCGGCAAGCTCACGTCCCCGACGGCACCGATTTCCCTGACCTTCCCGACCGACAGCGCGGCGCCAATCGATATGACTCTCGATTACAGCGATTGCACGCAGTACGGCTCCGACTTCTCCGTCACCACTAACAATGCCGATGGTTATACCTCTGCGCAGGTGAACGGTGTGCAGGTGGATGAAGACGGCAAAGTGTATGCGACGTACAGCAATGGCGAACGCCTGCTGGAAGGCCAGGTCGTACTGGCAGAATTCCCGAGCACGTCTGGTCTGGAAGCGGTAAGCGGCACCTCCTGGACTGAAACCAGCCAGTCTGGCGCACCGCTGATTGGTGTACCGGGTACCGGCACCACCGGCACGCTGGAAGCGGGCGTACTGGAACAATCCAACGTCGATATTACGCAGGAGTTGGTCAACCTGATGACCGCGCAGCGTAACTATCAGGCCAACACCAAAGTTATCTCCACCGATACGCAGCTCGATCAGGCGCTGTTCCAGGCAATGTAAGGCAGATAAATGGATCGTTTAATTTATACCGCCCTGAGTGGGGCGACCCATTCGTTAATGGAACAGCAGATAAGCGCCAACAACCTTGCCAACGTGAATACGGGCGGGTTCCGCAGCGATATCGCGTTATCGCAGTCTGACCAGGTTCAGGGGCCGGGTTTTGCCACGCGTTTTATGAGTGCAGAAAACCAAAGCGGGATTGATGACAGCACCGGGATCCCGGAAAAAACGGACCGTCCTCTGGATGTCGCGATTTCCGGCAAAGGTTATATCGCTGTACTCGATTCCTCGGGCAAGGAAGTTTACACCCGTAACGGCAATATCCAGCAAAACGACCAGGGCCAGTTGACGATCAACGGCCATCCGGTGTTAGGGGATAACGGGCCAATCGTCCTGCCGCCGAATGCGATGGCCTCTTTTGGCACCGACGGCACCCTGTCCGTCACGCCAGATGATGGCGATGTGAA